>Ga0080004_1230691_pt1 | contig 65092 bp, 70 predicted proteins | sample WasSprMetagenome_FD_69207 | JGI IMG/M metagenome (GOLD analysis project Ga0080004, IMG submission 69207) | Sulfidic aquatic microbial communities from Washburn Spring, Yellowstone National Park, USA - WS (SPADES assembly) (version 2) | ecosystem: Environmental > Aquatic > Thermal springs > Hot...
AGAGTGCGATCAGCAGTCAAAACAACCTTACAACCCTCGTCCATCATCTCCACCTTTAATCTAACCTTCAAATGCGTCTGGCTAATATATTTTATTTTCCAAAACATTTAAATTCTGATATACTAAAAACTTTTTAAAGGTGAGATATATGACGCAGAAAACCGTTGCAGACGTTCTTGAGATTTTGTTGTCTAAGAAGAGGGCTTGGAATGTTGACACGAATTTAAAGATAGTGGTTGGCGGCACGGAAATAGGCAGCATAGCAGTAACTGGAAAAATTGAATATGTTCCTTCGGAAGGGAAGATTGAGGAAAGAACTGCGAAATAACTCGTGAAGCTTTATGCTTTAAAGCTTGAACGGATGGGAAAACATTGGAATCAATGAAGGCGGAAGAAAAAGCCAGGCAGTTTATTAAGCAAAGACATCCCCGGTTGGAGCTAATCTTTTTCAGAACCATGTATAAAGAGGACAGTGCCTAGATACTGAATGGAGAAGTCAAGTTTAAGCGCGCATATTTCTTTCACGCCACTAGAACTTTTAAGATAAAAATAGACGCAATCACAGGGGAGATCATATCCTACGAAGAAACTAAAGTGCCACAAAGTAAAGAAGTGAAACAGTAAACGTCGCTGGATCAATTACCGGCATCAATGTTTTTGGCGCATGCAACCAATGAGCGCTCAGTGTCCCTTAAGGCCTATAATGCTTGAGTTGAATGGTTGAGGTTAATCATATTGTTTGAGTGGTTGGGTCCGCTTGGCAACGTGTTTATCCTCCTGTTTTCATTGTTTATTCTTGACCGTGCAAGCGACTTGGCAGTTGATAACGCTGTTAAAGTTGCGGATTTGACGGGTTTGGGTAAGACTATTATAGGTTTTATGTTGGTTGCAATGACTACAACGCTGCCAGAGCTCAGCATCTCTGTGCTTACTGCACTAGGCGTTGAGGATGTGGGCGTGGCTATTGGAAACGCTTTAGGCTCAAACGTTGTGAACATATGCCTAATCCTAGGCTTGGCTTTTCTAATAACGTCGTTGAAAAGTTCAGAAACCTATTTGGAGGTTAAAGAGGATGTGGAAACCATTTACTTTGGCCTTTTCATAGCTTCAATCGTTCCCTTAGCCCTAATTTATTTAGGGTATGCGAGCAGGTTTATAGGCGTAATCCTCATAGCAATTTTCGCATACAACATTTACAGAGCCTCAAAGGGAAGAAAAGGTGAAAACAAGACTGATTTCGGCGAGAAAAAGGAAAAGCTAAAACGCCTTGTGCTTTTAACCATTGTTGGAGTCATAATTGTCGTGGCAAGTGCGTACCTCATTGTTGATTCAGCCTCATACATTGCGGAGTGTATGGGCGTTCCCAAAGTGGTTATAGGCGCCACAATAGTTGCTTTTGGAACAAGCCTTCCAGAATTCGCAAACAGCTTAAAATCATCTCTAAAGGGTCATGTGGAGCTAGCTTTAGGCAACATTGTTGGAAGCTGCTTCCTAGACGTAACCCTCATCCTCGGAGTCGCCCTCATAGGCCAAAACTTCAGGGTGAACATGGCAGCCTACACAGGCTTAGCTGTTCATGCACTTGTATCAAGCCTAATACTATGGTATTTCCTCTCAAGCAAAAAGATTAGCTGGAAAGAAGGAGCAATCCTCCTCTTCCTATACATGGTATTTTTGGCACAAATATTCGGCGTCTACAGAACATAGAAAAGTTGTGAGCTTATAAAAAACTACAAGAGATACGGCGTCATAATAATGGTGATAGAAGCCTATGTGCTAGCGGAAAGAATACTTGGCTTCTAAACTCATTTCCTTTCCGGCTCACCTATCAAATCAGCAATCACCCTTCTAATTGGATTGCTGAAAAGACCACGCACTTTAGCGAAAAGAGCTTTTCCTTTCTCGGTTAAACGATAACACTTCAGCTCCCGCCGACCCCTCCTTATCCATTCGCCCGCCAAAAATCCTTCACTTTCTAACTGGTAAAGGGTAGGATACAACACGCTAGGCTTCAACTTCTGCCCAGTCAGCCTCTTAACTTCCTTAATGAGTTCATACCCGTGCCTAGGCCCTTGAGATATCAGCCAAAGCATAAGCGGCTTCTCAAGACCGCGCATAAATGCATCAACAACGTCAACCATAAACTGTTGCCTCAAATATAATAGCTTAAATTTTGATATATGAACCTTTTGCAAATTTGACGCAAAGAAGTTAATAAGAATGTAGAGGCACAATGAGAACTAAAGAGGTGAATATCCAATGGCTGAAGAAGAAATAGCCATAGTCAGAGCCATTATGAGAGGCTTTAGCAGAGCCGTTATTCTGTGGCTTATAAGTCAAAAGCCCATGTCAGGTTACACCATTATCAAAGAAATAGAAAAGCTAACTGGACAAAAATTCCATGCAGGGATAGTATACCCACTCCTATACGAGTTAGAAAAGGACAGATTCATAGTTGGCAGGTGGACACAAAAAGGCAGGCGACGCATCAAATACTACTTAATAACTGAAAAAGGAACACAGATGCTCAACCAACTGCGCAAAAGATTTGAGATGCCCGTAAAAGAAGTGTTAAAAGACTTCATCAGAGAAAAGCATGATAGAAAATATCAACTTTGATTACCTAAGACTCCAAGTTTTCGGTGGAACAAAGACGTAGTTGACTGTTTCAAAACAATGAGGGGAAGAAAAGGGGGCGACATTTTCCAAGTTTAGATTATAATGTTTCCTTTGTGGATTTTTCAGTTAATGATGCTGAAGGTATTGTAGCTGGAAGTTCTGGAAGCTTTTCTTTTATCCTTTGTTCTGCTATTGTGGCGGCTTCTGTGAGTATTCTCTGTGCGTCCTCATTCGCCGCTTCAAAGTTTATGGAGACTTCTGTGCTTTGCCGCGCTTCCGTCACTATTCCGCTTAGTAGGTTGCCTATTTGCCCAAAATCCTTTTCTGCTTCAGGGAAAATGTTTGCCATTCCATTTTTCACAGCGGCTAACACGTTTACTGCGGGACCGATGGTTGTAACAATGTCTCCAAGCTCTGATACTGTGCGTAGGCGTAAAACAATCTGTTCAAGAGCAAGCCTAGCTTGCATAATCATCTTTTCCATTTTCCTTATCTCAGCCAACTCGTTTGCAAAAACTTTAGCCCTTGCCATGTCATGTTTCGAATAAGCATCAACAATCCTGACAAAAATTGACCTGTCCCTTTCACTGAACCTTTCACTTGCCTGATCCAGCTTCTGTATCTGCAATTCTATACGCCTAACAGCCATGTCAAGTCGTGGCTTCAGGGGAACTGGAGATCTAACCGCCTCCCTTACACGCTTGCCAAAGGGCCGTTGCTCCTTCTTTTCATTCCACCTCTTATCAAACTTCTCCGACAAGCATATTCCTCCGAAAAATAAGAAGCTTAAACAACCTTATACATAGTTAATATGCAACAAACATCCATGTATATACAAGTAATATGTCGATTTCCAGAAATGTTCTCCGAGTTTTAAATTTTCATGAAAGAAAAGCCTTTCACCTTTTCTGATGATAGGCAAAAACATGTAAGTTTAAACCTAAAATTGTTTGCATTAAAGAATAACGTGCACATTGTTTGGGACGTGCCCTCACTTCTTTTTACTAATCCTTTTCGCTAAATAAGCCACTATAAGTATTGCTGTAAGAGTGGGGGCGAGTAAATAAACATAAAAGTAAGGATTGCTTGAAGAAATCTGTATTTTGTAGAAAATGTTTTGCGTTAAACTTCTTCCTTCTTGCATCCATGAAATTTGGAATTGGAGCCAATTCTCGCCGGTTGTTGCTTGTTCTGAAACATCTACATCAAAAATAGCTTTCGCTTCATCGTTTGGATTTAATACTCCTAGAAAGCTTGTAGTCATTCCGCTAAAGGAACTGCCGACCAGTTTTATTACAACTTCTTTAGCCTCTATATTGCCGGAATTCTTAATTGTTGCTTGAATTTTTATTCCTCTATCTCCAGGATGGATTTCTTTTGGAGATATGTTCAAATCAACTATTTCGAAATTTGCTTTCTCTGAAATAGATAAGGGCACAGTTAAGCTGGATCTCCCATCATCGTGAACTAACTCTAACTCTAAATTATACAATCCATGAGGAGTTGACTCATCTACGTCTAAATAGAAATTGCATTCCACAGGAGCGTCTGGAAAGGCATTTCCAATGTATACGTTATTGCTTTTTGCCCAGCTTGGTTTAATGCCTTCAGCTAACTTTAGGGTTGCGTTTAAATGAGTGGCTTCCTTGCTTCCCGTATTGACTATTATAGCGGTTAAAATTATGTTTAAGTCTCCTGAAAAGACTTTGCTTGGCGTTTGGCAACTTCGCTGCAGAGCGAATTCAACATTTCCTGTGATGATAAATCCCAAGCTATAAATTACTTCTTGAGAATGCCAAGATTCGTCCATGAATACTACGCTAACCCTTAGCCCAGTAGCGCCTGATACACTTTTTGGAACATAAATTTTTACAGTTATTTCTCGGGATTCATTTGGGCCAAGCGTTTCAATCGTGTATACGTTGGATCCTACAATGGTCAGGTATGTGTTTAAGGGGGTTATCTGTAAAGTTATAGATACTGCATCACCGCCACCTTCATTTTTCACCATTAACGCTACATTGTTGACGGCATTTGAGCTTAGAGTTTCAATTTAAGGGTTCAACCCTAATTATCGGACCTGCTTGAGCATCGGCTTTAATGATTATTTTAAAAACGTTGCCGAATTCTATTAAAGCTGAACTTAAGATTAAAATGCAAGCAGCTGTTAAACAAAGTTTCCTTAAAATTTTTTCCCTCATTTCAATCTAACCTCTTCTTAAACATTATGATGCTTATGCTAACAGTTATTAATGCGTAAAGCATTAAAACTATTACTTCGCCCGCCAAATCGCTTAGTCCTAAGCCTTTAAGCATTATAGGTCGAAGGGTCTCGTTAAAATGATATAAAGGTATGAAGTAGGCTATTATGGTGGCTGCTTTTGGCAAAGCCTGGACTGGCATAATTAAGCCGCTAAAGACTGCGCTTATTATAAAAATGAATGAAGTTACCTGTTGTGCTTGGAGTTGGCTGTTCGAGATTGAGGAAATCATCAGTCCAAGCCCTAGATTTCCTATTAGAAACAATAATGAGGCCAAGAATATCTCCAAAAACGAGCCTCTAATCATTATCCCAAAAAATAGTTTTCCAATTGAGAATATAAGGAAGAAGTCAACTATGGAAACTGTTGCATAGGCTAAAAACTTTCCGAAGATTACTTCATAAGTTTTAATAGGCGAAACCACAAGCTGTTCAAAAGTGCCCCTTTCCTTTTCCCTAACAATAGAGATGGCAATAAGAGATACAGGTATTGTTTGAAGCACAAGTCCTATAACCGCTGGAGCAAAAAAGTCTATGTTCTTTAACGTGGCGCCATACCTTACTATCCTTAACTGTTCAACCTTTAAGTAATTGCCTTTAGGTAGCATTTTTTCATAGTTTTCAAGAACGTTTTTCATGCCGGATTGAATTGCCTCGGAAAGAGTTGGGATTGAGCCATCAGTAATTACAGCGACATAGCCAACGTTATTATTAGTTAAAGCTTCATAAAACCCGTTAGGGATTACAATAACTCCATAAACGTCACCGTTTTCGATAACCCTCATGGCCTCATCTACGCTATACACATATTTTTTCACTTCAAACAAATTGTTCTGAAGTATAAGTTCTTCAAGTTTAACGCTAAGTTCATTTGTACTGTCAAGGTTTCCAATAGCTATCGCTATGTGTTGGGTGCCTCCGCCATAAGCGTAGCCATACAAAAACATAACTATGACAGGCAATAGTATGGCTACTCCTAAAGATCTGCGGTCTCTAAGAAGCTGCCTCAATTCTTTCTCAACCATAGCAAAAATCCTTTCATACATTTGAGTCCACCCCCGTTAATTTTATGAAAACGTCTTCTAGACTAATGTTAATCACTCTAGTTGATAAGACATCTATGCCTTCTTTCCTTAAAGCTTCAACAATTACCGGCAAAGATTTTTCGGAATCTTTCGCAACTATTAAGAAGGCGTCGCCAGAGGGAATTATTCTAAGAACATCATGGTTTCCGCTTAGTATGGTCTCCACCCTATTTATTGAGGTTTTAACTTGTAACTCGATTACATCACCGCCATAAATACTCCTTTTTAATTCTATAGAAGATCCTAACTTTATCAGTTTTCCATTATTCATGATGCCTATTCTTATGCAATTTTCAGCTTCATCCATATAATGCGTTGTGATGAGTAGAGTTACGCCCTTTTTGTTCAATTCCCGAAAGTATTCCCAAAATCTTCTCCTCAAAGGAGGATCTACGCCTGCAGTAGGCTCATCGAGTATAAGCAATTCAGGCTCATGTAAAAGGGCGCATGCCAGCAAAAGCCTCTGTTTCATCCCTCCGCTTAATTTTCCAGCTAGCCTATTTCCAAACTGAGAAAGTTCCACAAACTCCAGCAATTCTTTTGCCTTCCTCTCACGCTCCATTGAAGGCAATCCATAGATTTTCCCATAAAACCCCAGGTTTTCCACCACTGTAAGATCTTCATAAAGTGAAAAACGTTGCGGCATGTAGCCAATTTCCTGCTTAACCTTTTCAGGCTCTTTAACGGCATCATATCCATCAACTAAAATCTTCCCACTAGTTGGTTTTAACAAGCAAGCCATCATGCGTACAGTAGTAGTTTTTCCAGCCCCATTCGGCCCCAATAAACCTAAAATCTCTCCACGGACAACTTCAAGGTTTAGATTATTTACTGCAACGAAATCACCAAATTTTTTTGTTACATCAACAGCTTCAATGATATAGCCCAACTTTCCCCCTCTTGTAAACGCCAATGCGCTTATTTTCTAATAAAAATTTCGTTGCAGTCAGACTAAGGCATACGCAAAAGTTCGTTCTCTTAATCGTCATTAATGAAAGAATTTTATGCGAGTGCGCATGTTTGTCTATGTATTCTTCTCCTGTTATGAGCAAGTGCCATATTATGCCTAACAGTTTTTCTTGCTGTAGCTACTATGGCTATTTTGTGGCCTCTCCTCCCCCTTATTCTTAGGTAGACTGGCCTGATTTGGCTGTTTCGTATTTTTATGGCTGATGTTGCGCGCGCATTTTTCGCTCATAGGAAGCGATAATACTTTTCACCATATTAAAGTTATGGAAATTTTAATATAGCCAGCAGCGTTATAGCCAAAACTTAACCTCCGCGAAACTGGGATGGAAATGGTTGAAAAACAAGAAATGGCCAAGTTTGAAGCCTACTCCACAAGCGTCTGCCCAGAATGTCTAAACAGAATCCCCATGAGAATATATGAGGAAAACGGCGTAATTTATCTTGAGAAAACGTGCCCAGAGCACGGAAAGTTTGAAGACGTTTATTGGGGGGATGCTGAGCTTTTCAAATGGTTTTACAGAGAATGGTACAACGCGAAATACGGCGGAACCGGACTGGAGAACCCTCACACAAAACCTGTTAAAGGTTGCCCCTACGATTGTGGATTGTGCACCCGACATAAATCCCACACAGTTTTAGGCATAATAGACGTCACGAATAGGTGTAATATGGCTTGCCCGGTATGTTTCGCCTACGCGGGAGCCGTGAACTATGTTTACGATCCAAGCTACGAGCAAATCGTGGACATGATTAAGCTCCTTAGAAGCAACAAGCCTTGGGCCTGTAATGCGCTTCAGTTCAGCGGCGGCGAACCAACCATAAGAAACGACTTGCCAGCTCTTGTTGCAGAAGCGAAAAAGGCGGGAATGACTCATGTGGAAGTAAACACTAACGGCTTGCGCCTTGCAGAAGACATAGACTACTTCAGAAAGCTTACAGATGCTGGTGTAAGCACGCTTTATCTACAATTCGACGGTTTAAGGGAGGAAATCTACAAGAAAACAAGGGGAAGAACAGACCTTGTTCCAATAAAACAGAAGGTTGTGGAAAACGCCAGAAAAGTTGGCTTAGACTCTATAGTCTTAGTAGTCACGCTCGCGAGGGGCGTTAACGACAAGGATTTGGGAGACATAATCCACTATGCCGTCGCCAACCAAGACGTAGTCAGATGCGTTAACATTCAACCCATATCCATGGCTGGAAGAGCCCGCAAAGACGAAATGCGAAAAATGCGCATAACAGTGCCCGACGCTATCAAATTAATAGAGGAACAGACAGATGGAAAAATCACTCGATGGGATTGGCGTCCGGTCAACTGGCCTGTGCCAGTATCTAAAGGAATGGAAGTCGTTAAAAACCGTGTTTATCCAGAGTTTACAATGCATCCCATGTGTGGAGCCGCAACTTTCATAGTTCTCGAGGAAGATGGCACATACAAGCCTATAACCCAATACGTGGATGTGGATAAGTTTGCTGAAATCTTCTGGAACATTTACTACACTGGTATGAAGGGTAAAAAAACAATGGCGAAAATGAAAATGTTGGAGTTTCTGCCAATGGTGAAGTCGCCGCTGGTTAGGGGCTTGCTTAAGGACGTTATAGCTAAGGGAAGTTACGAGGCGCTTGGAAGATTTATGCGGAGAATTATCATGGTAGGCATGATGCACTTCATGGATGTGTGGAACTTCGACTTGGACCGCGTTCAAAATTGCGTAATCCACTATGCAACTCCAGACGGCAAGATAAGACCTTTCTGCACCTACAACAGCCTCCACAGAAACGCTGCGGAGAAACAGTTCGCCATATCCATCGAAGAATGGACCGCCAAAAAAGGAAAACGCCTAAACGAGCCAGTTTAACCCCCATAAAAATGAGGTTGTTAGGGTTTAGCAACCATTCTTTAGGCTCTTCTTCCGCGCGCGGCAAGCCCTCACTCGCAAGCAAGGCTATAAATATAATGATAGATCCAACGATGACGTATCCGCAAGCTGCTGAAAACGCCCATATAATAAATTTCTTCTGTTAGTGTCTCTTAAGAGAAACCTATATAGTTTTTGTGGGCACAGAAAAATAGAATAAGTATTGGCTGAGGCATGAGTGGCATGGAAACGTATGATGTCGTTGTTGTGGGCGGAGGTGTGGCTGGTTCCGTTGCTGCAAGGTTTGCTGCAAAAAGAGGTTTCAAGACATTATTGCTTGAGAAGTATAAGACTCCCAGGAACAAGCCTTGTTCAGGAATTCAGTTTCAATATTTTGAGAAGCTTATTGGTGAAAAAATACCGCATGAAAAACTTTGCAGAAACGAGCTCTTCAAAGTGGAGATGGTAACTCCGAAGGGTAAGGTTTTGAAAGGCAAAATGAAGATGCTGAACTTTTGGAGATCCACATTTGACAGTTGGCTAAACTCGTTAGCAGCGAATGCTGGAGCAGATTTTCGCGATAATACTTCTCTGATTGATTTTGTTGAAGACAAAATCGAAGACAAAATAATCGTTAAAGTGTCGGCGGAAGGGAAGCAAGAGGAGGTTAAGGCTCGCTATCTTATTGGAGCTGACGGAATGCTTTCAAGGGTTAGAAGGAAACTGCGTCCACAAGATTTTGATGGAAAAGCTTCAGGGGCAACAGTAAACTATTATTTTGTTGGAGATGCCAAATTGGATCCTAACACGCTTTACATGTTCTATAACCGAGAATTTTGTCCCCTAATGTTTGCATGGGTTTATTTGAAGGACGAAAAATGGGTGATCGGCACCGGCGCCAATGAAAAACCCTTAGAGTATGCAGATAGATTTTTCAACTATGTTAAGGAAAAGTATGGGCTTCGCGGAGAAATCGTCAAAAAAGAAGGCTTCTCTTCAACATTAAAAAGCACAGTATACTTGGGCGAAGGAAGAATATTAATGGTTGGGGATGCCGCAGGCTTAGTTGATTTATATCGAGGCGTGGGGATGGATAACGCCGCCCTCGCGCGCGCGCGCGCATTTCTGCAAATGATCTCTGGTTTAATGAGGAAAGCGTAGGCATCAAATCATACTCAACACTGAACACAGTGTTCGGCAACAACATGGTCTACAATGATTATGGCGTAGTGCTCTACAACCATGCTGACAACAACACTTTCTACCACAACAACTTCGCCAATAACAGCGCTCAAGTGTTCTTTCAATCAAGCGACAACCTCTACAACAAATGGAACAGCACCACCGAAGGCAACTACTGGAGCAACTACACGGGTGTTGACGCAAACAGCGACGGCATAGGCGACACACCCTACATCATAAACCGAGATAACATCGACCATTATCCCCTAATGCATTCATACTCGGTAAAAAACATGATTTCTGTAATTAACGTAACAACATCCAAAACCGTGACTGCAATGGGCGTCCCTCTATTGATTCATGTGGATGTTGAGAATAAAGGGGACTCTGACGCCAGTTTCGGAGTAACCGCATACGCCAATAATCTGATTGTGGGCACACAGATAGTAGAAAACATGGCTCCAAAATCGTCTAAAAGGCTTACGTTTCTTTGGCAAACATCAGGGTACCCACAAAAAACTTATACTATACGCACAGTTGTCAACGCCATATCCACTGATTTGCAAATCATAAACAATGGAATGCACACAAATGAACCAGTAAACTTGGTGGGAAATGGCTGCTGCATAGTAGTGGCTGGAACTAAATACGGCGACACTTTGGTCGATGTGATAAACTATGGAACCAACCGAGCCTATCTTATACTAGAAGAAATTGGCTACAATGACGATGAAATCTATCTGATGCACCAACCAAGATATAACCCTGAAGATGTGGATGGCGACGGGCAGAACGATGTTGATGCAAACTCCACAGCGGCAAATCTTCAGTGGGCAATCGAATCATGGGCAAGATATCGCGTAAGCCCCACCGAGCCCTTGTTTATTTACCTATTCGATCATGGTGTTTTTAATCAGTTTTGTATCAGACCAAGTGAAGATGTTTTGGATTCAGATTTGGCAACATGGATAACTAATCTGGAAAGCGCTACAAACGCCTCCGTTCATTTGATCTATGCCGCTTGCCAAAGCGGTAGTTTTATAGATACTTTGTCAGCGTCTGGAAGGATAATTGTTACTTCATGCGGTGCTTCGCAAAGCTCGTATGTTTATGAAAAATGGGAAGCTTTCTCCGTTCCATTCTGGAACAGCATAAAATCGGGCCACTCCATTATGGAAGCGTTTAACTATGCATCTAGCAGAATGGATCTATTAACACAAACACCTCGGTTAGACGACAATGGAGACGGCATTGGCAATTGGGCTTGTTTGCCAAACAACGGTGACGGAAACTTGGCTGCCAACACCTATATTGGACACTGTGAATGGCCATATCCATGGATAAGCTACGCAATAGCAAAACAAACCTTCATATGGCCGCCGCCGTCAAGCGTGACTTTATGGGCTCAAGTTGAAAATAAGACTAACTTGGCGCACGTAGCAGTTTCCATGCAGCCTCCTGACTGGAGCCCTCCCGACCCGAATGGCACGCTTGTGGTCCCTAACTTCGAACGCTTCGAGATGACTGACCCAGACCATGATGGAAACTGGACCGTAAACATTCCCAGCATCAACTTCACAAGTCACGCTTCTGGAGCCAGCAAATTCATATTCCTCATTACAGCGGAAGAAGAAAATGGCGATGCAGCCACTCCAGAAATTATAGAAGTTGGATTCACCGCTTCAGGCTTTCCTTCAGATGACACCGAAGTGCCAAAAGTATACGTTGAACGCCCCTTAGAAGAAAGCGTAGTATATGGCACGATAAAGATTAACGGCACTGCAACTGATGATTCATGCCTTCAGAAAGTGGAACTATACATAGATAGCAACTTGGCGAACACGCTTAACCTCGAGCCCTACTCGGTTTCATATTTCACCTTCAATTTAAACACAACAACCCTTGAGAACGGCGCAACAGAAATCCTCCTAAAAGTCTTTGACAGCACAGGCAACACCAGCAACCAGTCATTAACAGTATATGTAAACAACTTTGTTCACGACGTAGTGATCACTGATCTAACAACTTCTTCAACTCTGGTGAATCAAGGCGAAACGGTGAACGTGAGCGTTACAGTTGCCAACCATGGCGCCTACACAGAAACACTAAACATTACTCTCTACGCAAACTCAACCACGATAGCCTCTACCATATCAACACTTGAACACGTAGACTTTGCAACCACCTATTTTGTATGGAACACAACAAATTTTGCCAACGGCAACTACACCTTAAACGCTAAAATCTTGCCTGTAACAGGAGAAGTAGATACAACAAATAATGACCTAACGTTAACGGAAACACCATTCGCAATAATCCCAGAGTTCCCCCTAATCACAGTCCTGCCGGTATTCATTGTGCTCTCTACAATAGTCATTATTGCCACAAAAGAAAAACGCAGAAAAGCGAAGGCGACCTCCAAAAACCATTTTTTAATTTAACCAAACTTTTCAAACGGCACTCGCGCACTTGATTGGTAGGCTGGTTTTGCTTGTTTTGACTTCGGTGCTATGTTTTCCAGTTGTCGTATAAGCTGTAAATCTTCAGTTTCCACTTTTAGGGTTGAAGATGCATTTGCTTTCAGGTTGAATTTTTGTATGACGTAGGCTAATATGGCGTCGCCAAGCCTGTAGCTTACTGTCTGTTTGGTTAAGAGTTTGTAGGCTACGATTTTCCTTGCTAGGTTTCCCGTGTAGTCTGCTAAAAGCCAGTTTTCCCTCTGTCCCATCTGCGCCAGTAATAGGCTTATTCGTGATAGGACTCTTCTAAGCTGGGGTGGATCTTCCCATTCAACTAGGGTTTTCACATGTTTTGCCCTCAAGCCCAAGTCTTCAGCTCCGTTTGGGCTTTTGGCTAATACGCGCATTAACGCTTTGCCTTTGCCGTTGGCTAACGCCGGGTCGCCCAAACCTTTCAGGAAAGCGAGCGTGTTGCCCGGCTGCCAATGCCCCTCAAAACGGCTTCCCTCAACACTATCGGCTCCTCCATATTCTGGAAAAGGCACATAATCCTCGGTGTTTTCACTAGCCCAAACAAGCCCGCAGTTACCACAGACGATCTCTCCGTCTCTGCTGACAAGGTTTCCACCACATTCTAGGCATACGCCTAAACAAACAGCCAAATCCTCCAACTGTTCACGCGATAGCCTATCTCGGATAAAATCAAAACTCAACGAATTAGCAGGCATTTAATCTCCTTAAAAGAAAAATAAACCCCACCCAAAACCCAGAAACAGAAAAAGAGGGGGATTTGCGGGAGATTTCTCCACGCCACGGTGGGTTCAACTCCCACCCCCGGCTTTTTGCAGTTGAAAACAGCCAATAAGTGACCTATCCTCTAGGTTTTTCACAGCTTATGCATCTTGTGTTTTAGGTTCTCATAGTTCAAGTCCGCCGACAACGGGGGGTCAATTTTATGCTGGTTTTCTTTGTCAAAATTGATAGCCTCCTCTAGATTTTTGGGAATGTTTTATTTGAATTGAAAAAAGGGAGAATATGGCTTTTTCTATGGTGGTCGTTGGCGTTCTCTTCCGCCTCTTCCTCTCAGACGTGTACGCCAAACTAAAGTGCCCACTACAGTGGCGGAGATCACAACCAGTGTTATGCCTGCTATGCCTAATATGCCTCCAAGGCGGTCTATTAAACTGGGGTAAACCACTTGCATGGTTAGGCGATAGGTTCCAATTCCGCCGTCATCATCCATTACTGTAAGGGTGATGTTGTATGTTTTTAAGCGTTCCTTGACCTATAAATGCTGGTGGTTCACCTTCGAAAGTTACTGTGGGATTTTTTTCATTGCTTGTTTGAGGTGTAGCTCCTTCACCGAAAACCCAAGAGTAAGTGAACGTGTCGCTTCCTGGGTCATCTATGTATGTTTCAAATCGAACTTGTTTTTGAGCTTCTACTACATAGCATGGTGGTGTTCCCGTGCCGAAGGGTAGAGATGTATAAGCGCTTGGAACTGGAGCTACATTTAGGACTGTGAGGCGTCGGGAACAGATGCTGCTTTGGTATTCGCCGTCAGAAGCTTGAACTTTTACGTTGCATATGGTGTTGTCGCTGTAAGTATGAGAGGTTGTAGGTGATGATATCCAACTGGTGTCCCATGTTCCGTCGCCGTTGAAATCCCATCTATAAGTAAGCGGTGTCCCTTCATGATCTGTGAATCCATAGTCTGCAACATTAAACGTGTACGTGGTTCCCTCTGTTATTGTTATGTCTTCTGGCGTGGGAGTACCAGCGGACGGCGGGCGATTCGCTAATCCTCCAACGCGTAGTGATGGGTCTCCGAAAAGCATGAATTTTATTGGTTGATGATAGCCAGCAACTAAAAACCAGTCGCCGCCAGACTTTACACTTGTTTCTCCTCGCCCAATACTTCCTAAGCTGTAGCGATCGATCGTTTTGCTGGCGTCACAGTATTTTGTAACTGCGTTTATCCACATGTCGCCAAGCTTTACTGTTTCATTGTAGCCTTCGTAGAAGAACTCGTCAAGATATTTACTCCAAGCTTGTGCTCCAGTAATGCATCCATAATAGGCTATTGCGCCTTTATCTGCATGATAACAGAGCATATGTTCTGGGAAAGAATCGTGAATATCAGCTTGTATGCTTGCGGGTTGCGGAAGCGTCAACGAAGTTGGCCACAATTCGCCATAGTTGATGCCTGAATGCGTCTGGTCATTTATGTCTACATATGATTCATATGGGGGTTGCACTGCAAACTGCGCGGTTCCGCAGCCAACACTTGTGACGATCGGCAACTTCGTGTTATAGAGAGCGGAGCTGTCTACGGTCCATGTGTAGAAAACATCTTCCCATTGATCGCGGCTGCCATGACCACCAAAGTTGACAAATCCAACTCCCTGAGTCAACCACCATTTTATCAAATCTTCGCCTGGTGTTCCGTTTGTTGTAGCGCTAACTCTTGGATCGTAAAGTCTTATTATCTGAAAGCCACGCGCACTTGTTAGATAATTGCTGGCTATGTTTTCCTTTGCACCTTTCAAAATTGTGTCCAGATCATCGTCTGGAGTGTAAGGTATTATGAAAAGGGCGCTTTTGAACCATTCTTTGCTTGAAGCAATACGTGTTTCCCCACGAGTATTTGTTTCATATGCTATTACTTTCTCAACATAGTTTTCAACTTCTTGTCTTGTGGCAGCAGGTAAACGTCCAACAGCAACATCTGGAATCATGTCTATTCTGTCCCAGTTTATGAAATCGTTTGTGAACCATTCGCCGTGGAGTTCACCGTATAAATGGTTTCCGTTATAATCCCAATTGTCAAAGGAACCGTCTTGCTTGTATAAATCAGCGTAGTAAAGGTCTCCAGCGTAGTACGCGCCATACCCGAACCTTTGACCTCCGGGGGTGGAGTCATTTGCTTTTCTATCTGTCATTGTGTATCTTACTGGGAACATGTCGCTGTCGCCAACAAGCATAACATATTTCACGCCATGGATTTCGTGCATTAGTTTTATTCCCCACTTTATTCTTTCAGGTGCATCCCACAGCCAAGTATAGCTCCTATTGTAAGCCTGCCAGCTAACAACATATGTTGGCATTCCAGTGCGTGTCTTCCATTCTGCAAGCTCTCTAAGTGGTTCTATGAAGTTTTCATGGGCAATTATCAAGAAGTCGTAATGTTCGCTGTTTGCATGAACGATTTTTGAGATGGACAATGAACCAAGTTGTATTAGCAACAATGTCAAAACAGACAACGTGAGAAAAATCTTTTTGTTTATATTCATTCTAAATCACGCCCTCTATTAAGAAGTCTGTGCATAAAAGATTTTTCAAAAAGAAATTAAACGAAAACTATTGATGTCATTAATCGAGCCGTGCGGCTGCGCTGAAATTTTCGTCTCGTTCTAGACAACTTCGTTTATGACCTGTTCTATTTAGCGGGGAGTTCTCTGCTTGCTATGACGTTCACTCCAGTATCCATAATGTTCGCGTAAATAACTTGTCCACACTTTATCGGCGCTTTGGCAACAACTTTGGCGAGTTTCCTCATACAATCCCTTATCAACTTTTTTGGAATGGGCTTTTCAGTTCTCACTGGCAAAACGGGTAAAACTCCGCCTTCAACGCGAACTGTTGTAGTCAGAATCCTTTCTGGATTGGTGAACTCCTTTTTTGCGTATTCTGCTCCTAACTTGCATTCTCCACCAACAACTTCCACTATTACTCCATCATCCGCCGTAAGCGTTATTTCACAGCCAACAGGACAACCTATACAAGTGTAGTGATGTTTCTTCTTCAAGCTTGTTCGCCTCCAATCTCAAATCTCAACTGGCAACGTTCCTCTGCCTTTCTGAGATTTTCCGCTGGTATTTCAAGCCTAATCATCTCCGAAGGTCTAACTATCCTAAACTTTCTCGAAAAAACTTCATCTTCACCAGCTAATGCTTTAACTTCAACTTTTCTTTCAGGCTTCTTCGCTCTCAAATAAAACTTGATTTTCTCCTCAAGCGGCTTTCCACTTAGCAATTGAGGAACCGTGTACCTAACGTTTCTCCCATGTTCAATTTTGATGGGTTTCTCTCGCCTTTGAAGTTTGCCCTTCACATATTTAGCCGCGCTTCTTCCAGCCGTTTCAGCGCTTTCCGTCACATAATCAACCAAATCGTGGACGTGAACAACATTGCCGCATGCAAAAACGCCCGAAACAGATGTTTCCATCCACTCGTTTACTACTGGCCCTCCTGTTGCCGCATCCATTTGGATATTGCTTTTCTTTAGAAGCTCTGTTTCTGGGATTAATCCGACCGCAAGTATAACTGTGTCGCATGGGACGAAAAACTCTGTTCCTTTGATGGGCTTCATCTGCTCATCTACTTTGGCGACGGTTACTCCTTCAACCCTATTTTTTCCCTTAATGCTTACAACAGTGTGGGATAGGCGAAGTGGAATGTTATAGTCTTGAAGGCACTGGATGACATTTCTGTTTAGTCCTCCCGGATAAGGCATGATTTCGTAAACACCTTCAACCTCGGCTCCTTCAAGCGTAAGTCTTCGAGCCATTATCAAACCTACATCTCCAGAGCCGACTATCACTATCTTTTTTCCCGGCAAGTAACCCTCAATGTTGACGAACCTTTGAGCAGTTCCGGCTGTAAATATGCCTGCTGGTCTGTCTCCTAGAATCATACTTTGGAAGCGGGTTCTTTCGCGGCATCCCGTAGCGAGGATTAATGCTTTAGCGTCTATTTCGAACATTCCATCCTCAGAGTTTACCGCTATAACCTTCTTTTCAGGAGTTATGCTCAAAACCATGGTGTTCAGTTTTATCTTCACTCCAGTTTTCGCCAGCATGTCGATGTAACGTTGAGCGTATTCTGGACCAGTTAACGTCTGCTTAAAAGTTACCGTTCCGAAGCCGTCATGGATGCACTGGGGCAGAATACCGCCTAACTCAAAATCTCTTTCAACCAAGTAAACATCTCTTATGCCTTCATCCCAAGCTTTTAAAGCCGCGACTAAACCCGCTGGTCCAGCTCCGACAACAACGACATCCGCCTTCATTTCGAATTCCCCTCAAGAAAGCTCTTGTTTTCTCCAACTAGAAGGTTAGAGCCTACGCCTTTCTTTGTTACCTCAGTTGGCGGGATTTTTAATTCTCTAGCTAGGATTCTCACAATCATTGGTCCGCAAAATCCGCCTTGGCATCTTCCCATACCCGCCCTTGTTCGAAATTTAATTCCGTCAAGCGTTGTTGCTCCTCTTCGGATTGCTTCTACAACTTCTCCTTCAGTTACGTGTTCGCAGCGGCAAATAACATGTCCATATCTGCGGTCTCGAGCAATAAGCTTGTTCGCTTTTTCCATGTTAAGTTTGCGAATTGCTCTGTCAATTGGCTTGCGAAACGGGTTAAAACAGTCCTTTTCCCTTAACTCTAACCCAGATTTTCTAAGCAAATTGATCACTGTTTCCGCTATTGCTGGAGCTGCTGTTAAACCAGGTGATTTGATTCCAGCCGTGTTTATGAACCCTTTAACTTCGTTATACGCCTTTATTATGAAGTCGTTAGTGTCGGGTTCAGGGCGTAAGCCGCAGAAGTTCGCAATCACCATTCTTCTTTTCTCTGCCAACTCTGGTATCAGGTTGAGCGCTCCGGAAAAAACTTCTTCTAGTCCACTTGCGGTTGTTGCGTAATCGTTTTTGTCTTTTGTAGGGTTGGCGTTTGGTCCGATGAGTATGTTGCCATCCACCGTGGGGGTGACTACAATTCCTTTGCTTATGGGTGTTGGCACTGGAAAAAGAACATGTTTAACGAGACCATTTAATTCTTTGTCAAAAACCCAGTATTCACCTTTAACTGGGCTGATTGAGAAGTGGTTTATTCCCGCCATAGCTGATATCTCGTCAGCATACAACCCTGCCGCGTTCACTACGTAACTAGTGTCTATGCGTCCTTTACTTGTTTGAACCGCCTTCAATTCTCCGTTTTTAACAACGATGTCTGTAACCTCTGTGTCCAATAGGATTTGTACTCCGTTTTCAACAGCGTTTTCAGCCATAGCAATGGTTAACTCGTATGGGCTTGTTATGGCGGCTGTTGGCGCGTAAAGGGCGGCAACCGCGTTCCTATTCAAGTTAGGTTCCATTTTCAAAAGCTCTTCACTGTCTTCTATTATTTTCAAGTTTGGAACCTTGTTTTTCTCACCCCGCTCCTTTAACTCTTCAAGAACGCGCACATCTTCCTCTTTCAAGGCAACAACAAAAGACCCTATTTCTTTAAGAGGCGCACCAACCTCTCTGGCTATTTTATGCCAAAGCATATTTCCTCTTGGACAAAGTTTGGCTTTAACAGTTCTAGGCTTGTCATCGTAGCCAGCGTGGATTATTCCCGTGTTTGCTTTGGTTGGTTGACCGAAGGCAACATCACAGTTCTTCTCAACAACTACAATGCGTAAATCGTATCTTGAAAGCTCTCTAGCTATTGTTGAGCCCACGATTCCAGCGCCAACAACAACGATGTCTGCTCTCATTTGAATACCCTTTAAACATTTTAACTCGTTTATTCCAGCTCTGCTAGGTCGTTGTACACCCCAGCTTTAGATAAGGCGTCGTAAACTTTACAATGTATCTTAAAAAGTTTATCATACAACTTTTTGTTCTCAAGCCTCGGTTCATATCTTTCAGTTATGTGAACCATTCTGTCAGTGGCTTCTTGAATATTTTTGAAAATGCCTGTTCCAACTCCTGCGAGAACTGCGCATCCAAGTGCCGTTGCTTCTTCTACACTTCCTCTTAGCACTGGCAAGCCGTATACGTCGGCTTGAATCCGGTTGAAATCAGGGTTTCGTGTTGCTCCGCCTGTAACTCGCATTTCTTCTATGCGAATTCCAAGCTCTTTCATAACTTCTATGTTCTTCCTAATTTCCATGGCTATACCTTCTAATATTGCCCTAACAAAATCCCTCCTAGTATGACCAACTGCTAAACCTAGAATAACTCCTCGAGCGTGGGGGTTCCAGTGTGGTGCGCCAGCGCCGACAAAGTGAGGTATCACCAGAACGCCTTTGCTTCCAACAGGAGATGCTGCGGCTTCCTTGTTTAAAAGTTCGTAAGGGTCAATTCCAATTATTTCTGCAACGGCTTTCTCCAGATGACCGAACTCGTCTCTAAACCATCTGTAGATTGTGCCCGTTGAGAACATGCTTGCTTCTTGAACCCATTTTCTCGGAACCGCGTGGCAACTGCATAGAACCCTCTTTTTTGGGTCAAAGTTTGGCTTGTCTAGGAATGACAGTATGAATGTTCCCGTTCCCGTCGTAGCCTTAATTCTGCCTTGCTGCACAACTCCAACGCCTATGGCTCCGCACTGTTGGTCTCCGCCGCCGCAGACGACAGGTGTTCCCTTAGCGAAGCCCGTTTCTTCAGCGGCTTTGTCGGTGACTTCTCCAACGATTTTCCCTGAAGGATATGGCTCTGGCATTTTATCTCTGTCTATTCCAGTGCCATCAAGAAGGCGGTCTGACCAGTCAAATTTCCTTATGTCAAACAACATTGTTCTTGAAGCGTTGTCCCAACTCGTGATGAAGGTGTCTGTCAACTTCGCTATTATATAATCGTGGACTAACAGAAACTTGTAGGTCTTATTGTAGATGTTTGGCTCATGTTCTTTTATCCACATGATTTTCGGAGCAGAGAAATAGGGGTCAACCGTTAAGCCCGTGATGTTGTAAACAGTATCTTCTCCAATTTTTTCCTTTATCCGGTTACATTGGGAAACCACTCTTCTGTCTTGCCATACAATAGCTCTCCGCAGAGGCTCCGCGCATTTGTCCACAGGCACGATGGTTTCCCGCTGATTTGTCACACTAATGCCAACTATCATGTCGGGCCTTACGCCTTTACTTGCCGCTTCCTTCAACATCGCCCTCGAAGTTTTGCATACCCGGTCCCACCAATCTGCGGCGTCTTGTTCCACCCAAGCTGGCTTTGGAAAATAACTTGGATGCTCTAGATATCTCCATGCAGCGATGTTTCCGTTTCCATCAAAAATCATTGTGCGCTCTCCGGTGGTTCCGGCGTCGATGGCAGCCAGGTAAATGTCCTCTTTCATCGGCGACATCTCAACTTAATAAGACATTCTAAATAGATTAGATTGTGTCGCACGCAACTAATTTAAGACTTTTTAATGTAAACTAATGAGCGCCTTCTTAAGAACACAAGGTTAGTGTGCTGGTCTGTTTTAGCTTTCTGGCTCTGGAGGTGCTAGTGGCATCTTCCACTCTTTTGGCGTGTTTGTTGGAGTATACGCATATGGGGCTTCTGATGATGTTGGGTAATATATGCGTCCATCCGGGGGAACGGTATTTTCACCATAATTCGTAATGTCCAAGTTTTCAGGGCATTCGCCAGTAGGATTATTTTGTTGGCTTTCTCCTAATTGCGAGTCTCCTTCGTCGGGGTTTTGGCTGGGGCATGTTTTGGCTTCGCTGTTTTCTGTTTTTTCAGCGGTAACGATTTCGTGGTCTTCTAAAACTTCAGCATTTGACTTTGTTTCACTGGTTGATGAGGGGTTTAATTTGCTGGAGCTTAAGCTTATCACAAGCAGTAGTAATGTTACAATAATTAACGTGATGAGGGTTTTCTTCATAGTTTAGACATCTCTTTAACACGGTTTTACTTAGTGATATTGTAGAGGCTGGATTTATTGTTTTCTTGGACTGTTTAAAATCTATGAATATTGTAGAGGATGTTTCCACAAAACTAAAAAGGGTTAGTGTAAACCTTGTATGTGAAAATTTGAGGGGAGAAAATGAAGGGAAAATTAACAGTTTCCATTCTAGTCTTAGTGCTTTTGTTTGCAGACACATTAAGCTTACTGAACATTGGCTCTGCTGGGGCATCGCTTGCATTACCAGACTACACTCCAATAGATGTGGCGAACGCGCCAAAATACGATGTTGCTGTTGAAGGAGCTGTTGAACAGCGAAGCCACCACTCATACTGGAACGTAAGCGACATAGCATATTGGCTGATAGGCGACTTTTACTACGGCGTTTACAGACTTCGAACTTTTCAATTGAGAGCCATTGGGAACACTGTGGAAGTCTGGGTTCAAACAGACCTTAGCTGGCCTAGTGGAGACCCGAGACCGATGCCGGTGATACTTGATGAGCAAGTGCAGTACATTCTAAACGAGTTTGACAACAAAATATACCCAATTGACACCAAATATTTCGGTGCACCCGCCTTTCTGAACGGCTCCTACGCTGCGCTTCCAGGAATGTTGGGTCTTCCAACTGATTACTATTACGAGGAGAATGGCAGAAACGTAATACTGATTTCAAACATTAGGGATGACAATTATTACAACGCATCGTACCCATATTACGTAGCGGGCTTCTACTCGCCAGCCTTCGAATACTATTTCGATAGAAATGTGATAAGCATAGACTGTTATCAATGGGAACGGCGTCTAGGTCCGCCGGGGTATGAATGGATACCTGGCGTGCCAGTGACGCGTCCATATGTTTATGAAAGCACGGTTGCCCATGAATACCAGCATTTGATTCACGACGATTATAATCCATACGATGAAACTTTCATGAACGAAGGTTGCAGCATGTACGCTGAACTCCTCTGCGGATACGGCATAGATGCTACTTACTTGAACAGCTACTTCTACACTCCTGACAACTCGCTAACAGAATGGGGAGACCAAGGCGACATAAATATCCTCGCCGACTACGGCGCAGCAGCCCTATGGACCATCTACCTAAGCGACCACTATGGCGGAGCGAACCTAATACGCTACTTCGTCCAGTCAGGTGTTCCCGGCATAGAAGGCGTTAACAACGCTCTAGCCCACTTCAAATACAAAGTAACATTTTATGACGTTTACCACGACTGGAGACTTGCAAACCTAATCCGCAAAGACTTCCCAGGATGCAAAAAATACAACTATAAAAGCCTAAACCTAAACAGCCCAGAAATAAATCCAATTAGGATTTATGAGGTAGGCGGGTTGCCCGTTCCATGGACAAAAGGCACAGACTTCGGAAACACCATAACGATTTTGGGCTATGACACTGGCGTATCCACTATAGGTCCTTTTGGCACAGATTACATAGCGTTCGAAAACTGGACGAGACCGGGCGTCATATACTTCGATGGCGACGACATTGCAGTCTATGGATGGCGACTTACGACAGAAGGCTACTGGTGGTCGAATGGCGAAAACTTGATGAATGCGCTTCTCGTGGGCAAAGCATCTGTTGACCCTGCAGACCCAACATTGAATTTGACAACCTACTGGGATATTGAAGACTACTGGGACTTCGGGTTTGTTCAAATATCAACCGACAGCGGAAAAACATGGACTTCTCTAGAAAACGAATACACAACTTACGAACATGACCCAGACGCCCACCCAGACATAATCGCGAACCTTCCAGGGCTGACGGGTTGGAGCGAGGACTGGGTAACAATGAGTTTTGACCTTTCCGCGTATGCTGGGCAAACGGTGCTAGTTGGTTTCCGTTACATGACTGACTGGGCAACACTGTACGAGGGATGGTACATACAAAGCGCAAGCGTAAGCGGAAAACCACTAACGTTAGCACCAGTATATCCAGAGGTAGATTTTCAAGTGACAGTTGTCTACGCTTACGTAATTGATGGAATGACACTTTACATACCCAGTGATGTGCGCTTGAAAGACTCAACAGAAACAGGCTCAGAGTTGGCATACGCCAAAAAGCCAAACTACGTAATACTAGTTGTAAGTCCAGTGATGCGAAAAGGCTCGGTTGACTACAAGTTCAAAGTCGCACCGCTTCTGCTGCCAAAATGCTTCAACTAGTCATAAACAATAAATCCTTTTATTTCCCTTTCTTTTTGCTCTAAACATCAGATTTTGCTATCCTTATCGCTGTGGATGCCGCGTAAATTATATTTATATAAGAAATGAATCTATGGAATATGTGTCGCAGTGGAGATTGGAGAGTGAACGAATGAGGTTGAAGGCTTGTTTAACGGCAATGCTTGTCTTTCTTCTCCTTTGCATTGTAAGTATAACAATAAAAGTTGAGCATGTTAAGGCGAGCGGAACCATATACATCCAGTCTGATGGGTCGGTTTACCCTTCCGACGCGCCGGTTAACCGCGACGGAAACGTATACACCCTAACCGGAAACATTAACGAGTCGATTGTTATTCAGCGAGACAACATTGTACTGGATGGGATGGGCTTGTATACAGTTGAAGGCCCAAGCGATCACGAATCCAAAGGAATAGACTTAACTGGAAGAAGCAATGTGACTATAAGAAACATCAAGGAGATAAGAGCATTTGGATATGGAATCTTCCTTAACATGTCCTCAAGTATCTTAATTTCTAACAACACTGTGGCAGCAAATAATGTGTCTGGTGTGTATCTTGTGGGTTCTTCGCATAACACCATAGTTGGAAACAATCTAACTGCAAATGAGGGTTACGACTTAGACATGTGGTCTGGTTCTAACAATACGATATATGAAAACATTATACCGTGCGGGGAAATCTTCATTGGAAGTTCATCCAATAAAGTTTTTCGAAATCAGATATTGAGCAGCGATCAAGCGTGTATCACTGTTTGGGGAAACAATAACCTTGTTTACGAAAACAACATAACAGTGATAGGTGACATCGGGATTTATCTTTCCGGTTCACGCAACTGCATATACAGAAATAGCATTGTCGGGCATAGTAGTTCGTATGGTATTCGTATGGACTGGGCGTTGAGAAGCATAATTAAAGAAAACATTGTGATGAACCATTCTGTAGGCGTCATTTTGTATTACGCTTCTTCCGAGAACATGTTTTTCCATAACAACTTCATCAATAACACATACAGCGCTTCAATCAGCTCAGACTCGCACCTTAACCTTTGGGATAACGGTTATCCCTGTGGCGGCAACTACTGGAGCGACTACAACGGAACAGACATTTACTGTGGTTCTGGTCAGAACGAGACTGGAAGCGATGGCGTAGGCGATTCTTCGTATGTTTTGGATGCGGAAAACAGCGATAACTACCCGCTTATGGGTCCAATTAAAGTTTTCAATGCTGGAACATGGAATGAAACAGAATACTTCGTTGATGTTGTAAGCAACTCAACTGTTTCAGACTTCTACTTCAACCCTTCCGAAGGCGCATTTGTAAAATTCAACGTTACAGGGGAAGGCTTTTGCAGAGCGGCAATTCCAAAAGACATGTTGTGGGTGGAAGATGGAGAATGGAATGTTCTTGTGGACGACCAACCAACAACTTACATGATGTTGGAGGACGAAGGATTCACTTACTTATACTTCACCTACAACAGTTCAGCAAAAACTGTTTTGATCCAGGGAACCAACGTTATACCAGAATTTCCAACAATCACTTTGCTACTCACAATTTTAATACTTGCAACGGTTCCACTGGTTATCACAAAGAAAAAACAATTAATGAAAATAATTTAACCGCTAAAGCCTTTAATCATCGCTTGTAGATAGACACGAACTTTCTGATTGACCTGTCATATGTTTTCTCAACTTCTGGCGGAAAATAGCATGCTGGCAACTCGTTGTGCGCTCTATGATTCCTCAAACACTCGCAGCATCTGCCTTTCAAATCGCACGGGTACGTGCATGGGCACTCCTTCAAGTTTGTCTCCAAGTTTGGGCACTCACTCAACTTCCCTAACACCTTCACATTAACTTCTCACGTTTGACAGTTGCTTTATTTGGTAGCCCGGGAGAGATTCGAACTCTCGTCAGCGGGTCCAAAGCCCGCTATGCTTGTCCGCTACACCACCGGGCTTCGTATGCTTATATTGTGTCAGTTAACTCTTTAATAGGTGGTTTTTGATTAAAACTTTCCTCTGCCCGCGTATTTTAAGCATGACTTGGCGGGTTCTTTCTATTTTTTCCTTTGCTTTTTCTTCGTTTATGTCCTCTATGCTTAGAAGTTTTATTACGTTGTTATAATTTTTCGGGTTTTTCTCTTCTAGGCGTTTAAAGGAGCGCATCAGTGTTGTGTAGTCCATTTTAGTTTTTGTTGTGGAAGCTTTGAACCAAGCGTAGTTTTCAACTAAATCTATAAGTGTGTTGTCTAAGTAGCGGGACGCTTCGGCTGCTTTTCCAGAGTCTATTAAGGAATTTACGCGTGCAATGAAGCCCTGCAGAAAAGCTGGATTAAGATAATACTTCAGTTTTGTTTTAACCTTAAAATGGGTGCGTTCAAGCTCTTGAAGATTCTGCCTAACAACGGCGTACATCTCCTCCCAGACTGCTTTGTAAAACTTTAGCTTGTCCTTGGCTTTTGCGCTGTCAACATTGTTTAGGGCTGTTATGTGCATGTACTCGTTAAATGCCTCTTTCACGCCGAGTTTTGCGGCTGAAACTTCAAGCTTCTCCAACATTCTGCTGTTTGAGAAGGATTCTAAAGCTATTTCAACCAGAACTTTCAGGATGCTTTCTAGAGCGGTTGTGGCGAAAATGGAGGCGCTTTGGAAGTCGCTTTTTGAGAGGGCTGAGGTTGCACGGCTTAGGTAAATGTCTGAGTCCACGATGTGAGATTCTGTTCTTATGTCAACCCTCTCCGGCGAACCGTAAGACTTAGCCATCAAAAGCTTGGCGTTCGCCAAAGACCAGTCTCTGTCGTAAAGAATTTGCATCTCATACAATTTCTGGTCAATTTCAGGAGGAATCAAGCCGTGAAGCCACTTTTTTGGGATATGGTCTAAATCGATGAATAAGCCGCCCGTCTCCTTCCTCTCCACAAACTCGTAAGCGTAGTTTGCTCCATCGAGAATTAGCAAATCTACATCACTTGAGGCTGAAGCGTCTCCTCGGCCCCAGCTTCCAAACAAGCCAACGCCATAAACGTTTTTTTCAATCATCATCTCCTTAACAACTTTTTCAAGGTTTCTTCGAATTTTTTCTGGAAGCGTTAACATGGTTGTTTTCCCTCTAGAATCAATAGTTGATGTAAGTATTCAAAAGTTGCGAATAGAATCCGCGTGTTCAAACCGTAAAATTTATATATTAAAACATTTCACCTAAATAGGCGCGCGGGGCCGGATGGACCGTTTTCTGCTCCATCCAGCGGAAGATGAAAAGTGACGGTTCTACGCAAAAACTAGCTGGAGTGAGGGTAGTTGAGCAAAAAAGAAAGCGGTGCGCGTCAACGTCTAGTTGACAAATGCCCAGAATGTGGTAGCCCAAACCTTATTCATGATTATGACACTGGCGAGACTGTCTGCGGAGACTGCGGACTAGTTTTATATGAGCAGATGATGGACAAAGGCCCAGAATGGCGTGCCTTCACGCAAGAGGAAAAAGCCTCAAGAAGTCGTGTTGGAGTGCCGACATCCTACTCTGTCCACGACAAAGGTTTGTCAACGGCCATAAGCCAGGTTGACCGCGACGCCTTCGGAAGGAAACTTCCGCTTTCAACAAGATTGCAGATGTGGCGTCTGAGGAAATGGCAAATACGCTCTAGGGTACACTCTTCAGTTGACAGAAACCTCGCCCAGGCAATGGCGGAGCTTGACCGCCTCTCCGATAAAGTCTACATTCCACCGCCAATAAAGGAGAAGGCAGCGGTTATTTACCGCAAGGCTCTGGACAAAGGCTTAGTTAGAGGAAGGTCTATCGCTGCTATAGCGGCGGCCGCGCTTTATGCTGCTTGCCGCGGAAGCGGAACACCAAGAACTCTGCGGGAAATCGCTGATGCAAGCCTTGTAGACAAGAAAGATGTAGCCCGCTGCTACAGGCTTCTGCTTAGGGAGCTTGACGTGCAAATGCCAATCGCAGACCCGCTTACATACATATCAAAAATAGCTGAAAGAATCGGAATTTCAGGCAAAACACAGGGAATCGCCATCCAAATCCTCCGAGACGCGAGAAATAAACGCGCGGCTGCAGGTAAAGACCCTATGGGATTGGCTGCCGCAGCTCTATATATTGCTTGTTTGCAGAATGACGAGAAGAAAACTCAGAAGGACATTGCGGAGGCGGCTGGTGTCACGGAAGTTACTGTTAGAAACCGCTACAAAACGCTGAAGAAACAGCTAAACCTTGAGCTTCCGGACTAAGCTCTCCCATCGCTGAAAATTACAGTTTAACGCTAACTCTCTTCCTTTTCAAGTTCCATGACTATTTGTCCTTTGTATCCGCATTCGTCGCAAACGTATTTTTTGGGCGTCAGCCAATAGTCTAAACTGCTTGACAAGTGAATTCTTGGGCTTCCGCATCTTGGACAGTAAATTTTTGTCGGTTTCCTACGCTTCAAAGTCTTGAATACTTCACGTAGGTCTTCCAGGAATTTCATGGGCTCGCGCTTCTACCGTGGCGGTTTTACTGGAGTTCTATGTTTTCTTCTGGGTATCCAATCTTTATTAGGTATTGGCGAACTTTTTCGCGGTGGTCTCCTTGGAGAATTATTTGACCGTTTTTTGATGTGCCTCCGCATGCACAGGCGCTTTTTAGTCTCTGCGCTATGCCTGCGAGGTTCGTGTTTTTATCATTTAAGCCTTCAACTATTGTTGTTGGTCTCCCGAACTTGCGTGTTTCAAGTCTGATGCGGATGGTTTGTTGCTCCTTCTCTATTTCGCCGCAAACGCACAGGTCTTTTGGAAGCCCGCATATTGGACAAATTTCAGCCATGTTGCTCAAACTAACAATTGTCATGGCGATATATAAAATTTTCAACTGATGCCTTGCTACAGTCAACTGAAGACGCGGTTCAACCGCTACTTCTGTAGGGTGATGAGGACGCCTTTTAGGAAAGCTTTAATGAAAGCCCATTTCGAATATTCTTTATGAAAGTACTCGTTTTAGGATGTGGCAATATAGGCTCCGTTGCCGCAGAAGATTTAGCAAACAGCTTAAGCTCAGCAGAAATTGTTGTCGCCGACAACAATTTACGTAAGGCAAGGAATGTTGCTGAAAAAATAGGCAGAAAGAACATCTCTTGGGCTCGGCTGGATGCAGCAAACCAGAACGAGCTTTTTTACACTTTAAAGGATTTCGATTTAGTTATGGGGTTTTTGCCTGGAAGACTCGGTTACCGACTAGTTGAGACTTGCATCGAAGCTGGAAAGAACCTTGTTGACGTTTCCTACATGGCTGAGAACCCTTTAACGCTAAATGATAAAGCAAAAAGCAAAAGCATAACCGTAATTCCAGACTGCGGCCTAGCGCCAGGAATAAGCAATATTCTCGTGGGTCACGCAGCCAAAAAGTTCGACAAAGTTCATGCTATCCGCATACTGGTTGGCGGTCTCCCTGAGAAGCCCATGCCACCTTTGGGCTATATCATCACATGGTCTGCTGAAAGCCTCATCGACGAGTATACTAGGAATGTTAGAACTGTGAGGGGTGGAAAAAGGGTCACGGTGAACGCGCTAACTGGTTTAGAAGAAGTTGATTTTCCCGGTGTTGGAAAACTTGAAGCCTTCTATACTGACGGTTTAAGAACCCTGTTGCATACGATGGAGGGCGTGAGGGAAATGTGGGAGAAGACGCTTAGGTATCCTGGCCACGCGGAAAAAATTAGGCTGCTTAAGTCCCTAGGATTCTTTGAAGAGAGAAAAGTCAACGTGGATGGCGTGAACGTTTCTCCGAGAAGGCTTACTGTAAAACTTTTTGAGCAGAAGCTGAGCATGCCGGAAATCAGGGACATTGTAGCTTTGAAGGTGGAGGTTTCAGGCTTTGAGGGTGGCGAGAAAAGAAGCTACGTTTACCATTTGCTTGACCGCTATGATGAAAGGCGGAGAATAACGGCTATGGCTAGGACCACTGCTTATCCAGCGTCTATAGTTGCACAGCTGATGCTCATGGGAGCCCTGCGGGAAAAGGGTGTTGTTCCACCGGAGAAGATAGGCGTGAACGATGAGTTTTTCTCGCGTTTTCTGAATGAGCTGAAAAAGCGAGGAATAGATATAACGGAGAAGGCGGGTTAGGCTACAACTCCCATTCTGTGAAGTTCTTCTCGGAGACTATCCTTTGTCTGTTTAAGATTTTGTCGTCTCTCCACATACTCATCTCCACTTATCTTACCATTTCTGAAATCCTCATCCAGCTCTCGCAATTGCGCGTCTATTTCTTTTATTCTTGCCCTTAACTGGTCAATGTATGATGTTGCTTTTTCCTCAACTATAACCTCAGAGGGGGTTAAAGCCATTTTTATGACGCCGTCTTCTATGCGGAGGATTCTGTCAGCCGCCCTTGCAACACTTGGATCATGGGTTACCATAATTATGGTTTTGCCAAGTTCCCTGTTCACTTTGGCAAGGTAATCAACAACAATTTTCGCGTTTGTAGTGTCCAACTCTCCAGTAGGTTCATCTGCAAGAATAAGCGGAGCATCATTTGCCAAAGCCGCTGCTATCGCAACCCTTTGCTGTTCTCCTCCGCTGAGCTCTTCCGGCTTGTGGTCAGCTCGATCTATTAAGCCAACAATTTCAAGAAGTTCTCGCACACGCTCAGTTCTCTTTTTTCTCGGAACTCCCAAAGCTATCATTGGAAGCTCAACGTTTTCCGCTGCCGTCAAGGTTGGGATAAGATTCAATGTTTGGAAAATGTGGCCAACCGTTTTTCTTCGGTATTCGACGAGTTGTGTTGTTGATAGGGCTGTAACCAAGGTGTCTCCGACTTGAACCATGCCTGCTGTGGCTTGGTCCAAGCCCCCAATGATGTTGAGGAGTGTTGTTTTTCCGCTTCCACTTGGCCCTATGACGGCTATTAGTTCGCCTGCTTTAACGTCCATGTTTAGTCCCCTTAAGGCTTGCACTTCAATTTTGCCTAGGCGGTAGACTTTCACAAGGTCTTTTACTTTAACGTCTAAGCCTTTCATCTCAATCGAACCATCCTCTCAAGTTTAGTTACATATTTTCTCGACATTAACAAGATGGGTAGGATTGTAGCTGAAAATATGAGTATTAGACAATAAACTATCATTAAGGTTGAGTCTAATGGGAAAACTAGACGTCGCTTAATAAGGTCTGAAACCATGGCGTTGGATGAGGATATGTTTCCATAAACAACTGCAAGACCCACAAAAATGCCTAGCAAAACGGAAAATGTCACTAGGGCTAAGTTTTCCGTTAGGAACATCATGACTAGTTGCTTATAGGACAAGCCTCTAACACTCATTATTGTGGCTTCGCGGCCTCTTTCCCTCATACTGACGGCGCTAACGAGGGCTGTTCCCACAGAAGCAGCTAGAACCGCGAATATTATGCCTAACCTTTGAACGTCAAGGACGCCCATGGAGATTATGTTTGTTTGAGATTTTTCCCATTCCTCAGCGAAGGACGCTACATAACTTACACCCTCAATGTCGCGAACGATGTTGGCAACAGTTTTTCCGTCAACTCCTCCTTTCAATTTGAGAAGCATTTTAGCAGATGCGCCTACATGACTGCTAATTTCTTTGTAAAGCCCGTCAGAAACAAATGACCAGTATCTGTTGACGAACTGCTGATAAATTGGAAGCTGTGATTCCGCTGCTTGTGGTCCAAAAAATCCGACAACTCGCAGTCTTTTTGTAACTGCACCGAAGTTTAAGGATATGTTTTCTCCGACTTTTATGTTAGCTGAGTCAGCGATACTGCGCTCCAAAATAATTGTGTAGTTATCTGAGGCTAAATTAGTAAATGCGGTTACAACATCTGCTCCACTGAACCATTCGCTCTCATAGTATGCTGTCTTAAGCCAAGAATCCGGTTCCACAGCCTTCACGGTCATCCATGTCCCGCTTGGCATCAAGGAAGCTGAAAAGGAATATTCTATGGTGGCGTCTTGAACATAATCGGAAACGTTCGCCATTATTGCCTCCATGATCTCCGGTGCACTGCTCACGTTTGCGACGTTAATGGCTATGTCTGCACCTACGCTATAGTAGACTTGCCTCACAGCATAGTCGTGTTCGCTGGCCAGTTGACCGTTAACCTGAACACTGTAGCCAACAATCAACGCTATTAGAAAGGCTACTGCTGCAGAACGCGCCGGGTTTCTTCTAACGTTCTTAGTTGCCAAGACTCCCAGTTCGCCTAAAAACTTGGCTGCCCTAACTGTAAGTTTTTGAAATTCCAAGGAGCCTTGGATAAACATTTTTGTGAAACCCCAAAAGAAGAGCAGCGGCCCAATATAGTTGAGTATTGCATCCACAAACATGAATATCCCGATGAGCAGTATAAGAATGAAGTTTCCACTAGCAAACATTACCCTGCTCAACATCAAATTCATGTTTACGCCACTGATGAAAACGCCTATTTTGTAAGTTCCAAGAATTAACGCCACCATAGGCCATCTTCTCTTAAAGGGCTTTTCAGCCTCTGTTGGCAGGTATTCTCTAAGCGCATCCACTGTTGAAAGTTGAGAAGCCCTTTTTGCAGAGTTAAAAGTTGAAAGGATGGCCATGATCATTCCGAAGGCTACGGTGAAAGCCACTGTGAAGGGGCTAATAAGGTTTAAATTGAAATATGTTTCCGGGCTGAATTGGGTGAAGAGTGGATTTAAAATAAATCCTAGGAAGACTCCGATTAATCCACCCGCAAAACCTACCAATAAGGCTTCTATCAGAAAAATGCGTAAAATTTGTCCTCTTGAGAAGCCTTTTGTTAGCAGTAATCCAACCTCCCGTCTCCTAAGGTTGAAGGAAACATCTGAAACAGTCGTCCCCATATACCAAGCCATAAAGAAGATTGGAAGAGAAACCATAGTGAAAGCGAATCTTAAAACTATGGAGGTAATTTGGAAAACGAATAATGGCGCCTCCAAATTATTTTGGATGCTAATGTACTTGCCTAAGTCTGCAGCTATCTTAGTTTCCATATCACTTTTTATGACGGCAACATTGTTGATGGATGCTCCAACATCCCACGGGTTTATCAAAGCCTCACGATTCACATAAATCAAAAGGCTTTTATCTACAGACTGGCTTGCACCTTCGCTTTCCATAATTTCCAGAATTTTCTTCATGGTTTTCTCAAAGCTAATTAAGAGAAAGCCAACTTCACCTTTGGGAGGCTCAACGGTGGGAGTAAAAGGCGTAATCCACTGCTGGTATCCAGATGCTATTGCATATGCTTTATCATTGAGGTTGGCAAAGCCCTTCACGGTTAGGTTTAGGGTTACAGAAACTTGTTCGCCGTAGCGTGATGAAAAATTTACGAGAATAAAATCGTTAACTTCCACTTCGCTGGCTAACAGCGTACCTTCTGGAACATATGTTTCGTTTTCGCCTATTTCCTCTTGCGGCTTGTTTAGCCATCCATCATAAACTTGCGAATTATTTTGAATGGCTACCATGCTAACGTAATCTTCAGCGAAGTCGTTTTCGCCGGGATTTTCTATTGAAACAAAAGACCGGCATACAATCTCAGCGTCCGTGACTCTCTCAACTTCTAAAACCTTGTCGCGAACTGCGAGCATTTCTGTCATGTTTAAATTGTTCACGCTTGCTTGCATGTCGACGTAAACATTTCGGAGTTGCTGGTCTAGGGTTTGTTTCGCGGTTACGCTTGCCTTGATGTCTATTCCGGCGAAGAACGCGGATGCTAAAGTTATGCCTATCAGAATCGCCAGAAAAAGTCTCCATGAACGGAAGACGCGCTTAACAGCATAAAGGATGGGCATTGTGTCATCGCAACTATTCTTTTCATGTTTAGCATTTAAGTCTAATGTTTAGAACATATAAATCAAATGCAACTCTTTCCTAAAGTTGAAGTTTCACTAATTGTTCAAGGACATATTGGCGAATTTGGCTTGGTTTTGGCAGTTTTGCCGCAATTTTTCCATCCTTTATCAAGGGGTTAAGCATAGGTTCTGTTTTAGACCCGCATTTGGGGCATTCTGGTTGAGGCTTTTCAAACGGTATGACCAAGTCTGTTAGGCATTTTGGGCATCTCCAAACCTGTTTTCTGCCTCCCATCTTCCCCCTTTTTGCGCACAGTTTGCCGTCGATTTCAACAATGTCCATGGCGAAATCTATTGTAGGCGCGTTGCTAACAGAAGTACCTACTCCAAAACCGTCTGCCCCTGCATCGCTTAACTCCTTAATGTTTTCTTCGTTTACGCCTCCGGAAACAAAGATTTTCACGTGGCTAAAGCCTCTTATGTCAAGTTCCCACCTTACCTCACGGATGATTTCTGCAAAATCTCCTTTTCTCGAAGCTGGGGTGTCAAGGCGAACACCGTACAAGCGTTCTCTGAGGGCTTCAGCGGCCATCAAAGCCTCAATTTTCTCATCAAAATACGTGTCAACCAAAGCAATTCTCGGAACATCAGGCGAAACAACTTCATCGAAGGCTTTCCAAGCCTTGACTTGGTCTCCAAAGACTATTATGAGCGCGTGGGGCATGGTTCCCGTTGGCTCTACGCCTAAAAGCTTGGCTCCGCTTAGGCTTGAAACTCCGTCGAAGCCTCCTATGTAGCTTGCACGGTCAATCATAGGCGACAGGGCTGGGTGCATCCGGCGGATTCCAAAGGAGATCAAAGTTTTCTCTCCAACAATCTTCCGCAGTCTCGCTGAACGTGTGGCTATTCCAGAAGCTTGACAGAGTAAACCCAGCATGGGGGTTTCGTAAATGCAATATTCGCCGTATGGGCCTTCTATACGCATGACTGGTTCCCTTACCCCTCGACAGTCTTCATGATAAAACACGCTTCCCTCGGGCATAGCATAAACGTCAACCGCTACGCCTTCAAAAAGGTGAGCCACTTCTTCAATTCCGCATAGAATTCCCCAAGGCCACCCGTTTGGAAGCTTGCCAGCGGTAACGTCTGCTATTGCTGGTGTTCGGCTCAAGCCTTTGGCTTCTATAACTTTTTTTGTTCTTACAAAGTATATGTCTGTTGTTTCGCCACTCTTTATCTCCTCATCCGACGCGTAATGGAACAACCTCATTTACAATCGCCTCTAAACTTGATTATTTATTGAAGGTTGTGGAATAAACGTTTTTAGGATTCAACCCGTTAAAATCCATTTTAGAAGGTTTATGAAGCCCACTTCCATTATGGCCGCAATTAGGAAAATGCCGTAGATGTAAAGGAGGTCTTTTAGTGAGATTTCTCGGCTTAGTGTCTTTTTTATTGTTAGGTAAATGCCGTAGCCTTCAATGATTCCAACTGGTGCGCTCATGAGCAGTATTAAGTGTAAGACTTCGATTTTTATCCCTCCCAAGAGACTTCCGCCACGAAGAATGCTCAAGAAAACAACGATTACTGCGAAGATTAAGGCAAAGGTTCGCGGGTGTTCCAGAACAATGTTTCCATATTTTTCTCTTTTGAAGAAGTTTGAGAGTACTAAATTGACGTAGAAGGTCATGCCCAACAAGATTAAGGAGACTACAAGCACGTTATGTATGAAGAACATGGCAACTGCTAAAAGTGGGTTTTGAAAAATGTCGCCTACGATGGTGAAGAAGAGAGTGTTTTCAACCGAAGAAAGTATGAGGAAGAATAAAAAGGCTAAGCCTAACAAGATTGTGCGTTTTCTCTCGCCAAGCAATCGCAATAGCCCCTAAAACGCTAGAACCATGAGTGGAAGAAGATTTTCAAATACGAGAATGCCAAGGATGATGAACGCCAAGAGAACCAAGACCACAAAGTAAACTATTATCGCCAGTATGCCAACCGCGATGGCGCCTAGCCACCCAGTTTCGTAAAGACGCTTAATCAGAAGAAGCCAAGTGAACAAGCTGAGAAACAAGGCAATTAACCCGTATGGTATGAAAATGAAAAACAGCGTTGACAAAACTGTTCCTAAAAGAGAAATTATGAAGGCGTCCGAGAAACGGGCGCGCTTTCCGCCTACAACAATCAGCCCAGCGATGTAGAAAACTCCTGCCATGACGAAAAGCTCAACTAAAAACCACACTAAAGCGAAAACTGGAGCGAAAACCGGGCCAAGTTGTTCTCGAATAATGTCCCATAACCGTTCCCCACGGGCTTTCTGCAATATTGCGAGCAACATCTGAGCTATGTAGGCTCCTAACATTTTAATCCCCTAATACTCGCCATATTGCAGTGAGGCAAAATAAAAGCTTTATGAAGTAATTCTTTCGCGTTTTATCTCGAAGAGTACGGTCCCGCCGTTTGTGTATGGTTTTCCAGGGTCTAGGCATTGAATGTAGCCTTTTTCGCCTTCCTCTTTCGCTAAGCCTAGTTGTTTGAAGCTTACGCCATGGCTTAATGGAACAATCATGGAGAGCATACACCCGAAAGCATGAATGCAGAAGTTGTTTGTTTCCCTAACAATTATTTTAGGCGATTCTATAAATATTTTGTCTCCAACCTTGAAGACCGGACAGTTTCCACTTATCGCGTTAACAGTTATAATTAAACGGTATTTCTCCTCTTTTTGGTTCATGATTCACCCCCTATTACTGCTTGTATGTTTATCTGCATGGATTATGAATCTTTTGAAAGCCCAGAGATGGCAAACACTTAAAAGTCATGGTGAAGGGGATATTTGCTAATTGGCAATAAACGGTGTAGTTTGATGAAAAGTCGACCAGCAATAGTTGCGGCTGGAAGAACCGCGTTCGGAGAGCACTACGAAAAGGAACCAGAGAAGCTTATCGAAGAGGCTTGGATTAAAGCTTCTGCAGAGGCAGACATAGAACGTAAAGACCTTGAAGCTTGCTACCTGTCAGACTACTTCCTCCCGATAACGAACAAGCTTGGATTAGAAGAAGGGTTCCTTTCGGAACTCACTGAACTTCACGTTCCAATGGAAGTAACACGCTCCTTCAGTTCAGCCCTTTCAAGCGCTTGCAACGCCATCCTAGCTGGAAAATACAATGTTGTTTTGGTCGGCGGAATAGAAAAAATGACAGACCGTTGGGACAAAATCCGCGACGACCTTATGCTCCTAGAAGACCCATGGAGCTATTATGCTGGATGCACCCCAGAAGCAAACCATGAGCTTATGCTTAGGGCTTACATAAAACGGTACGGCATATCAGGCGACGACCTTGAGAAACTATACATTGCCTTAGCTCAGATTCCGGTCAAGAACCACTTGAACGCAACAAAAAACGAGTATGCTCAATACCGGAGAAAGATAACGGTTGAACAAGTTATAAACGCGAGAAAGGAAGCCCGAAAACCTCTGGGGCTTTATGATTACGCGCCAATTTCTGATGGGGCAGCAGTCATAATTCTCACAAGCGAAGATTACGCGAAAAAATTCACAGACAAGCCAGTCTACGTTCTCGGCAGTGCTTCAGCAACAGACTATTTAACATTCCCAGCTAGGGAGGACCTAACACACTTTCTCGTAAGCAAAATAGCAATGAAAAACGCCCTAAAAATGGCTGGAATACACCTGTGGGATATACAGGTGGTTGAGCTCTATGACCAGTCAACGGTTATGGAGATGATATCCCTCGAGGATTTAGGCTTCTGCCAACAAGGAAAGGCATGGATAAGCGTGTACGAGAGCTGCAAGGACCAAAAGGGCTACTACGAGATAGATGGAAAGAAACTGTTCGTAAACATGAACGGCGGATTAAAAGCAGACGGAAACCCGCTAGGCGCAACTGGCGGTGCTCAAACGTTTGAGGTTTTCAAGCAGCTTAGAGGCGAAGCTGGAGAACGACAGGTCCAAAGCGACGGTGAACTGAAGTATGGATGTGTGCTTGAACTTGAAGGGTTCGGAACTAAAGGCTATGTCCATATTTTTGGGAGGGATTAAAAGTGAGCAGTGAACCGATAGAAAGAAGAGTCTCATACCTTGGAGATAGGCTTCGAGGGAGACGCTGCCAAATCTGCGGTAGGGAATATTTTGAAGTTAGGGATTACTGTGGAAGCTGCGGAAGGAAAAGCTTCGGAAAAATGGTGGACATAGACCTTTTCTATGAAAAGGGGAAACTCGAAATATGCACGCTAATCAACGAGCCCACAAACAAGTTTAGAAAGCTTGGCAGCTTCATCTATGGCATAGTATCCTTCCACAACGGGAAAATAAGAGTTCCCGGAAGACTGACTGACAAGATAATAGGGGATAGCGAGCAAATTGACTTCTCAGCCTTGGAGGGAAGGGATGTTGTTTCAAGATTTAGAAGGCGCTACTCTGTAGATAAAAGCGATGTCATCCCCACAATTTCTTTAACTTTCACTTTCGCAGACGAGTTTTACCCCCATCAAGAGTATAATGTTGTAAAACCGAATAAGGAGTATGACGCGCCCGGCATTGTTGGCTACGGATTTTACACCTCAAGGTTTAGGATAAGGGAGGGAAGCATGGAACGTTCAGTTCCTTTTATAGATGAAGACGCGATAACGGCTGCTGTTGAGGCTGGAAAGCTGGCGCTTATTCATTCTGGGGTTGATTGTTCCCTTATAGGAAAGGTTTACGCTGGTTCAGAGTCGAATCCCTATGCTGTCAAGCCCATAGCCTCGAAGGTTGCGCAGGTTTTAAGGCTTGGCGAGGCTGACGAAGATGTGCAAGGCGTTGACGCAGTGGACACGGAATTCGCATGTAAGGCGGCTACAAGCATGTTTAAGGATGCGGCTTCGCTTGTTAACTACCCGAAATCGGGTATTCGATACGCCATGGTAATAGGCGCAGACAATTCGCAAGCAGCGCCCAGAGACTGTCCAGGCGGGGAACTTGACCTTTTCGTCGGTTTCGGCGGGTGCGCCTACATTTTTGGAAAACATGATGTCATAGCCGAAATTGAAGGATGGTACTCTTGCACTTCGGACACGCCTGATTTTTGGCGTCGCGATGGCGAACCCTACCCAATGCATGGCGGAAGGTTCACTGGAGACCCTGCCTACTTCAAACACATTAAGAAGGCTGCCGGAAGATTGATGGAGAGGCTTAACCTAAAACCAAGCGACATCAACTATTTTGTCGCCCACCAACCTAACGTTCAGTTTCCGGTGAGAGTTGCGAGGGAGCTTGGGTTCAAGGAGGAACAGTATTTGCCTTCACTTCAAGTAGCTAAGTTCGGCAACACTTACTCGGGTTCTTCGCCGTTGGGCTTAGCTGCAGTTTTAGACATAGCAAAGCCTGAAGAACGCATTTTAATAGTCAGTTATGGTTCTGGGGCTGGAAGCGACGCTTATTCGCTTATAACAACAAGCCAGATACTTGACAAGCGGCAACGCCAAAAACTAACAGTCAAATATCAAGCGGAAAATCGCTTCCTTGAGTATGTTGACTACACAACTTATAGACGGCTAAAACTCGGATTGTAGCAAATCCTTAATAAACCAGTAAAAACCCATTTACGAGCGGAGCACAAGATTGTTCGCCTACGGAATATTCAAAGTAATATACGCGCCCCACAAGGCATTCAAGGAAATAAGCCAAAACCCAAAATACATCGGACCGATTCTAATAATGATTCTTTTCGTAGCTGCAAATGTTGGTTCCATGTACACCCTTATGAGTAAAACTCTTGTGGAAGAAACCCTGCCAGCGTCAGAACAGTGGACGGAAAACGCAACCTTGTGGACAACAAGCGGGCTGACACCTACAGAAAATTATACGGATTACATACAAGGAAGCATCTACGGAAACAGAAGTATAGAATTCTCAGCAATAAACAGCAATGAAATCTCCGTGCAGTTAGATAACATTGGACCAGTAAACTGTTCAGAGCCTAGCGGCTACAAGAACCTTTATTTGAGGATAAAATGGATAAGTCCCGATGGCAGCCCAGAAAATGCCACAATCTACCTATACTCAAGCCCATCAGACTATTTCTACTGCAATATCACGGAAAACCTCTCTAACTCAGTTAATGTGTGGAATAACCTAACAATCCCTCTTACAAACCAAAACTGGACTGAAGTCGGAACCGCTGCAGACTGGGGAAACATCACGGGCTTAGGATTAAACTTCACGTGGCCAGCAGGCTCAAACATAACAGTTCTGGTTGACGGGCTATTCTTCGGAGGCGTTTTTAAGCCGCCGGTAGATGATTTTGCGGGTTATGCGGTTAACTTTTCAGTTTTCACGTTTATGCAATTCGTTATAAGATGGGTTTTACTAGGTGGAATAATCTACATTATGACTAAGGCGTTTAAGGCTAATACTGTTTGGAGGGTTATTCTGATTTTGGTGGGGTTTGCGCTGATAACCATGTTTGTGCAAGCGGTAATAAACGCTGCAACATTTTCAACTCTGTCAACCATCCGCTACCCATTCGAGCTTATAGGCGGAGTTAAAGGCGAAAGCGAAAATGCCTACAACAAAATCTTAGAAGAAACATGGCTTGTAAACCAAATTTACGGTTACGTCCAAATAGCGGTGCTCATATGGACTATAGTTCTATGCGCCCTTGCAGTTCGCTTAACAACAGAGTTTTCATGGACAAAAAGCTTTCTAATAGCGGCTGTTGCTTACTTTTCTGCAACAGTGGTGGAAGGCTTTTTAGTTGGAGCTTAAAGCCAATCTTTTGGCGCTCTTACTCATACCTTAGAGCTACAACAGGGGGGATTTTAGACGCCCTATACGCTGGCAATGCTCCACCCACGAGACCTATCAACATCGTGAGGACAAGCGTTTGAGCTATTAGGGATGGAGTTATTAACGGGTTTAGTTGTAGGGTGATTCCACTCTCGCCTATTCCTCCGATTGTGAAACCTCTTGACGCGAGGATGTAAGCACCCACCACGCCTATTGATATTCCAACGGTTCCTCCCACCAAACTCATCATTATCGATTCCATCAATATTAACGAAAGTATCTGAGAGTTAGTGTAACCTATAGCTTTCATAACACCTATTTCCCTAGTGCGTTCCATCACAGATGTTATCATCGTGGCTGCAACTCCTGCGATTGCGACGGCGAAAGCCGAAAGGGATGTTGAAAAGTTTATGAAGTTTATTGCTCCCGTCACACTTGAAATAGCCTCAGCTATCGAACTGAAGGCTATTATCTGGACCTTTTCCTCATAATGCTGCCTCAAAGTTGAAACCGTAGATTTTACATTTGCGGGGTCGCTAACCAAAACGAGTATTCCAGACCACTTGCTTAGTCCTAAAAGTCTTTTGCCAGCTTCAAAACATGTAAAAATTGTTAAATCTGGGTCAACGATTAAAGCGCCGCCGTACTCCTCAAGGATGGCGCCAACAACTAAGTTTACGGTTTTCTTGCCGGTTATTTTCCCGCCTTCAATCTTCGGCACGGTTAACGTCAGAACACTTTCCAGCTGGAAATATTTTTCATTGTCTTTATAGGCTATTTTTCTGCCTATTATCGTGTAAATTACATTTGATTCTGATGGAATAGATCCTTCACCGATTTCTAAGCTGCCTATTGCCTCAAAAAGCAAACTATAATCCACTGAAAAAATTGACAACTTGAGCTCTTCGTTGCCTCTCTTCAGAATTCCCTGTGTATTGTAAAAGGGTTCAGCCCTCGCGACCGCGGAAATCGTTCTTATGTAGTTTAAGTCTTCCTCGTCAAGCTGGTAGTTTTCTGTTGGAAAAATTGCGATGGCGTTCTGCCCCAGAGATGTGACCCTTTCCACTATGTAGTTTGAGTAGCTTCCAACAACTGAGCTCATCATGACGAGAATTAGAGGGCCTATGGCTATACCTACTATCGTGAGGGTTGCCCTAGTTCTCCTTTCGCTCAGAGCCTTCAGCGACAGTCTCACAAAATCCACAAGCATTTTAAAGCCTCATGTTGGGCTTTAGGGGTTTACCGCCGACTTCGACTTCTTCATCATTTTATAAATCATCACAGTTGATATCGCTAGAAAGACAATCACGCCGGCAACAATAACCCATCTTTCAATAGGCCACTCTTCAGCTTGGGTCGGCGGAGGCGCGGCTTCTTCCTGCAGTGTTATGCTGACGTTCACTTCTTTTGAGTCCTTCTCGTTGAAAACGTTGTAGTATCTCACCGTCAGAAGAGCACTGTTATTGTATTTATTTATGTCCACTCTGAAGGCAACCTCTGAGCCTGGGTCAATGTCCCCTATGAAAGAGGATTGCACTGTGTCTCCAATTTTCAGCTCTGTCTCAACGCGGTAGGCTGTTGAAGAGCCGTAGTTAACGATGATTCCCGTAACTGTTGATGATGAGTTTGTTCCCGTTGCTCTAATGTTCCTTATTAAAAGTTCTATGAAGGGCTCAACAGTTACGGTTACTGAATTGTTGAATGTTTGAGAATAACCGCCCGCGTCTCTATAGAAAACTGAAACCATGAGAGGGACAGGCCCGTATGTTATGGAGGATGCGGTTCCGGTTTGAGAGTAGAAGCCAAGAGGGTTGTAAGCCAATGCTATCGGTATTATATGCTCTTCTCCGGGGTCTATCTTTTCGACATAGTTCACCGCTGGAGAGGCTATCAAAATTGGTGTTCCTTGGTAGGGCGAAACCACTATGTAGGCGTCGTATAATGGGGAGCTTCCATGGTTTATTATTGTAAGCGAAGTGTTGACATAGCGGCTTCTCACGCTTAGGCTTTTTTCCATGGTTATTTCGATATATCCAGCTCTTCCAAGCACAGCCACCGGAATTGTCAGCTGAATTTCTCTGTTGCCACCCCACGCGTCAATGTATGAAAGCCATCCGTGAAGCGTGTAACTCCCAACCTCAACGTCGAACAAGTTGAGGCTTACCACGAAAGTTAGAATGTCTCCCCTATCGTAAACCTGCGCTGGACTTGCTTGCTGAGCGCTTAGGAAGGCGCTTAAGATTTCTGCAAGATTCTGCGTTTGCAGCGGCTGCGGTAACTGCACTGATAGGGGTGTAGCTTTAACGTGGCTGGAGTTGTCTGCAGAATTACGGATTCCTTCGGGCAAGTTGATTTCAAGCACAGCGCCCCTTAAACCGTCCACATAAACATTTCTTACAAGCATGACAAGGTGGGCACCGTATGTATTCGGCCCCACAGAACCCTCATACCACCTAGAATCCACAAGCTCTAAGGCGGCAGTATCATCATTAACGCCTATTTGCACTGTGAACTCCTCAACTCGTCTAACGCCGGGCCCCCCGGAAAGCAGTATGCAGTCAACAATTAGAGCTACGTTGTAGCTTGCTGGAGGTATGTCCTCCACCGAAACCATGAATGAAGCTGTGAAAGTGGCTAAACTTCTGATTGGGCCATCAGTGTATGCTGTGGCTTCGCTCTGCCCTTTCGAGGACATTCCGGCTGGAAGTTTCAGTGTAAGGTTTATTCCGCTTATTGAGTAAGGCGCCCTATTTGCCAAGGTTATTTGGTATGTGGCGTTGCTGGTTTTTGGGAAAACGTTTACATTATTTTGCCATCCCGCGCTAACAAGGGACAAGATGCTTTCCGAGGCTGGGTAGCTTTCAATGGGCAGAGATGCTGTGAAATTTCTAACAATACTGATGTGGGTTCCGAACTCTGTGAACATGTAGTTGACGAAAATTTTCAATGGAACGTTCTGGGCTGTTGTGTTAATGTCAAAGTATAGTGCCGCCGTGCAGTATCCCCCGCCGACAACGGTTGTAGCACACGCCTCCGAGTCTTTTATGGGCGTAAGATGTTGCGACGAAGCGTTTACAACAACGCCCCAAACATCGTATCGCCCATTGTTAATAAGCCTAATCGTCAACGGCGCATACCGCGAAGTGGAATAAACGGGCGTCGGGTCTGGATAACCCCAATAAGCCGTGACAAGCGACAACTCTGACACGTGGCTGTGTGCGCTCTCAACGTTTATCGGAAATTGCACAGTTTGGTTCATGAGGAAGGAAGACCCTGAAACAATCCTAAGATACGTCACATTCAACTCTCCCACGTACCTTGTCAAATCTATTTCAGAGTCAACGTCAACCGTTAAGTCTACAAAGCATGTGCCGCCCGGCGCCATCCCGTTGATGTATGTTCCGGAAACAGCTCTAACCAGCATCCCATCTGGAAGCGTAACGTTTACAGACATGGCGCTTATGGTGTCCGGAAGCCTGTTTATAAGGTAAATCCTCAAAACAATGCCTCTCGCGGATGGAAGCAGTGGAGCTGGAGCCCCATTGTAGAGCGTGTTTACAGACGCCATCATAATAGGCTCTTCTGGAGGCGGGCTTTCCACTTCCAATGGAACATTCAATAACGTGGAGTTGCTGTAGGCTACCCCATCCTCTGTTCTTGCGCTGCAGTCAGCATAAACAGTTGCGTTATATGTTCCCACCGAGGTGTTTACTGGTATGGATATTCCCGTAAATGTTAAAGTGAAACGGTCTCCCATGTTAACGAGTCCGGTGCTTGCACGCGGGTTTTCAATGGTGAATCCTTCTGGAAGTGTAACGTTAAAGTTTGCCGAGTTTATAGTGCTGCTGCCGTTATTCTCTAAAATCACGTAAAGATTTGTATCAACAGACCCTGGATAAGAAGCTGGAGAAAAATAGGCATCCACAACCCTTAGAGAAATCTGGGGATAAGGCGAAACTGTTAAGGTTATTGTATGTGCTTCAAATGCAGTGTTGCCTTCTTTTATGTAAGTTATGTTAAGTTCCAACTCATGCTCCTTTGGTTCCACCGAGTCTGAAATGTCAAGTAAATATTCAAACGTGACATAGGTGTTAATGCTAACATTTTCAGTAACGCTTCCATTAAGCAACCGCGCTGGGGAGCATGAACCGCTCCCAGAACTGAAACCGATGCCCTCAACGGTTGTATTAAGCCATCCAACCACGTTTTGGGCTGAGGTGCTGTTCTGGTAGACTGCTTCAACCTTTAAATCGACTCTTTTGCTGCCCGGATACACTTCCGCCGTGTCAGCCGAAGACCTTACATTAAAGTACACTATGCGAAAATCTTCTATTTCTCCGAAAGTTCTATTTGTGAACAGGGATGCGTGCTGCAATACTAGCGTAAAGACCAATATGAAGGTTAAGCTTTTCTTTAACCTTTTCATGCTGTCACACTCTCTTAATGGATTTTACGCCTTACTTATAAGCGACTCTTCCTTATTAGGCATGAATTCTCCTATTATCTCTCCGTCTCTGATGACATATATTTTTTCCATGCAGTTAGCCACTTCCGGATCATGCGTTACAACCACCACCGTATGCCCTTCCTTGTTTAAATTTAGAAAAGTCTCAACCACAACCTTAGCTGAGGACCTATCTAAATTGCCAGTAGGCTCGTCCGCCAGCACAACGACGGGTTTTCCGACGATGGCTCTTGCAATTGCCACACGTTGTTGTTCCCCACCAGAAAGCTGAGTTGGCTTTTTAGGAAGCCACTTTTCATCACCACCAGCCTTGGCTAGCGCTTCTTTAACCATTTCAGCTCTGACTCTGCGCGGGATTCCCTTTGGTATGAGGGGTAACTCTATGTTTTCAAAAACAGTTAGTCTATTAACGAGGTTGAACGTTTGGAATACGAAACCTAGCCTAGTGTTGCGTAAATTTGCAAGAATTTTGTCATTAAGCTTTGAAACATTGAACCCGTCGAAAAAAACTGTTCCTTTAGTTGGCCTGTCAAGAAGCCCTATCATGTTAAGTAATGTTGTTTTTCCCGAGCCTGAAGGACCCATTATTGCGATAAGATCTTTTTTGTGTATTTTGAAGTTTATATTTTTTAGAGCTAGAGTGGAGATGCTGCCAACTGTGTACTCCTTGTATACGTCAATGAGTTTGATTATGGGCTCAGTAGGCGCTAGTTTAGCCAAGCTTAATCCTCATACTTTATTTCGGTATTCATAGCAAATGTTGCACAATCCTATATACGTTATTTCATAAAACCTCTAGGAGTAAATGTTAATGTATGATTAGCAAGATTTATATGCGCGGACGCTGTTTTCGCATATAACTGGCCTCTGCCAAAAGCTCAGTGTCAAATTGACATGTGAGTTTTGTGGTTGTAGGCTGGTTCCGCGATAAGGACGACAACACGATATGCCAAGAAGGCTGCCAGAAAAAACAAAAAATGCCAAAAGAAAACCTAGAAGGTTTGGAAGTCAGAGAAGGTTCCGTGCGGGTAGACCCTTTTTTGCCCCGAGGCCAGTGAGGGAAAATCAGGAGCTAGAGGTTGTCATAGATGACATTGGAAGCAGAGGAGACGGAATAGCAAGAATTCAAAGCTTTCTGATTTTTGTCCCAAACGCTAAGGTGGGCGAACGCGTCAAAGTCAGAATTTTGTCTGTTGGCGAAAAGTTCGCTGTCGCGGAGAAAATAGCCTAAGCAGGTGAATTAGCCAATTGAAAATAAAGGAATTAAGAAATGGAATGAAGCGTGTCAGCGTAAAAGCCAAAGTTCTAGAGAAATCCGACCCGCGAGAAGTGCTTGCAAGATTCAAGGACGAAACCCATAGGGTTGCAACTGCAATAATTGCTGACGAAACTGGAACAATAAAGCTGACTTTGTGGAACGAGCAGATAAACCAGGTGAACGTGAATGATACCGTAAAGGTGGAAAACGGCTACGTGACAAGCTTTAGAGGCGAAATCCAGCTGAATGTCGGAAAATATGGAACACTGACAGTTGAGCCGTCCGCGGAACAAGGCTAAATTAACGGAAGAAGAGGTGAAAATAGATGGGAGAGAGAAGAGGCTTCGGTCAAAGAAGAGGTTTCAGCGGAAGAGGAGGTTTTGCTCCAAAACCAGTGGAGGTTGGAAAGGAATACGAAGTTGATGTGAAAGAGACAAGCCGCAGAGGAGAAGGCATAGCCAGAATCCAAGGCTTAGTCACTTTCATACCGAACACCAAGCCAGGAGACCATGTTAAAATAAGGATAACGAGGATAAGTAGAAGGTTTGCCGAAGCTGAAGTTGTTGGAGAAGGAGAGGCGGAAACCGCAGAAGAATAGCTAAATTCCGTAAATGCGCTAGCTTTTCTTGAAGAAAAGCCAATTCTTTTTATTTTTAAACCTAACGAGGACGTATGTTCCTTTTAATTTTTTGCCATGAATTTCTACGATGAGTTTGTTTTCTTTTCGGTCTATTAGTTTGAAGGAGCCTCTGTCCCATATTTCAACTGTTCCTGCGCCATATGCACCCTCTGGGATTGTTCCTTCAAAATTTGCGTATTCAAGTGGGTGGTCTTCAACTTGTACGGCTAAACGTTTAACACCAGACGCTATCGGCGGTTCCTTTGGAATTGCCCAGCTTTTTAGCACGCCGTCAATTTCGAGGCGGAGGTCATAGTGCAAGTGTGTTGCCGCGTGTTTCTGAATAACGTAAATGTTTCCTCCACCCATTTTTAGTTCTCCTTTTGGCTCTGCTGTTTTCTCGAAATTTCTTTTACGAGTATAGTCTTCTAGGTTCAGCTTAACGAGACTCCACATTACATTAATTTCATAAAAAGGAGGAGGATTAGAGTTTCTTTTATAGTTCCTCGAGCAGAGTTGTGAAGGTGTCGTGGTGTTCCTCTTCATCCTTTAAAATGTTCATGAACAAAATTTCTGTTGTTTCATCTTTTTCCTTTCGTGCCTGCGCTATAATTTGTTTGTAAAGCTTTATCGCGTTTTCCTCATCCTTCACGTCGCGCTCTATCATTTCTTTAAGTGTTTTGCCGACAAAAATTTCCGTCGGCTTTGTTGTAGGTGTGTCGCCCAAGTAGAAGAGGCGTTCCGCGATGGCTTCAGCATGTTTCATCTCGGTTATTGCAATGGCTTTTAACTCGTCGTGAACAGCGAAGCCTTTAACTCCAACCCATTGAACGTGTTGCCACATGTATTGTATGGCAACTTGCATTTCTCTAGCTATTGCTTGATTCAGTATTTCCAGCAATTTCTTTGAAGCCAAACCTTTCATTCCCCTAAAATTTCATCTTCAGACAAACATTATACGCCTTCATCATAATTAAAATTTTTCATACACCACCCGCATCAACGCCGCCTTTTCAACTTATTCGCTTTGCCAATGTTCTTTCATGAAGTTTTATAGCTGCAAACAAGAAAACCACTGTAAAGATTAAAATCATCAGAAAGTCTATTGCTATCGGGTAAAAGCCGATTTTTAAAGTGAACTGCCTAGTTAAATCTGCAAAGTACGTTAACGGCGAGAAGGAGGCAACTATTCTTCCCCATTCTGGCAGTTGCTCTACTGGTATGAAGACGCCGCTTATGAAGACCAGCGGGAACTTAACTAGGGATGATAACATCATGGATGTTGCTGGGATGTCTGTGGGCGGATAAGCTGAAAGAAGAACACTTAGGGCAGAGAAGCATAAGTTTGCAATAACCAAGCCAAGGGACAATGCTGCAAAGTTTAACAGTTCCACATTGAATGCTAAGGTTAGCAGAAGAGGAATCGCCGATATGACAAGTCCAAAAAGGAAGGATGACAGCATATCGCCTAAAATAATCGCCCAAAAAGCAATTGGACAACATAAGAGTCTCTCAAGGGTTTTTGAACGGGTTTCCCAAGGAACGATTGAAGGACCAACCGATGTGGCAGTAAAAAATGTTGTCATGGCGATTATTCCTGGCAAAACCTCTTTCAACGCTATGTTTCTTCCTATAACGTAAGCAAGAGCCAAAAACAGCGGAAAAACCAGCCCAAAAATTATAACTGGTCCTTTTGAATAGTAGATTTTGATGTTCTTTTTCGCTATGGCAAGAGAACGCTTTAACTGTTCTGCAAATTGGCTCATTTTGGAGAAGCCTCCTTTTCTTTTATGAGCTTTAAGAAGACGTCCTCCAGCGAGGGCATCATGGTGTTTAAGCTTAAGATGCGTGTGCCATTTTGCTTTGCAAAATCTGCTAGGAACTCGATTACATCGGATGGGTTTGCCGTGTAAATTCGAACTTTATTTCCTGCTGGTGAAGCCTTGCTTACGCTTGGATGTTTTGAAATTTCCTGTATGTTCACGTTTCTATCAAAGAGAACTTCAATGTATTGGAGTTCCATGCTTTGTGCTCGGAGGTTTTCAGGCGTGTCTATTGCCGCTATTTTTCCATGGTTTATTATTGCTGTTCTGTGGCATAGCTGGTTTGCTTCTTCCATGTTGTGGGTTGAAAGAAAAACGGTTTTTCCATCCCTATTAAATTGGGTTATTTTTTCTCTTAGAAGTCTTGCACTTTCAACGTCAAGCCCAGATGTTGGCTCGTCTAGGAAAAGCACTTCCGGGTCGTTAACTAAAGCCATGCATAATAGAAGTTTTTGTTTCATTCCCTTTGAGAAGCCCCTGACAAGCTTATCCTTAACTTCGTATAACCCGAACTCTTTCAAAAGTTTGGTGGCGTTTTCTTGAAGCTTTTGTGCTGGGACGCCGTAAAGTTTGCCTATCAACGTGAGGTTTTCCCATGCGGTAAGGTCTATGTAAGCGTTTGAAACTTCTGGAACAACGCCAATGCACTGTTTGGCTTCGATTGGATTTTTAGCAACATCATAACCAACTACAAAGGCTTTTCCTTCATCAGGCTTTAGAAGCCCTGTCAAAATCCGTATAGTTGTTGTTTTTCCAGCGCCGTTTGGACCTAGAAAACCAAAAATCTCGCCCTTTTTAACTTCGAAGTTTATGTGGTTGACTGCCGTTACATCTTCGTAGCGTTTTGTAAGGTTTTGAACTTCTATTGCGCTCATGTTTCCAACTTCTTTAATGAGGTTCTTGTATGCCTAACAAGACCATGCGTTCTTTGCTCTTTATTCCTCTTGGCGTATTTGCTGGAGCGAAAAGCATTTCACCGCTGGACAAGTCGACTTGTTCGTCGCCTACTGTGAATGTGCCGCTTCCGCTGATTATGTAAAAGCAAACATCATATGGTTCGGGGCGTGTAGGGATTTCTTGGTCTGCTTCAATGCATACCAGTACAAGATTGTAGTTCTTGGTTTTCAGCAGGTCCTTCTTTACGCGCTTGCGCTCTTCCATAGTGTCCAATAAGCCTTTCTTTTGTGGGAACTCCACGAGTTCGTTCAAATTTATCGCTTTCATATTCTCCATCCTTTCTATCCTTTCGCAAAGTAGGGGTGCGAAGGCGTTTAGCGTTTTAGAGCTTCTAGGCGCTTGTTTACTTTTTCCAGCCGTTTTGTTAGGGCTTCCTTATATTCTTCGAGCATTTTGACTTCTTCTTCCACATCCATTAGAGGCCATGGAAGGTCCATGTGATGCCTGTGTTTGTGTTCTTGATGTTGGTGGTGTCTTTCCATTCCACAACAACAGTAACATCCACACATCTATGTTTCACCTCCCCCTTCAACTTTTTCAAATTTTTCATAGTAGAACTTTGCTAGGTCGTCGAAGAGCATTTTCCTTTTAGCTATTGATGCGAGTCCCATTTTGAGGGCTTTAACGCCTTTAGCTGTTAGGTTATAGATTCTTCTATCTGGGCCGCCTTCGACTTTTTCCCATTTTGACTCTAGCAGTCCTTTTTCTTCCATCCTCCTTAGAAGCGTGTATATGGAGCCTGATTCAAGTTTGTGGCATCCGCAGCTTCGTTTCTCAATTTCTTCGAGGAGTTGGTAGCCGTGCATTGGCTTTTCATAGAGCACCCTCATTATTAGGAATTGTATCCATCCGCGTTCAGGGTAGTTGTGCCAGCATCTGCAATGTTTTGGTCCGCACATTTCAATCGCGGATATATAACATTGTTACATATATAAGTGTTATGTTAGAAAACAACAAATTTAAATTCTTGAATATGAATTATACGTTTGAGGAACAAAATATGAGCGAGACCAAAACCGGAAAGGACACGGTTCAATGCGAGCATGAATGGAAGGCTCAAGAATTAACTCAAAACAAATCCCATGTTAAACTTATATGCATGAAATGCGGAGCGACAAAGGAAATAGAGCTTTTTCCATGAACAGCCAAAACGTTGTTGTTAAATAGGATTAAATCCTTTGAGGTAAGCGTCTATGCAGTCGAAAGAAAACGCTGGAGAGGGAGTTGTTAAAATTAGAAGCTGGAGAGAGTTTAAGCGTCTAGCAGAAAGCCTAAAGCCCAACGCCGTTGTCTATAATATTGAACAAGATGGTTTATCGCCGAAAAGGGAGCTCACAAATTTGAGGCTTATACTGCCATCTGGACCAGCCTACTATGTTTTGGTGGACTTTCCGAAAGGTGAAAAGCTTAGGGAAACGGGCATCCCCATAAGAAGGGATGAGAAAGGAAATCGCTACATCGAAGAGGAAGACGTAATAGAATTCCTCAAAAACCAGTTTAAACGCAATGACTTAACCATATGCTCCTACTGGACAATTTGACGCTTCTTTCTTGGAAAATATTTTCTCGTATACAAGCCAAGCTTAACCAGAGAAAGCATTAAAGGAACTTCCATCAAAGGACCTATAACCGTTGCCAAAGCTGCCCCGGAGCCAATGCCATAAAGGGTTGTTGCAACTGCTATGGCGACTTCAAAGTGACTGCTAGAGCCTATAAGAGTAGTGTCAATCGCAGTTTCGTAAGCCCAACCTGCAAAATATCCCAATAGGTATGTCCAAGTAATCATTGTTGCGTAATGAAGAAGATTAGGTGCAGCGAGATAAGCCACGAGCAAGGGGTTGTTTATTATGACTTCTCCTTCAAATGAGAATAGGACTATTAAGGTTGTGAGAAGCGCAACTATGGAGATTTTGCCTACTAACGAGATATAAACGTTGTTGAACCATTCCTCTCCCCTTTTTCCTATAATTATTTTCCGTGAAATTGCGCCAACTGTTACTGGCAAAGCGATGAAAATGAGAACGCTTAAGGCTATCAAATCCCAAGGGACTGGAATGCTGCTTACTCCGAGATATATAGCTGCCAGAGGTGCGTACAAGAAAAGCATAAAAAGGGCGTTTATCGCCGTGTTTATCAATCCTTGCGCCATGTCTCCTTTTGCCAAGAACATCCACCACATGACCATGGCTGTGCATGGCGACAATCCAAGCAGTATTACTCCAGCTTTATGGAGGGGGTCAGTTAGTATTAGGTTTGCATAGAAAGTCATTAGAGGTGGGGCTACAACCCAGTTTGCGATCAACGTAACAAGTAGTGGCTTCGGTCTCTTCGCTGCTTGTTTTATGTCGCTGAACCTTATTCCTACAACTGTCGGGTACATCATGAAAAATAGGAGAATGCCTATGGGAATTGACAACTGTCCGTATTTGAGTGAATCCATAAACTGTCCGAACTGTGGGAAAAATCTTCCAACAAGCAATCCAGCAACTATGCATATGGCAATCCACAACGTGAGATATTTCTCGAAGATGCCAAGTTCGGCTTTTCTGGTTGCTGTAGGCTCCATTTTTCTCACTTCGGCGGTAAATGCTACTTTACAATAAGTACGCTGACAGGAGAGTCATAGCAGATTTTGTTGCATACACTGCCTATCAAATAAGCGTGGACTGCACCTATTCCTCTACTTCCAACAACAATCAAATCAAATTTTTCTTTTTCAGCCATATCAGTAATGACTTTCGGCGTGTTTGGACTCAAAACTGAAACAAGTTTAAATTTTACTTTTGAATTTTCCAAAATTTCTTTAGCCTTATCTAAGATTTTTTGGCTTACATCTTGACCAGCTGGAGCATGATAAACATTTACCACAGTTATTTCGGCTGAAAACTTTTCCGCAATTTTGATTGCTTGTTTTAAAGCTTTTTCTGCATATTCTGAACCGTCAACACCTACAAGCACCTTCTTCAACAATCATCACCTTTAAGAAGAGTAGTGCGTTGTATTCAAGTATTTAAATTTATTGTTACAATTTCCTCCAAAAATTAAAACTAAATGAGATTCAGCTTCTCCATGTTTTTGATTAGTTTCTGGTCTGTTATGCTATAGTAAACCCATTTTCCTTCCTTTCTCCCCTTCACTAACCCGGCATTTTCCAAAATTCCTAGATGATGCGAAGCTGTGGGTTGCGTTAAGTCAAGGGCAATCATTATTTCGCAGACGCACATTTCTCTGATTTCTAAAAGCTTCAAGATCCTCAGCCTAGTTGCGTCGGCTAAAGCCTTGAAAACTTTGCTTCTTTTTTCAATTTCTTCAGTCTTTGCCACCGTGTCTGCAAGTTGCTTTAGCTCCGCAGCGTATTTTAACGGATCTTCGTGGGGGCATAATCCCGCACGCACCAAATGCATGAGCCTTTTATCAATTTCCGGCTTAGACATTAATCGAACCCTACAGAAGTTAATAAAACAAAATATTTAAATATGTTTTAGGAACTTCTTCGCCGTTCTACTTCAGTTTTATAGGGTTCATCATCTTCTCCATTTGAATCTTCTTTGCGGCGTGCTCTTTTGACTCTAGAGGCGGGCAGTCTTGTAGGGTTTTTTCTCCGTTTAAAAGCTTAGCCGCGAAGGTAAAGCAGCTCTGTTCCCCGCATAGCCTACAATTTGTTTTCGGCAATAATTCATAGATTTTCACTGGGGTTAGCTCCTTCTTTGCTTGCACTTGCTCCATGCTTGGTTTTCCATGTGTCTTAAGGTAGACAAATGCACTGTTTATAAGCTTCTTAACCTCTTCTATTAGCTGGTCAGCCTCACTTCTATCCTTCACATACGTCATTCCAATCCTGCCAGAAGAAAAAATCGTCACCAAATGCTGTTTGTATCTATAACTTAAGGCGCCCAACTTCTCGGAGTACTTCGCGTTTGGAATAGCCAGATAAAGAATTGAAAGCACATCCTCAAGAGGCTTGTCAGCCTGAGCCAAAAACTTAATCCTCTCGGGATCAGCAGTACAAGGCGTTATCTCCTTAATCTCGATTCTTTTAACCGTGTCTTCCGGGAAAAGAAGCCCAATAAAATCTTCAATCATTTATATCAGCGAACCCAGCTATGGCACTGCTACAATTTCGCTTCGTTGATGACTATTTGCGTTATCTTCTTTACGTCTGCTTGGTATATGTCAAGCGTGGGTACTTTCTGCAAGTACTTGGATATGTCAATTTCATAATCTATCCTTTTTCCAGCCTTTTCCATAACCTTTGAGGCGCATCTGTTGCCGCATCCGTTTATGACAATGTTCTTTTTCGCTTTTTCTGCAATTTCTAAATGCGGTTTTGAGCCTGCCGCCACCGCCGTTGTGCAGCACATCCTCGCCTTATCAAGATTTGTCAGCAAAACGCCTACCGCATGCCCTATTTGCCCAACGTTTGCCGCTCCGTCACAAACCCAGATAACGTTTTCATGTTCGGCAACCTTATAACAAAGCGGAAGGATTTTGGGTTGAACAACTGTTTCTTTTGGATTGTTCATGGTTATTTCTCCAAAATCGCCTTTATAATCAGTTCTTTAGCCTTCCTTACGTCTTCTTGGGAAATGTATTTTTCAACGCCTAAGCCCTTGCCTATATCCGTGTGCAAAGCCACCTTTTTCATGCCTATATCTCTGACCAACACAATGCTTTTCGCAATTTTAAAACCCGCACTCTCAATAGTCTTTCTGGCACATTCAAAGGGGCAGCCATCCACCGTTATTATTTTCTTTGCCGCTTTTGATTTCCCTAGAACCGGCTTAACGCCCAATGGCACAGACGGCAAACAGCCAACCGCCACCTTTTCCAATCCAAGCTCCTTAACCACCTCTAAACATGCCAGTGCGCTTGTTATTCCAGTATTTGACAAACCGCCAAAACACGAAAAGATTATGTTTTCGTGGGTTGGCATTCCTTCCTGCCATTCTCCCTCTTTTGACATTTACATTTTCGCCTCCTCTAAACTATTTGTTCGATAACACGCTTCGAAAGCGCATCCACCAATTCCGCGTTAACCGCATCAATTACACGGAATATATCTCGGTCGGTAACAGAGTAAAATCGCCTATTTCCAACTTTCCTAACATTCACAAGTCCACAGTTCTTTAGAATAGCCAAATGCCTAGAAACTAAGGGTTGTGCAATCCCCACTTGGGGGATGATTTCGCAGACGCATCTTTCGCCACCGCGTAAGCATTCAAGAATCTCAAGCCTTATCGGGTCAGCAAGGGCATTGAAAATTTTAGCTTTGAATTTGTTTACGTTCAGATTTTTTGTTTTTGGATGCATGGTTTAGCAAAAGTCTATAACAATATTTAAATATTGCTATGCTCTCTCACAATTCCCTAAGGTGAAAAACCATGAAAGAAGTTAAAGTCGAGGTTGTAGGTCCTGAACCACCTTGCATGCGGTGTCAAGCAGCCAAAAAAGCTGTGGAAAAGGCTGCTGAAAAACTTAAATCGTCTGGAATTAGGGTGGAGATTGAAAAGGTAAACATAATGTCAAAGCAAGTCGTGCAGAAGTATGGCGTTTTAGTTTCTCCAGCCATAGCGATAAATAACACTGTCAAAATAATGGGAAGAATCCCAAGCGAAGACGAAGTGGAAAAACTGCTGAAAGAAGCAGCCAAATAGAAGGCGAAAAGCGCGTGGAAGAAAAAACCATAAGAACTATTCGAGCAGGCGTAATCCTAGCATTCGTAATAATCGTCATAGGGCTTCTAATCTACAGCCGAATAGTAGCATATTCGCTGGCGCCACAATCAAAACCCGTTGATTTACGCCCACTTCCACTATGGCAAATCCCAATAGTGTACTTAATTGACTACTTCAGCCATGGAACAGTCTGCCTACTCTTCGCATTTACAGTTGCCGGACTAATTTACGAGTTTGTACCAAAAGAAGCAATAACGAAGTATATGGGCAGCGGACGAGTAGCTGGGTACGGGCTTGCGCTCGGGATGGCGCCATTCTTGACGGTCTGCTCATGCACAATGGTTCCACTGTTTGGCGGAGTATTGTACGCCGGGGCGGGAATCGGACCGGCAATAACTTTCTTGCTGATGGCTCCAGCAGCCAATATCCTATCCATACTGCTTACTGGCGAGATGATATCCTGGGAGCTTGCTGGGGTTCGCATTATAGTATCTGCCACTGTGGCTTTGGTTGCGGGCATTGTCATATCAAAAACTCCATGGGGTAAAGCGGTTGAAAAGGAACACCAAATAAACAGTGCAGCTTCATCATCGGCGAAGATAGAGATTGTTAAGCCGCCTCTCGATGAGAGACTTTGGGCAGCACTAAAGTTTGCGGGATATTTGGCAAAGCAGATTCTTCCGTTCTTTCTTCTAGGCTTGGTTGCAGTCAGCTACGTGGAAGCGTTTCTGCCGGAAGACATCGTTGGAACGTATCTAACAGGCGTCACAGGAGTTTTAATTGCTTCTGTTATTGGCGGTCCACTCTACACTCCTACCCTTGTCGAAATTGTTCTTGGCAAGGGAATGTACGATCTAGGCATGTCAAAAGGCGCATTGCTTAGTTGGCTCATGGGACAACCATACGACGTTGCCAATGCCTTAGCCGTTTCAAGAATAGCTAAATGGAAAGTCGTCTTGACCTACATGTTTATAGCTTGGGCTGGAAGCGTAACCTTCGGATTACTATATGGCTGGTTAAGCGGGTCGCTGTAAACCATGACAGAAAAGGAACTTGAAAAGAAACAGCCTTGCGCGTGTGCACAAGCGGCAACAGACCTTTTAAAATCTGTCTCGCCGATAAAAGAGGGAATGCTAAAAGAAGTGACATGCAAGGGGTGCGGAAAAACTTTCTTGACAAATTTTGAAACTGAATACTGCTACGACTGCCGAAAAAACAGCGAGAAAGGTGAAAAACTCTAAATGGCACAATCTTGCACACCATGGTATCCAACAATTTTCCCAGAAAAATGCGACGGTTGCGCCCAGTTTGGTAAACCTCGCTGCGTGGAATACTGTCCGAACGGCGTCCTCATCTTCAAAGATGGAAAGGCTGTTGTTGCCTATCCACATAAATGCGTGAATGGCTGCACAGCATGCGAACCCTTATGCCACAAAAAAGCCATAAGCTTTCCCAAAAGAGATTTTGCCTTTACACCAGCAAAGTCTGAGGAAAAGAAATTACTAAGAAAAGCCAAATGCGTTAAATGTGGCAAAATTTTCTGGACGAACCGAGATGTTGACTTGTGCTTTGATTGCGAAACCCGACACTGAGCCCTAAAGTTTTAATCCCCATTTTTTGTTCATTGCCTCAAGCTTTTCCGAAAGCCTTCGCGCTCTCCCTTCAGCCTCCTCCAACAACGCACCAAAATCTCTTTTCTTAACTAGATTAGTTAGCTTTTCAACTTCTGCTGGAATATTCTCAACGGCGGTAAGCAACTTTTTCATGGCTTCCTCATCCCCTGAGACAAGCTCTAAGGCTTCTTCGGGGCAGAACTCGATACATTTTGGCTCTCCATTGCAAAGGTCGCAAACCAAAACCGATGGTTTGTCTGGATGAACTGCTATTCCGCCGTAGGGGCATGCTTGGACACACCAGCCGCATCCGTCGCATCTGGCTTCGTTGACAACGATTACGCCGTTTTCTTCCGATTGCGTTAAAGCGTCTCGCGGGCAAGCCTTCACACATGGAGAATCTTCGCAGAATCTGCATGTCATTGCAATGTTGAAGGCTGGAGTTAGACGGACAATCCTTATCCTCGACCTTAAAGGACTCCAAAAAGACTCCTTTTTTTCCAAGGCGCAAACGTACTCGCATAGGCTACAGCCTGTGCATTTGCTCGGGTTTGCCGCAACAAACTTTCTCGATTTAGCTTTGACCGTTTGCATCCCCTTCCATTAAGGCATATGCCTTTTAGAGTTTTTACTTTGTGGCACGTGCTTTTATGAGTTTCGTGTGCGCCTATCACATCTAAACATTTGAAAAGGCTAATCTGCATAGCAAAAGCTGGATGGCAAAAAATAATAGGCTCACCTCTCTTAGAATATCTCAGCTGTGGTTGTATGAAGAAGATTCTTTTTGTCTGTGTTGAAAATGCTGGCAGAAGCCAGATGGCTGAAGCCTTCGCAAAACTTTATGGAAAGGATAAAATTGAAGCGTTAAGCGCTGGCACAATGCCTTCCGGAGAAGTTAACCCTGTTGTTGCTCAAGTCATGCGAGAAAAGGGAATTGACATTTCCAAAAACAAGCCGAAACTCATCAACAACCAAATGGTGCGAGAGGCGGACATGATAATAGTTATGGGTTGCGGTGCTGAAGGATTCTGTCCTGCACCGTTGCTTGGCAAGGTTGTGGATTGGGAGCTTGAAGACCCAAAGGATAAGCCTATAGAAAAGGTTCGCGAGATTAGAGACGAAATAGAAAGGCGAGTAAAGAAGCTGATAGTTGATTTGAGCTAATTTTCACGTTTTATAACTTTGTTTTCTGGGAAAACTCTTATAAGCGGCTTAAACTTGTAATTTAGGGTCGTGCAAAAGCTGTTTTTGCACAGTATAAAGCCAAAAGGAGTTGAAATAGTAAAATGACCGAGAAAGAGATGCACAAGGCAGTCTGTTCTGATTGTGGACAAGAATGCGAAGTTCCTTTCGTTCCAGACCCAAGCAGACCAGTTTACTGCCGAGAGTGCTGGATGAAAAGAAGAAACCAAAGAAGAAGATACTAGTTTAGAATCTCATATAATCTAATGTTTATTTCCTCAAAATTTATTTTTCATAGTGTCTATTATGCCCCTTATACTTTTTCTAAATAGCTTTAAGCTAGTTTAAACTCCCATTTGCACCATAGGTCTTTTGGGTGCTTGTCTGGCGGGCAAACCAAGCAGTTTACCTCTACTTTTGGGTTTAGGGTTTTTGCAAAGTTTCTCAAATATCCGAAACGAACCTCTTTGCATGGGAACTCGTCTAACCCCTTGCTTAGACGCGTCTCCTGCGTTCTGCATTTGTTTACGCTTAAAACTGCCCTTTTGCCGTCTACTTCTATGGTTTTGAATGGCTGGTCTAAAGCCCAACTTGTCTTTCGTAGAAGTTTCATGATTGTTGGGATGTCTGGCTCTTCGCCTATATTGAACATTTTTTGCAAAATTTTAGCCTCAATAACAGCCATATTTTCCCAAACGCCAGCGTCAATTTCCGTTGCCGCATCCGTGCCAAACCTTTTTTCTATGCCTAAAAAGTATAAACCGTCAACGCGCCAAAGGTTTCTAACTTGAAGAAAGAAGAAGTCAAGCAGTTTTTCCTTGGGCATTTCAGCCAACATCTCACGGTCTTCAAGACTTCCGTTCGGGTATTCGCTCATAAGCCCGCACCAACATGCAGATTAACAAGTTAAGTGAAACTAATCTTTTAAACCTAACCATAAAGAAAGATGGAAAGGGAAAAGGGCGAGAACCTTGGAGCAGCTAATCAAGACAATAATTCTCGGCATAATTCAGGGCTTAACAGAGTGGCTGCCAATTTCAAGTACAGGGCATTTAAAACTGGCAGAAAACCTTCTAAAATTCTTCGGTCCAAAGGACTCCTTAATCTTTGAGTTTACCCTACATATTGGAACATTAATTGTTGTTCTTATCTTCTTCAGAGAAGACGTCAAAAAATTAGTTTCAGCCTTGATTCACCTAAACTTCAAGGATGAATATGGGAAACTCATCCCTCGAATAGTTGTGGGAACAATCCCTGCAGCGGCAATAGGTATGATTCTTAAAAATTCTGTTGAACAAACTTTCCAAAGCATCTTGCCCTTAGCTGTTGCCTTTATTTTATGTGGGGTGATGCTTTATTCGACAAAAGCTAGCAAGGAGAAAACTGATGAAATAGGCTATTCAACGGCAACAATTATCGGCATTGCAGAAGGTTTAAGCATAATTCCGGGCATCTCAAGGAGCGGAACAACCATTGCAGTTGCGCTTCTGTTCGGAATAAAGAGGGAGAAAGCTTTCCATTTCTCCTTTCTGCTTTCAATCCCAGCCATAATTGGAGCCTTAGGCTTAGAGTTTTATGATGCTTCCAGCGTTGTGGCGCTGGCAAGGCTTGGATGGATAGATATTGCTGCGGGCGTAGTTGCTGCCATGGTTGTAGGCTACTTTGCCTTAAAGCTTCTTTGGCGGATTTTGACAAACAGAAAGTTTCACCTGTTCGCTATCTACTGCTGGATGCTCGGTGCAGCTCTAATCGCGGTCAACTATTGCATTTTCTAACCATTTAGGCTTGCCGGAAAGAAAATCTGTCAAAAACTCCGCAAAGCAACTGTTCCCTGCATAAACACGGGTTATTTCTTCGTTAACAAGAACTTTGAAACCTTCTTTGATAACATGCGATATTTGTTCAGCTACGCCGGCGTTTCTCCCCCCATCTTTTAACCTTTCATTAAGCAATTCCACAACATCTGTGATTTTCCTTCTAAGTTCAACAACCCACCTGCCATCAGTAATGTAGGGTCCAGAAACGACATCGGGGTTACTCACGTATTTTCTGAGGAAGTTTTCGCATTCCCGCTTCTTTTCCAGAGGCGGACCCAGATGCTTTTTGACGACGGGAAGATTACGCTGTTCAACCTCAAAGATGAAGGCGTTAAGAGTTTTCTCATCGCTCCATGCTGCATCCCTTAAAACCTTAAAGTCGTTCAGTTCAATGAGTTTGCGGATGGAACGCTGAGACTTGTAAAGTTGCCCCCATAAAATGTCTGGAACTGCCTTAACATTCGGGAATGTTAAGAAGACAATTGCTGAACCGCGCTTCTCCAGCCTTTTTTTGGCTTCTTGCGTCGTTAAAGGCTTTGTTTTTGGTGGATAAAAGAATTTCAAGCTTGGATTTTTTAGGAAGGCTCTTGCTGCTGCAACAAAAGTGTAGAGTTTTTGAGGCTGGACTGCTGATGCCACGTTTCTGCCTTTATCAACTGGGTCGATGAGCACTAGCGGTTCTTTGAAGAGGAGTTTGAGGTCTTTTTCTCTTCCTTTATAGTGATTTTCAATGTCTATTACTATTGGCTGCTTGTAATCTGCGAAGGCTTTTAAAGTGTTTGTGAAGGTTTTGTAATGCAGTATTAGGAGTTCTGTTAGGTAACCGCTGAAACCGCCTATTTTGATTTCTGCGCCGTAAACTTCTATTCCCTTCATGAACCTTTTTAATAAGCGAACCTCGTTGCGCATCTGCTCGTTCAGCCTTTCTCTAACGTAGTTTGTATGGAAGGGCGTCCTGTCCGTTGCGCTTAACCATTCTCCACGCTTCACGTTATAACAAGGCACAATATTGACGCGGACATCATCAACAAAAGCCTCTAAGTAGGGGTGTTCTGCAAAACGCTCAACTTGTTTGGCTCCTTCTGTAGCTTTTCTTGCAATTTTTAGGCATATATCTCCAAGCGATTTGCGGGGTATCGTCGTGGGTACACGCATGAATATGTCTATGTCTGGTTCCCCGCTGAGCCATGTGTCCTTCGCAACAGAACCCTCAACGCGCACAATTGCTTCAACTCCAAATTCCTTCGAAGCCTTCGCAACATTCTCTTCTAATCTTTTAGTTAGGGCTTCAATTCTAGCTCTCTCCGCCTTCTTGGGTGTGACACGTTCCAGAACCGCCATGCAGACTTTTTCCTTCTCTTCCAACCCTGACCTGCCCTTTTTTTCACGCTATTTTTGCGGACAAACTTCTTTAAGAGTTGAGTAAATCGGTCCTTTTGGAGTTAGGTCGCTTCTTTTAAGCCTTAAGCATTCAGCTTTGATGATTCCGTACTCGTAATTGGCGTTTTCTATTAGGAACTTGGCGAGTTCAGCCTTGTTCCTTCCGGATTTCACTCTTGCAATTGTTAGATGGGGGCTGAAGCCTTTCGGGTCTGGCTGGAACCCTAAACTGCGTAGGCGTGGTTCCAACTGGTTGAAGATGCTTCTTAGCTGTTCCGCGCCTTGTGTCATTCCAGCCCAAACAACTCGTGGATATCGAACGTTGGGGAAGGCGCCCAGGCCCTGAAGCTTGATGTCAAATGGTGCAAACTGGACTTTTTTCATCTCCAGAAATATTTTTTCAGCCATGTCTGGGGATATGTTTCCCAGAAATCGGAGGGTCACGTGAATGTTTTTTGGTTCAACAAGCTTCAAATCAGCGCCCGTTTTAGCTAGGAGATTCTGCATTTCTGTTATTTTCTTTAGAACCAGCTCATTTTCTATGTCGAAGGCTATGAAACTTCTTATTGCCTCTGGCATTTTGGGTCTTATGCATATCTTGAAGTTTCTGTTAATAAATGCTTTTAAATTTGTTAAAGCCTAATGGAATGCATTAATCAATAGTGAGCGGGTTTCTTGGAATGAACGGTAAACTTGTTGTTGGTTTAGCCGGCATGCCTGGAGCTGGGAAATCTGTGGTTGTTAATGTTGCAAAAGCAATGGGCTATGGCGTTGTGGTTATGGGCGACGTGGTGAGGGAAGAAGCATCTAAGAGGGGCTTAGAACCTAGCCCAGAAACCCTTGGAAGGATAATGCTTGAGTTGAGGGAGAAAGAGGGCGCAAGCGTCATAGCAAAAAAGTGCACGAAAAAAATACGGGATGCTAAGGAGCAAAAGGTTATTGTGGATGGCATACGCAGCCTAGCTGAAGTTGAAGAATTCAAGAAACAATTTCCAAAATTCGCACTTTTAGCCGTCCACGCCTCTCCAGAAACGAGGTTTAGGAGGCTTTATCATCGTCGGAGAAGTGATGACCCGAAAAACTGGCAGATTTTCCATGAAAGGGACATGCGAGAACTAAGCGTAGGGTTGGGAAACGCCATAGCCATGGCTGAACATTTAATAGTTAATGAGGATGATTTAGAAACCGTGAAGAGGAAGGCGGAAGAGGTTTTGAGGAAAGTTGAGGAGAAATGGATGAAGTAACAGTCTACATAGAAGCTGAAATAAACCCAACAGAATCGGAAGAAAAGGTTAAACGTGCAGTGGAAAATATGTTCGGCAACATACAAGCCAAAATTCAACCCGTGCATAAGGGGGCGATGCTAACTGCAGAGGCGAAAGGTCTTGATGCGCTAACGAAGCTCTATAATTTGCTGCGGAGGGAAAGAATCCGCGATGCCGCTAGGGGAGCCTTGTTCGATGGGTTAAGTGGAAAAACCATAAGCTTCTGCTTAAATAAGCAGGTTGCCTACGCCGGGCATGTATCCTTTTCTAAGGAAGTGGCAGAGTCCCCCCTAGGACCAATAAAGGTTAGAATAGAATGTGAAGACCCGAAGAAGCTCATAGACTGGTTGGCTCCAAAAACTGCATAACGCTTCAACGGCGATTTCTTTGGCTGAGAAAGCTTCCATAACGGACAGAGGCGCAGTGCTTCTGGGCAAGTATGTTGCGTGCGACGCTTATGATAAAGCCAAACCTTTAAGGGTTGTCACTCATGCCCACGCAGATCATTTGATAGGCTTGAGACAGAGCCTAAGAACATGCGAGAAGGTTTTGATGACGAAAGCCACAAAAGATTTGGTTGATGTCATGCGGGGCCCACTTTTTCTCATGGGAGGGCTTGTTGAAACGTTAGATTATGGCAGAACAATCCAGTTTGAAGATGAAAGCATAACGTTTTTCAAGGCAGACCACATTTTGGGCGCGGCTCAAGTTTTAGTTGAGGATGTGGAGGGAAAACGCATAGTTTACACTGGAGACTTCAAAATAGAAAACACGCCTGTTTTAGACGCGGATGTTCTGGTTATGGAAGCCACCTATGGCAGTCCATCCTGTAAGCGCCCCTTTGAGGCTGATGTAAAAAACCTTCTCATTTCCCTAGTTGAGGAAGGGTTAAAGCATGGAGTGGTTTACATTTTTGGTTTCCACGGCAAACTTCAAGAAGTGATGCAGATTCTTCACGAGGCAAAAATAAGAGTGCCTTTTATTGCGCCGGAGCGGGTTTTCCAAATGTCTAAGGTCTGTGAGGCTCACGGAATGCGTTTGGGGCGGCTGATATCGTCTACGACTGTGGAGGCTAAGGAGCTTCTTGAGAGGAACGAACCCTCTGTTGCTTTTTATCACATGAACTCTAGGCGTATGGTTGCCCGTGGGGGTTTCCGCGTTTATGTCAGCGGTTGGGAGTTTAACACTCCATGTAGGCAAATAAGCCCGAAGGAGTATGTAGTGGCTTTGAGTGATCACTCGGATTATGATGGATTAATGGAGTATGTGAGGTTGTCAAAGCCGAGTCAGGTTATAGTGGACAATTACCGCGTGGGTCACGCTGAAACGCTGGCTAAACAGATTAGGAGGCTGTTGGGGATTCAGGCGGTGCCTCTTCCGGAGAGGTAGCGTCCTTACGAGTGTGTAGCGTGTATTACTACACAATATTTATCTTATGTTTCACCGCTTTATACTATAGAATTCGGATTCAAATTCCGAATTCATACGACTTAAATAAAAAGAAACCAGACACTCGAGTGCGGTAAGAATGCCCTCCCCACTGCAACCGGAGTTCTTCGCACTACTGGGCATAGACCTTTTTCTAGCGGTAAGCCTTTTGACGTGTCTGTTGGATAGGCATTTTCCTTGGCAGTTGCCCTACGTTTATCAGCTTGCTGCGTTAGCTGGTTTTGGACAGTTGCTCGTCAGCAGAGAGTTCATAGCCTCTTTCGGAGAGTACATGCGGTTCTGGTACAGCCTCCTATACCTAGTTGTGGCTTTGGCAAACATCGTCGCCGTCAACATTTACTTGGGCATAATAAAAAAGCTGTTAAACTACGCTAAGGTCTTCATGTTCACAGTCACATTCCCAGCTCTTTCTTTGACCGCTTTCTTCCTGTCCAACTACGCTGAAATCGCCGTTCACCCGCTCATAATGGTTCCACAGTTAGGCTGGGAAGCCACATTCATAGGCATAGTTGCCTTTGACACCCTCGTGATAGGACTGGGCACATACGTTTTCTTCAAGCCGAAATGGTGGTACATAGCCTTGGGCGCAGGCGCAGCAATAACAGGCGCAGCCCTATACGCCTTCTACAAGCCTTCGTGGGGAGAAGCAGCCTTCGTAACATCAGCCATAGCCCTAGCATTAGCCTGCGTCCTAGTCTTAGGCGTAAGCGTCTACGTACTCGTGAGAATTTGGATAGAAACCCTGAAAGAAAGAAAAAGAAGAAAAGGAGGTGAAAACACAAAATGAAAATCAACATTAGAAAAAGCCTAAAACTACTAACACTGCTAATAACATCATTGCTTATAGCAACGGCAAGCGCGTATACATACACCTACCTGTTCATGGGTGTTGGAATAACAGTAACTTCGCAACAAATAGTCTGGATTAAAGACGGTTCGACAGTCTCTGGAGGTACTGTAAATATGACTTTTACAGTCCAACAAGGTGTTTACACTTGGTTTAACGAGACTTTATATCTAAAGAACACCGGTACAGATACTAAAAATGTAAACATTACAGTGACAAACCCAGCCTCGACGAGCGTATTTGATATTTGCAAGGTATATGTCTATGACAACTTCACAGGGTCAGGTACATGGACACTCGTTGGAACATTAGATGCTCTTACAAGCGATTCATTATTAAACAAATCATTAAATGCAGATGGTTATTTCAGGTTTGACTTCGAAATCAAAGCTAAATCAACTGCATCAGGTAGCGATAACTTCGAGATAACAGTCGTATACTAACCCCCCTTATTTTTTTTAAAAAACATTGCCTATGTCTCTAAAAATCATTGGAAAAACTTCATTTTTATTAGGTTTTGTATTATCAATTGGTGAGAATTACTTAAGTATGCAAAAGTTTTCCACAAAAATTCCACAAGCGCTCAAAGAAAAGTGAAAGCATTAAAAATAAGCTATTAAGGTTGCTAGGAAAGCCATAAAAGACAAAATAAAAAAGAGAACAAAGCCGAAAGAAACCGTTAGCTAAATATCAGAAAACCCCTATTTCACTAAAGTTTAAAAGTAAAGTGGAACATTGCTGTTATTCGAAATTGTTAAAGGATGGAGTGAAGCGAATGGTCAAATCATCTTTGGTTTCGGGTTTCTATAAACTTAGTCCAAAAGAACGACTGCAATTCGTCAAGGAGTTT
>Ga0080004_1135321_pt1 | contig 64993 bp, 62 predicted proteins | sample WasSprMetagenome_FD_69207 | JGI IMG/M metagenome (GOLD analysis project Ga0080004, IMG submission 69207) | Sulfidic aquatic microbial communities from Washburn Spring, Yellowstone National Park, USA - WS (SPADES assembly) (version 2) | ecosystem: Environmental > Aquatic > Thermal springs > Hot...
AAAGAAAATGGTTTTTTTGCAGATCAATATTATTTCTTTATGGATAGATTTAAAGAAGCATATAAACTTGAGTTAGAAGCCTTCTTTTCTGCAATTTCTAAAGGGGATAAACCAACACCAGGTCCTGATGATGCAATAGAATCTCTTAGAATTTCCCTTTCTGCAAAGAAAAGTTTCTTAGAAAAAAGACCTGTAAAAATAGAAGAAATTAAATAACTATTATACTCCAGATAATGAACCTGCCAGTAATCCCCTCATAAAGAATCTACCAAGGAAAATATAGATTAGGAGTGGAGGTAAGGCAGTTATTAATGCTCCTGCCATTTGGATATTCCATTCTACAAAATAACTTCCAGCAAGATTATTTAAAGCAACTGTTACAGGTTGAACTGCTGGATTTGGGGCAACTACAAGTCCAAAGAGAAAATCATTCCAGATAGAAGTAAATTGCCATATCATTGTTACAGCAAATCCTGGTATAGATATAGGGAAAATGATTTTTTGGTAAATTCCTGCAAATCCTGCACCGTCAATCTTTGCCGCTTCAACTAATTCCGAAGGAATAGTAGCATAATAATTTCTAAAAATAAGAGTAGTTATAGGAATTCCATAAACAGAGTGAACAAAAATAAGTCCAAGTATAGAGCCATAGAGCTTTGTTTTTTGTAAAACTTGAACAAGAGGTATAAGAATACTTTGATATGGAATAAACATACCAAAAAGAAGTAAAGGAAAAATAATATTATCTCCTTTAAATCTCCATTTTGTAAGAACATATCCATTCATAGAACCTAAAAATGCAGATATTATTGTTGCGGGTATTACAAGATAGATACTATTCATAAAATTTTGAGAAAGTCCTCTCAAACCTCGAGAAGGATTTCCTCTCCACGCTTGAATGAAACTTTCAAAACTTATTTTTTTAGGAAAATTCCACATTCCTTTTAAATTAACTTCTGCAAAACTCTTCATGCTGGTACATAAAAGGACATAAACAGGAGTAAGATAAAATATAGAAAAGAAAATAAGAATAAGATAAAGAATGATTCTTGATAATTTCATTATCTTTTAACCTCCACCTTAAGAGAATATTTTAAATATGGTATAATGAGAATTGCTACTGATATTAATAAAATCATTGCTATGCTTGCGCCTTGTGAGAAGAAATTTCCTCTAAAGGTTTTATCATACATATAGAGAGCAGGAACATCACAAGAAAATCCTATTCCAGAACCTGTCATTGCAAAGACAAGATCAAAAATTTTAAGGGAAATGTGTCCAAGAATGATAACCGCTCCAAGAGTTATGGGACGAAGAAGAGGTAATATTATGAATCTATAAATATCTAATGTATTAGCACCGTCAACTTGAGTAGCCTCAAAAAGCTCCGTAGGAATTCCTCTTATTCCTGCAAGATATATTGCTATTACATATTAAGACATTTGCCAGAATGCAGCAATTACAACCGCCTTTATCCCGATTTTGGGGTCAGTATACCATCCGCTTTTAAAAAAATATAAACCTATCCTATCTAAAATCATATTAATACCAATTGGATCTAAAAGTATTAGACCAGATTTAAAAGCCATCTCCACACAATACCTGTCACTACAAATGATATTGCCATAGGAAAAAGATAAATATTTCTAAAGATATACTCTTTACGAATTTTTTTATCAATAAGTATTGCTAATAAAAGTCCTTTTATAATACACGAAATTAAAAATAATGCTGTGAATATAAGAGTATTCTTAAATGAGACTTGAAAGCTATAGTCCTGAAAAAAGTTTCTTATAAATTTTAAATCCTACAAAGGAAAAATCAGGAAAGATGTCTCTCCAATTTACTAAGGAAACTATTCCTGTCCATCCTATAAATCCATAAACAAATATAAAGACAAGAATAATAGATGGAAGAATAAATAAAATTGGGATAATCTTTTCTCTATTAATCTTTTTCATTTCCTCCTCCTAAAAATAAAAAGGGGGAGATTCCTCCCCCTTTTTTTATTGTTTTACTCCCTGTCTAACAGCAATATTTACTAATGCTTGTTGTGTTGTTTTTACATCAGGTCTTGCAATAAAGAGTGAGATAACATCTTTGAACTCTGTTACCCATCCTTCAGAAGCAGCTGCTCCATGCATTACACTTGGAACAATAGCATGTTTCAACCAATCATCCATAGCAGATTTTTGATATTCAGGGAATTTACCCTTATCTACATCTGTTCTTGCAGGAATTGAACCCTTCTTAATATTAAATGCTTCTTGTCCTTCCTTAGACCCCAAGACTTTTAAGAATGCAATAACATTATCTCTATTCTTTGCTCCCTTTGGTAATCCAAAACTATCGGATAATGCATCAAATATTCCTGCATTTCCAGGAGCTAAGGTCCATCCAAAATCTTTAAATCCTTTTGCGTAGAAATATCCTACAGCCCAGTCACCCATAATGTTCATAGCTGCTTTTCCTTCAACTATTAATGCACATGCCTCATCCCATGTACGAGCAGAGTGGTCTGGATTTACATAAGTGAGCATTTTCTTAAAAGTTTCTAATGCATCAGTAACTTTTGAGTCAGACCATTTTGTCTTTCCTGTCCATAATCCTTTATATCCATCCGCTCCTAATTTTCCTATAAGCACTGTTTCAAAGACATGAGCCGCTTCCCATCCATCCTTTGTTCCTAAAGCAAGAGGGGTTATTCCCTTAGCTTTTAATGCGTCTGCTACCTTGAAAAATTCATCAAAAGTTTTTGGAGGTGTTAATTTATTATCTTCAAAAATCTTTTTATTATACCAAAGAACATTTGCTCTATGAATATTAACTGGGACTGACCAATATTGACCTCTATAAGAAACAATATCTAATATTCCTTTTGGCATTACTTTGGTCCAACCTTCTTCTTTGTATAAAAATGTTATAGGTTCCATAAAACCTGTTTTTACCCATGTATCAATCAATTCATGACCTGCATGTACCTGGAAGGTATCAGGAGGATCACCACCAAGCATTCTTGTTTTTAAAACTGCTTTTGCTTGAGCACCAGCCCCTCCTGCAACAGTAGCATTTATAATTTCTACATCAGGATATTTTTTATGGAATATATCAAAAAGAGCTTGAAGTCCTTCTGCTTCGCCACCTGCAGTCCACCAACTAAATATTTCAATCTTTCCTTTAAGTTGGGAAAAGCTTGTAAAAATAGTAAGGAGAAAAATTAAGGATAAAATGAGTAAAATTTTACTTCTCATGGGTATACCTCCTAATTTAGATTTTTAGGAGAAAATTTTGAAAATTTTTAAAAATGAGAAGATCACCTCCTTTTGTTTCTTTTAGAAACCAAAAATTATTATACAACAATAAATAATAAAGTCAAGAGTTTTAAATAATAAAGAGTGTCGTCTTCATCTATCCTCTAATTTTTTTTCTTGCATGTATAGATGTCTCATATGTTTTTTCTCTTGGAATAACTACTATCCCATCTACATATATAACAATTATATTTCCTTCCAATTACAGTTTTTTGAGAAATGAATTTTAGCTAAATAGGAATTTCTCCTTTTATAATGTAAATATCTCACAGTTTTTTGCAATTCAGATAACTTTTAATCAAAAAAGAGATTTAATGATATAAGGAATACTAAAATTATAAGGAGAATTTTTCTAAAATTATTAAAAATATCTCAGATTTCTAAATGTGTCCACTATAAATTTTTTTCCAAATCTGATGCGGTAAAATGAAGATGTGGTTCAAAATTAACAATAAGACCTTATAAAGATGAGAGCTCAATAGGTCCTTTAATAGTGATAAACTCGTTCTTTGGAGGAAAGTCTATATTTACTACTTTATGATAGACTAATTTTTTTAATATTCCAATTCCACTCACTACCCAAGCATTCCTTATATTATATATTATATATGATATTTCCTTGCTTAATATTATATTCAAAAAATTTTTTGTTAACCCTTTACAAATTAATTTCAATATGATATTATTTTTTATAACGAGTTTGGGGTATGGTCCCAAAAGATTCTCCTAAAAATCTTTTTAGGAGGTGTGTTAAATGAAAGGTTTAAAAGGTAAGATTCTATTTATTCTTCTCAGTACTTTGATTCTTTTTGTCCTTCTCCCAGTAAAAGCTCAAGTTACTATTCCTCGTGATGATACTGTTTATTGTATTGGAGCTCAGTGGGGACCTCCTACTACATGGAACCCATATGCACCTACAAGCACATCTGGAACAAATGAACTTTTATTCCTACCATTATTCTTCTACAGTAATGCAAAAGATATGTGGCTTCCTGCAATCGGTGAAACTTATAAAGTAGTAAATAAGACAACATTACAAGTAAAAATTAGACCTCAAGCAAAATGGAGTGATGGAAAGCCAATTACAGCATATGATGTTGAATATACATTTGATTTAACAAAGAGATTAGGAACAGGTCCTGGAGCAGGATGGGATACCTATCTTGCCAGTGTAAAAGCTGTTGATGACAAGACTGTAGAATTTAAAGTAAAAACTCCAAATCCCAACTATTTCTCATTTATTGGTTATGCTCTTGGTACAAGAGTTGTTCCAAAGCATGTTTTTGAAGAGATTGAAAAGAAGGGTGGAAATGTAAGAGACTTTGCAAATGAAAAGCCAGTTGTTTCTGGTGCATATACTGTATATTTTGCAGATCCAAATACTGTTATTTATGGGAGATTAGATGATTGGTGGGGCAAGGATTTATTTGGTCTTCCAAAACCAAAATTTATAGCACATATAATATACAAAGATAATCCAAGTGCCAACTTAGCTTTTGAAAAAGGAGATGCAGATTGGGCAAGTACATTTATTCCTGCAGTGTATGAGCTTTGGGAAAAGAAAGGATTACCCATAAGAACATGGTTTAAGTCTGCTCCATACTACATGCCTGATGGTTTTAACTTCTTATATATTAGCTATAGACATAAAGATTTAGCAGATCCTGTAGTAAGAAAGGCAATTGCTTATGCAGTACCTTATAAGGAAATGTTAGAGAAGGCATATTATAACTATAGTCCTCAAGCTCATCCAGCATTTGTGATTGATGCCTTTGAAGTATATAGACAATGGATAGATTATTCATACTCAAAATATCTCTGGGGAACAAAAGATGGAAAAATCCCAACAGATCTAAAGAAGGCTAACAAGATCTTAGATGATGCTGGATACAAGAAAGGGCCAGATGGTATAAGAAGAACTCCTGATGGTAAGAAATTAGGACCATATACTATATCTGTACCATATGGATGGACTGACTGGATGATGATGTGTGAGATGATAGCAAAGAATCTAAGAGATATAGGAATTGATGTCAAAACAGAATTCCCAGACTTTACAGTTTGGGCAGATAGAATGACTACAGGAAACTTTGACTTTATCATCTCTTGGAGTTCAGGTCCTGGTTATGACCATCCATGGAATGTTTACAGATTTGTGGCAGATTATAGATTAACATTACCCTTTGGACAGAGTTCTTGGGCTGGAAACTGGGAAAGATATAATAATCCAGAGGCTATGAAACTTCTTGATGAAATTGCTGCAACCCTTGATGTGGCAAGAAGGAAAGCATTAATATTCAAACTTCAAAGAATTCTTCAAAAAGATCTACCTGGAATTCCATTATTCTATGGTGCTCATTGGTATGCCTTTAACGAGACAAAGTGGGTAGGCTGGCCAAGAGAAGAGAATGCATGGTGGTTCCCTGCAGCTAATTGGTCAGCAAACTCTTTCCCAATTCTCTTTGGTATAGCAAAGAAAGGCGAAACACCAAAAGTTCCTGCATGGCTTGCTCCTGTTGATAAGGGAGGAATGTTAATACCAACTAATGCAGTACTCAATGATCTATTAAAGGCAAAGAGATAATAACTTTTAGGGACCATATCTCAAACTCTAAATGAAAATTACCCCCTGCAATTGCAGGGGGTTTTAATTTTTTATTAATGTAATTAGTTTCAAAAGGATGAAATGTTCTTTCTATTTTTAAAATTCTGCTGATAAGCTTAGAAGATGTTGATTAGAAAGTCCTTCTGAGTATAGAAAGGCGTAATCTAAATTAAATTGTGAAAATTTAACTCCTAATCCGAAACTTATAGATTCTTTTTCTCCATTATAGCCAGTTCTTATAAATAAAAGTGGAATTGGATTTATTTCTGTTCCTATATTTATTCTATTGATAAATTGGGGTTTTGGTAAGAGAGATATATCACAAAGTATTTTTAGAGGAACTTTTAAGAAGGAAAGATTTAAAAGTCCTCCTACTTTTAGATCTTTTCTTTCCACCCCTTCCACTTCTCCTGTGCTCCAACTTAATCTACTTATAGGATTATAAAAAACTGCTCCAACTCTAAATAAAGGATTTAATTCATATATTACTCCTAAATCTTCCCCAAAACCAAAAGCCTTTCCTGTATCTAAGGTAGATTGATATAAATAAAAAGTACCTCCTAAGCTTAAATTTGGTAAAATTTTACTTGCTAAACTTATTTGATAGGAATTTTCTGAGAAAGGGAATAAAAGTTCATCAGGGTTTGAAATACCTTTTAGGGAGACTCCTAATCCAATAGAAAATTTATCAAGATTTATTATTCCTCCAATATATTCTACTCTTGTCCAGCTATTTGGCAATTCTAAATGAGTAAATCCTATATTAATTCCTTTTAAAAAAATTAAGCCTGCAGGATTATAATACAAAGCTCCAAAGTCATCTGAAAGGGCAATATATGCTTCACCAAGACCTGCAGATCTTGCATTTAAAATCATTGGAGCATAAGAAGCAAAACTTTGGGAGAAAAGGATTATTCCCATCATTATATTTATTAATATTATCTTCTTCATCACTCCAACCTCCTTTTGAAAATATTAAATATAAAAGGGAGGGAAAAACCCTCCCTATAGAATTTATTTTAATATAGCAATAAATCTATTTATTCTAACTTCTCCTTGAGATGTTTTTGCATAAAGCTGGAATAGATAAAGTCCATTAGGTAAGATTATATTTTGCCAGTTCTTTCCATCCCACTCTATTTCATAATTTCCTGCAGAAAGATATCCTAATTTTCTTTCATAGACTTTTGCACCTGCTAAGTTATATACATAGAATATAACTTCCGCATCCTGAGAAAGATTAAAGAATATTTTTGCAGTCTCAACTTTTGGATTAAAGCTTTTTGTAAACTTTGTTACATTGGCAAAAGAAAGAGGAATAGAAGCTTTTAATATAGTTTCAGCTGATTTTGTTACAGTATTTAAAGCTTCATTCATAACTGTTGCCTCAATAATATATTTTCCATTAGGAAGTAATTTTCCACTTTCATCTTTTCCATCCCAGGTATAATTATGTGTTCCATTATTTACTTGCTTATTATTTACAATAGTCTTTACTAAGTCTTTCTTTTCTCCATTTACAGTATTGTAGATTTTTATGGTGAGATAAACATATTCTAAATCATCGCTAACTTGAGTATTTATATTGCAACAGCCAGTATTCGGATCAAAAGAAGAAGATACTGTTAATGTTAGAGTTGGATTTTGAGTATCAAAGAAAACTGCTCTTACCTTCTTTAATAATATTTCATTTACACCATATATACTTACTCCTTCAAGTCCGAAGGCAAAATAAACAACTCTATAATTTTTTATTGGGTCTTTATACACCAATCCTGCAGTTCCAGAGGATGCGATAGCTTTGTTTACAATATATGGAACTTTCTTTTCTTCTATCTTTTCAGGAAGCTTAATAGAAGGTGGAATAGGAGATACTCCCTGAGGATTATACACAAGAATTGGTATTGCTCCTTGTATTGGATCAATTTCATCTGGATATCCTTGATTCATAGCACTTTCCACTGTATTTAGAGAGAAGGTAAGTCCTGCAAAGGGTGTATTATCTATACCTTTTATGGAATAAATTCCCACATCGTCCTGAACAAAATTTGCTTTTAAGTATTCATTATAAAATGTAGAACTAATATATCCTGCAGAATATCCCCAACCAAGATCTTGAGAGGTGATAAATAATCTTCCTCCATCATCAAGATAGCTTATTAGTTGAGATTGAACAGAACTATAATAAATAGCTCCCCAGTCTCCTGCCCATAGCACCCAGTTATAATTTTTCATGTATCCTGCAGAAGGAACTGCATTATCTTTAAAAACATCAATTATGTTATACCCTATCTCTAAATCATCAAAAGCATTTTCAAGATATGGTGCAATCCCAAACTCACCACCATCATCTGAAACGATTAATGCCTCTAAGCTTAATGGAGTTGTAAAGGATTTTACAGATGACCAGGAAGAATCACCGCTTCCATTTCTTGCCTTTATTCTCATATAATAAGTAGTTCCTAAAGCTAAGGGAGAATTAAGAGAAGGACGATACTCTGTATCTTGTGTGGTAAGATCTATGACTATTTTTGAAAAGTTTTCATCAGTAGCAATCTGCAAATTGTATTCTACCGCATATGGAATTGGTGTCCATTTTATTAGTGGTCTTATGGTATTGGGATTTTGTCCTTGCCATCCTATATGGCTAATAAATGAAGGAGTTCCTGGTGCTTGGTTAGATTTCACAAAAATATCACAAGTAATATTATTATCAGAAATAGTAATATTTCTTACAGCAACTGTTGTAGGAATTTCTCCATATGCTTTACTATTAGGAGTGCTATTTTCATCAAAAGTTGTATTTCCTGTTGATCCTGGATAGGGATCTCCATTGTTTCCAGAAGATTTCCTTTTTTCCAATTCCCATAATCCATCTGCTTGCTCCAATGCAACTAAATAATGCTTTGAAGGATCAAGCCCAGGATACCATTCATAATCATTTTGTGTTCCTCTCATTTTCTCATCTACATGATATATTAGGAGTCCTTCTCCTCTAAGATATGCATCAAAGCCAATTTTTTTTCTATTTTCCAATAGAAAATATTGATCTCCAATTATTCCATCAGTCCAAAGCATATAAACTTTCGGATTTTGCTCCACAGGAGGAATAGTAACATTTGTTAAATTTTCAGTGGGAATAGTTGGGGTTAACCAGCCCAATTGAATTTTACACCAAGCATCAAAGTGAGATGGGGATCCTCCTATGGAATATCCTGAGGGAGAAGCTGGACCATTCCAAGATCCTCCTGCCATTAAGCTCCATCTTCCAAGCCCAAAGGAAGAATAATCTCTATCATAAAGATCAGGAAGATGCCCAAAAGAGTGTCCCATCTCATGGGCAAATACTCCCACTGTTTGAGGAATAATCTTGCCTCCATCTTCCATATATTCTGGTTCTATAGAATATCTTATGGGAACATTTTGTCCATTTATATTTACATAAACAGTAGATGCATGGGACCAAATATCATTTACATCTCCTGTCCATTCCGCCCCTTGTCCTGAATGAATTACAAAAACCACATCATAATTTCTTAGATCATATCCACTATTTACAGCATTCTGTAAAACTTCCTGAACTAATACAAAAACTCCTCCATTGAAGCCATAGTTTCCATCATTTATATAATATGTATAAGTATTTTGGGCGGTATACCATGGAAGAATTGTTGCAGTTACATCAAACTGATTATAGGAATTTTCAAGATAAAACTCTCTTACACTTCCCACATTGTAAAGGTTTATTGAACTCCAATTAGCCCCAATACTATTAAAAAGAGTATCAAAGTAATCAGATGGTATCACATCGTAAGGTTGTTTTGGCTTATCAGTAAATTCCACAGGGATTACAATAGCTTTTCCTAACCCAGTTGTCTTCTCAATAACTCCATATAATTTTTCTTTTGGAGAAATAGTGCTTGGAAGAATATCAGGAAGAGTTGGAAGTTTAACCTTTTTTTCTAAGAGTTTTTCATGGGGTGGCATAATCTTGATCTTAGAAATTGGAAGAGAAGAAGAAAAACTAACAGTAAGAATTAAAGCTAAGAAAATTAAAATTCCAAAGATTCTTCTTATCATTCCTTAGCCTCCTTTCTAAAAAAATTCAGTTTTAATTATATCATAAACTTTACTTTCTCCTTTAAAAATGTTATATAAATTTTACATATGAGGACTAAGGCAGAATGTTTTGCATGTTTTTTAAATCAAGTATTATCTGCAGTAAAAAGGGTCTCCATAGATGAGGAGACAAAAATTTCTATTATTAAAAAGACCTCAGAAATTTTACCTTCTCTATCACAAATGGATAGTCCCGCCCTTAATACATATTATGTTTTGAAAAAGTGTTATGAAATTTTAGGAGTTAAAGATCCATATTATGATGAAAAAAAGTATTATAATAAAATTGCTTTAAGTTTATATTCTAAATTAAAAAATATTGTTGAGAATTCTCAAGACCCCATCTATACAGGGATAAAAATTGCAATAGCGGGAAATATTATTGATCTTGGTATTCTTGACCTTTCCAAGATTAATATTGAAGAATATATAAATGAATTTTTGAAAAAGCCGTTAGCATTAGATCATTATAAATATTTTAGAATTGAATTAGAAAAATCCAAAAAGATAGTTTACCTTTTAGATAATGCAGGTGAAATTGTTTTTGATAGGATTTTTATAGAAGAGTTAAGGAAAATGAATAAGGAAGTTATAGGAGTGGTGAGTGAGGGACCTATTATAAATGATGCTTTAATAGAGGATGCAGAAGAGGTTGGGTTAACTAAAATTTGTAAAGTAATATCTTCTGGAACTGATATAGTAGGAAAAATTCCAGATATAGGTTCTCAAGAATTTAAAAATGCTTTTTATAATGCGGATTTAATTATTGCAAAGGGACAAGGAAATTATGAGAATTTAAATGAAACAAAATTTAATATCTTCTTTCTGTTAAAGGCAAAATGTCCCATAATTGGAGAAAGTCTTAATATTCCTTTTGGTGAATCCGCTCTTGCATATAATTTATTACTTAAGTGATATAAATATGGGATTTGTTATTACATAAAGTTCTTTTCCCTTCCAAAATTCTAAATATATATATCCTTTATCTTTTACTTTAAATTCAATATTTCCCAAAGATGTTTTTGGAATTTCCATCATAATTTTTCCATTATAATAAACCTTAAGGTCTAAGGTATCTTCACAGGTATATTTTAAGTTAATTATTTCATTTTCATTAATTTGTACCCTCTCTCCTATATTCGCATCATTTATGGAAAAAGAAATTTTTGGTCCCCTTGTAATATAAACTCTTCCTTCTTTTAAAGATTTTAGAATATTTTCTAAGTCTAAATTATCTACATATATATAAGTAATAGGAGAATCCCTTGTGATATCAGAAGGGGTGTGCATATCACTTCCCCCAATTCCTGTAATCTTATATCCTGAATTTAAAATTTCTCTCCAAAGTTTTAAAGATTCTGTATTTTCATATATTCTTTTATTAAAAGGACCTGACCATATCTCCATAGCATCTACATATTCCCAATCTATTTTTAGAAGACATTTGCAACCTGTACATATTGGGTCTCCTATAGTAAAAGGATGGGCTATACAAAAAATCCCTCCTTGTGAATGGATAAGTTCTGAGACCTTTTTAATCCCATTTATAGGATCTATAATGTCCCATTCTATATATTCTTTTATACCAAAAGAAGTAAAGTGACCCCAAAAGGTTGTAAATTCTATTCCACAAAATACTTTATAATTTTCATTCTTTATTTTTTGATAACCAGAAATTTTATTATGGTCTGTGAGAAAAATAAAGTCTAATCCTCTATCTATAGATTTTTTTATTAGTTCCTCTAAGGATAATATTCCATCACTATGGTTAGAATGAAGATGAAAATCACCTGCTACCCATCCCTTCTTATTAATATTTTCCTTAACAACAGGAGTATATCCCTTAAAAATCTCTGGTATATCATCAGATTCATTTTTATTAATATTAATCTTTAAATTTAACAAGCATTTTTTGACTATTGCATGAGTCTCTATAACTATTCTCCATCTTCCTGGGTAAATTGGTCCTTCTATACATCCTAAGGATGAGGTATTTTCACCAATTTTTATGGGAATTCCCTTAGAAAATCTATTATCTCCTGTCCCTCTAAAATTTCCATATGGATCAAAAATTCTAAAGTTTATTAGATTTCTTATTGGTATAAACTCTTTAATTACTTCGTTTATAATTTTTTCAGGAATATCCTTTATATTTAAAGGATAATCACCTTGATTCAGATAAATAGCTATGGCATTTTTTGCAAGTTTTATTGATTCTTCTAAACCTAAGGCTCTTGGTTCTAAGATATTTCCAATAATTATTTCTTTAGCACCTTCTGGAACATCAAAATAAATGGGAATATGTTTTTTAGAATCCTCTGGAAAAAGTTCTAAATTAAAAATATATTCCATCATCTCTCTACTCCTGGAACTATAGATGTAGCAAGCAATTTTCTTGATAATATAAACAAAATTACAACAGGAATTTGGAATAGTATAGCAAAAGAGGATACCAATTCATACCTTACTTCCATATATCCTCCAACAGTTCTTATTGCCTCATAAAATACTAAGGGAACTGTTTTCATCTTTTCTGAATCCACTAATATAAGTATAAGCATGCTTTCTCCCCAAGCACCTAAGAAAGAAAGAGCAGATACTACTAATATTCCTGGAAGAGAGATAGGGAGAATAACTTTAAATAAAGCTTTTAAGGATGTACATCCATCAATCCAAGATGCCTCTTCTAATTCTTCTGGAATAGTATCAAAAAATCCTTTCATAAGCCAAATTAGAAAAGGAAGTTGCATAGCAGTATATACTAAGATTAGTCCTAAATAAGAATTTCTAAGATGAAGAGTCCTCATTATTCCATATATAGGTACCATAGTTGTAGATAAAGGTATAGAATGGAGAAGCAAAAGGGAATATAAGAAAGAATTTTTATATCTCCATTTTATTCTTGAGATGGAATAGGCAGAAATTGCAACAATGAGAACAGTCAAAAGCATAGTTATAGTTGCTACAAAAGAGCTATTTATTAAATATCTTGTAAAATTATATTCTTTAAAGGCTTCAATAAAATTTGATAATGTAAAATTTGGTAACTTTATAAAGGCACTTGCTTCTTTATCAAAAGCTGATAAATAAAGCCATAAAAATGGAATACTAAAAAATATAATTATTAGAATAAAGATTATGAAGACTAAAATCTTCATTTTATCTCCTCCTAAAAAGCCTAATATATATAATTCCAAAAAAGAGATTAATAAGAAGCATAATCACAGCGATCGCACTTCCATATCCAAGTCTATAAGACTCAAAAGCGGTTCTATAAGCAAAAAGACTTAGAGTTGTAGTCTTAAGACCAGGTCCACCACTTGTTATTGCCCAAATTAATAAAAATGCGCCCATAGTTGCCATAGTTATTTGAATAAGATTTACTGTTATAATATCTCTTAGCATGGGAACTGTAATATACCTAAATCTATTAAAGGCATTAGCTCCATCTATTTTTCCTGCCTCATAAAGTTCTACAGGTATAGTTTTTAATGCAGAAAGCCAGATTAACATAGTAAATGCGGTCCCTCTCCATATATTAGCAACAATTACAGAGAGCATAGGTATACTTCCTAACCAATTTATCTTAGGAAGACCTAAAAATTTTAGAAATGTATTCAAAGTTCCATAATAATAATCATACATTGCAGACCATTGAAATCCTGCAATTAACGTAGGATTAATCCAAGCAAGAAGGACAATACCATAAACGATTCCTCTTCCTGGAATTTTTCTTCTTTCTGCATAATCAATAAGCAATGCAATAATAAGACCTAACAAAAATTGACCTATTAATGCAGAACCTATGACAAAATATATTGTGTTGAAAAAAGATGTATAAAAAGCAGAATCTTTGAAAAGCTTTATATAGTTTTCAAATCCTAAGAATTGAAAATTTGCTGCTTCTTTTCCTAAAAGGGCCATATTTGTAAAACTACTATATATCCCCCAAAGAGAAGGAAGAACAAATAAAAAAATCATTAAGAGAATAGCAGGTAAAAGTCCTAGAATTAAAAACTGACTCCTTTTCATTTTTTCTCCTCAAAATAAAATTAAGGGTGGGGAATTCCCCACCCTCTTTTTATTTTATAATTACATCTCCAAAATCTGACTTCATCTCCTCTATAAATTTTTGTAATGCAGAATCTACAGACATTTCACCACTTGCTACCCTTCCTGTCATAAGTTGAACTCTATTTCCAAATTTAGAGATCCCAGGTGCCATAGGCTCAAATTTTGCCTGTTTAAGTATTTGAGTACAGTCATATAGATATTTTATAGCTTTGAATTCTGGAATTTCTGCAGAATCCATACGAGCTACAGGATGAGGATCTTCTATATTAATCTTTGCTACTATTTCCCTTGTATTAAATCTCTTTATAAATTCCCACGCAAGTTGAGGATTTTTGGACTGAGAAGAAATATACCAACAAGTTCCTAAACCACCCACAGTAAAATATGGTGCACCTTTCTCTGATGGCATCAAAGTATATCCTACAGTTTTTTCTACATTTTCCAAACCATATTTTGTTACCCATCCACCATATACCCAGCCACCTTCAAAAAGAATTGCCAGTTCTCCTGCTCCCAACTTTTCCCTCATAGTAGTCCAAGGTTTTGGTAAAGTTAGTACTTCTTGAGGAACTAACTTTAAATCAATAAATGCCTTTTTATAGAATTCTAAAACTTTCTTTATTGCAGATGTATCTATTACATATTTCCCAGACTTTACATCATAAGCTACTGCTTTTGTTCCATATAACAATGGGATATATCCATGATTTACTGTTCCTCCACTGCCAGCAACTCCTGCATATATTACAAAAGGAATCACATTGGGAACAGAATTTTTAATTCTTTGTGCAGTATTAAGAATATCATCCCATCCCTTTGGTTTCCAATCGGGAGGAAGCCCTGCTTTTGCAAATATATCTTTTCTATAGTAGAGCCATCTTACATCAAGACCATAAGGTATCGTATAGTAATGACCTTTATATCTTACTGCATCCTTTATAGATTTTGGATAATATTGCCAGTCTTCCCATTTAACTACATAAGGGGTTAATGGGCGGATGTATCCAGCTTCCACAAATTCTGGCATTAATGTTCCACCTACATGAAATACATCGGGTGCTTCTTTTGCATCAATTGCTAAAAGAAGTTTTGTAAGGAAATCACCAGATGGAATTTTATATCTTGTAACCTCTAAATTTACATCAGGAAATGCTTTTCTAAAATCCTCTGCAGCCTTATCCACATATTTAGGTTTTACTCCTAATTCGTCAGGATACCATACTTTTATTGTTATTGGTTTTGCAAATGAATTGATTATTAAGAATATAAAGAAGAAAATAATTGGAATTAATTTTGAATATTTACACATTAGGAGACACCTCCTAAAATTTTTTTTGGAACCTTTCCCAATTAAATTATAAATCTATAAAGAAATTAAGTCAAAAATTATTTTATGATATAATTTTATTACATTAATAAATTTACTTGGAAAAGAGATGAGATAGCAAGGAGGTTTTAATATGAATGAGAAATTCATTTTTCATATTAAATATAGAGGAAAAATTTATACATTAACTTCTGAAAAAGAAAGATTAACTTCTCATGATATTTTGAAATTTTTAGGACTTTCTAAAGAGTACGCATTTGTTATTAAAAACGGTGAAATAACAGAACTAAATACTTATATCTCTTCTTATGATGAAATAGAGGTTATAAATGCTATATCTGGAGGATAATAATTATTAATGAATTGCAAGATTTGTAAGACAAAGAATATATCAAAAGATGCTATTGTAAACTTGCCAGCTTATAACTTAAGTTTATGCAAGGATCATTTTATAGAATGGTTTGAGAGAAGAATAGAAAATACTATAAAAGAATTTCATATGTTTACTAAAAAAGATAAGATCTTAGTAGCAGTTTCAGGAGGAAAAGATAGTTTAGGATTATGGTTTGTTTTAAATAAACTTGGATATAATGCAGATGGACTTCACATAGATTTAGGAATATATGATTATTCTCAAAAGAGTAGAGAGATTATAGAGAAATTTTCTAAAACTATTAACAGAAAGTTATATATTATTGATTTAAAAAAAGAAATTAGGGCAATACCTGAGATAAAAGAGAAACTCCCTAAAAAGCCAACTTGTTCAATATGTGGTACTATTAAAAGATATTATATGAATAAAGCTACAAAGGAATATGGATATAATATTCTTGCAACCGCCCATAATCTTGATGATGAAATTTCAGTTCTTTTTGGAAATACTCTGAATTGGAATATTGAATATCTCTCAAGACAATATCCTGTCCTTATGGAGTACAAGGATGCTTTTGTAAGAAAAGTAAAGCCTTACTTTAAAGTTACCGAAAAGGAAAGCGCAATATATACCTTTTTAAATGGGATAAAATATATAGAAGAGGAATGTCCCTTTAGTAAAGGTGCGGTTTCTTTGAAATATAAAGAAATTCTTGGAATTATAGAGGGACAATTCCCTGGAACAAAGATAAAATTTTTTAACAATTTTCTAAAAAAGCTTTATCCTCTTATCTCAAATAAATCAGAAGAAAAAGAGATTAAAAGATGTAAAATTTGCAATGAACCTTCTTCCCTTGATATATGTGCAGTATGCAATATAAAGATGAAACTGAACATTTAACTCCTTCCTTAGATTTCAAAATATTGAATTATAGAAAAGTATCTTTCTCCAGTGTCTGGAAGAATAACTACTACTCTTTTTCCTTCACCTAAATCTTTTGCAACTTTTAATGCAGCATAGACATTTGCCCCCGCTGATATACCCACAAAGAGTCCCTCTTCCTTTGCTAATCTTTGAGATGTCTTAAAAGCATCATTATCGCTTACTTGAATTATCTCGTCTATTATTTCTAAGTTTAAAACATCAGGAATAAAACCTGCTCCAATCCCTTGAATCTTGTGAGGTCCCGGCTTTCCTCCCGAAAGGACAGGACTTGCAGATGGCTCTACTGCAACTATCTTTATATCTTTCCTTTTCTCCTTCAAAAACTCTCCAACTCCTGTTATAGTTCCTCCTGTTCCTACTCCTGCCACAAAAGCATCAATCTTTCCCTCTACCGCCTCCCATATCTCTTTAGCAGTAGTCTCTTTATGAATTTTAGGATTTGCTGGATTCTTAAATTGCTGAGGCATAAAACTTCCTGGAATTTCTTTCAATAATTCTTCTGCTTTCTTTACCGCTCCTGCCATTCCCTCTATTCCTGGGGTGAGAACTACCTCTGCTCCGTAGGCTTTTAGGATATATATTCTTTCTAAGCTTACAGTCTCAGGCATAACTAAAATGCACTTATATCCTTTCACAGCAGAGATCATAGCAAGGCCAATTCCTGTATTTCCACTTGTAGGCTCAATAATTGTAGCCCCTGGCTTTAGAATTCCTTCTTTTTCTGCTGATTCAATCATAGAAAGACATATTCTATCTTTCACGCTTCCTCCAGGATTAAAGGATTCAATCTTTGCAACAATCTCTGCCATTTCAGGCTCAACAATCTTGTTTAGTCTTACCATAGGAGTATTACCAATAAGCTCTATTATACTATTTGCTATCTTCCTATTTAACTTTAAAGCCTTCTCCCCACCATTAGCCATATAAAATGAAAGTTTCACTTTATCTTCTGATTTCAGAATGATTTCACCATATTTCTCCTTAGGAATAATTTCATCATTTAACTCTACGCTTACCATTTCAGGTTTAACATTTCTAAGTTTTAATAGATCTAAAATGCTCATATTTTTCTCAATCTCAACCTTTTTACCATTTACATAAATCACTAAACCCATTTCTATACACCTCCAACCATAATAAAATAAATTTTTCATATTTGATACATAAGGTACGTTTCTCTAAATTTGTTTGCAATATCCTCAAAGGTTATTTTTTCAAGAACATTACTAAGAGCCTTTTCAACCTCAATCCAGATTGGAAGAAGTATAGATCCTTTCTTTGCAGAATCTGTTATACCTAATAATGAGCCTTCTATATTTTCAATTACTTCTTTTAAAGTAATATTATTTGGAGCCTTTGCAAGAATATATCCTCCCTCTTTTCCTCTAATACTTTTAACTAAACCCATATTTTTTAAATCAATTAAAATTTGTATTAGATACTTCACTGGTATTCCCTGCCTTTCTGCAATCACAGTTATAGGTAAAGGTTCTGTATTTGGCCAATGAAGAGAAAGCTCTAAAAGAGCCCTACATGCATAATCACATTTTGCAGAAACAAGCATATTCCTCTTTCTCCTCTAATTTTTACTAAATTGATAATATTAGTAGAGTATAAAATAAAATTTTAAATTTGTCAATTGAAAATTTTCTTTAAAAATTGTAAAATTAATTTAGAATAATTTTAATTTTAAAAAAGGAGTGATTAAAATGACAAGACGTCTACAAGTATATAAATGTGAGATCTGTGGGAATATTGTTGAGGTTTTACATGAAGGTATGGGACAATTGGTATGCTGTAATCAACCTATGAAACTATTAGAGGAAAAAATAGAAGAACAAGGAAAAGAAAAACATCTTCCAGTGGTTGAAAGAAGTAATAAAGGAATTCTTGTAAAAGTTGGATCTGTTCCTCATCCTATGGAAGAAACCCATTATATTGAATGGATAGAAGTAGAAACTAAAGAGAACTTAGTTTTAAGAAAATTTTTAAGACCTGGTGATAAACCTGAAGCAGAATTTGAAGTAATGATGGAAAATATTTCTGTTGTAAGGGAATACTGTAATATTCATGGATTGTGGGCAGAAAAATTATAACTTATTTCCCAAAAGGTGACTTTTTATTTGATAAATTAAAATATAAAAGTTATAATAAATTTGATTTAAAAATTTTTTCAATAAGGAGGTGAAAAGATGGCCTCAAAAGAACTCTTAGAACTTCTTAATGATGCAATAGCAAGAGAGCTTCAAGTTTCTATTCAGTATATGTGGCAACATGTTCAATGGAAAGGAGTAGAGCATTTTTCTGTAAAGGATGAATTGAAGAAAATTGCTATTCAAGAGATGAAACATGCTGAGGCTATAGCAGAAAGACTTTTCTATTTGGGAGAAATTCCCACAACAAAACCTTCTCCAATATTTGTTGGGGAAAATCTAAAAGAGATGCTTACACAAGATGTAAAGGATGAGGAAAATGCTATAACTCTTTATAAAAAGATTATTGATAAGGCAAGATCAGAAAATGATATTGTTACTTCTAAACTTTTTGAAGATATTTTAAGAGATGAAGAAGAGCACCATGATACATTTACAAGTCTTTTAGAAAAGTAGTTTTTAGAAGAGGGGGGTGGGGGTTACTTGAAATACACTAATTTTTTTACCTCATAGAAAAATTATAAACTTCTTAATTTTTTCACATAAATTTGCAAAAATTCAATTTTAGTTTTATAATTTTATAGTTATGTTATTAAAATTTATTAAATGGAGGTTTATAAATATGGAAGAGATAAGAAAAATTTTAAAATTATTAGAAGAGGGTAAAATTACTGCGGAAGAGGCAGAAAAATTAATAGAAGCTTTAGAAGAAAAAGAGAAAAAAAGAAAATCTACCTATAATTTTACTGGTATAGGAGATACTATAAGGGATGCTATATCTTCTATATTTGTATTTGTCCCGGAGGTAGTTGGTGCTTCTATTTCTTCAGCATTTTCTTTTACAAAAAGAGAGATAAAGGAAGTAATAGAATGGAAAAAAGAAGAACCTATTAATATTGAGCTTTCTGGAGGAAATATTAATATAACATATAATGAAGAAAACAATATAATTATTGAAGGAGAAGGTGGATTTTTAAGATTTGATAATACTTTTAAAATAGCAGGAGGAGATTTTAATATTTCCATCCCTAAAGTAGCAGAATCAACAATAAGAGTAAAAGCAGGGAATATTAATGGTAAAGCAATTATTGAAAAAGCTAATATAGAGCTTATGGCTGGAGATATTAATTTAAGTCTAATTTCAAAGGATATAAATGCTGTTGTAAGAATGGGGGATTTAGATATAATTTTAGAAAATAATCCTGAAAATATAAATATTGAATGTAAGATGGGAGATGTCTTGTTGAAACTTCCTGATGATTTTGATGGAATTGCCCAAGTTGATGTTGGTTTTGGTAATGTTTTTATATCAAAGCCGTATAAAATGAGAGGAAAAGAATATATAATAGGAGCAGGAGAAAAGAGTAAAATAAAAATAGTTTGTAGAATGGGAGATATAAAAGTTATATAATAGATAAAAAATGGAAAATAAGAAATATTTAAAAGAAAGAGCTCAGCATGGAACTCCTCTTTTTCCACTTAATGTTTATGAGAATATTTTTGTGTATAATGGAGTTTTTCCTTTTCATTGGCATGATGAATTTGAAATTTTATATGTAGAAAATGGAGTCGCTAAATTTTATGTTGATGGTAATTATTATACTCTTACCAATAATCAATTTTTATTTGTAAATTGTGGATCAATACATGCGGGAGAGGAGGTTGATAATCCTACCGCTTATGCTATTGTCTTCAATTTAAATATGCTTTTCTCCATTGAATCAGATATATGCAAATATAAATATTTGGAGCCTCTTCAAAATGGGAAGATATATATTCCAACATTTATTAAGGATGAAATATTGGGAAAAAATATTTATGATATTATTATTTATTTTAAAAATAAACCATATGGATATGAACTTATTATAAAAGGATTATTATTTACAATATTTTTTCAAATATATAATAAATATCTAAAAGAAAATAACACGAAAAGAAAATATTCTTGTAAGATTGAGAAGATAAAAGGAGTTTTAGATTATATAAATATGAGTTATCAGGAAGAGATCACATTGGATTCATTAAGTAATGTTGCTAATCTAAATAAATTTTATCTATGTAGAATATTTAGAGAAGTTCTTCATTTAAGCCCCATAGAATATATTAATAAAATTAGAGTTGAGAAAGCCTCTGAATTATTAAGAAATACTGATATGAGCATATCTGAGATAGCATTTGAGGTTGGATATAATAATATAAGTTATTTTATAAAAAACTTTAAAAAATTTATGAATATTACACCACTGCAATATAGAAAAAAATTACAGATGGAATTGGAAACGGTTAAAAGTCAAGAATTTTAAAATAATGTTTTTTTCTACTCAAAATTAAATAAATAAAAACCTCATCTAAACTGTAAAATTAAATTAATTTATCTTTAAATAAATTTCATTATAAAAGTCAATATTATGTTATTATTTAACAAAATTTTATTAGAAAAAAAATTATTCATTACTATAATCTTAGGATAAGGATATTGAAGGGAGGTGTATAAGATTATAGATTTTTTTCTTAATTTTTCTCCAAATAATAAGGAGGGAAGAAAAATGAAAATTAAAAAATCTATCTTAATCTTTATTATATTTACCCTTTTTACAATTACATCTATTGTTCCAAACTTTGCACAGAAAATCTACACAGTTAAAATAGGCGATTATACATTGAATATAGATACTCAAAAATATAGAGGAAAAACTATATATATGTGGCAATTTTGGCCTGAAGAGACTTCAAGTAGCATTCCTGGGGTAAGGTCTGGAAAAGAGGTAAGAGAAGAGTTTGAAAAGATAACAGGTGCAAAAATACAAATAGTATACACAACTTGGGAAAATTATAGACCAAAACTAAGTGCAGCTATTTTATCAGGCGCAGGGGCGGATGTAGTCTATATAGGTGCAGGAGAAAAACCAACTTGGATGATGAAAAAGATGCTTTTACCCTTAGATAAATATATTAATTTTAAGGATAAGTCATTGTGGGATGCTGTTGGATTTAGAGATGCTACAATCAAATTCTTTACTTGGAGAGGTCGTCCTTATGCGGTTACTAATATATATAATGATAATGTTTTTCCCTATATCCTTTATTATAATAAAGAGAAATTTGAGTTAAATGGGCTTCCTGATCCATTGGAATTATATAAACAAGGTAAATGGACTTGGGATGCATTCTTTAATATTGGTAAACAGCTTACACAGGATACTAATGGGGATGGAAAAATTGATCAATGGGCGTATGCTACTTGGGCTGTAGTTCAACCTTTCCTATATACTAATGATGTAGAAGTTGTAAGATATATTGGGGGAAAACCAGTATTTGCTATGGATAGTCCAAAGGCATATAGAGCATTTCAAGCAGTTTATGAGCAAGATGCAAAATATAAAATGAGACCACCTGACTGGTGGAATGATCCTCAAGGAAGATTTCAAAAAGGGATAACATGTATGGACTATTGGGGACCTTGGGAGTTAACAGGCATGAGACAGGCTCTTGGTGCTAAATTAGGTATCGTTCCATTCCCCAAGGGACCAGATAGTAAGAAAAAGAGTGCAGATATGGCAGATGATGGTGCATGGGCTATAGCATCTTCTTCTAAGGATCCAGAGCTTTCCGCTCTTTGGCTCCTTTACATGCTTATGCCTACAGATAAGGAAAAGGAACTTATAGTAAAGAATCAGATAGAAAAGGTTGGAGGGAGAGAGAATTTTGATCTTCTTTTAGATGCTGCCAAACGTGCACAGATAGATCCAATTTCTGGAATTCCTGGATTCTGGGACTTAATTAATCAGATTGATACAGCAAATCCAGCAAAATCTATAAAGGCATTAAAGCCTAAGTTTCAATCAGCAATAGATGCTATCTTAGAAGGCCTTAAATAATTTCTAAAACTCCCCCTCTATATAGAGGGGGAGTTTAAATATCTGATGAGAAAGATTTTTGTCGTAATATTTTTTGTTCTTATATTTAAAGTTCTTCTTGCAGATATAAATTTATCGCAAGATGTAGAAATCTTGTTTGATTTTTTAAGTAAAAAAAATAGTTATGATCAATATATTTTCAAATATATTAATTCAGAAAGACCTAAGGATGTAATTATAATTCCCAGTATAAATTACAGTTCTTTTAAAAATTGCGAAGTTAAAAGAATATATAATCTTACAACTGATGGACACCCTGTGTTATATATAAGTGATAGTGGATATGTGGAGTGGGAGTTTAATATAAAGAAAAAAGGTTTATACAATATTGCTATAAGATATTACCCAATAAAAGGGAAAAATGCCAGTATAGAAAGAGAGCTTATTATAGATAATAAAAGACCTTTTAATGAGGTAAGAGTAATAAGATTTGAAAGAGTATGGAAAGATGCAGGACTACCAATTAAGGATAATAGAGGAAATGAATTAAGGCCCCTTCAAATTGAATCACCTTTTTGGATTGAAAAGGTCATAGAGGATGCAGAAGGTTTACATGATGAACCTTTTCTATTCTATTTTTCTTCAGGAAAACATACTATTCGTTTAAATTCAATTAAAGAACCTATAATTATTGATTATATAAAAATTTTTAATAAAGAAGATATCTTGGATTATAAATCTTTAAAGGAAAGATATAAAGAAAATAATAATCTTCAAACAAAAAATATATTGATAAAGATACAAGGAGAAAAGGCGGAATTTAAATCAGAACCTACATTATATCCATTATCAGATAGGACAAATCCTCTTAATGAGCCATATGATCTCAGAAGAAAAATTTTGAATATAATTGGGGGATATAATTGGAGAAGTGCGGGACAATGGTTGGAATGGAAGGTCAACATTCCTAAGGAAGGGCTTTATAAAATTGGTATAAAATTTAGACAAAATGCAAATCCTGGAATTCCAACAGAGAGAACTCTTTATATTAATGGAGAAATTCCATTTAAAGAGGTAAGAAATATTAAATTTAATTATGATACAAACTGGCAGTTTATATTTATTGGTGATGATGAACCATATCTTTTTTATTTAAAGAAAGGTGAGAATAGGATTAGATTAAAAGTATCTTATGGTCTTATAGCAGATATTATAAGAGATGTTCAACAAACTGCAATTGACCTTTCTCAGCTTTATGTCAAAATTGTTATGATTACAGGTGCAAATCCTGACCCTCTAAGAGATTATTTATTAGAACAAAATATTCCGGATTTAATTCAAATTTTAGAGGAAAATGCAAAAATATTGAGGAAGAATGCAGAGAAATTGAAATTAATTGGTGGAAGAAAAGTAAGTGAATCTGCAATTTTAGAGAAGATTGCAATACAACTTGAGGGAATGGCAAGAGAGCCAGAAACTATTGCTCAAAGACTACAAAGATATAGAGATAATTTATCAAGTCTTTCTGCATGGATACTTACTATAAAAGAACAGCCTCTTGATATTGATTATATATTAATTGCATCACCAGAGCAGAATGAACCACGGATAAATCCGACTTTTATTGAGAAATTTGTAGATGGAATAAAGAAGTTTTTTATATCCTTTATAGAAGATTACAATATAATTGGGACTGTATATCAAAGAGATAAAGCTATAAATGTTTGGGTGCAAATGGGAAGAGATCAGGCAGAAACCTTAAAAATGCTTATTGATACAGACTTTACACCTAAAACAGGAATTGGTGTAAATCTCAATATTATTACCAGTGATACAGTTCTACTTTTTGCTGTTGCATCAAAAGAAAATCCCCCAGATGTTGCCCTTAATGTTTCCAGAGGACTTGCAGTAGATTATGGAATAAGAGGTGCCTTAGTTGATGTTTCAAAGCTTCCTGGTTTTGATGATTTAAAGAGTAAGTTTTCAAAATATGCACTTATCCCATATCAGTTTGAAGATAAGGTTTATGGATTACCTATGACTCAAGATTTCCCAATAATGTTTTATAGGGCAGATATATTGGGAAGATTAAATATTAAAATTCCTCAAACATGGGATGAGTTATATGAAACTATAGCAAAACTTCAAAGTCATAATTTACAATTTGGAGCTGGAACAGGAGGAACAAGTTTTGATATATTTAATATGCTCCTTTTACAGAGAGGTGGGAAATACTATACTGATGATGGAAAAAGATGTATATTGAATAATGAAGAAGGTATAAGTGCTTTCAGAGAATGGACAAATCTCTATATATTATATGGAATTCCTCTTTACTATGACTTCTTTAATAGATTTAGAACAGGAGAAATGCCCCTTGGAATTGTAAATTATACTTTATACAATGCTTTTAAAGTAGCTGCTCCAGAGATAAGTGGACTTTGGGGTATTGCTCCTGTTCCAGGAAGAAAAAGACCTGATGGAACCATAGATAGGACAGTTGCTGGTTCTGGGAATGCAGTCTTAATATTTAAACAGACTAAAAAGCTTAATTTTGCATGGGAATTTGTTAAATGGTGGCTTTCAACTGATATTCAAGCAAGATTTGGAAGAGAGCTTGAAGCAATATTGGGAGCAGGAGCAAGATACAATACTGCTAATATAGAAGCTATAAGTTATCTTCCTTGGCCAACCAATGACTATAAGGTTCTTTCTGAACAATGGAAATATCTTAAAGAAATTCCTAATATTCCTGGTAGTTATTATACTTCACGACATTTAGATAATGCTTTTAGAGAAGTATATATGTTAGGAGAATTACCAAGAGAAGCTCTTGAAAAATATACAAAAGAGATTAACAAAGAAATTGATAGAAAGAGAGAAGAGTTTGGTCTTGAAAGGTGAGAAGATGTTAAAGGATTTATGGAGAGAAATAAAAAAGAATAAAGAATCATATTTATTAATTCTTCCTTATTTTATTTTATTTTTCATATTTATAGTTATGCCTGTTATTATGGGTATATTTTTAAGCTTTACAAATTATAATATTATTCAAAGTCCAAGATTTATTGGTTGGTCAAACTTTAAAAGATTGTTTCTTGAAGATGATATATTTTTGATTGCCATTCAAAACACTTTCAAGTTTGCCCTAATAACAGGACCTATAAGTTATTTTGCATGTCTCTTTTTTGCTTGGCTTATTAATGAATTAAATCCTAAAATAAGAGCCATTGCAACATTATTTTATTATGCTCCTGCCCTTTCTTCTGCAGTCTTTTTTATTTGGACCTATATTTTTTCAGGAGATATTTATGGACTTTTAAATGGGATTTTAATGAGCCTTGGAATAATAAAGGAACCTATTTATTGGCTACAAGATCCTAAAATAAATCTTTATGTACTCATGATTATACAATTATGGATGAGCCTCGGAACAAGCTTTTTAGCATTTATAGCTGGTTTTCAAACTATTGACAGATCTCTATATGAGGCAGGGGCTATTGATGGAATAAGAAATAGATGGCAGGAACTTTGGTATATTACTCTTCCTTCTATGAAGCCTCAACTTATATTTGGTGCTATTTTACAGGTAACAGCATCTTTTGCGGTAAGTGATATATCTGCAACTCTTATTGGTTTTCCAAGCCCTCTTTATTCTGCCCATACTATTGTTTTGCATATGTGGGATTATGGAAGTATTAGATATGAAATGGGATATGCATCTGCAATTGCAGTTATTCTATTTATAATTACTGTAACTATAAATCAAGGAGTAAGAAAGATTTTGAAGCCTGATTAAAGGGGGTATTAAATGAGAAATACAGCATATCGTTCTCTATGGGGTAATTTAATAATAACAATAATTCTTATATTAGTTGCTATATTTATGGCTTTACCTTTGGTATATTCTATAATGAATGCCTTTAAACCCTTAGATGAGTTATTCCTATTTCCACCAAGATTTTTTGTAAGAAGACCTACACTAAAAAATTTTACAGATCTTTTCTACTTAATGGGTACTTCTTTTGTCCCTTTCTCAAGATATATTTTCAATAGCATATTTGTAAGTTTTTTAGGAACTTTGGGACATGTTCTTATTGCATCAATGGCAGCATATCCCCTTGCAAAAAATAAATTTCCAGGAAGTAATTTTTTATTTAATCTTGTAATATTTTCTCTCATGTTTTCTGGATATGTTACTAATATACCAAGGTTTATTATAATGGCAAAGCTTCGTCTTCTTGATTCCTACTTTGCTCTTATTCTTCCATATATCGGTGCAACCTTAGGTCTTTTCTTAATGAAGCAATTTATGGAGCAGATTCCAGACTCTTATATTGAATCTGCAAGAATTGATGGTGCCAATGAGTTTAAGATTTGGTGGTATGTAGTGATGCCAAATGTAAAACCTGCATGGCTTACACTAATTCTCTTTGCATTTAGAGATATATGGAATGATTCTTATTCTCCATCTTTGTATATACATAATGAAGCTCTTAAGCCTTTTTCCTTAGCACTAAGTTATATTCAACAGGGAGGATTTGTAAGGGCTGGTGCTTCTGCAGCTGCAGCTGTTCTTATGCTTCTTCCATCAATTATTATTTTTATTATCACACAAAGTAATGTTATGGAAACTATGAAATCTGCAGGAATAAAAGGATGAAGAAAGTAATTCTTATTACAGTTCTTATAATAAATCTTTTGACTTTAACTCTTGCTGGAGTTTCCTATTATACTTATATTTACAATGAAAGGAGAAGACCTGTTCCATCTCTTCCAGGATTTGAGCCGGAAGAAATAATAACCAGTGAAAATATAGGTTTAAATAAGCCTCTTTCATCACCAAAGGATATTTTTATAGATAAAAAGGGAAACATTTATATTGCGGATACTGGAAATAATAGAATTGTAATATTAGATTCTGAGTATAGGATAAAAAATATTATAGTAAGTTTTAATAATAATGGCAAAATTGATTCTTTTAACTCCCCCACAGGTCTCTTTGTTACTGATGATGGGAAAATATACATTGCTGATTCGGAAAATGGGAGGATTGTAATTTTATATCCTGATGGAAGACTCTTTCGTATAATTGGAAAACCTGTGGGGGATATTATTAAAAAGGATTTTGTTTATAAGCCATTAAAAGTTGCTGTAGATAAACTTGGACGCATATATGTAGTTGCAGATAATGTGGTTGAGGGAATTATTCAATTTTCTGTTGAGGGGAAATTTGAAAGATTTTTTGGAAGTAATAGGGTAGAAGTAAATCCCATTGAACTTTTTTGGAAGAGAATCCTCACAAGAAGACAGAGGCAACAATTAGCCTTATTTATTCCTATAGAATATAGAAATATAGCAACTGATAAAGATGGATTTATATATGGATGTGTAAGGGCATGGAATAATCAGGTTAAAAGACTTAATGCCTTAGGAGATAATATAATCAAACAAGAAGGAAGAACAGGAAATGTATATGGAGATCTATATTTTGGATTTACTGTAAGGGGGGAAATTGTAGATATAGCCTTGGATGAATCAGATAATTTATATGTTCTTGATGGGAGAGTTGGTAGAATATTTGTATACAATACATTGGGAGACTTTCTTTTTGTGATAGGAGATATTGGCAATCAGAAGGGTCAATTTCTATATCCAAATGCTATTTCAGTTTATAACAATAAAATTTACGTTCTTGATGAAACAAAAACAACAATAACAATTTTTAAACCTACATACTTTGGTGAATTGGTTTTAAAGGCAAATGCATTTTATGTTCAGGGAAATTATGGAAAGGCTGGAGAAATATGGAAGGAAGTAATTAAGCTTGATACAAACTATGATTTAGCCTATATTGGTTTAGGTAAAAACTACCTTCATAATGAAGATTACTTGAATGCTATGAAAAGCTTTAAATTAGGCTTTTATCCTCAGGGTTATTCTAAGGCATTAAGAGGTTATAGAATTGAATATATGAGAAAAAATTTTTCTAAAATTATGAATTTCTTTTTACTTACTATTATTTCTGTTTATATTGTACTAAAGCTAAAAGGTAAAAACTTAAGAAGAAAGTTTTTAGAATATCTTGAGAGAAGCGAAATTTTAAAAACAGTATTATATGCTTTTTATATAATGTTTCATCCCTTTGAAGGATTTTATGAATTAAAGAGAAAACCAATGGCTTTTTACGCATCTTTTATTCATCTCTTCTTTATAACAATAATCTCATTAATGTCCAAATTTTTAACAGGCTTCCATTTTAACCCCTATCGTCCAGAAGAAATAAATATCCTTTCAGATATAGTACTTAAAATCTTATCTCCTATTTTTGCTTGGGTAATAATAAATTGGGCAATAACTACTATAATGGAAGGCAAGGCAAAAATGCATGAGATATTTATTACTACAATTTATGCACTTGTTCCATCTACGATTCTTACCATATTAAGTATTATTTTAAGCCATATTTTAACCTACGATGAGATTGCTTTTTATAGTATGATTGGAACCATAGGAAGTATATGGAGTGTTTCTCTACTCATTATAGGGATGATGATTATTCAAGACTATACATTTACTAAAACCTTAGGAACCTCACTTCTTACTATCGGAGGAATTTTATTTGTTATGTTTATAGGGATGGTATTTTTTGCAACCTTTCAGCAATTCATAAGATTTCTTTACACATGTTATCTTGAGATAAAGTATATGATTTCATGAGGTGAAATTAATGAAAAAACTATTGGTTTTTTTAATTTTAACTATTTTTGTATTGATAAATAGCAAAGGAGAAACATATCAAAAATTTGCAGAGAATTTTAATTTTGTATTATTTTTTAATAGAGATAAGGGAGAAATTGAGATTTTAGATAAAAAATCAAATAAGATCTTTAAACAATTTCCTGATGATTGGGAGGATGATTTTTCAAAAGGAATAATGAAATTTAGCATCCCCTCACAACTGGTTTTAGAAATGGTAAATGATGAAGGAACAGTGACTATTTATAATACTTATGTTATGGGGATTAGTAGAGGAAATTATCAGATAAAAAAGATAAATGATGGATTACGAATTGATTATGATTTTCCTACTCAGAATATGAAGATTTCTATTGAGTTTATTTTGAATTCTTCTGGAATAACTGTAAGAATTCCTATTAATTCCATAAAAGAACCTGATAATTTAAAACTAAATAAAATATGGCTTCTCCCATATTTCTTATCCGCAAATAAAAATGATGATGGATATTTGGTTGTTCCTGATGGTTCGGGAGCAATTGTTAGATTTAGAGAAAGCTATGGTATAGAAAGAGGTTTTGAATTACCAATATATGGTTATGATTATGGTCTTCCCTTTTATGATATGAAACCAAAAATAGAGGGAATTAGACTTCCAATTTTTGGAATTAAAAGAAATGATACCGCAATCTTGGGAATAATAAAAAGTGGTGATTGTAGTGCTAATATTTCTGTATATATTGCAGGAAATGCAACAGGATATTTCAGGATATATCCTACTTTTACTTATAGAAATATTCATAAATTCCTACTTTATGAGAGAGAATCATCTACTGGACAGGCAGGTGAAGTTGTAGATGTTCTTGTAAATAAAATTTCTCCATATAGCCTTAATAGAGATATCATAGTAGATTACTATTTCCTTGTTGGAGAAAAGGCAAATTATTCAGAGATGGCAAAGATTTATAGGAATTATCTTATTAATAATGGAATAATAAAGAAAAGAATTAAGGATAATGATTACCCATTTAATCTTTCTCTAATTGGTGGGATAAAAACAAAATCAACATTCTTAGGGATTCCTGCAATTAGATTCACAGCATTAACTACATTTGATCAATCTGTAGAAATATTAAAGAGATTAAAAGAAAAGGGTATTAAAAAGATAAATTTAATATATAAAGGGTATCAAAAAGGAGGATATCTATCTAAAATTACAAATGGTATTAATTTAGAAGATAAATTAGGAGGAGAAGAAGGATTTAGAAAACTTTTAAATTATTGTAAAGAAAATAATATTGAGTTCATTCTTAATGCGGAAGTTATAGAGATTCATGAGAGGGGTAATGGATTTTCTTTTGAGAGAGATGCAAATAGATATCTTAATAATGGTTTAGCATTTTTATATAAATGGGATCCTGTAACAAAAAAGAAAAATAGAGATTATGACCCGTGGGTTAATGTTTTACCGAGTAAAGTTCCATATTATTTAAAAAACTTTATAAAAGATGCAAAAAAATATGGGATTAAAGGAATAGGAATTGAGAATATGGGAGATTATATTTATTCTCAGAATAAGAAGCCAAATCTACTCTCCAGAGAGGATGTTGCAAATATATGGAATGAGACTTTAAATGAAATTATTAAAAATTATAATATTGTTTTTACTCATGGAAACTATTATGTTCTTCCTTTTTCATCATTAATTTTAGATTTTCCATTAGATTGTAGTAATTTTGGAATAGAAAGTGAGTCTATTCCTTTCTATCCTATAGTGATACATGGTTATATTCCATATAGTGGTAAACCAGGAAATCTTAGGGAAAATTACAAAAGAGAATTTTTAAGAATGGTAGAATACGGGGCTTTGCCTTTTTATACTCTAATTTACGAAGATTCTTCTTATTTCAGGAAAAGTATCTATAATGAGATGTTAAGTTCATGTTATAGGGATTGGATAGATAAAGCATTAGAAGAATATAAGAAAGTTGAGGTTTTATATAAAATTACCTATGATTCCCCTATAAAGTCCCATGAGAAAATTATGAAAGGAGTTTATAGAACTTTATATGAAAATGGTATTGAGGTTATTGTTAACTATAATTATAAACCAATAATTTATAAAGGAATAATTATTGAGGGAGAAAGTTTTAAATTTTTTAAAGGATAAAAAGGTGAGATAAATGAAGAGGAAAAAATTAAAATCACTTTCTGAAAAACAGGCTCAAGTTGGAAGACTCTTTGTATATCCATGGCTTATAGGATTTTTGATATTTTTTGCACATCCTTTTATTCAATCTCTGATTTTTGCCTTCAGTGAATTAGATGTTTCTCCTTCTGGATTAAAATTAAAATATATAGGTTTAAGAAACTTTATAAAAGCTTTACAAGAAGATCCAAATTTTATTCAGTATTTGACTACTGAAATTACCAATATGATTGTAAATATTCCATTAATATTAATGTTTTCTCTTTTTATTGCAGTTCTTCTAAATCAAAAATTTAAAGGTAGAGCATTAATTAGAGCTATATTTTTTCTTCCAGTAGTTGTGATGTCTGGAGCATTACTTTATGTCTTAGAGTCAAACTCCTTGGAGCAATTTAATATAGGGGCTCAAGCAGGTATGGTAATGTCTAACTCTCCTTTTGTAAGAGGTATAGATTTTAGAATGATACTAATGCAAGTTACAGGAAATATTCCTATTATACAACCATTAATTCATGCTATAGATAGAATTTATGAAATAATATGGAAGTCAGGAGTTCAAATATTAATATTTTTGGCAGGTCTTCAGTCAATACCTTCTTCTTTATATGAAGTTGCAGATATAGAAGGTGCAACTTTTTGGGAATCATTCTGGAAAATTACTTTTCCTATGATATCACCTATAATTTTGGTAAATGTTGTTTATACCATAATTGATTCTTTTACAGATTATAGCAATGATGTATTGAGATATATTCTTGAAGTTTCCTTTAGAAAATTACAACATGGTTATAGTTCTGCTATTGCATGGCTTTACTTTTTAATTATTGGGATAGTTCTAATTATTGTTATATCAATCATCTCAAAAAGAGTTTTTTATATGGGCGATTAAAGGAGGAATATCAATGTCAAAAGAATATCTAATATTAATTAAATATAAATTTTTAAGAATTTTAGGTATTACTTTCAAAATTATTCTTTTTTTAGGACTTTCCTATGTTTTATTAAGACCTTTATTATTTATGCTTAGCACTGCATTAAAAAGTAAAGAGGATTTAATTGATCCTACTGTGATTTGGATTCCAAAGCATATTACTTTTGAAAATTTTAAGCTTGCTTTTAATTCTTTATCTTATCTTAAGTCTTTTATAAACAGTTTAATAGCTTCTCTTATACCTGCAATATTTCAAGTTATAAGTTGTTCTATGATTGGATATGGTTTGGCAAGATTCAAATTTAGGGAGAGAGAAATAATATTTGCATTAATTATTTTTACCCTTATAGTTCCTCCTCAAGTGCTTTTAATTCCACTATATATCTTTTATCAAGGGTTTGATATTTTGGGAATCATTAGATTATTAAAGGGAGAACCTATAAATTTTCTTAATAGTTATTATCCTATAATTTTGCCTACCTTACTTGGAGGAGGTTTAAGAGGGGCTTTATTTATTTATATTTTTAGACAATTTTTTAGAGGAATGTCTAAGGAGCTTGAAGAAGCAGCATATATAGATGGTTGTTCTCCATTCCAAATATATTTAAGGATTTTTATTCCCAATTCTATTCCTGCTTTAATAACAGTTTTTTTATTCTCCTTAGTTTGGCACTGGAATGATGTATTTCAGCTATCAGTATATATTGGAGATTTTGATAAATATACTTTATCTTTAAATCTTGCAAATATAAGAGCTATTATTACTGGAGGGACACAAATCTGGGATCCTTTGTTAATTTTGCCCCCTCAATATGCAGGAGCTATTTTAGTAATTTTTCCTATGCTTGTTTTCTATTTATTTACTCAAAAATTTTTTGTGGAAAGTGTTGAGAGGACAGGAATTATTGGATAAAAATTTAAAAAAAGGGGTATCTTGATATGAAAAGATTTTTTCTCCTAATTATTATTCTATTTCTCTCTGGAGAAATTACTTTCTATGTAGATGATATAATTCTTGTAAAGAAAAAGTAATATAGGGTAAAGTTATGGAAAAAATTATTATAATTTTTATCTTAATTATTATATTTCTTATCTCTCTTGGAATTTCTCAAGTTAAATTTAATTATATAGAACCAAAAAAAGCAGTGGAAAAGATGGACCCAGGATGGAATTTAGGAAATTCCTTAGATGCAATTCCAGATGAGACTTCATGGGGTAATCCTCCAGTTCAGGCATATATATTTGATGATATCAAAAAGATTGGATTTAGAAGTGTAAGAATTCCTATAACATGGATTGATCATCTGGGTCCATCTCCAGATTACAATGTAGATAAAGCATGGATAGATAGAGTTGAAGAAGTAGTAAATATGGCATTAGAAAGAGATTTATGGGTTATCATTAATGTTCATCATGACTCTTGGAGATGGCTAAAAAATGAGATGATGCAGGATAAAGAAAATACTATAAAAAAACTGGAGAAATTATGGGCTCAGATAGCAGATAGATTTAAAAATTATTCAGAAAAATTAATTTTTGAGATAATAAATGAGCCCGGATATGATGGATATTCTGAGAAAGATGCGGGAGAAATTCAGAATGAGGTTAATGAGAGAATATTAAAAATCATAAGAAGTTCTGGGGGATATAATGATAAAAGACTTGTGGTTGTTCCTCCTTTATGGACAGATATTTATATGATGGAGAAATATTTTAAACCTCCAAAAGACTCAAATATTATAATAGGTATTCATTATTACTCTCCTTGGGATTTTACTGCAAATTGGTGGGGAAGAAAAAATTGGGGTACTACTTCTGATGTTATGCAGATGGAGAAAGATATTAAGATAGCTTATGATAAGTTTATAGATTATGCTATTATTATTGGAGAATATGGACTATTTAACGGAAACAAACCAGCAGAATGGTTTTATTATGATAATCTTATTAGGATAGCAAAGAAATATAATATGGCAACTTTTTATTGGGATAATGGTGAAAATTATGATAGAAGAAATAGATTTTGGAGAGATGAAATGTCTATAAAGATAATAATAAATGCTTCTAAAGGTATACCTAATTCTTTTATAAATCCTGGTATTCTCTTTGTTAAAGAGGATGAACCACTAAAAGATAAAGTAATAGATTTAATACTTAATGGAAATAAATTTTTAGATATTTATTATGGGGAGAAGAAGCTTGAGAAAAATATAGATTATTTATTACAAGATAATAAGGTTATTATAAATGCAAGTTTTTTGAGGAAGATATTAGAGCTTGGAAAATATGGGACATGTGCAATATTAAGTTTTAAATTTGATAAAGGAGCAGAATATCCTTTGGAAATAGTAAAATATAAAAATCCAGTGCTTCTTGATAAAGATATAGTTGTAGGAAGAGGTGTTCCTGTTAATTTAAAATTATATGTAAATTTCAATGGAACAAGACTTTGTGCAATAAAAATTATAGGTGAAAAAGATGGAAAACCAATAAGAGACTCTTGGACTCCCTATTTAAGAGGTTGGGATGATTTTGAAGTAAAAGATATGGAAATTACAATTAAAAAACATGTAGTTGAAAAATTTAATGATAATGTTAAAGTTACATTAGAATTTTTCCCAGAAGGAGTATATATTGAAGCAATTGTAAGAGTAAAGTAATTTAAGTTGGATGGCTTTCTTCAATTTTTGTTGACAAGGTGAATATATTACATATAGAATATATCAGATAAAAGATAACAATGAATAATGATTAGGTGAGAATGAAAAGAATTGTTAAGGAAAGCATAGGAGAACAAATTTATAGTATATTAAAAGAAGAAATTTTGCTTGCAAAGAGAAAACCTGGAGAGCAAATTAATCTTCGTAAATTAGCGGAAGAACTTGGAGCAAGTATAATGCCTGTTAGAGATGCTCTGAAGCAACTTGTAGATGAAGGTCTTGTAATAAGAAAGCCAAGGGTTGGTTTTTTTATTCGTAATTTTACTCGTCAAGAAGTTAAAGAGATAATGGAGATGCGCAAGATATATGAATTATATTGTTTAGATAAATATTTTGATAAAATAGATAGAGATAAATTAAAGATATTTTTAGAAAAATCCTTAGACGAGAAAAATATTACTCAAAAAACAAAAGAATTTGATGAACTTGATGAAAACATACATGATCTTCTTATTAAGGCTTCTGGCAACTTTTATCTTATAAGTAGCTATAACAATATTAAGAATCAAATTATTATATTAAGACACTTAATAAAGGATGAGGTTGGTTTAGCAAGAGAAGAACACATATTTCTTATTAAGGCCATATTAGAAAGAAACAAAGAAAAGGCAAAAGAGATATTAGAAAATCATATAAATAGAGTAACTAATGCAATAATAGAGTTGTTCTAAAATTTTTTAACTAAACTGTTATATCAGATATCAGAAATTTAATAAATTTTTAAGAAGGAGGTGAGATTAAAAAAAACAAAGTTTTTAAAAAAAATTATAAAAAAGGAGGAGTGAAGAATGAGGAGGTTAATTTTAATAATTTTATTCTTTTTTGTGCTTTTAAGTATATCAATTAATAGTGCTGAAGAAGTATATCCAACAAAAGAGGTAACTGTTATAGTTCCTTGGTCTGCAGGAGGAGCAACAGATCTTCTTTTTAGAGCAATTGCTAAATACTTCCCTAAATATGCCAATGGTAAACAATTATTGGTCAATAATGTGCCTGGTGGTGGTGCAGCTATAGGTTATGGTGAGGGAGCAAAAGCAAAACCTGATGGATACACATTAGTTGCAGCTGCAAATCCAATGGTTACAAGAGCTCTTATGGGACCCGCTCCTTATGATCCTTTAAAGAGTTTTGAACCTGTATGTCTTCTCGTAAACAATCCTTGTTATATTCTTGTAAATACCAAGACAAAGAGATGGAAAAACTTGAACGAATTTATGCAAGATGCAAAGAAAAATCCAGGAGTAATAACTGTTGGAAATGGCGGTGCATGTGGTGGAACTCATTTGGTAGCATTAAAATTTGAGAATAAATTCAGAGTTAAATTTAATCATGTTCCTTTTTCTGGAGGAGCTCCCGCAGTTACTGCGCTTTTAGGAGGTCATATAGATTCATATGTAGGATCTGCTCCAGAAGGACTTCCCAATGTAGACTCTGGAGAATTGGAAATTTTAGCAGTTTTTGCAGAGAAAAGACTTAAAAATTATCCAAAGTTTCCCACTGCAAAAGAGCAAGGATATGATTTTTCAGACGCAATGTGGAGAGGAGTTGTAGTTCCAAAGGGAACACCACCAAGAATAGTTAAAAGGATAGCTGAGATAATGAAGGCAATTTTAGATGATCCAGAATTCCAAAAGGATGCTGATAAGATGAGCCAAGAGCTTACCTATTTAGATCCATCAGAATTCAGAAAACTTATTGTTACAGAATATGGAAACTATAAGATTGTTATTTCAAGATATAATTTAGGAGATTTCTATAAATAATCAAAATGCCCCCCGAAAGGGGGGCATATAAGGGAGGGTAATTTATGTTTAAGAAAATTGATTCAATTATTGGAATTGTTTTAATTTTATTATCTATATTTCTATTAAGAGAATCTATTAGTTTTCCAAAAAGTCATATTGGTTTAAGTCCAGGTAGTTTTCCCACTTTTGCTCTTGTTGGAATTATCATTTTAAGTATAGTTTTAATAATAAGGGACTTTGTAAATGGTGGTTCTAAGATATCTGTTAAATTTACAAAAAGGGAATTAAAAATATTATTATTTTCTCTTGGTTCCTTTTTAATTTTTATCCTAACATTAAATTATTTGGGTTTTTTATATTCATTGATTATTCTAATTTTTCTAATATCTCTACTTGCTGGTTACAAGCCCTGGTATAAAGCCTTATTATTTTCAGTTATTATTTGCTTAGTTTCTTATTATATTTTTTCACGTATATTCTTAGTGCCTTTTTTAAGACCTTCTCTTCCAATACCTTTTCCTTTTTGAAAGGAGGAATTGTTAAATGGGAATAAATTTGATAGAAGGTTTTAGGTTAATTTTTCAGCCTAATATATTATTTTATCTTATTGTAGGAACTATTGCTGGAATTATTGTAGGTGCATTACCAGGACTTTCTGCTTCCACAGGGATAATTCTATTTCTTCCATTGGCTTATAAGATGCCTTCTGCTGAAGCTCTTATTATAATGCTTGGTATTTATGGGGGATCTATGTTTGGTGGATCTATCCCTGCTGTCCTTATAAGAACACCAGGTACCCCATCTGCAGGTGCTACTGTTCTTGATGGATATCCGTTGGCACAAAAAGGAAAAGCAGGACTTGCCCTTGGAACTTCTGCAATTGCATCTTCCATAGGAAGCTTTTTAAGTACTATTGCTTTAGTAGTTATTGCTCCTCAACTTGCAAAAATTGCATTAAGATTTGGTCCTCCTGAATTTTTTGCCTTAGTAGTTTTTGGATTATCAGCTATTGCAACAGTTACAGGAAAGGACGTTCTTAAAGGTTTTATTTCTGCATTAATTGGAGTTTTATTGGGAACAGTAGGACTTGATCCTATTATGGGATATTCAAGATTTTCTTTTGGTTCTCTATATTTGGAAAGTGGAATTCCTTTACTTCCAGTGATGATTGGTGTTTTTGCAATTGCACAAGTATTTAGAGATTTGGAGAAGGAAGAAAAAGGAAATATAATAGCCCAGAAGGTTACAAGAGTTCTCCCACCTAAGGAGGAATTGAAGGGAATTTTTCTTGCTGCCCTTTTCGGGAGTATTGTTGGAATAATTATAGGTATAATTCCGGGGATAGGTGGAAGTGTAGCTACTTATGTTGCTTATGGACAATACAAAAGACTATCTAAGAAAGGGAAATATTTTGGGGAAGGTGTTCTTGAAGGGGTTGCAGTACCAGAGTCTGCAAATAATGCTACTACAGGTGGAGCTTTAATCCCTCTGCTAACCTTAGGTGTCCCAGGAGATATTGTAACTGCTGTTCTCTTAGGTATCTTAATTCTTTTTGGAATAAAACCTGGTCCCCTTCTTTTTAGGGAAAATCCTATATTAATAAACAAAATTTTTGCATCAATGTTTATAATTGCTTTTTTAATACTTGTATTTGGTCTTTTATCTGCAAAATATAGCCAAAAAATAGTTTATGTGCCTAAAAGGATTTTAACACCCATTGTTCTTATTCTTTGTATTATTGGTGCTTATTCTCTTAATTCAAGTCTATATGATGTAATTGTGGCTATTGTCTTTGGAGTAATTGGATATTTTATGGAAAAGTTTGGTTTTTCAGTTGTACCTTTATTAATTGCATTAATATTAAGTCCTATTGCAGAGGGAGAGTTAGGAAGAACTCTTCTTATTTCAAGAGGAAACTGGACTGTTCTCTTTACAAGACCTATTTCCTTAACCTTTCTTGTCTTAACAGTAATCTTTATTATTTATGCCTTTATGGGTAGAAAAGAAGAAAAATGAAGGGGGAATATATTCATGGATTTAAAAGAAGAGATAAGAGTGAAATTAGATAGAATTTTTTCAATAATGGAAGAAGATAATTTAAAGGCTATAGTATTAAAAAGACATGCAAATTTTAGTTGGCTTACGGGAGGTGCAATTAATGTCTTATGTACGGCACAGGATACTGGAGTTACCACATTATTGATTACCAAAGACAAGAAATATGTAATTACTAATAATATTGAAGCTCCAAGAATGGAGATTGATGAGAAAGTTAAAGAAAGAGGTTTTGAAATTGTTGAATATCCGTGGTATGAAGGAAACGAATTAAATGTAATTAAAGATATAGTAGGAGATTTAAATAATGTTGGTTGTGATATCTCTCTTTATCCTCTTAAAGATATATCTGTAAAAATAAATAAATGTAGATATCAATTATTGGAACCAGAAATAGATAGATATATCACCTTAGGAGAAAAAGTATCAGATATTATTGAGAAAGTTGCAGTTTCAACACATCCAGGACTTTATGAATCAGAAATTGCAGGAGAAATCTCTAATAATCTATGGAGAGAAAGAATTGAGCCTATAGGTTTTCAAGTAGCAGGTGATGAAAGAGTTTTTCTATTTCGCCATCCTATTCCTTTAATGAATCCTGTTAAGAGACTTCTTCTTATAAGTGTTATGGCAAGAAAGTGGGGTCTTGTAACTACTATAACAAGAATGGTCCATTATGGTAATCCTCCTGATAATTTTCTCAAACAATATAGAGATACTGTTAGAATTGAGTGTGAAATGATTGCAAAAACAAAACCTGGTGAAAAGGCAGTTAATATTTTAAAAAGGGCGATAGAAGTTTATGAAGAATTAGGATATAAAGATGAGTGGAGAAAACATCATCAGGGGGGTGCAATGGGATATTATCCAAGAGATTATAGAATAGATTTTAGTACCCAAGATATAATTCTTGAAAATCAGGCCTTTTGTTATAATCCTTCTATCTCTGGGACAAAATCTGAAGATGGTTTTGTGGCAACCTCAAAAGGTCCTATTTTTATAACATATCCTAAAAGATATCCTGTTATAGAACTTGAAATAAATGGAATTAAATTTAGAAAACCTGACCTTCTAATTCTATAGGGGGTGAAAGAATGAAAGATATAGGAATTGCTATTGTTGGATATGGTGTATCTGCAAGCCTTCATGCAAAAGGTCTAAAGGATGTAAAAGGGGCAAAACTTGTTGCAATTGTAGGGAGAGATATTGAGAAGGCAAAAGAATTGGCAAAAGAATATGATGCTATAGCTCTTTCTCTTGAAGATGCTTTAAAAAGGGATGATATAGATGCTTTTATTATAGCAACTCCCACAGGAACTCATTTGGATTATGTTGAAAAGATAGCACCATATAAAAAACATTTATTAGTAGAAAAACCCTTAGAGAGCAATTTAGAAAGGACAGATAAACTAATTAATATATGTGAAAGAGAAGGAATTATTTTAGGCTCTGTTTTCCAACATAGATTTGATAATGCATCACTTCAGATAAAGGAATATATAGATAAGAATTTATTAGGAAAGCCTATACTTGGAAGTGTTTATGTAAAATGGTATAGAGGTCAAGAATATTATGATGGAAGACCTTGGAGAAAAAATATAGATCAGGCTGGAGGAGGTGCTCTTGCTTTACAGGCATCTCATTCAATAGATTTATTATTATGGTTTTTTGGAAGACCAAAAAGTGTATTTTCATTTTTAAAGACATCTCTTCATAAAAATATAGAAGTAGAGGATACCGCAGTTGTTTCTATTGAGTTTGAAAATGATGCCTTAGGAAGTATTGAGGCGAGTACAGCAGTATATCCAGGTTTCCCAGAAAGATTAGAACTTCATTTTGAAAAAGGGAGTGCTATAATTGAGGGTGGAAATCTTGTTTATCTAAAGACCACAGATCCTAACTTACCAGTTATAGAGACAGGGAGGGCGGGAGCAACAGGTGCCAGTGACCCAAAAGCAGTTGATATTAAACCAATAACAATGATGTTGCAAGATTTTGTTGATTCAATAAGGGAAAAAAGAAAACCTATGCTTGATGGAAAAGAAGGAAGAAAAGTAGTAGAGATATTAGATGCAATAAGAAGATCCTTTTTAGAAAAAAAGGTTATTTTAGTCTGATATTTGATATATCATATAACATATGTTATACTTAAATTAAAATTTCTTTAAAAGGAGGCTTAAAGTATGAGAGGGTACATTAAAGGATTGATTTTGTTTTTTCTTCTTGTTATTTTTACCCTTTCTTTTGCCCAACCAAAAGTAACTATAAAAGCGGCATCCCCATTTCCAAAAGGTCATATAATTACTGAAGCAATGGAGAACTTTAAAAATATAGTAGAAGATCAAACAAAAGGAAGAATATTAGTTGAACTTCAAATTGCTCAAGATACCGAGGAAGGTGTTAATGATAAGTGCTCTAAGGGAATTGTGGATATGCAATTTACTGGTGGAAGAGCCTTAGAGGTATTTGCACCACAATATTTCTTTATGAATGCACCATTTGTTCTTAAAGACTATGAGCATTTCTTTAGACTAATGAAAGGACCTATTGGCGAAAAAGCGAAGAAAGAAATATTAGAAAAAGGTAATATGTATACTTTTGGTTATCTTTATAGAGGATATAGGCAGATGACTGCTAATAAACCCATTTTAGGATTAAAGGATCTTGAGGGATTAAAACTTAGACTTCCTGTAGTACCTACATGGGTAAAGGTTTGGGAGGCTCTTGGAACAAAGCCTGTTACAGTACCTCTCACAGGTCTTTATCAGGCTTTAAAAGATGGAACCGCAGAAGCATCTGAAGGCGACTTAACTCAAATTTCTGGATATAAACTTTATGAGGTACAATCTTATCTTATAATTACTAATCACTTGGTATCTTTTGGATGGGTTCATATGTATAGACCAACCTTTGATAAGCTTTCTTTAGATGATCAAAAATTAATTAAAGATACTGTTGAGAAAGTATGTGACTTAGCAACTAAAAAACTTCTTGCCAGTGAGAATGACATTCTTAAACTACTTCTTGAAAATGGAATGAAGATCATATATCTTGATGCAAAGACCATGAAAGAGATTCGTGAAAGGGCAAAACCTGCTGTGGAGGAATTATTTAGAACTACATGGCCTGTAACAACTTGGGATGAGGTATTAGCTCAATAAAGAATTTTTGGTTAATCTTTATACCTTATACCCTGGGGAAATTTCCCCAGGGTTTTTATTTGCTTGAACTTTTAGTCTTTACAGGCTATAATTACTCCAATATTTCAAGGAATTAGGAGGGAATGGAATTGATAAAGGTAAAAAATCCTATTGTGGAGATTGATGGGGATGAGATGGCAAGAATAATGTGGAGAATGATAAAAGAAAGACTCATTTTACCATATTTAGATATTCCCCTTGTATATTTTGACTTATCTATTGAGAATAGAGATAGGACTGATGATCAAATAACATTGGAGTCTGCGAAGGCAATAAAAGAATATAAAGTGGGTGTAAAATGTGCTACTATAACCCCTGATGAGGAGAGAGTAAAAGAATATAGACTTAAAAAGGCATGGAAAAGTCCTAATGCAACAATTAGAGCTTACCTTGATGGTACTGTTTTTAGAAAACCAATTTTAGTAAAAAATATTCCTCCCTCAGTAAGATCTTGGAAAAAGCCTATAATAATTGGAAGGCATGCATATGGAGATATTTATAATGCCTTTGAGTATAGAGTTGATAAACCATTAACTGTTGAAGTGGTTATAAAAGATGATGATATAAATTATTTCCCTATACATAATTTTGAAGGTAAAGGTATATTCATGGTTTTACATAATACAGAAAAATCAATTAGGAACTTTGTAAAGTCATGTATAAATTATGCCCTTTCAGAAAAAGTAGATCTTTGGTTTTCAGCCAAAGATACTATATCAAAGATATATCATGGCTATTTTAAAGAGATATTTCAAGAGGAAGTTGATAAAAAGAAAGATGATTTTGAAAAAGCAGGAATAAGATATAAATATCTTTTAATTGATGATGCTATAGCTCAAATAATGAAAAGTGAAGGGGGAATACTTTGGGCATGTATGAATTATGAAGGTGATATAATTTCTGACATGATTGCAGGAGGATTTGGAAGTTTAGGACTTATGACTTCTGTATTAGTATCTCCCTTTGGAGAATATGAATACGAAGCTGCTCATGGAACTGTAAGGAGACATTATTATGAATATTTAAAGGGAAATCCTACTTCTACAAATCCTACCGCATCAATTTTTGCATGGACAGGTGCTATAAGAAAGAGAGGAGAGCTTGATGGAACAAAAGAGGTATGTGATTTTGCTGACAAATTAGAAAAAGCAGTATTGAAAACTATTGAAATGGGAATTATGACAAAAGATCTTCAACCATTGTCAGAACCTTTTGTGGAAAGATTTGTTTATACTGAGGAGTTTATCAATAAAGTAAAGGAAAACCTTGAAGAGATATTATCTAAGGGATGATATATTTCTTTGGCTTATAACTATTAAGAATAAGCCAAAGATTAATTGTCCAAATTTTAGCAAAGAATTTATTATGCTAAAGTTAAAGCCATATAGAAAGAGAGGTATATTTTGAAGCATAAAAAGAATTAATATCTCAATTCCAGTAATTAAAAAAAATCTTGCAAATAGTTTATTCTTTTTCATCCCTTTTTGATAATATGATTCTAATCCTATAATAAAACAAAGACCAATAGTAGCTATGAGAACAATAAATAATTTATCCCAAAAATTTATTGCCCATATATTCCGAGTTAAAAAGGGCATTATTTTAAGATAAAAACTTCTTGCAACAAGAACTAAATATATGGCAAATGAAGAAGATATTGCCCAAAATATATAACATATTAAATAATTTAAAAATTTACTCTTCATATTACAAATTCTAACAAAAAGATATTTTCCTTACCACACCCCCCAATTATTCCTATTATTCTTTTTTTATAGCTTTAAAAGGACATACTTGAAAACAGATTCCACATTTCGTGCATTTTTCTTGATCAATTACATATGTCCCATCATCATCTTTAAATATTGCTCCCACTGGACAATTTCTAAAACATATAGAGCATTTTCTACATTCTTCTCTTATTACCTCATAATGAATTAATGGGATGCATACTCTTGCAGGACATCTCTTCTCCCTAATATGAATAAGATATTCATCTCTAAAATACTTTAATGTGGTAAGCACAGGATTAGGGGCTCCCTTACCAAGACCACAAAGTGAAGTTGCTCTTATCACATTTGCTAATTCCTCAAGCTCATCTAAATCTTCTTCTTTTCCTTCTCCTTTTGTAATTCTATCTAAAATTTCAAGCATTCTTTTTGTCCCTACTCTACATGGGACACATTTTCCACAAGACTCATCTTGAGTAAAGGAAAGAAAGAATTTTGCAACATCTACCATACAATTGTCCTCATCCATTACAATTAGACCACCAGAACCCATTATTGCTCCAAGTGCTGTTATAGATTCATAGTCAACTGGTGTATCTAAATATTCTGCAGGTATACATCCTCCTGCAGGTCCACCAATTTGAACCGCTTTAAATTTCTTTCCCCCGGGAATTCCTCCTCCAATATTATAAACAATATCTCTCAAGGTTATACCCATTGGGACCTCAATTAGACCTGTCATATTTATTTTTCCTGCGAGGGCAAATACTTTTGTCCCTTTGCTTTTTTCAGTCCCAAAACTACTAAACCATTCTGCACCTTTTAAGATAATCTCAGGAATATTTGCCCATGTCTCTACATTGTTAATTACTGTTGGTTTCTCCCAGAGGCCTGAATTTACTGGAAAAGGAGGTCTTGGTCTTGGCATGCCTCTTTTACCTTCTACTGATGCAATAAGAGCGGTTTCTTCTCCACAAACAAAAGCACCTGCACCAATTCTTATTTCAATATCAAAAGAAAAATCTGTCTCTAAAATCCTTTCACCTAAAAGTCCATAATTTCTTGCTTGCTGAAGGGCTGATGTAAGTCTTTTAATTGCCAATGGATATTCCGCTCTAATATAAACAAAGCCTTTTTTTGCACCTATAGCATATGCACCAATTAGCATTCCCTCTATAACAGAATGGGGATCACCTTCCAATATACTCCTATCCATAAAAGCACCTGGATCTCCCTCATCTGCATTACAAATTATATATTTTTCACTACCTTTTGCTCTTCTCCCCAATTCCCATTTTAATCCTGTTGGAAAGCCTGCTCCTCCTCTTCCTCTAAGTCCTGATCTCTTTATTTCATCAATAACCTCTTCAGGAGTCATCTCTGTTAAAACCTTTGAAAGAGCCAAGTATCCATCCCTTGCTATATATTCTTCAATATTCATTGGATCAATAAATCCTACATTTCTCAATGCAATTCTTACTTGATTTTTAAAGAATGGAAGCTCATTTATAGTAGGTAGTGCTTCTCCCAATTTTGGTTCCTTAACTAAAAGTCTTTCAACCACTCTACCTTTAAGAAGATGCTCTTGAACAATGTCCTTAGCATCTTGGGGTTTTAAATGTATATAGAATATACCTTCAGGATATATAACCATAACTGGACCAAGATCACAAGTTCCAAAACATCCAGTTTCTATTATTTTAACTTCTTCAAATATACCAGAATTTTTTAACTCTTTTTCTAATGCAGATTTAAAGCTTTCTTCTCCTGCTGAAATACATGCTGCTCCAGCACATATTAATATGTGTGCTCTTTCTGCCATCTTTATTTATAACCTCCTTGTTATTACTCTTTTATTCTGTTGATAAAACATCCTCCATAACTATTTGCCCATTTATGACATGTTGGGCAATAATTTTTCTTGCTTTTTCAGGAGTAACGTATTTGTAAAGAACTTTTGGACCACCTAACTTTTGAACAGAAATTAAAGGTTCATATTCACAGAATCCAATACATCCTGCTTGAGTGACAACAACATTTTGTAAATTTCTTTTTTCAATCTCATCTAAGATTGCAAGAAGTGTTTCTCTTGCTCCTGCAGCAATACCACATGTTCCCATATGAACAACAATCTTGTCTTTTCCCTCTGGAGATCTGGCTTGAATTTCTGCCTGTGCCTTTTCCTTAATCTTTTTTAAATCTTCTAAGGTTAATTTTTTCATGAATCTACACCTCCTAAATTTTCTTTAAGATAATTGTGGATAAAGGAAAGAACTTCAGGATGATTTATTGGTAAACCATTAATCTCTTTCTTTATATCTTTTGTAGAAAATTCAAAATTCTTACCTCTTAAAAAGATTTTAATATGAAAGTCTATATGTGGAGAAGTGGCAATAATTGAATATATTGTTCCTACGATATCTCCCCAAGGTGGAAGATCCCAGTGAAATGAAGGTAATAATGCAATAATTTCTGTCCCCTTTCCTGGCTCAGACATGATTTGTAATTCCCCACCACAATTTGTTATAACCTCATTAAATAATGAAATACCTAAACCTATCCTTCTTGTTTTTCTTGTTGTTGTAAAAGGACTTTTAATATCTTCTAAAATTTCCTTAGGTATTCCTTTTCCATCATCTTTTATCCTGATCATTATTTCATTATCATTTTCTTTTATCTCTAAGAAAATGTTCTTTGCATTAGCTTCTATAGAATTTTGAATAAGATCTAAAATATGTAAAGAAAGTTCCTTCATTGATTTTCTTTCCTAAAATTTTCAATTAATTTTTTTAATTTATCTGGTGTTAATCTTCCATAAACTTCTTCATCAATCATTAAAGCAGGAGCCATACTACATGCACCAATACATCTTACAAGATCTAAAGAGAAAAATCCATCTTCAGAGACCTTACCTTCCTTTAGACCCATCTGTTCAAGAGCAGTTAATAAATTCTCAGCACCTTTCACATAGCATGCGGTTCCCATACAAAGCCTAATTATATGTTTTCCTTGAGGCTCTAAACGAAAGTAAGAGTAAAAAGTAACAACCCCATATATCTCACTTAAAGATATTCTTAGCTTTTCTGCTACAATTTCTAAGGCTTCCTTTGGAAGATATCCAAACTTTTCCTGAATTGAATGAAGAATCATTATTAAAGACCCCTTAGTTTCTATATATTTGTCAAGAATTTTATCAATCTCATTTTTTGCATATTCTGTAAGTTTCAGCTTTATTGACATATTTTTATACCTCCATCTTATATCTTATGTTCTTATTTAAAATTGCATCTTTAAATCCATCCCAAGAAAAATTATTTAGACCTATAAAGGTCATTGGCATCATTATATCATTAATAAAATGAGCATCAGAAGAAATTATTAATGGTTTATCCCTTAAATATGGATATTCTTGCCAAAATTTTTCTGGATTTTTATTTCTTGATATTTCAATGGCATCATAATATAAAAATTCTGGAATAAAACCTAAATTTGATATTATACTATAGACGGGTTTATCAACATGGGCAAGAATACTTATTCCCCTTTCATTTCTAATCATATCTATAACATTCTCTATGGAAATATTAATAGATGTAGAAAGAAGTCTTTCTTCTATCCTTTCTACCTCCTCTTTTTCATTAACTACGACTTGTATGCCAAATAGGTTTTCATCATTTTTTAAGTCAGGAAGATATTTCCAAATGTACTCTTGAAAGTTAAGAGCATAAATATAATCTTCAAAAATTCCAATCACATGAACTTCTTCTTTTGTCTGTATTTCCATGCCCGGAAGGACAATAATTCCCATTTTATCTCCCCAGTATTTAACTGCAGGATAATTCTCAACAATATGATGATCTGTGATAGCTATAATATCAATATTATTCAATTTTGCCCTTTCAATTATTTTTTTAGGTGCCATGCTAAAATCACCACAAGGAGAAAGAACAGTATGAATATGAAGATCTATTCCATACCATTTCAAAGACTATTTTCCTCCTTTGTTCCTTTAGGAACTGCACCCTTTATTCCATGTTGATATAAAATGCCACTTGTTACAAAAACAATATTCTTTGTCCTTACCAAAATAATTTCTTTTTCTTTTGCAAGATTTATTGTTTCTTCAGGAACTATTTTGCCTCTTGCAACAATAATCATTGGAATATCAAGCATTTCTGCAGTTCTAATAATTTGGGGATTTGTTATACCAGTTATTAAAACTACATCTTTATTCTTACAATCTACCAAGGCAAGAACATCACTCATAAGATCCGCAGAAAATCCCCTTCTTATATCTATTTTGTCCAATAGATGTTCACAAGACAAAACCTCCCCTTTTATAAGTGTGACAATTTCTCTTGCCTTCACTGTTTTCTTTCCTCTCCCCTTATTCCTAATTGATAAAGTTCTCCTGCAACTTGAAATGCAGATTTTTCTGTAGAGAAAAGATTAATTTTCTCTTCCAAAGCCTTTTTTATTGTTTCTTCATCAGGCTTTTGTCCTGAAACAAAAATAATTGCTCTAATTCCCGTGAGAACCGCAACTGCTATGGTATTCACATGAGTTTGGATAGTTATCCAGACAGAATCTTCCATAGCATGTGCCATAACAAAAGATAAAAGATCACAAGCTATCCCATTCTTAATCTCAACATTCTCATTGGGAGAAACAATAGTATTAAGACCTAAAAGATTTGCCATTTCTTTACTCTTCATAGTCTTCCTCTTCCTTTCTCTTAGGAATAATGGAGATAGATCTTCGTGAGATTTCTTCCATTTCTCTTGCCATCTCTCTTAATTTCTCCTTGAGAATAAAGATGCAATCATATATTTGAGCATTTCCTCTTACGATGTCTTCTGCTAATGATGCACAAGTAGGAGATCCACAGGAGCCGCAATCTAAACCCGGTAATACTTTAATAATCTCCCTCATCTCTTCCATCTTTTTTAATGCTTTTCCCATATCATCATCTAATTTCCATATAGGTTTTGGAGTAATTGCTTGCTTTAGAAGAATATCTGATATACTTATAAGATTGTTTATTTCTCTTATAAATTCTTTATCTTCTTTTAGATTTTTGCTAAGATATTGTAGTCTTCTTTTTGCTATATAAATATTCTCAGGATTGAGGACACCCCCAACACATCCCTCTTTACATGCCCTAAGTTCTAAAAATTTTATATCCTGAAATCTATTTCTTTCTAAATCTTCTAATACTTTAACTACTTCATCAATTCCACCTACAGATATAGATGACTCTTCTGGGAAGATAGAGCTTTCTCCTCCTAAGGTTCCCCATAGAATTCCTTGTGCATATACAGGAGAAATTAAATCTCCTGTATCAGTTATATTTTTTTTAACAGGAAGATAGATATTATCAATTCCTAATACAGTATAGAAATTTGAGGACCTTAAATCAAAAGATGATTTTATATTGCTAACTTCCGCAGGGCATGTAGCTATATAAATAATATTTGGCTTTTTTTCAGATTTTTTAATTTTCCATAATTTTTTTATAATATCCCCCATAATCTCATAGTGAGCTCTAAATGGGGATAGATGAGAAATTAGAGATGGAAATTTTACTTGAATCAATTCTACAATAGCTGGGCAGTATGTTGAGATTATAGGAAGATTCTCGGTAGAAGATATATATTGTTCCAAGGCTTGCTGTAGAAAATATATTGAAAATGTAGTATCCCATACCTCTTCTGCAGAAAAAGCAGTTTTTATTGCTCTTTGAATCTGTCCTATGGAATATTTTGTAGAAAATTGAGCATAAAATTCTGGAGGAATAATAATTACTAAATTATCTAAGGATGAAATACTTTCTAATGTAGGAGTAAAAGCAAAAGGAGCATGATGAGGACATACCCTAATGCATTCTCCACAATCAATACAGCGATATGGAATAATCAATGCCTTTCCATTCCTTACTCTCATTGCCTCAGTGGGACAATATCTTATACAATGTATGCATCCTCTACATCTCTGTAAATTTATGGCTACTGAATGAAAATAATTATTTTCCATTTTCCTTCCTTAAATAAATTTTTGATACTAATTTAGTTCCCTTTCCTACAATAGAATCAATCTTAAGATCATCAGAACAATTTTTTATATTTGGAAGACCCATACCCGCTCCAAATCCCATCTCTCTAATATTGTCAGGAGCAGTTGAATAACCAGGTTGCATTGCAAGTTCAATATCAGGAATTCCTGGCCCTTCATCTTCTGCTGTAATTTCTATAACCTCAGGAGATAATGATACTCTAAGCACTCCCCTATATGCATGAATAACGATATTCATCTCCGCCTCATAAGTTACAATAGCAACCCTTCTAATTATTGATGGGTCAACACCTAATTGTTGTAATGCCTTTTTTACAGAACTTGAAGCTATACCTGCTGATGTAAAATCTCCTCCAAGAACAGGATATTCTAAAATCAATGGTTCTACCTCTGATTTTTTTTCTATAGCTATTTCACTTTCCTCAACTCCTAAAAGTTTTAAGGCAATATCTTTTGTACTTAATATTCCGACCACCTCTCCATTATTATTAACTACAGGAAACCTTCCAAAGCGATATTGCCTAAAGAGTTTTAGAGCGGTATATAAACTGTCTTCAGGGCTTAAAAATTTAGGTTCTTTTACCATATATTTTTCACATGGTGCTCTTAAATCACCAGCTACCAGTGCAGAGATTACATTCTCAACAGTAACAAGTCCTATCATTCTTCCCACTTCATTTACTACAGGAAGACCATCTATCCTTTTAATTCTCATAATTTCTTGAATAGATTTCATATCATGATATGGTGTTACTTTAACAATGTCAGTATTCATAATTTCCTTTACTTTTATCCCCTCAAAAAATTCTTTTGGAATTTTCAAAGAAGCCCATCAACTCCTCTCCCTTTTAAACCTGCAGAATAAAGTTTTCCACAGGCTTCATACATTGGATATCTTGTCCTTAAGAGGGGAATTTTTACCTTTTTTGCAAGCTCAATAGTTTCTTGAGGAGGAATCTTTCCTCTTACAAAAACAATAGCAGAAAGATCTAACATTTCTGCAGTTCTTATAACTTGGGGAGTAACAAGACCTGTGAGAAGAAGAGCTCCTCCTGCCCCTAAAAGAGATAAAGCATCACTCATTAAATCAGCAGCTCCTGCCACATTTATCTCCTTATCAAGTTCATCTTCTCCTATAATTACTTCTGCTTCAAGAATTTCCTTAATCTCCCTTAACTTCATTATTTATACCTCTCTAATCGCCTTAATTTAATCATATAAATATTTTTATTGTCAATATCAAGAATTGAGAAAGTAAAATGGTGATTTTGTTATATCCTTAGTCATTCTATTTAGAACATCTTTCATCTTTTCATACTCTTCTTCAGTATAAGGATGGGGCAGACTATTGGGAAGAAAAACAGGCCCAATTGTAAAAACCATGCTCAAGGTCATGTTTAGCATGTTCCAAATCTCCTTAAATTAAGCAATATTATTCTATCAAGATTAACTTCTATAAGTCTATCTTACGAATTATTGAGTTTCATATAGAATTTTAAAGAAAAAACAGTTATAAAAATAGTATTATAAAAATAAAATTTAAAAATTTAGGAGAGGAGATATGAGAAAAGTAAAAATTGGTATTTCCTTAGGGAGTGGAGGTGCAAAAGGTCTCTCTCATATTGGAATTTTGAAAGTTCTTGAAAGAGAAAATATAGAGATTTCATATATTTCTGGGAGTAGCATTGGTGCATTAGTGGGAGGTTTGTATGCATTTGGATATAGTGCTAATGATTTAGAAAAAATTGCCCTAAATTTTTCTAAGGAAAATTTCTATGATCTTTTTGATTTTTCAAAGTCATTTCAAGGGATAATTAAAGGAGATAAAATTTTAAATTTAATTGATGAACTTTTAAAAGGAGCAAGTTTTTCAGATCTTAAGATTCCATTCCTACCAGTAGCAGTAGACCTTATAACTGGTGATAAAATAATAATAAAAGATGGAAAAGTATCTTTTGCAATAAGGGCAAGCATTTCAATACCTGTGATATTTCAGCCTTTTCCATGGAAAGATAAACTTCTAATTGATGGGGGAGTTCTTTCTCCTGTCCCTGTTAAAGAATTGAAGGAAGAATATAAGCCGGATATTATTATTGCTGTAAATTTACATAAAAAAATCAAATGGGATTTCAAAGAAAAACAAAAACCTTTAGAAATCCCTATTATTCCTTCATCTATTCCTGAAAAAATTACTTATATGATCTCCCAAAGTAGTTTATTTCGTGAATTTCAAAGAAGATTAAATCCTCTTTTAAATCCATCCCTTTTTGAAGTATTAATGCAGACCATAGATATCATGAATTATGAAATAGCAGAACAGAATTTTAAAGAAGCGGATATAGTGATAACTCCAGAGGTGCAAAATTATGGGACCTTTGATTTTGATAAGGCAAAAGAGCTAATAGCCTTAGGAGAAAAAGCAGGTGAAGAAAACATCTTAAAAATAAAAGAGATTATAAAGAAGAAGAGAAGAAGATTTTTTATTTTTTAATTTAAAAATACTTAACAATTTCCTTTAAAGGAAGCCTTGGTCTTTCAGGAGGATCTTCTGCAGGGTATCCGAGAGTCATAAGTTGAACAACTTCAGCATCTTCAGGAAGATTTAAGACCCTTTTTACTTTATCTTGATAAAAAGATCCAATCCAACAAGTTCCAAGTCCCTCTTCTACTGCTTGTAGATGCATATGAGTTAAAGCAATAGCAATATCTATATAGTGTGCAGGAACTCCACATCTCATTACATAATCTTTATCTAAGGTATAGGCTACAATAATTACAGGAGCAGAAAGCATAAATGGCTGATGGGGTGAAGCTTCTCTAACCAACTCTTCTCTTTTTTCTTTGCTTATAACTACAATAAATCTCCATTCCTGTCTATTTCTTGCTGATGGGGCAAGTCTCCCTGCCTCTAATATCCTCTCTAATTTCTCTCTTTCCACCTCCTTAGGTAGGTAATTTCTTATGCTTCTTCTTTTCTTAATAGCTGAAAATACATCCACACTATTTACCCTCCTTCTCAAGAAGTTTCCATCTTTCTCCCATCATTCTAAGTCTTCTAATCCTTTCTTCAATAGGTGGATGTGTAGAAAATAGCTTTTCCTTCCAAGATTTATTAAGAGGATTTACTATATAAAGAGGTGCGGTCATAGAGTTTGCCCTTTTAACAGGAAGGGGATCTTTTGCTATTTTTTCTAAGGCTGATGCAAGACCTTCTGGATATCTTGTAAGCATTGCAGATCCAGCATCAGCCATAAATTCTCTTTGTCTTGAAAGTGCAAATCTTAAAATTGTAGCAAAAAATGGTGCAAGAAGAGCTATTATTATTGCTATTATTCCTAAAATATTTTCTTCTTTATCCTTTTTGTCCCTTCTTCTTCCACCCCAATAAAAGGACCTTTTTAATGCATCTCCTAATATTACAATTAGTCCTACCATAACTACTGCAATAGTTTGAAGTCTTACATCATAATGTCTTATATGTGAGATCTCATGAGCAATTACACCTTCAAGCTCTAACCTATTTAATTTTGATAAAAGTCCTGTAGTTACAGCTATTGCACTATGGTTAGGGTCTCTTCCAGTTGCAAAGGCATTAGGAGATGGATCATCTATAACATAAATCTTAGGTGTTGGTATTCCTCCTGCAATACTAAGTCCTTCAACTATATTTATTAGATAGGGATATTCTTCTTTCTTTGGCTCTCTTGCACCACTTATAGAAAGGATAATCTTATCACTATTTTTATAAGCATAATAGTTTATCCCAAATACTAATAATAAGGCTAAAAATATAGAAAATTCTCCAAATTCGAAATAATAAATGATAGCATAAAATACAAAAAATAAAAGTACTGATATGAGGAAAATAATACCCCATGTTTTCCTTTTATTTTCTTCAATGGCAGAATAAAATGTAATTGGCTTCATATTTTATTTTGTAAAACTTACCCTTATTGGTTCCCTTTCTGCACCTTCCTTTACTTCAAAGTATTCTTTTGGCTTAAATCCAAACATGCTTGCAATGATACTATTTGGAAAAATCTCCAATGATTGATTATATATCATTACAGAATCATTATAAAATTGTCTTGCATATGCAATTTTTGATTCTGTTCCTGATAGTTCCTCTTGAAGCATAAGAAAATTTTGATTTGCTTTTAGTTCTGGATAATTCTCTGCTATAGCAAAAAGGGTTTTTAATGCCCCAGTAAGACCTTCATTGGCTTCTGCTGCTTCTCCTGGGGTTTTTGCTCCTACCATTTGTGCCCTATATTGTGCAATCTTATCAAAGAGTTCCTTTTCATGGGAAGCATAGCCTTTAACAGTCTCAACTAAATTGGGAATTAAATCATATCTTCTTTTTAATTGAACATCAATCTGAGCCCATGCATTCTCAACTCTATTTCTTAAAACAACAAGACGATTATATATAAGGATAAAGAAAATTACTAAAAAGCCAATTATACCTAAGATTATTAATATCATATATTTTTATACCTCCTAATAGAATGTTAATGAATTATAACATAAATGAAACATTGAAATCTACTTCTACTTTTTTATCTCTATTTAGTAGATTTTCCATTGCGATTTGAGGTGAAAGATTCTCATATAACACATAATATGTTTGTTCTGTTATAGGCATATCTACATTATATATTTTTGACAATTTATATGTTGATTTTGTAGTTCTTACACCCTCCACCACCATTCCTATAGAAGCTAAAGCTTCATTTATACTTTTTCCTTTCCCGATTTCAATCCCTGCTCTTCTATTTCTGGAATATTCACTAATGCAAGTAACTATTAAATCTCCTAATCCTGCTAATCCACTAAAAGTTATAGGATTTGCTCCCAATCTTACTCCTAATCTTGTTATCTCTGATAATCCTCTTGTGATTAGGGCAGATTTTGCATTATCTCCTAAACATAAGCCATCAAGGATACCACTTGCTATTGCAATAATATTTTTTAATGCCCCTCCCAATTCAACTCCTATCAAGTCATTATTTGTATATACTCTTAAAGTAGGTGACATAAATATATCTTGTACATATTCTTGAATTTTTACATCAAAAGATGATACTACAAGAGCGGTAGGCTTATCTCTTGATACCTCTTCTGCATGGCTGGGTCCTGAAATTACAGAATAATTTATATATCTATCTTCCATCTCCTCTTTATAAACTTCTGATAGACGATAAAGCGTATCAGGTTCTAATCCTTTAGCTCCATTAACCACAATAATATCTTTATTTATATATGGTTTTACTAATCTTAATATTTCTCTAAAGGCATGAGAGGGAACAGTAAAAATTAAAATTTCTGATTTATATAAAGCTTTTTCTATATCTATTTCCAATTCTATATTTTGAGAAATATTTACTCCTGGTAAATATCTTTTATTCTCTCTATTTTCAATAATCTCTTCAATAAGTTCCTTTCTTTTATTCCAAAGCTTAACTTTATGTCCTTTTTTAGAAAGAACTATAGAGATAGCAGTTCCCCAGCTACCTGCACCTAATACTGTTATATTTTTTAGCATTTTAGACTTCCCAACTTCTTAAATATCTTTCTTGTTCTTCTGTTAGCATATCCCATTTTATTCCCATACTATTTAATTTCCTTTCTGCAATTTGCCTTTCAATTTCTATTGGCACATCTATCACTGATTTAGGAAGATTTTTCCCCTCTTTACTTAGCCATAGCATAACTAAATATTGAACACCAAATGATAAATCCATTATCTCTACTGGATGTCCATCACCACCAGCAAGATTTAAGAGTCTTCCTTGAGAAATTACATATATTTTTTTCCCATTAGGTAGATGATACTCTGTTATATTTTCTCTTACCTCTTTTTTATCTCTTGAAATCTTTTCTAAAGCTTCCATATCAATCTCAACATTAAAATGTCCTGCATTTGCTAAAATTGCTCCATTCTTCATAGATAGAAAATGTTCTTCTCTTATTACCTTGCAATTTCCTGTTGCAGTAATAAAAACATCTCCTATTTTTACAGCTTCATCCATAGGCATAACATCAAAACCCTCCATAACAGCTTCTAAAGCCTTTATAGGATCAACCTCTGTTACAATAACCTTTGCTTTCATCCCTTGAAGTTTATGAGCCAAGCCTCTTCCTACCCAACCAAAACCAGATATGACAAATATTTTTCCTGCTACCAAAAGATTTGTATTTCTCATAAAAGAAGTTAATGCGGATTCACCTGTTCCATATCTATTATCAAAAAGAAATTTTATTCTTGCATTATTCACTGCTATTACAGGAAAAGGAAGTTCTCTTTCTTCTGATAATGCTTTTGCCCTTATAACTCCTGTAGTAGTCTCCTCACCAACCCCTAAAATCTTTTCAGAAAGAAAAGAAAATTCTTTTAAAAGTGTAGTTGTAAGATCAAAACCATCATCTATTATAAGATCAGGGTTAAATCTTAGAATCTCTCTAAGATTATCTTTATACTCTTTTTCAGTTTCCCCTCTCCATGCAAATACTTCAATTCCTTCTTTTACTAAGCATGCAACTACATCATCTTGTGTAGATAATGGATTACTTCCACAAGCAACCACTTTTGCACCACTTTTCTGAAGAGCAAGGGCTAAACATGCAGTTTTTGCCTCCAAATGAATACATATACCAATAGTTTTCCCAAGAAGGGGTTTCTTTAATGAATATTCCTCTTCCAAGGAATTTAGAACTGGCATATGAATTTTTGCCCAATAAATTTTCTTCTCTCCTTCTTCCCATAAATCTTTATTTCTTATCTTGCTCATAAAAAGTTTCCTCCTTAATTTTATTAAATATTAACATAAATTTGGTTAGAAGAGAAATGGTTAATGAGGTCAGCCTTTAATCACTTTTCTTATTTTTGAAAGGGTTAAATAAAGAAGAATATTTTTCAATACTGATTATAGGTCAGTTGGTAGGGAGTAAAATAAAAAAGGGAGAGAGGAATTCCTCTCTCCCCCAAATAATTACTTTTCTTCCTTTATCTTTATCTTTATTCCTTCTATTTTTTCTGGTTTTGCCTTTGGAAGGGTAAGAGTCAATATTCCATTCTTATATACTGCTTCTGCCTTGTCTGGTACTATAGGCTTTGGTAGATCTATTCTTCTATATACCCTTCCATATCTTCTTTCTCTTCTATATACATTTTCTCCTTTAATTTCTTCTTCCTCCTTTGTTTCACCCTGTAATATTACTTGGTCTTCTGTTACACTAATATCTACATCATCTGGCTTAAATCCAGGAAGCTCTGCCTTGAGAACTAAATTCTCAGGAGTTTCATAAAGATCAATTGCTGGCACAAAGCCAGAAGGTTTCTCTTCAAAACGCTCTAAGGAAGTAAATTCGGAAAATAATCTATCAATCTCTCTCTCTAATCTTCTAAGCTCTGCGAAAGGATCCCAATATCTTCTTAACATATCACCCACCTCCCATCCTTTAATTAATTATTAATTTCTATTATATATTATATCATAACTTGTCAAGAGGATTACAGAGTATGGTAAAATAGGTGATGTATTCGTATTTATTTTTTATACTTTAAAGTATTCTTAAGAATCATACTGAAAGGAGGTAAAATAGGGAATGTTTGATGTTCTAAGAGAAATTATATTAAAAGTTCCTGCTGATTATATAGATATTCGTTACGAAAGGCTTTTGGAAACCAAAATAGTAATAAATAAGAGAGAGATTTACCAACTTGGAGGAAGCTCAGGAGATGGATATGTGGTAAGAGTATTAAAAGATGGAGGATTTTCCTCTATTGCATTTACAAAATTAGAGGATGCAGAAAAAGCCTTAAAGATTGCCTTAGAAAATGCTATTTTAATCTCAAAAAATTCAAAGAAAAAGGTAAAGCTTGCAAATGTAGAAGTAATAAAAGATATTTTTATTCCACCTCTTGATGAAGATCCAAGAAATATATCCATAGATGAAAAATTAGAACTTTTGAAGCATTATAATGAGATCCCTTTAAGGTTTGATAATATTACTACCAATATTCATTATTGGGAGGTTATAAGAGAGAAATATTTTGTAAGTTCAGAAGGTACAGAGATAAGGGAAGATCTTATTACATGTGAGATAAGAGGATCATTGATAAGTTTTGATGGATCTCTTGTTCAAAATGTAAGGGTAGGTATAGGTGGAAGCACAGGATTTAATAAACTTAGAAATAGGGAAGATGTTTTTGAGAATAAGACAAAGATAGTACTTGATCTTTTAAAGGCAGAGCCAGTAAAGGCAGGAGTCTATAATGTGATTCTTAATCCTGATATGGCAGGAGTTTTTACTCATGAAGCATTTGGGCATTTCTCAGAGGCAGACCTTATAGAGGATAACCCATCTATGAGAGAAAAAATGAAACTTGGAGCTAAGCTTGGAAATGATATTTTAACCATAATTGATGACCCTACAATGCCAGGTCAACTTGGATTTTATAAATATGATGATGAAGGAGTAAGGGCAAGAAGAACTTATCTTTTAAAAGATGGAGTGCTTTCTGGAAGACTTCATTCAAGAAGGACAGCAGAAGAATTTGGAGAGCCTGTTACAGGACATTGTGTAGCAGAAGATTATAGATATGCTCCTATAGTAAGAATGGGAAATATATTTATAGAGCCTAAGGATATGACTTTTGAAGAACTCTTAGAAAAATTAGGGGATGGCCTTTATATTCTTGATGCAAAAGGAGGACAAACTTCTGGAGAAAACTTTACTTTTGGAGCTCAATATGGGTTTGAGGTGAAAAATGGAAAAATAGGAAAGATGATAAGGGATATAAATATTTCTGGCAATCTATATCAAACATTAAAAGATATTGTGGGGGTAGGGAATGATTTTGAATTAGGAGAGGTGGGAGGATGCGGAAAAGGTCAGCTTAATATTAGGTCTTGTCATGGTGGACCTCATATTCTTGTGAAGAATGTAGTTATAGGAGGTGTATAAAATGTTGGAGAAATTATTAGAAATGGCTAAAAAATATACTGATGAAGTAGAAATTTATCAGATAGATTATTCAGTTTCAAGTATATCTTTTGAAAATGGAATTTTAAAAGATATAGAAAGTAGTATACAGTCAGGAGTCTCTCTAAGAATTATAAAGGATGGGAAATTGGGCTTTTCTTATACTAAAAATCTTATAGATCCAGAATCTCTTGTTAAAAATGCTCTTGATTCTTTAAAAGGAGATGTAAAAGTAGAATTTAGTTTTCCTGAAAAAAAGAATTTACAAATTTTAAATACTTATGATCCAGAGATAGAAAATCTTTCTAATACTAAGATGGTGGAAGAAGGTCAAAGGGTATCTGAGATTCTTTCCCAAAATACTGGTACTCAAATAAATGTAGGTCTTCATAAGTCGGTTACAAATTTAAGGATATTAAATAGTAAAGGGGTAGATTATTCTATTAAAACTTCTGTATATTATTGTCATGCAGAAGCCATTTATCCAGGATCCTATTCTGCCATATTTAGATTAGTGATAGATAAAAAGTTTAAAGAATTTTCTCAAGAAGATATTGATTATATCACCTTTTTATACAATAGTTCTAAAAAAGAGGTAAAACCAAAGGGCGGAAAAATGAAAGTATTATTCTTACCAAGCACTATGTATGTGCTAATATGGAGACTAATTTTTGCCACCAATGGTAAAAATGTATATGAAAAAACTACTCCTTTATTAGGAAAACTTGGGGAGAAAATCTTTGATTCTTCAATAACCATCTATGATAATCCTTTGAATGATAATTTGCCAAATGCAAGAAGTTTTGACGATGAAGGAGTTGAATGTAAAATTCTTCCTATAATTGAAAAAGGAGTTTTGAAAAACTTTTATTATGACCTTTATTATTCAGGAAAGATGAATACGAGCTCTACAGGACATGGCTACAGGGTAGGGGATTGGGGTCAGGAAATTATAAGAGTAAGACCATCTCCTTCTTTGGAGCATCTTTATATGCAGACAGGAGATAAGAATTTCTATGATCTTATCAAATCCATAGATAAAGGTATTATTGTAGCAGGAGCATTAGGTGCCCATAGTGGAAATATACCTAATGGAGATTTCTCTATCGGACTTTCTCCTGGACTATATGTAGAAAATGGAGAAATTTTAGGGCATGTGAAGGACTCAATGGTAGCAGGAAATATTTATGAGGTTATGAAAAATGTGGTAGGTATAGAAAATAAGGCGTATGTATACAACATGGGAGTTTTTCCATCTGTTCTTTTTGATAATGTAAGTGTAGCTATAAAAGGGGTAGATTAGAAGAAAAATATAAGGAGATGAGTTTTGAAAGATATAATAAGATATTTAATAGCTATTTTTGATAATTTTTTAAGTATAATAATAGGAGTGAAAATCTTTTCAAATAATAAAGATTGTATATTTAGATATAGACCAATAAAGATAAAAAAAGATATTTACCTTCCTAATGGAAAATTGATTAAAAAGGGAGAAAAGATTGTGGAGCTTCATTTCTGGAATGAACATTTACCATTTTTGTCTCCTAAGGGTGCAGATCTTTTTTGGGGGAGTAGATTTAAATATTTATTTTTCTCATCTCTAAAAGAGCTTTTAATATTTCTTGAGAATTCTCCATATAGAGGTGTAAATTGGCTTTTTGGAGAAACCGCCTTCTTTTTTGAAGACCAAATGAAAGTTTTAAGATTTCTTTCTAAATTAGGTTTTATAGTTTATCCTTTGGAAGAGAATAATATATTTAAAAGATTTTATAGATTTTTGCAGAATGGTTATAGCTATTGTCTAATATATGCATATAACCCTCATAGTTTAAAAGGAAAAAATTTTTTTAATGTAAAGCGCTACCATTTATGGATTAGTAAAGATATAATAAAGAGTCATATTTTGAAAGAAGAATTTGAGAGGTTATAGTTATTTATGAAAAGGTTAAAAAAGTATATAAAAAATAATTTATATTTCTTTTTATCTGCTATTTTATGTGCTATAGTAGCTCTCTCTCTTGATATGTTTAATCCAAGAATAATAAGAGAGATTATAGATGAGGTAATTTTAAACAAAAATTTTAAGCCTTTCCCACAACTACTTCTATTTCTTTTTCTCATTTCTGTTCTTAGAGTAATCCTTGGATATTTTAAAGAATATCTAATGGATTTAGGAGGCTCAAGACTTGCCTATGAGCTAAGAAAAGATCTTTTTGATCATTTACAAAGCTTGCACTTCTCCTTTTTTGATGGAATAAATACAGGTGAATTAATGTCCAGAGTAAAGGAAGATATAGATAATGTATGGTTTACTTTTGGATTTGGTTTAGTATTTTTTATTGAACAACTCTTTTACTTTATTATAGCGGGAATAATTCTTTTCTCCATAGATTGGAAGCTAACTTTGATGATTCTTCCTGTTATTCCCTTTATTGGATATACCGCCTATAAACTTGAAAGAAAGTCCGATGAAATATATGAGGAAATTTCTGATCAAGGAGTTAGAATGAATATTACAGCACGAGAAGATATAGCTGGTATAAGGGTAGTAAAATCTTTTGGAAGAGAAAAATATGAAATAGAAAAATTCTTTAAAGAAAACAAAAGAAACTATGAGTTAAATATAAGGCAAGCTCATATATTTGCAAAATATTTCCCTTGGATGGACTTCTTTACTAATTTTTCAATAGCTCTTGCAATAACTGTTGGGGGACTTTTAGTAATAGGTGGTAATATGTCCATAGGAACCTTAGTAGCATATTCAGGATATGTCTCTATGATTGTATGGCCTGTTAGATTAGGTGGTTGGCTTGTTAATATGCTTGCTCAATGTGTAGCTTCATTAAAGAAGCTTGAAAGACTTTTTAAGGAACAATCTGAGAAGCCTTACATAGAACCGAAAATAGAAGTTAAAGAAATTAGAGGAGAGGTAACATTTAGAAATGTGTCTTTTAAATATAAAGATGAGTATATATTAAAAAATATTAGTTTTCATATAAACCCAGGGGAAACTCTTGCAATTATGGGACTTACAGGCTCTGGAAAAACTTCTCTTATAAATTTACTTGGTAGATTCTATGAGCCTTGGGAAGGAGAAATATTAATTGATGATATAGATATAAGGAGAATTGATTTGAAAACTTTAAGAGAAAATCTTTCTTATGTTCCTCAAGATGTTTTTCTTTTCTCTGACACTGTATTGGAAAATATAAAACTTGGAAAAGAGATATCAAAGGAAAAGATATTGCAAGCTTTAAAGGATACAAGGTCTTATCATTTTGTTATAAATCTTCCTGAAGAACTTAATACTATTATAGGAGAGAGAGGTCTTGGACTTTCAGGAGGGCAAAAGCAAAGGCTTACTATAGCTCGTGCCTTAGTAAGACCTGCAAAAATACTAATTCTTGATGATGCTACCTCTTTTCTTGATATGGAAACAGAGCTTTATATTCAAAAATCCTTAGAAAAATATAAAGGGATAACAAAAATTATTATTGCCCATAGAATATCTGCAGTTAAAAATGCTGATGAGATTTTGGTTATTGAAAGAGGAGAGATAATTGAGAGAGGAACTCATGAACAGCTTCTAAAGAAAAAAGGAAGATATTATGAAATTTATCAAGAGCAATATGGTAAATATGTATTTATGGAGGAGGAGTTAGTTTAATATGCCATATGCATTGAGAGAGGATGAAAAGTTAGAAGAAAAGATAAGTTTTGATATATTAAAAAGACTTTTTAAATACTTAAAACCTTTTAAAAAAGAAATATTTATGGTACTCTTTTTTATCTTTGTAGTTATGGCTGTGGACTTATTAAATCCTTATTTTATGAAGATTGCAATAGATAGATTTATAAAAAATAGGGATAAAAACGGATTGATCCTTGTTGGTTTTTTAATTGTAATTCTTAATTTAATATCTATGTTCTCTGCAAAAATGAGGACAAAAAAAATGGCAAAAGTTACCCATGGGGTTTTGTTGAACATAAGGCAGGACCTATATAATCATATTCAAAAACTCTCATTCTCCTTTTTTGATGAAAGACCTGTAGGTAAGATTCTTGCAAGAATAATTGGTGATGTTAATTCATTAACAAATCTTTTTAACATGAGCATTACTAACTTAATCCCAGATACTGCAACTATAATAGCTACTCTTGTTATTATGTTCTATCTAAATACAAAACTTGCTCTTTATGCCATGTCTACACTTCCTCTTCTATTTATAGTTTTATTCTCAATTCAGACTATAAGTAGAAAAAGATGGCAGATAGTTAGAAAGAAAAATTCTACTCTTAATGCTTTTACTCATGAAAATTTTTCTGGAATAAGAGTTGTAAAGTATTTCACTGCTGAAAAATATAGGGGTAATATTTTCTCAGAGCTTGCTTGGGATGTAAGACAGGCTTTTGTAAGAGCTGTTAGAATAAATGATCTTTTCTGGCCTATGGTAGAATTTTCATGGGGACTTGGGACTGTCATTACATTCTATTTTGGGGTTAAGATGATTAATTCTGGAGATATAACTGTAGGACTCCTCATAGCTTTTGCAAATTATATAAGTATGTTTTGGAGACCTATCATGAATCTTTCTAATTTATACAATAATTTAGTTATAGGTATGGCAAGTGCTGAAAGAATCTTTGAGATAATGGATATAGAGCCAAATGTAAAAGAGGAGGAAGATGCAGTAGATATTGATATAAAGGGAGAGATAGAATTTAAAAATGTCTCCTTCTCTTATGATGGGATAAGAAAAGTATTGGAAAATGTAAGTTTTAAGATAAAACCAGGTGAAAAAGTAGCTTTGGTGGGACATACAGGGGCAGGAAAAAGTACTATTGTTAATTTATTATGTAGATTTTATGATCCTCAAGAAGGAGAAATTCTTATAGATGGAATAAATATAAAAAAGATAAAATTAGAAAGCCTAAGGAGACAGATAGCAGTTATGTTTCAAGACACTTTTCTCTTCTCAGGAAGTATTATGGATAATATAAAGTATGGTAGGCTTGATGCAACTTATGAAGAAGTTGTAGAGACCTCCCAAAAAATTTATGCCCATGAATTTATATCTACTATGGAGAAAGGTTATGAGACAAATATAAATGAAAGAGGAATAAGACTTTCTTCTGGACAAAGGCAGATTATTTCATTGGCAAGAACTCTTATTGCAAATCCTAAAATTCTTATACTTGATGAAGCAACAGCAAGTGTAGATACCTATACAGAGAGAATTTTACAAAAAGGTATAGAGATTCTTTTAAGGGGTAGAACCTCTATTATTATTGCACATAGACTTTCAACTGTGCAGAATGCTGATAAAATAATTGTTATAGAAAATGGGAAAATTGTGGAAGTAGGAAATCATGAAAATCTTATGAAAAGAAAGGGAATTTACTATCATATGTTTATGTCCCAATTCAATTTCTGGGATGAAAAAGATAAAGAAATTGTATCTTAAAAAAACTTTGTCTTCTAAAGTGCTAATTACCTGAATTTGTTCCTTTCTTTTTATAATATTTTGACATCAATTTTCTGGAAGATTAAAAATTTACTATATAAAGTATGCCTTGAAAATAATTAATAAGGGGTACCCTCATAAGAGTACCCCTTCTTTTATTCTATTACTATCTTGTTAATTTCTTATGGCAGAACCACCAATCAAAGCATTCAATTTCTCCTCTTTTTGCAGATTCAAGCCTTTCCTTAGCTGTTTTTACATCTTTTGCAGGAGGAATTATTACATGATCTTTTCCTACTACTTCACTATCTGGCCAATGAGCAGGGGTAGCTACCCCATATTTATCAGTTACTTGTAATGCTTCTAATGCTCT
>Ga0080004_1121776_pt1 | contig 64926 bp, 59 predicted proteins | sample WasSprMetagenome_FD_69207 | JGI IMG/M metagenome (GOLD analysis project Ga0080004, IMG submission 69207) | Sulfidic aquatic microbial communities from Washburn Spring, Yellowstone National Park, USA - WS (SPADES assembly) (version 2) | ecosystem: Environmental > Aquatic > Thermal springs > Hot...
TGCAGATAGCCCCTGAGCATTGAGGGATGAATGCTGAAACAGATGTGTCCCTGAGCGCTGAAGGGGCTGTGTGCAAGAATCTCCCGGCTTCAGCCGTGGAGAGTGTCAAATGCCCATTTGTCCATTAACTCACCCCCATCACCTTATTTCCGAGCTCTCTTCCAGCCTCTCTGCAGGCCTGGAGGTCTCTTTCCGTGGGTGAGAACCTCACCTCTATCCCATTTCTGAACGGAAGTGCTTCAAGCGCCCTTAATTCATCGTCAAGCTTTCTTGTTATGCCTGGTCCCCAACCGTAGGCCCCAAAGGAGAGACCAAGCTTGCCTTTCGCCTTGACGAGCCTAAGCAAAGAAGTGGCATATAGAAGCTGCGGGAATATTCCTCCCAATATAGTGAGGGAGCCCAACGCGATCCCCTTGGCCTCCATGCTTTCTGCTAGAAGGTCCGCCCAACCATTGTAGCTGAGCTCTTCGACGTCCTTCAAAACAACCTCTGCTCCTGTGGAAGCTGCGCCTTCTGCAATCGCCTTGGCCATCTTCTCAACATCGTGCCATATTGACGAGTAGAGTATTAGGACTTTGTTCCTCTCGGGGCTTGTACTCCACCTCCTGTACAGATCCGTTATCCTTCTCACATCTCTCCATACTGGTCCGTGGGAAGGGCATATTATTGACGGCGCAAGTTTTTCGCATTTCTCGAGACCCTTTAGGACCATAGTCGATAGCGGTCTGAAGATAAGGGCAAAATACCTCTTTGCATGAGCCTCGATGTCCGTTACGTCCTCAGCCACCATAGTCGAAGATATGACTTGACTACCAAACATGTCGCATGAAAATAGTACCTTGTCTTCCTCTAGGAATGTCCACATGGTCTCTGGCCAATGGAGCATTGGCACCTCAACGAAGCGGAGTGTCTTTCCCCCTAGGTTGAGAGTGTCTCCGTCTTTGACCACAACGAAATTTCCCTTTACACCCATCGCTTCGAGGAACTCCTTGCATCTAACTGTGCAGTGTACCTTTATCTCTGGGTTGATGTCTATGATCTTTTTAATTGATGATGAATGATCAGGTTCCGCGTGATTAACGATTAGGTGTCTTACTTTGCCCAGATCAGTTATGCCCATGATCTTCTGCCTGTACTCTTCAAAGAAGGGCTCATAGACGGTGTCTATCAGCGCCCCCTCGTCGCCTAGTACAAGGTAGGAGTTGTAGGTCCCGCCCTTAGGTGTTGCAATGCCGTGGAAGACTCTGAGTTTCCAGTCAAACACCCCAATCCAAAAAACATTTTCGGCAATTTTAATTGGCAAAAAGGAGCCACCTAAAACACTCTTGTAAAACCCAAATATATTCTTTATTAAATTCGGGATATGTCCTATTTATTTCAATTTTCAATACTATACGAAATGAAAATCTCATTGGCTTCATGGCTATACTTAATAATGATCCTACGGCTATTTTGCAAAATATGAAATTTCATCATAATCTCTTGCCGTCATTCAAGATTGAAAATTGGTTGAACAATATTTTTCAATTACATATCCATTTAAAATCTTTGAAGCAAGGAGCCCACACCCTTTGGGGGTGGGTAGCCCACAAACAAAGGGCTGAATAAAGGGTACTAAATATAAGGTAAGATGAAATGATAAAGTTAGGCTAGTTGCGACGGTGGAATCCTTGGTTAAAAATCGAACCGCTATCATTATCTTCTCCTCCTTGTCCTCGCTATACTTCTTCTCGATAGTTCATAGGGTTGGCGTAGCAGTCATAGCATTTGACATAATGGCTGAGTTTAACACAGACGCGTCCCTGCTTGGTCTAATGTCCTCCATGTACTTCTTCCCCTATGCCTTGGCTCAGATACCCGTGGGGCTACTTCTAGACAGGATAGGAATACGGAGAACTGTGACGATCCTCGCAACCATATCGTGCATAGGCAGTCTGATCTTTTCCCTCAGCCCATCCCTGCTCCTTCTAGCTGTGGGGCGAGCCCTAGTGGGCTTCGGGGTGGGTGGGTTTTACGTCTCTTCCCTTAAGGCCATAGCGGTTTGGTTTGAGCCGGGGCGCTTTGCCACGCTGGCAGGCTTGCTGACATCCATTGGCAACCTCGGCGCCATTTTCGCCTCTTACCCGCTGGCAGTGATGAGCCTTTCCTTTGGATGGAGGCACTCGTTCTTAATAATCTCCTTGGTAATGGCAGCCTTGACGGGCGTTGCGTGGTTTAAAATAAAAGACGAGAGTAAAGAAAAGTTCCACTCGAAGGAGAGCGTGTCTAAGGATCTTAAAACCGTATTCTCCTACAGAGAGTTCCAAAAAATGGTTATAGTGCCATTCCTAGTCTACGGGCTGTTCATAAGTTTCCAAGGCCTCTGGGGAGGGCCCTTCCTTATGGACGTCTACGGGATGAACAAGTCAGACGCCGGGGCACTAATCCTGTTTATAGGTTTGGGCTTCATGATAATGAGCCCGCTCGCCGGCTTGATCTCCGACAAGATAATGAAAAGGAAACCTGTTCTGATCTTCGGCATGGTCCTGAGCTTTGCCTTCTGGCTTCTCATGTCGTTGCTTGGAGGCTCACTGGGGCACTATGGATTAATTGGGGCGCTTTTCTTGCTCGGCACCTCATTTGCCTTTTGCAACATCTACATGACCATCTCAAAGGAGCTATTTGGTTCTGAGATAAGTGGCACCAGTATGGCATCCTTCAACACCTTTGCCTTCCTCGGCGCCGGATTCTTCCAGTACTTTATGGGCTTCTTGTTGGATAACCTCTACGGAGGGGCAAGAAGTTTCCTCTCTTATCAGTTCATCTTCATTTTAGCCACGATTTGTTTAGTTGTAGCATTTATCCCGGCAATTATGAGCAAGGAGAGCTTCAAGCGCCCTTAAGCTTAGCCTCCTCATCAGTGAGCCTTCTCTGATACAGCGGATCGGTTGCCAAAAAGTCTTTAATCAGCTTAACAAATTTTTTGGAGATCCCGCCGTTGCAATCCAAGTCAATCAAAGAGTTTCGGAACCCGGATAAAATCTCCCCAAAGTCTCTGACCCCTTCCTCCCTCCTCTCCTTTGCATAATCAAATAGCGCCTTTAAGAGCTTCTCAGCCTCGGAGGGTGGCATATCTACTCCCTAAAGATCGAATTACCTTTTAACTCCCCCGCCCTCTTGAGTATCTACAGAAGCCCTTGAGTAGGCACTCTTGGCACTTCGGCTTTTTAGCATCGCAAGTGTACTTCGCCAATAGCCAGAAGAGCCCTGCCAACCTGTCGCCCCCTACATCCAAAGGCAGAAAATCCTTTAGAGCACTTTGGACCTCTTCATATGAGGCCCCTTCATCCACTATCCCCAACCTCTTCGCAATTCGCATCATATGCGTGTCAACGACAAAGTATTCCCTCTGCCCAAAAATACTGCTCAACAGGACATCAGCGGTCTTGTCTCCAACGCCCTTTAGCTTCTTGAGCTCCTCACGCACCTTCTCTTTAGGGAAAGAAAGTACTTTTCTCAGGTCCCCTCCATAATTTTCCATTATCAATCTGGAGACTTGGACGATTCTCTCAGCCTTGATATTTTGAAGCCCTCCCGTCCTTATGACTTGGCTGAGCTCCTTGGGATCTGCCCGGCTCAGGACGGCTGGGTTTATTTGATACTTTCTCTTGAGCGATACGTACGCCCGCCTAGTATTGCTGCTCGAGGTGTTTTGGGACAGAATTGTAAATATTAAGTTTTTGAAGGGGTCTGCCACAATATCGTTGTAATCGAGTTCTTCGTCATCCTTCCACCAGTACCTTGAGTACCTCTCTTCTAACTCTGGGATCAGCTCCTTTGGGAACTTCACCTTTCTCATCGCCTCTAACTCATTCCACTGTGGATAAACGGACTACAGATAACAGACAATCAATATTAGACATCAATAAAAAATAAGATAAGAATTGCCCTGTAAATATTTTAGGGTGAATAGATGATCGCGACAGTAAGGGACCGGATCCTGCTCCTCCTCTCCATAAAGGAGGCAGGTAAACGGATAGACCTCAACCACATCCTCGAAAAAGTCTCAAGGGACGAAGGTCGCAAAATCGAAACATCAGAGCTCATTCAAGAGCTCGACTCTCTTACCAAGGAAGGGCTAATTACCTCTGGTCAAGAAGGATACGCCATCACTCATGAAGGGCTGGAGAAGATAAAGGAGCGGCTAGCCTCAATCGGAGGCTCCTTAAACCTATCTTACAGGATGATGCTTGTGGCGAGGGAGTACTACAGCCAGATTGCGGACCAGATAATGCCGTTCCTGAAAGGTAGGCCCGTCAGCGTGGTCAAAATATTTAGCGATGATCACGACCCTATACACAAGATAAAGCCCCTCTTCGTGCGTTACGCCAGGTACAAGCCCAAACCCATATTCATTTCTATAGATTCCAAAGAGGTGCTGATGAGGTATGTGGACGACCACGCGGTTGATTACATCCCCTATGTTCACGGTTTCGATATGAAAGAGCCGGACTGGCTGGTCATAGACCTCGATGCCGGGGACGAGTTGAAGTCAAGAGAAGAAGGCTTCTTGGCTATAAAGTTTGTAGCCAAGGAGATATCCAATTTCTTGGAGGAGAATGAGGTCTTGCCGGCAGTGAAGTTCAGCGGATCAAGGGGAATTCAGGTTTGGGCTGCCCTTGACAACACAAAGATCCCAAAGGGAGATCTATTTGCAGCCTACCGTTCCCTCATACAGAAGATCCAGAAGAAAATTGAGGATCGCATCTCGACCGCCCAAGTTCCCGCAGAGATTAAGCATTTGGTTGAGCGTGGGCTGACCACTTCGAGCGTTGCGAAGAAGGAGGAGCGTTCCATGAAGGTCCTCATAGACTGGAGCTCCATGAAACCCTACGGGGATGTGAGGGCGCCATTCAGCCTGCACTATAAGACTGGGCTTATCTCCTGCCCGATAGACCCCTCAAGACTGATGTCTTTCAATCCGGACGAGGCAAAGCCTGAAAGGGTCTCAAGAGAAGCCGAGCGGCTATCCCGCTATTTTGAGGTCGTAAAATCGGATCCTTCGCTCCTTCTAAAGACCTGCGGGCTCTAGCGGACACCATTTATACCTTTTCCGACTAAATCTATTCTGGGATTGCTATGGCAAAAGTCCTCATCGTTGTTGCCGAAAGAGGGTTTAGGGATGAAGAATACTCGGTACCCCGAGAAATAATTGAGAATGCAGGCCACCAGGTGACTTTGGCAAGCAGTGGGAGGGGCCCTGCGAGGGGGAAGCTTGGCTTGGTCATAGAGCCAGATATGGTGGTTGACGAGGTTGATCCGCAAAGATATGACGCAATAGTCATACCGGGCGGTCCTGGCTCTCCCACGTACCTGTGGTCCAACCAGAAATTGCAGTCCGTCGCAAAGGCCATCCACGATAGGGGCGGCGTGGTTGCCGCCATATGCCTCGCACCGGTGGTACTCGCGAGAGCAGGAATAATCAGGGGTAGAAGGTGCACTGTATATCCCACACCTGAATCATTGAGCGAGATGCGCAAAGGCGGTGGGATCCTTGAAGAATTGGATGTGGTTGTGGACGGCAAAGTCATCACTGCAAATGGTCCGGACGCTTCTTACAAGTTTGGGGAAGCGATAGTCAAAGCCCTCGCGTAGACCGTAATTCGCCACCAGCCCATCAGCACACTCTTGGATACTTTCTATTTTTAATAGTCCCTCCCACTGGGGGCAGTTCAATTGAATTCGTCCATTTTTTATACAACCTGAAGTAATACCATCTTCGGTGATGGGGATGTCTAGCCCATTGAAAATATTCGAGAGCCTCGATCCAGAGCTCTTAAAGCTCGTCAACAGGGGTGCAGATTTTGCCCTATCAGATGGCGTGCTGCAAAGAAAATACAAGCTACTTATAGCCATGGCCATAGATGCGACCTTGGGGGCTGCGGAAGGCGTCCGCTCTCTGGCTATGGGGGCTATGCAGGCAGGGGCAACCAGAGAGGAAATTCTAGAAGCCCTGAGGGTGGCTTACTACATATGCGGCACCTCTGCAGTCTACACCGCCGCGCGCGCATTGGAACAGGTATTCCAGCAGCAGGGTCGTTCTTGAGGGAACTGTCAGTGCCAGTATCTATTTACTGGAATAATGACATATGGTGTTAGGTGTGTAAGATGGTCGAGCTAACTCTGAGCGAGATGAGGGAGATAGCTGAGTACTTGGTCAGAAAATCCATGAGAATTGGAAGGAAGAGCAGCGGCGAGTTTGACTCAGTGTCCATACTCTACAATGGGACGGACCCCTCCTGCAGGGAGTTCGCCTTGATGGTGGAGGAGGAGTGCTGGAAGGTGGGGGCGTACACCCTGACCAGAGAGTACTCCTCTGTGAGGAACAGGCTTAAGCACCAACTGATGCCAGAGGAGTCGCTGAAAAGGATGGACCCTATATCCAAAGCTGTAGCGGAGACGGTAGATGTTAGGATGTTCATTGGGGAGGAGGACGACCCTGCATGGTCGGATGGTCTTCAGGATAAGATAAAGCTCACCGGGGAGAACCGCCAAAAACTCTACGAGATAATGGACAAGCGGGGGATGAGGTGGGTCTACTTTGGGTGGCCGATACCTGGCGCCGCGAGGGCTTACGGGATCAGCCCAGAGAGGTTCAGGGAGATCTTCATAAACAGCATTAGGATGTCCTTCAAAAGTGAGATGCTGGACCTATGCAACTTCTACTCTAAAGCACTCCGCGGGGCTGACATGGTCCGCATAATCTCCGATGATACGGATTTGTCCTTCAGCATAAAGGGGAGGCCAGTTATTGTAGATGATGCCATAATCTCAGAGGAGGACATTGCAAATGGCGATGTAGGTTTGAACATTCCTTCTGGTGAAGTCTTTGTCGCCCCCATAGAGACCTCCGCAGAAGGATACGTTAGATTCCCAGTTGTGGTTATTCCCGGCTTCGGAAAGGTTGTCAACCTCAAAATAGAGTTCAAGGGGGGCAAAGTGGCATCATTCGAGGCAGAAGAGGGCGGGGAGCGGCTCAAGGCTTTCTTTGACTCAAACACTGGAGATATAGACCGCATAGCTGAGCTAGGCATAGGGTGCAACCCCGGGGCAGAGTTCACCAACGGCTGCATAATTGTTGACGAGAAGATCTACAGGACAATACACATCGCCGTTGGCAACAACACAGGAAGCTACCACGGGACCAACAAGGCATCTGCCCACCTGGATATGATAAAACCCATGGATAAAGGCGCTCTTTATGTGGATGGGAGAGTAGTGATGGAAAATGGGGTCCCAGTCAAAGAATGACGTGTTAGGCCTCATTGCTGCCGCTATCCTTTCGGGCGATAAGGAGTCTGCAGTCAACGCCACAAGGGAAGCCCTGCAGAGACACTCCGTTGAGGACATTCTGAACAAGGGCGTCCTGGCAGCTTGGGATACTTTCATCTCGCTTTACGAGAAGGACCCCGCTGGAACCTTAAAGAGTTGGGACGCGGCATACTTCACAACTAGAAGGGTACTCGGGCTGATAGAATCCGCCACACCCCTGGGGACCCCCCTCTTCTCAGCCATAGTGGCAACAGTGATTGGTGAGGGTCACACGCTGATGAGGGATATAATCGCCACATACCTCAGATCTAAAAATGTCAAGGTGTTTTGCCCGAAGAGAGGCATCAGGATCGATGACATAAAATCCGAACTCTCAGACCCTTCACTCAGGTTCCTTGTCCTATCATGCATCGACCCCGACACAGAGGTGCATCTCAAGAACCTAGTGGCATCGGTCAGGCAACTAAGACCAGGGGTCAAGATAATCGCGGGAGGGCCACTCGCCAGCAAGATTGGGGCCGATGCCGTTGCATCCAACATGTCTGAGGTTTTTGCAATGATGAAGGCCTTGGCTTAAAATGCATTTGACCGCCGTAAAGTTGGCATCATTTTGCCTTAATCCCTGCTAAGTCCAAAAGTTAAAGATGGTGGTTGCTTTGAGGGCTGTTTATTGTGGACTATGTCTGAACTGTAGGGGCGCAATTTCAGACGAGCGCCTTTTGAAGTTCGGGATCTGTGAAAATTGCCTTGAAAATGCCGAGGAACTGAGGTCTTGGAAACATGTGCTGAAGGCTCTTGAGGAGAGGGGGAAGCTGCTTCATGCTGATGAGGTCTTCCATTTCCGTGACGAGTTTGGAAAATTTTCCGCATTTTTCAGAAAGGCTATCGGGCACAGGATGTGGTCTCTTCAGGAGTTATGGACTAAGAGGATTCTTTTAAAACGCAGCTTTTCAATCGTCGCGCCCACAGGCGTTGGAAAGACCGCTTTCGGCACTGTTGCAGCCCTCCATTTCGCCGCAGGTGGGAAGAAAAGCTACATTGTGGTGCCCACGACCCTCCTAGTGCAGCAGGTCTCCGAAAAAATAGACCTCTATTCACAGAGGCTGGGGATACGCCTGAGAAAAATTTGTTACCACAGTGGACTAGTTGACGAAGAGAAAAAGGAACTGCTCGATAAGGTCGCTAGATTTGATTTTGACATCCTGGTGACGACCGAGAGGTTCTTAATAAGCCACTTCGAGGTTTTGAGGGGCAAAAAGTTTGACTTCATGTTTGTTGACGACGTCGACTCCTTCCTAAGATCTCCGAGAAACGTAGATAGAATCCTGACCGTGTTGGGCTTTGAAGAAGCCATTGTAGATGCCGCCCTCCAGCTTTTGGCCCTACGAAGGGAGGCAGTCCAGCTAAAAAGGATGGGTAAAGACTGTTCTGAAGTTGTGGGGAGGATCGAGTCGTTGAGAGGCCAGATCGAGAGTTACAAAGAACGAAACAGTATTGGCTTATTGGTTGTTTCGGGGGCCACCATGAAGGCTAGGAGGACGAAGAGGATAAGGCTCTTCGAGGAACTTCTAAGCTTTCAGGTTGGCTTCAAACCGGAACTGTTGAGAAAAATCAGGGACTTTTATGTCGAAGCTAGACGCGATATTGAGGGCCAAGTCCTGTCCTTGGTCAGGAGTTTCGGCCCAGGATGCTTGATTTTTGTGCCATCAGTCTTTGGCAAGGATTACGTTCTCAAGCTGGGCGAGTTCTTGAATGCAAACGGCGTGAGGACGAACTCCTCTGTCAAGATTGACAACGAGCTTCTGGACAAATTCAAGAGTGGAGAGTACGACGCCTTGATAGGGGTTGCGACCTTCAGAAGCCCCCTCGCACGGGGAATAGACCTCCCGGAGAGGATCCGCTATGTGGTCTTCACAGGCGTGCCGAGAATGGAGATTAAACTGAGCTGGGATGAATACAACCCCATCAAAATTCTCGCGCTCCTCAAAAATATTAGGGGTTTATTGGAGGAGGGTCAAAGGGAAAGGGCGAGCCAAATAATACACAACCTCCGCAGAATAACCCCCATAAGCAGAAACACGCTTGAAATTGTCAGAGCATCTATAGAATCACACACAAAACTCAACGGCTATGAAGATTACGTCAAAAGCCTGATTGTGGAAGCCAGGGATTTTTTAAAGGGCGCCATCACCCCCAAGGTTATTTACGGAATAACACAGAGCAAAGAAATTTCCCTGAAGAAGACGAATGGGGAATTGTACCTTGTTGTCGCAGACCCGGTGGCTTATGTTCAGGCTTCCGGCAGAGCCTCGAGGATGTTTGCTGGGGGGATAACGCGGGGTGCAAGTTTCTTGCTTGTGGACGACGAGAAGGCGTTCTACTCCCTCAGGCGAAAGCTTAAACTCATTCTTGGGGAATCAACATGGAAGAGGTTTGACCCTAAAACAGCAGAAAATTGGCTCAAAAAAGTTGATGCTGACCGGGCGGTGATCCGGGAGATACGGGAGGGGAGAATAGTCAGAAAGGTTAGGGACTTCATCAAGACCGCCCTCCTGATCGTGGAGTCGCCCACAAAGGCTAGAACCATATCAAGGTTTTTCGGGAGGCCCTACAGGAGGAAGATCGGGAAAACTACGGTCTACGAGGTCAACACAGGGGAATTTGTCCTCAACATTATCGCAAGTATGGGGCACATATTCGACCTGGTTACAAACGAAGGTTTTCATGGTGTAAAGGTTCAAGACGGAGCCTTCATCCCCATATACAATTTCATAAAGAAGTGCAGGAGATGCGGGGAACAGTTCACTGGCTTGGACCTCTGTCCAAAATGCAGGAGCCAGGAATTCTACTCCAAAAGCGAGCTAGTAAGCGCCATGCAGGAAGTCGCCTTGGAAACGAACACCGTCTTCGTTGCCACCGACCCTGATACTGAGGGGGAGAAAATAGCCTACGACCTTCTCTGTTCGCTCTACCCCTTGAATGGCAAAGTGGGGCGGCTGGAGTTTCATGAAGTTACGAGGCAGGCTTTTCTTCAGGCATTAAGGAACAGACGAAAGATCAATTTGAGAATGGTTGAGGCCCAGATAGTTAGACGCATCGAAGACCGTTGGATGGGTTTCGAGCTCAGCCAGAAACTCTGGCAAAGGTTCAAGAACCGCAGGCTCTCTGCTGGGAGGGTGCAGACTCCTGTTCTTGGGTGGATAATAGAGCGGGTCAACGAATCGAGGAAGAAGAAGAAAGTTCTGTATGTGGTGCTCTCAAACGACCTGAGACTCTCTTTGGAAAATCCGACAGTCCAATCACCCCTAGAGCGCATAGGCGAATTGAGGGCAAGGATAGTAGATTTAAAAACTGAGGAGAGGACCATAAAGCCCCTCCCGCCATACACAACTGACACCCTGCTCCACGACGCCTCATCTAAGCTCGGCCTCTCAGCCACAAAGACTATGATGGTCGCCCAAGACCTGTTTGATACTGGTCTGTGCACGTACCACAGGACAGACTCAACAACGGTCTCGGCCACGGGGATCGGCATCGCCAGGGACTACATCAAGGAGAGGTACCCTTCGCTGTTTGTTCCGCGAAGTTATCTCACAGAGGGTGCACACGAGTGCATCAGACCCACAAGAGCTTTGGATGTTGAGGAGCTGAAGAACCTAATCTCCGCGGGAATTGTGAGGCTCCCAAAAAAACTTACAAGCGAGCATTTCAAACTTTACGACCTAATATTCAGACGTTTCATCGCAAGCCAGATGAGGGAAGCCAAAATCCTCTACCAAAAGTTCAAGGTCTTGATAGATGGGAACGAGGCGCATCTCGAGCGCCCAGTCAGTGTCTTGAGCGAAGGCTTCAACAAAATACTTCCCATAAAAACAGCAAACCCCGTTGTCGAAGGTGAATACGCATTAAAATTCGCGAAGTTGCTGTACCTGCCGGCGGCAAGGCCTTTCACTCAGGGTGAACTGATCGCCTTGATGAAGGAGAGGGGCATCGGAAGGCCTAGCACCTACGCAAGGACTGTCGCCACGATCTTGGAAAGGGGATATGCCATCGAGAGGGGGAATAGGCTCGTCAGCACCACATTGGGCTACAGAGTCTACAATTATCTGAGTTTGAGGTTCGGAGATTATACGTCCGAGGAAGCAACGCGAAAACTCGAATCAATAATGGACAAGATAGAACGGGGGGAGGCTGACTACCAGGGCACTCTAAAAGACCTCTACCAAGAGATATTAAAGATTAGGGAATTTTAGCAATCTTGCCCTTTTCTGCCCGACTGGCGCTCGCTAGGGTTGATACAGGGCGCCCCCCACCCAACCTAAGAATAGGCTTTCATTGCTTTTGCCACCCCGGAGTATGATTGGGTCCTATAATTTTCTCCGGCATGACCCAACTTTCTGGTTTGCAGGCACCTACGGCTCAGAGCGTCGACTTGTGAACGTACCCTGAAAAAGTTTGCAAGGATCAAATATCCCTAGTTTCACCCCTGCTTTCTCGGAAGGGGTAATGGCACCATCCCTCCAGTGAAAATGGCATGCAGGCACCCTTCCGCAGCTCATGCCCAAAGTGCCAGCCCTCATTTGAGGCGCGATGTAGTGGGTTTTGCTCAGAGTGAACCGTGGGCTCATACAACTTCATAACTAGTCGGGTCTGGCACCCCTGCCTCCAGGAACGCCTTCTTCCTGTTAATACACGACTCACAAACACCGCAGTGCCTCTCTCCTCCCCTGTAGCAGCTCCATGTCATCTCAAACGGCACGCCGAGCTCTCTTCCGAGTTTTATCACTTCACTCTTCTTCAATTTGCTTAGTGGAGCCTTGATCACAAGCTTTGTATCTGTTCCAAGCCTCGCTGCCCTCTGAAACGCCCTCACGAATGATGTTCTGCAATCCGGGTAATACGGCTCATCGGAGCCTTGTGCGCCGTAGAATATGTATTTTGCTCCTATGGATTGCGCATACGCAACCGCAAAGGACAACATTATGCCGTTCCTGAAGGGGACGACAAGCTGCTTCGAGAATTCTTTCGTTATTGGCATCTTCTCATCTACCAAGGATGTAGACCCTGTGTAAATCTCCTTTAAAACGCTCAGATCTGCTATCTTCAGGTTTAAACCTAGCAGCCCTGCGATCCTTCTGGCGGACTCAATCTCCTTCTTTGCAATCTGCCCATAGTTGAACGTGATTGGATATGCTGTGTAACCTCTTCTAATTGTCAAATACAGGAGCGTTGCGCTGTCAGGACCACCAGAGAATATAACCACCGCTTTCTTTTCCAATCTACTTCACCTCCACCAAGCTTCTCAAGGTCCTATACACAAGGTAGCCAAGTATTCCAGTTGCGAACCCTATCCCTGCCAATAGGTAAACGAAGGTTATTAGGAAAGGGACCCCAAAGGTGTAGCTCAGCAGCGTCCCTACCCATGCCGACAGTATCACCGAGTATGCAGCAAGCCCCAGCAAAACGCTCCTGTCTTTGAGCTTCAGTAAAAGGAGGAGGGCTATGAAAGTTGGGATCGCGCTTAAGAGATCTATAGGTCCAAGCGGACTCGGAATGTTGCCAATCAATACCCCCAGGGTTATGCCTAAAACCCCTGGCATCCCGACCAGGGGGACTATCCCGATCAGTGCATTGGAGACCCTGACCTGTATTGCGCCAAAGCTTATGGGTGACAAAGCCCAGACGAGCGCTACATAAAGTGCGGCTATAACCGCCGTCTTGGCTATATCTCTGCTCTTTAATCTCAAATTCAAACCAGTCCCTCCCGACTCCGGGGTTTATAAGGCGGAACGGGTGGGAGGACCACTCACCCGCCTTACTTAACAACCAATACGTTCTCATACTTATAATAATTTCTGGCAGGTTCAAAATTTTTTGAGCCCCTCCGATCCCTGTCCCATGTACGAATCACCATTTCACTTTGCCTGATCAAGCTTGACATCAAGACTGACTTACGGCAAATTTTTTTTAAAACATATACCAATTAACTTTTGGTGTAAAATTTTGGTCTTGGCAAGGCGCCTACTAAACTTGAAGGAGTCAGGAACCCTGAAGGCAATGGCTAAGGCTAAGGAGTTGCAGTCCATGGGCGTTAATGTCATCCAGCTAGACGTGGGCGAACCAGACTTCCCAACGCCCGAGAATATTGTTAGAGCCGCCAAAACTGCCCTAGACTTCGGCTACACACACTACACGCCCAGCCCTGGGATTCCTGAACTGCGGGAGGCAATCGCCCTGAAGCTCCGCGAAGAGAACAGACTAAACGTCAGCAGGGACAACATCGTAGTCACACCCGGTTCCAAGCAGGCTATCTTCTATGCCGTCATGGCACTCGTCGACGAGGGTGACGAGGTTATCATCCCGACTCCTGCATGGCCCTCCTACATGGAGATCGTCACAGTAGCCGGCGGTAGGGCGAGAGAAGTGCCATCTATGACCGACTTCTCAGTAAACACAGAGGGGATCAAAGAAGCGATCAACAAAAGAACAAAACTCATAATTATCAACTCGCCCAACAACCCCACCGGCTATGTAATGTCGGAGAAAGAGGTCTCAGAGCTGGCAGATATAGTCGCAGATCATGATGTTTTCGTACTCTCCGACGAGATCTATGAAAAGCTGGTATACGAGAGGCAGCACATCAGCATAGGCTCTCTTCCGGGGATGGACGAAAAAACAATAACCATCAACGGCTTCTCAAAGGCTTACGCCATGACAGGCTGGAGGCTGGGTTACGTGGCAGCACCAAAGCCCATAGCTTCCGCCATCAACAAGCTCCAGCAACATTCCGCTAGTTGCCCATCGTCCTTCGCCCAGAAGGCGGCGCTAGAAGCCCTCAAGCCAGAGACCCCTCTGAGACCAATGGTCGAGGAGTTCAGGAGGAGGAGGGATTTCATATGCGGCGCTCTCGAAAAGCTGCACTTCTTTAGGTTTTCCAAACCGCTAGGTGCTTTCTACGTCTTCCCTGACATATCGGCGACCAATATGAAGTCAGGCAAGTTCTGCGATCTGCTCCTGGAAAAAGCAGGGGTTAGCACGACCCCCGGTGAGGATTTCGGCGGTTACGACAGCCACATCAGGATATCCTACGCCAACTCCATGGAGAACCTCATGGAGGCTGTCTCAAGGATAGAGAGGGTTTTGGAATCCCTCCCGTAAAAATTCTCCCAAAAGGCATGCCCTCGCAGCGACCCCATTCACAGTTTCAGGCAGTTCGACCCATGGCTCGTTTTGCCGTCGATGCCATTTTCCGCAATTTGATCCGGCATCTTTCATCTCGTCTCATTTCTCATCTCTTATCTTGTCTCTCATGAACCCAAAAATTAAATTACCAAACCAGACATACCTGAAACAGGTGGGCTTGTTGGTGAGGCGTCGCGGTCGTAAATCTCTGAAGAAGCTTATAGATGATGCCATGAGCGCCGCTGACAACAGGATCACCACTATAAGTCCCAACATGAGGGACGAACTGGCCGACTGCTTCCGATACGAAGATGAGATAATCGTCTACTCCCAAAACCTTGTGGACCTCCCAAGCAAGGTCTACAGAGGAATGCGCCTTGGTCTGAGGCGTAGGGGGCTTAAGATTACCGCCCAGAAGGCGGTAGAACTGAGAAATGACCGGCTCGTGACAGTGAACCGGTATCTGGTTGAAGGAGAAGGCATCGGCGAAGAAGCAGAGATATATGCCAGACTGAACTCACTCAAAGTGGTAAAAGTCTCATAATCTCACGATCGCTAGCCAGGCCCATGTGTGGTGGGGTTTATGAAAAAGTTTGATGTTGTAGTTATCGGTGCTGGACCGGGAGGTTACGTCTCAGCCATACGCCTCTCCCAACTGGGCAAGAAGGTTGCACTGGTGGAAGAGAAGGATGTGGGTGGCACGTGTCTAAACAGAGGCTGTATCCCTACAAAGGCACTTCTGCATGTTGGAGAGATTGTTAGGGAGACTCGCGAGGGCGAGAGACTGGGCATAAAGGCTGAGAAGGTCTCGGTCGACTTTCAGAAGGTCCAGCAATGGGTCGGTCAGACCATCTCCCGCCTCAGGGGCGGCATCGAGTACCTGCTGAGGTCCTATGGGGTAGAGCTGTTACGCGGGCACGCAAGTTTCAAATCTGATAGAGCCCTGCAAATCTCTCCAAAAGGGGAAGTGATCGAGGGGGATAGCGTTGTAATAGCAAGCGGCTCCAAACCCTCAGAACTCCCTTTTCTAAAATCCGACTCCAAGAGGATACTGACATCTGACGACATCTTCAAAATCTCTAGCCTTCCTAAGGATCTTGTCATAGTTGGCGGGGGCGTCATAGGTGTGGAGATTGCGACCGCCTTCTCCTCTCTGGGGACCAGCGTCACCATCTTGGAGATAATGGACCAGATCCTCCCGGGCTACCCCAAGGATCTAGTCTCGCCAGTTGAGCACTCCCTACGGAAAATGGGCGTCCAGATAAAGCTCGGCACAAAGGTGAACCTTTGCGAGTACGCGGATGGTGGTGAAAGGGTCCGTATATGCACCGAGGATGGGGCGTCTTTTGAGGGCGACTACCTCCTCCTGTCGGTAGGTCGGAGGCCAAACACACACGACCTCAACCTAGATGTTGCGGGCATCGAGACGAACGAAAGGGGATTCATTAGAGTTGATGGGAAGATGGAGACCAGTGTGGGAGGGGTCTTCGCCATAGGCGATGTTGTTGGCCTCCCCTTCTTGGCACACAGGGCGATGGAAGAGGGATACTATGTCTCTGAGATAATGTCCGGCTTAAGGGAGAGTATGCCTAGGCTCGCCATGCCTTCCGTAGTCTACACGGATCCGGAGATAGCAACTGTGGGTCTCTGTGAAGAAGAGGCTGCCCGCTCAGGCCTCCAGCCGTTGGTCGGCAAGTTCCCACTCATAGCTTCGGGGAGGTCCCTCACTTTTGGCAGAACGGAAGGGTTTGTGAGGGTTGTGGGCGACTCACAGACTGAAGAGATAATCGGCGCTCAGATAGTGGGGCGCGGGGCTTCAGAGCTCATCGGCGAGCTCGCGCTTGCTATTACAAAATCCCTCACGATGGAAGATCTGGCAGGGGCGGTTCACCCTCACCCAACCCTCAGCGAATCAATTGTTGAAGCTGTCAGGCTGGCGCTGGGAAGACCGATACACTACAAAAAGTGAGTCATTCAGCCTCGGCTTTCATCCATTCTTTCGTATTTCTTTGTCTCATTTCTAATGTATTCAGCCATGTTTTCCTGCAGGTCTTTCAGCTCCTCTCTCTGTGACTTCAGCTCTTTTTCCACAACTCCGAGCAGATCTTTTGGGGATATGGGCTTCATGATAAAGGCGTTGGCGCCGAGACTCAGCGCCCTAAGGGCATTTTCCAGCGAGGCGTAGCCTGTAATTATCACCTTTCGCATCTTGGGCAGGGTATCTGTGAGCCTCTCGATGAGGTCCAGCCCTTCTATGTCGGGCAGCACTATGTCGACCAGTAGGAGGTTGTAGACCCTATCCTTTAGCTTGGTTAGCGCCTCTTGACCGCTCTTTGCAGTGTGAACCAAATAACCCGCGTGCGAGAGGATTTCCTTAACGCTCTCCAGAATATACTCATCGTCGTCTATCACAAGGATCTTTGATCTCTCTTCCAAAGGACACACCATCTGTTTTTACGAAGATAAAAATTGTTGACCAAGTTTAAATCACTTTTGCAAATACCAAAAAATGAGCAAAAATATAATATTTATAAAACTATAAAATTATTAAATTTATAAAAAATTAAAAAATGTTATTTTAAGAAAATGATATTATTATGCCTGCGACGATTGCCGAGCCTATCACGCCTGCCACGTTCGGACCCATGGCGTGCATCAGGAGGAAGTTCTCCGGATCCTCCTTGGCAGCCATCTTCTGGACAACCCTGGCAGACATTGGAACCGCTGAGACGCCTGCCGCTCCAATCATGGGGTTGAAATTGCCCCTTGTAATGAGATAGAAGAACTTTCCCATCAAAACTCCTCCGGCAGTGGCGGTCGCAAAGGCGAAAGCCCCGATGCCGATAATCATTATGGTGCTGAGCGTCAGAAAGCTCTCGGCCCTCATGGTGCCCCCCACCCCAAGCCCGAGCAATATCGTGCTGAGGTTGATGAGTTCGTTCTGTGCCGCCTTCGAGAGGCGCTCAGTAACCCCGCTCTCCCTGAAGAGGTTGCCCACCATGAGCGCCCCGATCAGGGGGGTGGACGTCGGGACCAGCAGGCATGCGACGACTGTAGTGATAATCGGGAATAACAGCTTCTCCCTCCTGGAGACCTCCCTCAGAAGTGGGGGCATCCTCGCCGCCCTCTCTTTCTTGGTGGTCAGAGCCCTTATGACCGGGGGCTGGATGATGGGGACGAGCGACATGTAGGAGTAAGCCGCCACAGCCACAGGGCCCAGAAGATGCGGTGCGAGTTTAGCTGCAGTGTAAACCGTCGTTGGGCCGTCCGCACTTCCTATTATCCCGATGGCTCCAGCCTCTTTCACACTGAACCCCATGGAAAATGCGATCATGATTGCGAGGAAGATCCCTATCTGTGCTGCCGCCCCGAGTATGAATGACTTGGGACTGGACAGAAGCGGTCCGAAATCGGTCATGGCGCCTATACCGATGAATATCAGTATGGGTATTATGCCCGTCTCAAGAAGGTAGTGGTGTATGTAATAGAGGAATCCACCCAATTCCGCTATGCCGCTCAAGGGTATGTTTGCTAGGAGTGCGCCGAATCCAATAGGTATCAGGAGTAGGGGCTCGTACTCCTTCTTTATGGCCAAGTAAATCAGAACAAGCGCAACGGCGATCATCACAATGTTTCCTAGAGTTATATTGAAGTAGCCGCTGGTTAGTAAGAAATTCAAAACTCTTGAGACCAGATCCTCGAACAAACTCACTCACCCGCTGGTATGATCTCCACCAATGGGTCGCCCACGTTGACCTGCTCGCCAGCACTCTTAATCACCCTCTTCACGGCGCCGTCCCTAGGCGCGACTATCTCGTTCAGCATCTTCATGGACTCTATGTAGAGGAGCACATCCCCCCGCTTGACTGTTCCCCCCTCCTTAACTTCGATCATAGAGATCACCCCGGGGAGTGGGGACTTTACCAATAACGCCTCCTTGGGCTTTTTCACCTCCTTGACTGGAGCCCCCTTTGGCACCAAAACTTCCTCTTTTGTTACCGGAATAACCTCCCTAATCCCCTGTGGGGCGGCGCTCTCTGCAGGCGCCTCCAGAATCTGACCCTCTCTTGGTCCGGCTTCCACGACAGGGAGTTCACGATGACTTTCCAGCTCATAAGTAGGGCTTGTTGGGGGCTCCCCTTTGGTAATGACGGACAAACCCTTCAGCCCCTCGACTAGGACCTCGTAATCCACACCGTCGACTCTGACCCTCAACCTTCCCTCATCTATGGGCTCCACATCTACCTCTTTCTTTATTCCTCTGATGGTTATGCTAAACCTCAACCAAAAACTCACCTCATGTAATCTCTGCGTCCACTCCTCTTCCACTCCTCCCTCGCGCTGTCAAGGAGTGGGCGTTTTTCAACCCTTTCTGCCCTCCTTGGAGATAGCTTGGCCCTCCCTCCGACTTCGCTCGCCCGATAAAGGTAGACAGCCGTTGCTATGAATGGGAGCACATTGCTGGCATCGTCTTCCCTCTTAATTGTAGGCGGCGGTCCTTCTGTGCCCTCCTTCCTCCCGAACTTTCCGATGAAATGAAATATTAGGGCAAGAAGCGCCAGAAGTGCTGTGGTTATTCCCATGCCCACTAAGCTCTCTGCCAGTATTGTTGAAAAAGAATCCATACTCACTAAATACTCATAATATTATAAATCCATTTTGCACCATTGGGAAAAATAAACCGACTTCAGTCTCGCGTTATTGTCGAATATGGGGTGGGCCATCAGTTTCAATCTTCTTGGGATCATTCTCCAAGGGAGCCCATGGGCCTGAGCCTTCATTAGCAAGTGCCTCGGGGAAATTTCTGGTGGCATTAATCAGATCTCTGCAGCCCCTGAATCAGGTGGGCGATGAATTCCCTCCCGTTCCGAGCGGATATATTCTGGACTTCCCGTTCTCCTTTTGGATCCTAAATATGTGGTCTGCCGCACCCTCCAGCTCCCTCTCATGGGAAACTATTATCGCTTGGGCCGGGCCAAGTTCCCTTATCAGGTCGCCTATCTTCCCCACTTGGTCTTTGCTGAAGCCATCTGTTGGCTCGTCCATTATTATCAGCCCGCCCTCCGCCCCAGACCTCTTCCGCACGATCTCGTTCAGCGCAAGCCTGTATGCCAGGGCTAACGCAGTCCTCTCCCCGCCGCTCAGGTTTGATATCTCCTGCTCATAGGTCTCCTGCATTATTATCGGCGTGAAGTCCTCATCGACCATGACGCTCTTGGTGGGGTCTTCGACCATGAATGCAAAAAACCTCGAGAACTCCTCGTTGAACTCCCTGTTGGCGCCCATCAGTATGGTGAGCTCAATCCTCTCCAGAGCCGGAATGAAGCACTCGTCCAGCCACGTCGCGTACTCTGTCAGCCTCTTTGCCTTGGCCAGCCTCTCCTTTATCCTTTCCCTATCCTTCTCAAGAAGCGAAGCCTGCAGATCAATGTTCTTGAGTTCAGTTATCACCTCGACCCTTTCTTGCTCCAACTTTTTAATCCTGATCTCAAGCTCTTTCATCTCGAGCTCAATCCTCTCCAGCTCAAGTTTAAGCGCCCTGTACTCCTCTGCGGCTTTCCTCGCGCCCTTTATTTTCTCACCAAGGTCATCAACCTTTGCAAGGAGGTCCTTCAGCTCCGCCTCGTCCCTCCCGAGCCGCTCCTCGATGTCGAAGAGTCTCTCTTCAAGCTCTTCAGCCAAGCTGCTCCCGTTCAAATAGTCTTGAATTTCTCTGTGGAGGGCCTCAAGCCTCTCCAGTTCCCTCTGGAGTTGAGATCTTTTCTCCCTTGCCTCTTCCAGATCTCTCTTGAGCTTCGACAGCCTCCCCAGGAACTCTTCATTATCGACCCTCTGGTTGCAGGTGGGGCATACCTTCCTCTCCACCAGCGATGAGTAGGTTCTGAAGAGTTGGCTCTTAACGCCTAGATCTTCTATCACAGCCTCCAACCTTCCTTTGACGCCCCTCAGCTCCTCCTCAACTGCCTTGAGATCCGCAACCGGCCTCTTGAGCTTTGACAGGATCTCGTCCCTCTGTTTCCTTATCTCCCCGGCCTTCGCCCTGTTGGATTTAATCGTCTGCTCGAGGGCTTTAATCTTGGCATTGGCATCGTTCAGAGCTGCCTGTAGCTCGGCCTCCTTTTTTGCCTCCCCCGAGAGCCTCTCGAGCTCCTCCCTGAGCCTCTTTGCCTCATCCTCATAACCCCTCATCTCTACATTTAGGTCTAGGAGCTCTTCCTCCGAGGTCCTCGCCCTCTCCTCCACCTCGGCCCTCTTGGCATTGAGCTCTGCGACTTGCCTCTCGATCTCTGGCAGCCTCTCACCCTCCTCCAGATAGAGCCTGGCGATGGAGCGGAACTCCCTCGACAGAGTCCTGGCGTTGTCCCTTGCGACCTTGTACTCTTCGAGCCTAAGCGCCTTCCTTATTATCTGTAGCCTCTCCTCTGGTGGTCTGTTGAGTATCTCCTTCATCTCCTCTTGCGGTGTGTAGACTGCGTATCTGAAGATTATGCTCTTTGCCTTTGGATCCACTGGCTCGTTGTACCCCAGTATCCTGAGCACCGCCTCTTTCATCTCCTTTGGTGAGTACCTGTACCTCTTCCCTCCCTCTTCGATCCAACAGTCCTCCTGCCTCACCCCTCCCGGGACGGTCGCCCCCTTCCTCCCCATGCCCTTCTCAACCCTGACCAGAGATCTGTGGACCTTTACCTCCCTCCCGCCAACCTCAAAGGTCAGCTCCACCTCCCCTTCGTTCTTACCTAGGCTGAGGAGGGTCGTTCCCTTCTCGTTGCCTAGCCCGAAAAGCGCAAACTCTATTGCGAGTAGGAGCGTGGACTTCCCGGACCCTATGTCACCCTCAAAAAGTATCATCCCATTGGGGAACTCTATTTCGCCCTCCTCGTAGGTCCTTATGTTCTTGAGCCTCAGGCGCCTGAGTATCGTGGTCTCTACCCCCTCAGCAGGTCCTTGATCCCAAGGACATCTATCGCGGCGTCCCTGACCCTGGCCTCGTAATCCCCCTCGGTCTCCCCATCCATCTTTGGAACCTTGAGTTGCTGCAGGAGTGACTTGGAGAGAGCGACAGCCTCTGTGTTCAGCCTCCCCTCCTCAAACTTTCTAGACTTGGAAAATTCCCTGAAGGTCTCCTCCTCTATCTTCTGGACATCGTCGCTCACCACCGCCTGCCCCTCAAACTCCCTCGACCTGAGCTGACTCCTGTTCAGGTGCAGGTATATGGCGCCCCTTTTCATGATCTCTTCCCTGAGAGAGGCAAACTCCACCTCACTCGTCTTGCCGCTGGAGAGTTCTCCAAAAACCCTCATCACCACGACCTTCCCTCTAACGTCCATCCTCGATGCCAGCGCCCTCAGCCTCTCGTTCAGGGTGAATGCGGACAACCCTGTGGCATCGACTTCCTCATAAACTCCCTCAAAGGCAGTCATGTCCAAGAATCTTGGGGCGCCGTCCTCCACTATGTAGAAGCCCCTCCTCTCCCCCTTCACGGTGTTCTCAAGGTCTATCCCCCAACCTGTGAATAGGGGTCCAGGGTAGACTATCTTCTTCTCCCTCAGGTACTCAATTCTCCGGTGCAAGTGCCCTCCGGCATAATAGTCAAACCCCTCAGGCAGGTCGGTTGAGGCGATCCCCTCGAACCTCTCCCCCGACTTCCTGACGTCATCTAGGGCACTGTGGAACAAAAATATCTTGAAGCCCTTAAAAGATGCTAGATACTCCCTGTCCAGGTGCTTGAACGACTCCTTCTCCAAGGAGAGCTTCCTGCCAGAGATTCCAGTCAAAATGGCGCCGCTCCTTCTGTCCACGACCACCTCTGGCCTCAACATCCCGTTCACGGTGGAGGGCTTGCCGACCCTGACAATGACGCCCGCCTCCTCCAGTATGTCCACCATGGAGGTCGCATTCGGGGAGAAGTCGTGGCTGCCGTAGACCACATATATCCTCCTACCAGTCTCAACGAACCTCATCATCACCTTTGTGGCTTCCTTTACAACAGAAAGGTCGGGTATATTCACGTGGAATAAATCTCCAGCGATCACCACAAAATCCACGTCCTCCTCCAAGCACTCCTCGAAAGCCCTCCTGAAAGTTTCCATCTCCAACTCCCTAAGCCTCGGCTCCGATGTAGCCCCGAGGTGTATGTCTGCCATGTGCGCAAACTTCATCGTCTCACCCTAGTAGAACACACTCTCCGTTCCCTTTGCAGCCTCAGCCGTCTTGACAAGCTCTTCAAAGAGCGGAGTGTATATGGGTACAGGGAACTTTGAGAATATGGAGCTGACTATGCTCTCCCCTTTCTCTAGACCTGCTATCACCTGCTCGTACTGGGAGAGGTCCTGCGGCGAGCTCTCGATTAGCCTCTGCCTCTCCCTTGCCATCTCGTTCCCCATAATTATCTTTGTGCCGATATTTGCCAGTATCTCGTCGGGGATGACCGAAACCATCTGAGTCACCGCCACCAGACCTATCTTGAACTTTCTTCCCTCTCTGGTTATCCTTCCGAAGATGTTCCCCCCGTACAGCTCGCCTAGGACCCTAGGAGCTTCTTCAAGGATTACGCCAACCTGCACCCTCTCTTGGAGGGTGCCCTCGTCCTTGTAGCCCTCGTACCTCCTGAATACCTCCCTCATCACCGCGCTCATTATAACCAGCCCGGTGTCGTCGGAGATAGAGGATCCGTCTATGATCACTACCCTCCCCCTCTCCAGCGCGTCTGCGATGTCCTTTATGGTGCTCTCACCGAACCCCTCAAGGTCGAAGACGTCGTCCTCGCAGCAGGGCTCCTCGCCCTCCATTGCGCACCTTATCTTGAAGAGGTTTCCAAGCTTCCTCCTCAGCGACCTGATCGTCACGCCCTGGACCCCCTTCCTCTCGTATTCCTTCTCCCTCTGGGGGTCCTCCCTCATCAGCTCCTTTATCCAATCATGTGAGAACTCCCTCCGGTACAGCTGGAGCGCCCCCTCTTGTGCGGGAGAGAGTTCCAGTATCCCCAAGAGATCCTCAGGGTCGATGGTCCTCAGGCTTACCTTCAATTTCTTTTGCCCAGGTGGAGGGCTTTTCGAGTAGTACACAAGGTTCCTATCCGCCTTCGGGTGGTTCTTCAGACCCTTGTTAGCGCCAGACCCGAAGTACTCGTTGTGCACGTCGAGCACCAGCATCCCGAACTTACCGTGGTTCATTATCTCCCAGAGCATCACCTTCACAAGATTGGACTTCCCCCTACCTGTTTGTGCTGCTATGAGGGTGTGATGGGAGAGCATCTGCTCGCCGTCCATGTAGTAGTCAAAGTCCAGGACACTTCCGCCACTCCGCAGCTTCCCGAGGAATATCTCGTTCCTTGGTCTCTTTAGGAATGAGAAGTCTTCAGACGATGCCCTCTTGGCTGGGGAGAGGAAGTGGGGCATGGACCTCGGTGCTCTGTAACTCCCGTCGACCTTGGAGATCTCCACTAAGGGGGTTATTCTAACCTTCCTGAAGATGCGTAGATCGTCCTCGGGGAACTCGATCCTTGGTCTTGTGCCTTCGACCATGCTGCCTGCGCTTGTTAGGAGTCTGCCCTCCTCCAGAAGCGTTCCAAACTCCATGGCCGATACCATGAATATGTACTTTTTCGCCTCACTCTCCACAACAACAAGTTCCCCCAACTCGAGTTCTGCGCCCTTCTTCTCCCTAATTACGAGGGCGGCGTTATTCCCTCCAACAACAGAGCCAACAACCTCCATGGTAGATCAGCCCAACTCGTCAAGAATTTTGTGTCCGCTGAGAGATCTCTCTACTGTCTCCAGCCTTTTAATATCTTCAATTTCCAGCCTGTCCAGTATGAGGTCTTTCATGTGCATCGCCTCCTCCATGCCAACCCTCGCATATGTGTGCGCGTCTATCAGGGCATAAGGGTATCCGGGGAACGCAAAGTACCTCGAGTTGGCAACGAGCCCGCGCAATAGCTTTTTGAGCTGCTCATTCTCGACCTCCTCGAAAACGTCAAGCCTAAAGCTTCGATCGGCCCCGTCATTGAGCTTCACGAAGTACACTACCGCCCTGTTAGTCCACTCCTCTGATCTTCCGATCCTTGCGGCCCACCTCTGAAACCCCTTCTTCCTCGCCAGGCTCTCCAGGAAACCGGAGATTGGGTGCCCCTCTAAGGTGAATATTGTAGTCGTTTTCGAGAGTCCTGCGATCAGCGAGCCCTGCCTCGCCGCGCGATCGTGCACGCCATTTGCGAGCTCTGACTCCCCAGGAAACGCCGTCTGGAGCGTCCCGTCCATCAAAATGAACTCAGGGCTGGACCTCAGGGCGTTATGGACATAGGCCCACTCGCAGAACCTTCTCGCCATCGAGACCGCCCTGGATATATCCCCCCTGCTCCTTCCCACCCTCATCTCCGCGGAGCAAGAGTCCACCTTTGGGAAATTAAACTTCCATTCCCCCTCTAGGACCTGAGTGACCTCTGTCTCGTAAAATATCCTGTCCCCTTCCTTCACCGCCTTGGTTATCGAGACGAAGGTGCACTTGTCGAAGAAGTCCAGCTTCTTCATCCCGACAAAAGAGTTGCAGTAAACCCTGTTCAAGACCACAGCCAGTGTCGGCGTCTTTATCACTTCTGCCGTTCCGCCGTCTATGGCTGAGATCTTTATCTCCTCCGAGCTGTCAATCTCCACTATGGAGCCAAGGTCAAGCTCCTCATCAAACCCATATGCCCTCGTCCTCTCAGGAAACTTCAAAAATTCCCTCAAAAGCCTTACCGTGTATTGGAGTCGCTCTTCCAACTGCTGCACCTCATAATTCAAAGAGATTTATAAACGAATTCTTTTTTTAACCCTATTGGCCGACTGACGGAGTCTTCCCTGAGGAGGGCGATCAATGCCTTACCCTTCCGCCTCCCATCTCTCTGACCTTTTAACCAGGTCGGTGAGGGTCAGCTGCCTCCCCCTTTCCTTCAGGGCTATGGCAAGATCGTAGATCTCCTCAACACTTTTGAAACTCAGATTCCGGATCTTCTCAAAGTTCCACCCCGTACACTTTATGGCGGAGACCACAGAGGCAAAGGAGACTGCCTTTATCCAGCTTCCGCTCCTCAGGTATGCAGCCAGAAAGCTTCCGGCCCATGTGTCCCCAGCTCCCGTCACGTCAACCGCGTTCTTCGTTATCGCAGCCATGGCCGGGATGAACTCAATTCCTTCTTGGGATCTTATCAGCGTGCCCATCTCACCGAGCGTCAGGACAAGCGTCTTTGTTTTTATTGCCCTTATGGCTTCCGATACAACCTCTGTGCCCGTCAAAGCGTGAAGCTCCCTTTCGTTTAGTATGAATATGTCTGAGAGGGATGCCGCATTCAGAACCGCGCGCCGGTTCGAAGACTCATCGAGGTAATGGATGGCAGAGTTCACAGACACCGTGACGTTGCAGTTTTGCTCCTTAATCGCTCTGACCATCCGTTCAACCTTGGGGGGGTTCATCGGCGCCAAATGCACCATTTTAAAGCCAGACTTGAGAGCCGATGCGAGGTCGCGGGTGGTGATTTTTGAGCCAGGGCCTATGAAGACCCTTCGGTAGGACGCGTTCCAATACCTGTCGTATGTTATGAAGAACTGCGTGCTCTTTCCCTTGACGGTCTTTATGTGCCCTTTTATGTCGGAGAGGGCCTCCCAGAAGCGGTAGTCCTCGCCCACCGCGGAGAGTATGGCTACGTCCTTGCATATAGTCCTCGCACCCATGGCGGCGTAGAGGGCGGCTCCGCCCGGCTGGAACATTTCTCCGCGCGGGTTGCGGATTCGGTCCATGGATATATGACCAACAAAGAGTATCTCCGGCAAAGAGGGTCACTCGCTCTTATTATGCCCTCAAGTATAAAAAACGATCACTTCCCATCAGAGCCGCCTTGAATTCGGATGCTGGGGGCTGAGGTCTTTGACCCCTGCGGAGATTGTGAATTTTTGTGCATCAGAAGGTGTGGGCTTTCGCGCCATGTCATGGTGGTTGCTTGGATGGTAACTCCAGAAAGCTCTTTTTCACCAGCTGACGCCATGAAACCCGCGCAGAATGAATGTTATCCCGAATGCCACAAGGGCAAACCCGAGCCCTGCTACAAAATATGGATAGAACCTCCCGAGCTTTTTGCCCCTTGACCCTAGCAAAGCGAGTACCGTCAGCCACAGGAAGTCGAGCCATATGTGCGAGGCGAACATCACACCTACCCCCAGCACCCCTGCCATGTCCATTGCGATTATCACCAGGGGAGCTCCGACTGTGGCCCACCATATCAGGAAGTAGGGGTTCAGGGAGGATAGCCCGATCCCCACAGTCACGGGATGCCCTGAGAGCCTCAGCACCTTTCCTTCCTGCCCGCCTCCCCTGGACCCTTTAATTGTCAAGAGGCCGAAGATAACCATGAAGATGCCACCGCCAAAGGAGACCCATCTGAGGTCCAGTGACGAAATGAAGGCTGCCCCCATGGCTATCACAAGAACTAGTGGGAGCTCCACCATGAGGTGCCCGAGGCCTATTGAAGGACCTGCCTTCCAGCCCTTCTTTGAGCCGGACGCTATGGTCGCAAATGTCAGCGGTCCAGGGGACATCACCCCCGAGGCACTCACCACCACGACCATGGGCAAGAACTCGATCCAGGAAATCGCCATTGACCCTTGCCCCTCTACTTGCCTCTGCGCCTCCTGAGCTCCCTGTAGACATCCTCCAGACTCGCCCCCCTCATCTTCAAGAGGAGGACCAGGTGGTAGAATAGATCGGCGACCTCGTAGACAGTTCTCTCCTTTCCTTCGCTCAGTGCGGCGACTGCCACCTCAGTCGCCTCCTCCCCTACTTTTTTGGCAACCTCTCCGATCCCCTTGAGGACTAGACTCGAGGTGTAGGACCCTTCCTTCGGGTTGGAGATCCTATCCTCTATGACCTCCTCTAGCTCCCTAAGGATCCCCGCCCCTCCTTGGTAATCCCTGACTGGGATGTGGAAACATGTCTCCTTCCCGGTGTGGCACGCGTTGCCGATCTGGTTGACCTTGAAGAGGAGCGAATCAGCGTCGCAGTCGATATAAACGCCCAGAACGTACTGGTAGTGCCCCGACTCCTCTCCCTTCATCCATAGCCTCTGCCTGGACCTGGACCAGTAGTGCATCATCCCCGTCCTGAGGGTCCTCTCCAGTGCCTCCCTGTTCATGAAGGCCAGCATCAGCACCCTTTCATTCTGGTCGACCGTTATGACCGGTATGATTCCGTTCAACTTCTCGAAGTTCAGGGTATCTATGACCTTTTTAATCTCGGGCTCGCTGAACTTGGCACCTTCCATAGGATCACAACCTCACCGGAACTCCCCTTTCTTTCAGGTACTTCTTCACGTCCTCCACAGTGTACTCTCCGTAGTGGAATATGGAGGCTGCTAGCGCAGCGTCAGCCTTCCCTTCCACAAATGCCCTGTATATGTGCTCAGGGTTCCCGGCCCCGCCGGAGGCTATCACCGGTATGTTCACAGACTCTGAGACCCTCCTTGTGAGCTCTAGATCATAACCCATCTTAGAACCATCGTAATCCATGCTCGTCAGGAGTATCTCCCCGGCCCCTAATTCCTCCACCTTCCTTGCCCACTCCAGCGCGTCCAAACCCGTCCCCCTTCTCCCGCCGTATATGTAAACCTCCCAGCCGCCCGCCTCAGTCCTCTTTGCGTCTATGGCACAAACTATGCACTGGCTCCCGAAAGCCTCGGCCCCCTCCCTCAGAATACTTGGGTTCAGGACCGCAGCCGTATTGAGGGAGACCTTGTCCGCCCCTGCCATGAGGACCCTCCTCACGTCGTTGTAGCTCCTTATACCCCCTCCCACAGTGAATGGTATGGAAAGCTCGTAGGCGGTCTTCTTAACCAGGTCGATGAGGATCTCCCTGTCCTCCAACGATGCTGTTATGTCGAGGAACACGATCTCGTCTGCCCCCTGCGTCTCGTAGGTGAGTGCCTGCTCGACGGGGTCGCCCGCGTCCCTTAGGTTCTTGAACCTTATGCCCTTGACAACCCTCCCCTTGTCGACGTCGAGGCACGGTATTATCCTCTTACTCAACATCGGCAAGTACCTCCCTCGCCCTCTTCAGTTCTATCATCCCCTCGTAGAGCGCCCTACCGATAATGACGCCTGCCACCCTCTTCCCCCTCAACATTAGTAGGTCCTCTATTGAGGAGAAACCCCCTGCCAGATAAAACTCCGCAGGAACGCTGGAAGCAACCCTCAACGAGTAATCGAGGTTTGGTCCTTTAAGCATCCCGTCCCTCTCAATCGACGTCATCATGATCTTCCTCACACCAGCCTCAACGAGCCTCTTGCACAGGACCTCTGCATCCAGCTCCAGCAGGTCTTTCCACCCTTTGACCGCGACCCTGCCCATGAAGTGATCCACGGCCGCCATCACCCTTTCTGGACCGAAGGACCTGAGGGCATCTTTGATGGTTCTGAGCTCCAAGGCTGCCGTACCAAATATCACCCTCTCGGCGCCTGAGTTTATGTATTCCTCAGCCCTCTCGATGCTCCTTATCCCCCCTCCCACCTGGACCGGTACCTTGACCTCCCTTATTATCCTCTTTATGGCATCCCTGTTGTCCCTTGCCCCTGTTGCAGCGTCCAAGTCTATCACGTGAAGGAGTTCGGCGCCCTCGCCCTCCCACCTCCTCGCAGCCTCAAGCGGGTCGTCATAGTAGACTGTCGCGTCCTCAAGCCTCCCCCTCCTCAGCCTGACACACTTCCCGCCTGATATGTCGACGGCTGGTATGACCTTTATCACCTTCTGCACCACCCAAGGAAGTTCTTCAGGAAGATTACCCCCTTCTTGCCGCTCTTTTCAGGGTGAAACTGCGTCCCCACAAGGTTCTTCTTCTCCACGATCGCTGGGATCTCGACGCCGTAGTCCGTTGTGGCGAGGACCACATCTTCATCTGTCCTGCAGTAGTAGGAGTGGACAAAGTAAAAGTAATCTCTGGGATTCAGATCCTTCAGCAATGGGGAGTCCTTAACCAGAGTTATATCGTTCCACCCCATGTGGGGGACTTTTACAGAGTTGGGCAACCTTACAACCTCCCCACTGATTAGCCCGAGCCCTTGGTACTCTCCGCCCTCATAGCTCTTCTCAAACAGCAACTGCATGCCGAGGCAAACTCCCAGCGTGGGCCTGCTGCCCGACTTGATAGCCTCAACAACCCCACCGAGGCTCTCGAGAGCCCTAATCCCGTCCCTAAAGGCACCCACGCCGGGTATGACCACTGCCTCTGCGTCAGATGCCTCCCTCTCGCTTGATGCCAATACAACCTCTCCGCCTGCCCTCTCCAAACCCCTCCTTATGCTGAGGAGGTTCCCGAGCCCCAGGTCTAGTATGGCTACCTTCATCAGATCTCACCCTTGGTACTCGGCACGCCCCCTCCAACCTGCTCTAACGATTTTTTGAGTGCAAGGGCCAGGGCCTTCACCGCAGCCTCGACCCTGTGGTGGTCGTTTGAACCGTAAAGCACCCTTATGTGCATGTTGCACTGGAGGGACTGCGAAAGAGTCTCCAGGAAGTGTTTTATGTCCTCAAACTTCGTGTCCTCTATGACCTCGCTCCTAACACCAAGCTCTAGCCGGCTGTATGCTCTGCCCCCGAGGTCTATTACCGCCCTCGCCAAGGAGTCGTCCATAGGGACATATGCGTAACCAAACCTGGCAATCCCTCTTTTATCCCCGAGGGCTGAGAGGATGGACTTGCCTATAGCTATTGCCAAGTCCTCTATCAGATGGTGCTTCAGGTCACCCTCAGCTCTGACCCTTATGTCAATGCCACTGTGCTTTGCAAGAGTCCTGAGCATGTGGTCCATGAATGCTGTACCTGAAGAACCCTCAAAACCCCCCCCTCCGTCGAGCTCGGTCGTCACGCTTATGTCAACTTCGTTGGTCTTCCTCTTGTGCTCTCCACATCTCGGTCCCATTCACACACCCCCAAGAACCTTTTTCAGCGCCTCAACAAACTTTAGGTTGTCCTCCCTCCTGCCCACAGTCACCCTCAGGCAGTTCTCTAGGAGCGGGAGCCCCCCTCTGTCCCTTACCTCTATACCTTCTGCCCTGAGCGATCTGCAGACTTCAGAAGAAGGCCTTGCAGGATCTATCAATTTTACAAGTATGAAGTTTGCGCTCGAGGGGTATGCCTTAACGCCGTTGACCATCTCCAGCTCAGCCATGAGGTACTCCCTTTCCTCCACCACCATCCTTATGAAAGCCTCATACACCCTCCTGTTCTTTAAGACTAGTCTGCAAGCCTCCTGCGCAACTGAGTTTACACTGAATGGGCTCTGAGCTGACCTCAGCCATTTGACGAGGTCGCGGTCCCCGACCCCATATCCTACCCTCAGCCCTGCCAGACCGTATGCCTTCGAGAAGGTCCTCAGGACCAGCAAGTTCGGGTACTTTGGCGCCTCCAACGTCAGGCTGTATGGTGCAAAGTCGACGTATGCCTCGTCCAGCACAACAATGCCCTCAAACTCCTCAACAACCCTCAGGACCTCGTCCCTCTGATACTGCCTTCCCGTCGGGTTGTTTGGAGAGCAGATGAATATCACCTTGGTCCTCTCATTAACCGCAGACAAGATCTTTTCGGCGGATATCTCAAAGTCCTCGTCCGTCAGGACGTTTCTTGCAATGCCGCCTGACAGCCCCACGTAAAACTTGTACATCTCAAAAGTGGGATCGACAACCAGCGCCTCCCCCCTTCCCACAAACACCTTGGCAACGAGATCTAAGATCTCGTCAGACCCGTTGCCCACTATCAACTCGTCTTCCCATATGCCGAGCTCTTGTGATATGGCTTCCAATGCCCTCCCGCCCTTTGTAACTGGGTACCTTCTCACGTCAACGCCTTGGGCCGCCTCCATCAGAATGGTGTGGGAGAAGAACTTGTCCACAAGGAAGTTCTCGTTGAGTCCCATCCTCAGACGAACTTCCGATAGATCCTCGTAGGTAGCCTTTTTGCCCTTAAGAACTTCCTTTATCTTCTCCTCAATAAGGTCCTCTGCCTTCATAATTCTCCCGTCCTGAGGATTATCGACTTGGCGTGGTACGGCATCCTCTCCGCGTCCGCAAGAACCTTCCCATCGGCACTCACGCTCAGGAGTCCGTCCTTGGTGCACTTCACGATCTCGTTCGCCTTCAGGAAGTCCCTCACCGAGAGGGGCGATGCCCTCTTTGCCCACCCCATTGTTGGCAGGACATGGTTTGTTCCTGCGGTGTAGTCCCCGATTGCCACTGGGGAGTACTCTCCCAAGAATATCGCCCCCGCGTTCTCGATCTGGTTCAACACCTCATCGGCGTCCTCACAGATGAGCTCTAGGTGCTCCGGAGCGATCTCGTTTATCAGCCTGACTGCTTCCTGTCTATTCTTGACCAAAACAATGCACGCGTTTGAGAGGCTCTCATTGAGTATCTCCTCCTTACCAAACTCGCCAATACCTCTCTCCACAAAACCTTCGATCTTACTCGCGACCTCAAACCTTGGGGTAATGAGTATCACCTTTGCCCTCGGATCATGCTCCGCCTGGGCGAGGAGATCCGCGGCGAGCCATTCGCAGATCTTGAGATCGTCCACATCCGCGTATACAACTAGCTCGCTGGGTCCAGCTGGCATGTCAACTGCGACGTCCCAGCTCACCAGCATCTTCGCCACGGTCACATAGATGTTCCCTGGGCCGACTATCTTTTCCACCCTCCTGACACTCTCAGTCCCGTAAGCCATGGCAGCGATCGCCTGAGGTCCCCCAACCCTGTAGACGCTGTCGGCTCCGGTCACGTACGCCGCTGCCAATATGGCATCAGGCACCCTCCCGCCTTCCTTTGGCGGGGTGGATACAGCACACCTGCTCACGCCAGCCACCTTGGCCGGCAGGACCGTCATGAGAACTGTTGAGAGGTAAGCTGCTCTCCCTCCGGGGATGTAGGCACCTGCGGAACTTATTGGCATGAACCTCACACCAACAGACAACCCTGGGGCCGTTTCTATGGCGAATGATTCCGGAACCTGCCTAGCCTGAAACATCCTTATCCTCTCTGCAGAATTAGAGAGGCTCCTCTTGACCTCCTCTGGCATCGAGTCGTAAGCCCCTCTGAGTTCTGGGGGATCAACCAAAATCTCCTTTGCCGAGATCTTCACACCGTCAAACCTCTCAGTGTATTCAAGGAGGGCGGCATCCCCCCTCACCTTCACGTCGCTCACGATCTTTCTGACACTCTCCACGACCTGCTCCGGCACCGTTTCTGGTCTCCAAAGCCTGAAACCATCATAATCCAATATTCTCATGTCATCCTCACCAAGAGAGATTCCAAGATCTTTATGCGCTCGTACTTTGTCTTATATGCGACCTTGTTGCATATGAGCTTAGCAGTTGACCTCAGTATGGTTCCTATCGCCCTCAAACCGTTCCTCTCAAGGGTCCTCCCGGTGCTGGCAAGATCAACAATGCAGTCAGCCAGACCCAGTATTGGTGCTATCTCGACCGCCCCCCTCAGTGCTATTACCTCCACCTGGATCCCCAGCTCGTTGAAGAACTGCCTAGTAAGATTTGGAAATTCTGTCGCGACTCTGGTACCTTGGGGGAGCTCGGCTGGATCTTTATATTTACTGTCTGACTTGACGGCAACAACAAGGCTGCACTCGCCGAAGCCCATGTCAGCGAGCTCGTAGACCTCAAGCCCACTCTCCGCCACAACGTCCCTTCCAGTTATCCCCACATCCGCTATACCATAATAAACATAAATTGGTATATCTGCAGCCCTTACGGAGAGGAGCTGAACCCCCTCCAGCGTGGTGTTGGTCAGGTAGACCCTGTCCTCATCTAAAGGTCGTATGTTTGCCCTTTCCAAGGCCTCCATAGCTGGTCCTCTGAGTCGCCCTTTGTTTGGTACTGCCAGTATCACCCCTTTCATAATTCGTCCTCCAGCACCTTCCCGCTCCCCAGATCCATTACCCTACAACCGACGAGTATGCCCTCCTTCTCTCCCCCATAACGTGAAACCGTGCAGGCAACCCCTTTGTCCCTCAGCCTCCTAGCAAGCCGGATAGCCTCGTCTCTGTACCCATCTAGATAGTAGACCGACGTGGGCTGAGCCTTCCTGCCGCCCAGGCCCTCCATCGCCCTGACCAGCAGATCCACGCTCACAGCGAAGCCCACCGCGCCCATGTCCAAGCCGAACTCTTTCATCATCGCATCGTACCTGCCCCCGCCGCCTATGGGTAGTCCAACACCCTCCAAGAAGATCTCAAATACTACGCCGTTATAGTACCTCATCTCCCTCAATGTGCTGAGATCTATTCTGACATTGCCAGAGTATCCGTAGGCCTTGAGAACGTCAAATAGCTCCCCAAAATACCTTATGTCCTCCTCGATCCCTCGGACCCCAATCTCTGCCACCTTTGTCAACACGTCCGGTCCGCCCCGCACCTCCATCATGTAAGCGAATGCCTCCAAGGCTCGATCGTCGGTTACAACCTCCCTCAGGTCCCCCATGGATTTTGCTGAGACCGCCCTTCTGAGCCCCTCGTAGTTGGTGATCTTGAACTGATCCACAGCCTTTCTGAAGACTGATATGCTTCCTAAATCCACCTTAGCCCCGCCCAAGCCTGCCCTCTCCAAGCACTCAAGCGCGAGCGCAATAATCTCTCCGTCGGCCTCCGCCCCTCCCTCCCCGATCAATTCGGCTCCTGCCTGCCAAAATTCCCTTTGCGAGTGAGTCTTGGGACTCAGGAATCTGATACAGTTCTCAATGTAGAACAACCTGCTCTCGCTGCAAGACCTAGACGCCAGCATTCTTGCAATCTGTGTGGTGACCTCCCCCCTGAGCGAGAGTAGCTTGCCGTCTCCGTCTTGGAATTTGAAAATGGAGTCGGCGAAGGGCTCGCCAGCTCCGCCCCGGATGATGTCGAAGTAGTCTATGGTCGAGGTTCTTACTTCCCTATAGCCCCAGAGCTCAAAGGTCTGCCTGAACTTGTCCTCTATGTACCTGTACTTGTCAACTTCTTCTGGGGAGAGATCCTTGAATCCTTTCGGCGTCTGGTAACGCGTGAACTAAATTCCTCCTGTCCACAGTTCTCCCCTCTCCCATGGCATGTGCCTCCCTGTATTTAAATATTTCCCACATATTTCCCACTTTAAAGAAGATAGATTTAATCCTCTAAAAGGTTTCATATAACCCTTTTAAACTCTCAGAGACGACTGAAACCCCGGGCGATGATATGGTGCGTCAGGCTACCCGTGCTCGTGGGGACTTGCGAGGAGACCCTCTCAGCGCTTTGTCAGTTGCAGACGACACTCAAGGGCTTGAAAAGCCTATCGGGTAAGCCAGGTCAGAGGAGGTCATATAAGCGGCTGAAGGAGATCGGGATGACCATGATTCTAACGCCAACCCCGGAACCATTCAGCAACATAATTGGGATCTCACTCTTGGGAATTGCCAAATATCTGGAATGGCGCTCACCTCCTCTGACCTTGTCTGACATTGGAGAGGAGTTCCGAACAACTCTCAAAAACATCCGCATCTTATAGATTGATTGAAAATGAGCGCATCATGCCTCTTCGGGCGGGACTATTGCGCTGTTCCCCGCCTCATCCTCAATTATTATCCTGAACTGGATCTTGCCATCCATCGCGAGCTTTATCCTCTCAACGGCCTTCCTGGCGCGCTCCTTAACAGCCCCCTCAGACCCTCTGTAGAGTTGCTCAGCAATAGCTAGGAACCTGTCCAAGACCCCTTCTACATTTGTTATGAAAGCCTCAGATCTTGGACCCGGCCTCAGCTCAAGCCCAAGCTCTGGAATGAGTATGGTTGACGTTGTGGACCTTATCACCCTAGCCGAGAGGTCACCCACGTTCCTTACATTGTACTCAACCTTAGACGGTCCTGAGTACTCGAGCGCAACTGTGTCGAATACCCTGTATCCGCACTGTGAACAGAGCATCGATATTATCAGCATCCTTCCGAAACGGGGTATCTTGACATATACCTCCTTGACTTCCAAGGTTTCCCTGCCGCAACTCGCGCAGAGCACCCTGTAAGTGTTTTCCCTTCTCTCATCGGGGGTTTCTGGAATCATAAATCAAAAAAACGAAGACCCTGTTTATTTCCTTTTTTTCTTTCACAGGGTCACACATGGGGGACTGTTATCTTTTGGCAACCACTAAGAAGGAATTTAACGCGTTGAGCTGGAAATCCCAAACCATTTCAGGGGTGGGGTAGTTCACATTGATGATATTGCGGTCAGTATAAATCTTAATAATGAGCAACTCAATTGTGAATGGGGGCTTTCTAAGTGAACGGTTCCGAGATCAAACTGGTTCCCCTAGGGGTAGTCAAGGTAAAGGAGAAGGATGAGGAAGTCAAGAACTCCGTGAAGGGGGTCCATGGAGTCATAGAAGTGTTCGAGGAGTATGCCGACGGCCTGAAGGGCATTGATGGTTTTTCCCATCTGATCATCCTGGCTTACCTTGACAGGGTCTCAGGGGGAGGTAGGAAGACACTCCTGGTAAAGCCACGCAGGTACGTGAGGCTGGGCATAGAGCCAGACATCATCCCGACGGTCGGGGTTTTCTGCACAGACTCCCCGCACAGACCGAACCCAATCGCACTGAGCATAGTGAAGCTACTCAAGACCGAGGGTAGAGAACTCCATGTGAGCGGCTTGGATCTCTTCAATGGCACACCCGTGCTGGACATTAAGCCATACACAGAATCGAGGGTGGTTAATGACCTGAATTACCCGAAATGGTACTCTGAATTGTTGAGGATCGTCAAAGAAAAAGCAGGCACTGCAGTCGAGCCATGATCGTCCTCCATAAAAGGGGCTATCGCCTTTGGCGGGATTATTCATTCAGTGCAGTTGTTTGACTATAACCTGAGCAAGTTATGTTTCATGATCAAAATGGTTTAAATCTTGGCACGTAATCTAAACAGATAAGGGGCAATGATTATGGAGCTCTCTGCAGTTTTCAATATTGTCTACTACTTCTTTGACCTGATCAGATCATTCATAAGCTTCATAGTGGAGAACACTATTTTGAGAGGAAGACCAGACCTTGCAAATTCCTTCTCGTCCGCGATAACATTGTTGATAACCGTCACAGCCATATACATCCTCCTGGTATTTGTTACGGCGGCCAAGAAGGCGATAGGGATCGTCCTTCTGATCGGATGGGCCCTCCTGATCCTTAGCCTTATTCTTGCTGGATTCGGGATTTAGGTCTGTCTGAGTTTGCTTTTTATCTATATGTTTGTAGATGTTATTTAACATAAAGTCTGCTTTGCACACCGTCTTTCTTTTCAAGACCCAATCCGTCGCGACTTACGGTTCAGTAACTCGATTTTTATGGAAGCCTTATCTTTCCAGTCAGGCATATCCCCGAGGCGTCCAAGCACAGCAGATCAACATAGCCGGTGTGGCTTGACGGAGAGAACCTCGCGCGCAGCCCTCCAGGAGTGCCATAAATTACCACAGGCGCCCCGTCTATCGCTAAGGATTTTGGAATGGCCTCCACAGGCTTCCCGTCCTCACAAACGGTGTACTTGAAGACCACCTCATACACCATCCCAGTGCTCGAAGGCGTTTTTTCCATAGAAATCAAGGCGAACTCCACCCTGTATGAAATAAGTTCAGTGCTAACCTCGTAATACAGCCTGTCGATCCGGGGGGAGTAGCTCCTGTTTACAAATATGTAGTAAAGGTTCCCCGGTAGGAAAGTGTTGAGGAAGGAAAAAGTCGGCGGGTACACAGACACTGTCGAAGAAGTGGGCCAGCTTGTGGCATTTATTGGAATCAAAACGAGCCCTTCTGAGTCCGCCCAATATTCTGCCCCTGAGAACCTGATCCTCCAACCTGGCCTCAAGCCTGTGACGTTTATTCCTGAGTACCAGTCAGGTATTCTGTAAAATTCTAGTCGCAGGTAGTCTACCCTGCCCCACTGCGGGTTTGAGTAAAGCGCGTATCCCACCCTGCTGCGGGCGAAAGTATGAAAGGCGATAACCACCATGTCTACCTGAGTGAAGGCATCCTTGTAAAGGTTCGTTACGCTCAAATTCAGGGAGGGCGCCGTCGACCTCGCGGACTGTGCTATTGGGGTCCAGTTTCCTCCCCTGACCGTGTAAACGATGATCTCGCCCCACCCCTCCAGCAGCTTATCTGCGGTGGCGTAATAGGTAAATGACCCCTCTGCTGCCGTCGAGACCGTCATGTTTCTTACCGTTGCGTTTACGTCATACCTCAGGTAGTACCATGCCTCCATAGTCGGGAAATCGCTGCCCGGCGGATAATAGTATGATAGCCTTTGCTCGTCAAACCTGACGTAGCCTGAGGACGACGAGAAGGTTGGGGTCTGCCCGCCGCTGACTAGGTTGTATGAGAACGTCCACCCTGCGGTCGTCGAGCACTCGCTCCCAAGCGTCCCCATCTCAGCACTGATTCCTGTACCTTGCTTTATTAGCGTGCCATTAGACACATAGACGAGTCTGTCATTCCAATCTAGGCCCCCCGTGTAACTTGCCACGCTCCTCAAGTATGGCCTGCTCACCACCTCCACAGTCCCGTTGAACGGCTGCGGGATCTCCGAATTTTGTATCTGTATTTCATAACCTGTGCCTAATACAGTCTTCCTCAAAACATCCCCATCGTATACCCTGACGATGTCGTTGATGGGGACCCCTTTGATGGTGAAGCAGGTCTGTTGCTGAGTCTGGGTCAATTCGAAATAGTTTCCCTCATCATGGTAAGTCAGGGTTGTATTCGGGTGGAATGTCCCCCTCTTCACATAGGTGCAGTCTACGAGACCAACTAGTGTGCCATTGAAGGGCTTTGAAGACCCAGGGATGTCCGTCCTGATATAATCCCATTGGGCTGTCTTGCCATTGTAGCTGTAGTACCTCGTATTGGTCAGCAGTATGTGCTGGATGGGAGCAGAGGAACCCGCGGTGGTCCAGGTACCGACGTACGCCCCGCCAGACTTTATTGTCCAAGTGGACCCCGTCCTCTGGATCTGAATCACGAGCGAACCAGTTCCAGGCAGGGTGTTTGCACCGGTAGCCCACGTCGACCCTTGGCTGACGCCGCAGGACCACTGCGGGTTGCTTCCCGCCCAAGCGTCACAAACCCCGGCATATGCCACCACAGATCCGGTGGAATCTAATAGCGCCAGATAGATCTCAGCCAGATCTGATGATTGACCTATGTAAGATAGCTGCGCCTCCACCATCAGATCCCCTGCAGGCGACGGGATCCTCAGCCGGGCGCCGCTCCAAGATCCCCAAGTGTTCGGTTTGGCGACTGTCGTCAGCCTTCCATCCCTCTCACCAATAGAGTCTAAGTTTACAGACTCCCACGGATCAACTATGCCGTCATCAAACTCGTCAGATATTGGCGGCCTGTTCTGGAAGGAGAATGATACTCCTTGAAGCGGGGAGCCTGACCTCAAGATCTGCCTCCCGGAGGTATCAATTAGCGACCAGTTCCCGCCTGGGAGGCCTGAAAATGTGATATCTTCACAATTGACATTTCTCAGGACCACCCTGTCAATATTTATCCAGTACTCATAGTCTGAGTAGGGCTGGACCGGGTTGTACTCCCAGACATAGAACCCTATCTCTATCTTGGCTGGCGACGTGTAGAAGGTTCCGCTAATCATCACAGAGGTTCCGTTGTCGTATGAGAAGTATGCCCCAGATGCGTTCTGCCAAAGCTTGATGTTAAGGCTGCTCAGGTAGAGGTTGTCGGCTGTCTTGTTTGCCCCGTAAATCCACGCAACGACCCGCCTTATCGGGTTGTTGTAGATGACTTCTGTGGCGAAGATCCTAGCGCCCTTTCCATCATAAAGGGATAGGCTGAAGTGGAGCTCCGGCGAGCCAGCCACCCCGCTGCCCGAGGCTCTGAAAGTGGATATTGGAACATAGAGCTCAAAATAAGGGCCAACTGTGCCTACCCTTCTCCACATTTTGAAATTGTAAATCGATCCTCCTGTTCCGTGGAACCAGTTGTGCCACTGCAAGTACCCTGCATCTGTGACCCCACACCAAAGGTAGCCTGACCATGAGGGGCAGGACCCAGCAGACTCCCACCCGTTATAGTCTGCCCATTGATCTGCAACGGAATAAGGTGGCGAGTCAAAGTCTTCGCAGAAAGACGCGTAACTGGTGTTGAAAAGGGTGGCCTCCTGGCCGGAGGGGCCGTCTCCGAGAGAGAGTACGGCATCTTCACCACTGAAGTAGGTCACATAGCCAGAAACTGAGACATTGGAAGGACTAAAAATCATGAAAACTGTAACTGCTGCCAGCATAAAGGGAGATCTGGCTCTAACCATAAACGAACACATCTCCGCCTCGCACAATCCCAAAGTACCAGGCGTTGGGGGCGATAACGCTGACCTTGCCATTAATCGTGTTAAGTGATACTAAGACTGTGGTGACATTGGAACGGAGGTCCCTCAGGCCCTCTCCGACGATAGTCCCGCCCGAATCAAAGACCCTCACCAAACTGAGCTGGGGTACGCCGTAAACCAAAATGTAGGGGAAGCCCGGGGGCGGACTCCATGATGTAGCCGTGATCGAGGTCCCCTGTAGGGTGTACTTGTAATTAATGGACACTGTGCCAGAGTAGCTCCATGCCTGAGAGTCCTTGGTGTAGGCAACTATGTAGTACTCTCCCGCCTCTCTGTTGAAGTTTAACGTCCCCGTTGTGCTCTTCGAGACCACGTTGAGGTCCTGATCTGCCAACACGACCTCGCTCCCAGGGGGAAGATTGAGCATTTTTATGGCACCTCCCGTGCCAGATGATGACTTATAAATCACACCATAGGTGAAGTTGCCGAGGCCCAGCGGCTCCAGCCTACCGACCCCCGTGCCAACAAATGGAGGTATCGCCACCCCTGCCTGGGAGAGGTCTGACAAAGCCTTAAGCGAGGCGTTGATGTAAACCTCTGCGGCGAGATCAGGATCTGTACTCCTCGAGGCTGCGGCACCGGCACCCCTCAATATGGATCGGTAGGCCTCTTCACTCAAGTCTGGGTTTTGGATTGGCTCTACGTGAACCGGTGTTATGAAGTACATTATCATGAAGAAGTACGAGGTCAAAATCAGAAATAGGCTCAGGGCGGTAAGTGTGAGTGCGAAGCCCCTGCGAGACCTCAAAGCCTCTCAACCTCTATGGAGATCTTCTTGACCTTGCCAAACATCCCAACCGAAAAGGTCACCCTAGAAAGTTCTGGGTGGATGGACGCCGGGGTGAGGCAGATCTTGGAACTGTCGTAGACTATCTGTCCACAAGAGACAGACCTCACTATGGAGTGGGCGTCGTATATGTCTGGAAGTGTCCCCCCTTCAAAAATCACCGAATCTGAGGTGAAGGTTACATCGCCGGAGGGCATGTTGACAATAATCGTCAGAGATGTCCCGGGATCAGATGCGAACAAGTACTCCACGCAGCCATGGACTGTATTTATCACGCGCATTTTGAGGGCAGAATCGTCATATCTGACCTTCGAGATCAAAACAAGGGAATTGCTCACGAATATGCTGGTCATGGATAACATAGTCACAGTCAAGAGGATCAGCGTGAGGGGTGCGGCCTGGGCCGTGCGCCCCCTTGGCACCATCCCAAAACCCCTCATCGTTCCCCTCACCTCGCCAAGGTCAAAATAACGACCCTGGGATCAAATTTGCCCTGATAACCGCTCAAGAATATGAGTGCCGATGAGGTTCTTCCCAACTTGAACTGGTGGTCCACCGACCACAGCGGCTTCCAATCACACGTGTAGACGCTTATCCTGAAGCCCAGCCCAGGAGGGAGTAACTGCGACACTACACTCTCGATCCTATCGTACTCTTGGGAGAACACCATCGATGAGAGCAACCCCTTTTTCTCCAGAAAGAGCAGGAGGTTTGAAGCAAGCTCCCCTATCTCCTGTGAGCCCCCCGCCACAGCGAAGGAACTGACATGCCCCAGTATCACAATTACCGCGATCATGAGTATCACCATGGCAAGCACGCAATCGTAGATCCTAGCAACACCATCGTCCATCTACCCGATCACCACCCTCAGCAGAACAAGGTTGCCATCATCCAACAGCAATAACCTGTCGTATTCGCATGTTCCGCTTCCTTGGAGTGGAGCCCCAGAAGTCCTCATGTCCAGTAAGATCAGCTCACCCGCATCGTTCAAGCACAGGTATGATGCGTTGATCCAGATCTTTGTGCCTTGAGGGACCCCGTATTGCTCTGGAGTTGATGAGGGGTTCCAGCTCGCCCATTTCTGGTGAGAGCAGGAATTTTCCATCACTATGGAGCTGGAGACCATGGATGCTATGTCCGTTTTGATCTCTTCGACCTCTCCGCTCACCACAGAGGAGTACGCCAAGAGCAGTATATACTGAGAGAAGGCAAAGGCGCCCAAAAACAGCATAGTCGCGATTATGGCCTCAATGCTCTGATCCATTACTGCCCCCAAAGGGTGAGCGCTCTTATAAAGCCTAGATCTTTAAAAAGGAGTATGCCTGCCATGGAAAGAGCTGTGCACACGGTGCTGCTCAGAAGTCCGTCCACAATAGATCCTCCGTTGCTAACTTTACCCCCAAGCAAGCCTAGCAAGTAAGAGTTGTACACCACCGCCGTGTAGGCTACCACTATCAGCAAATTGAGCTGTTCGCCTGATATGAAGGACATCCCCAGCGGCAGGTTGATTATAGTGACCGCCTCTGCCACCCTTGTAAACAGCCTGGCAACGATCTCCACCACTATGGAGGTGCTGAAGGCCAGCAGGAGCGTATTGACGTAGCTCATGACGACGAAGAACCTGGTCTGAGACTCCATCGACTTGTGCCCCAGGAACATGTTGGCGACGAGCTCGGAAAGGAAGTCAAGGCTCTTTGGGTCTGCCCCCATCACCTCTGCCCTATCGAGCAGCTCTAGTGAGACCTTTGCTATCCAGGGCCCCTCAACGCATGACAGTGCCCCGGCTATTGGGCAGCCTACCTTCAGATAACTTGCCAGCCTGTGGAGGAGCCTGTCGAAGGACGCGTTGAAAGACCTCCCCTCGCAAAGTTTGATCATTGCCATCCTGGGGGAAACTCCCTTCTTCACCTCCTCGGCGATAGACCGCGTAAAGGACGGAAGGGTTGCGATGACCTCTTTTGTCCTTTTCCTTGCCGGCGCGTAGTGCCTCACTGCTGGCAGGGTGAACGTCACCAGCGAAATCCCGAACGCATAGTATAGAGGCAATGCAGGACCGAAAACCCTCACCAAAAGTAGGGCAAAGGGCAGTACCGGCAGGAGGAACTTGACCAGAGCTCCGTGGTCGACATCCTCGGTCAGCTCCTTCGGGGTGTAGGTGTCTATCATCAGACTCAAAAAGACCGCAACTATTGTGGGGAAGACAAAGCAAGCAAAGAATAGTATTGGAACGCCGAGAATGCCGCTAAACAGCACACCAACAGTTATCGTGCCCATGGGGAGCATTATGAATGCTATTATCTCGGCGGACGTCATCAGGGAGAATTTGTCTGAAAAGGTCTTCAACCTTCCCTGAAGGAGCGAGAAGAGTTTGAGGAGCTCGTACCGCATCACAGACAGGACCTCGCCTCCTTCTCTCTGGGCCGAGATCGAAGTTATGTACAGGTCCTTGACTGAGTCCAGGGGGTGGTGCTTCCCTTCGAACAATATCGCCTCAAAAGGGTTCAGGGCGTATAACCTTCGGACTTTTTCTATCCGGTACCACTCCTTTTTGAACTGAGGCAGGTGCTTGAGGTCCTTCAGGTGCTCAAAAGCAGAGGTCGCAGGGATTCCAGACGCTGATGCCATTGTAAGATATGTGGCAAAGAAGGGCAGTTCTCTCTCGCACGCCTTCTTTCTGTTGTACGTCGCTAACAAAGGCCTGAGGATGAGATCAATAACCAGTGCGGCGGGCAGTATGGTTGCGCCAGCCAAGAGGTACGTGAACGGTTCCGAGGGCAAAAGTGGTCGGAGTAAAAGGAGTGCCAAAATCAAGGATGAGAATATAACAAGCTCCTTGAGGACCTTCATGGAGTAGTCTATAGGGCTAGTCGACACCCCGCTACTGTAGAGTCTCATTGAGATCCTTTCCGCCAGAGCAAGAGTAACCTTGTCGCGGATGCGGGTGCAGATATTAGGCTTTGGTATGGATTCTGGCGAATCACCCGCCCCAGGTCCGGGGCACGTATTCTGGTTTTCAGCGGAGGTCCTGTGCTCACCGGGCGACATCCCAACTGCACTTCTAGGCATTTTTCATCCACCGCGGATTCCCCAAAGTTTTTCATGGCGCTGCCCGTCCCTGTAATCCTTGGTCCTCACTCCAGCTTCCAAATAGGGAGAGACCTTTACTTTTCCCTCGGGAGTAATAACTAGGGAGTCAAGGTCTAGGGTGTGGGGACAGGATTGGAATGCCCAGACAACCTTTGTAACAGTCCCGTATTCTCTGAACTCTGGTCTAACCCTTGCAATTTTCTCAAGTTCGGCGAGAAACTTCACCCTGTCCCGGTACATCTCTATTAGCCGACTCCTCGATATTCCGGTCTCTGTGACTATCCTCTCTGCTCCTTTGGATTCTGAGATCAGCTTTTCGCTCGAGGAGAAGGCGTCCTTCTCCGGGTCGTAGGCGAATAGCGGCCTGAGCTCAAAGTCCTCACCAAGGTCATAGAAATTCATCGCCCTCCTCCTCTGCAAAATCTGATCTTCGTTGCGGACAGTGGTCTTTCCCACGAAGACTATTCCTGCCAGGGATTTCAGCGCCCCTCTCTCCACCAGTATTGGAGGGGAAGCCAGCCTCTCCAAGGCTGCGTTTGGGCTCTCAGCGTGGAGCGAAGTGACCCCTCCGTGCCCGGTCATGATGGCTTGAGCCCATATTCTTCCCTCCTCGCCCCTAACCTCGCCTACTATTATGTAATCCGCAGACATCCTGAGCGCCTCCTTGACGAGGGCAAACATTCCGATCTCGCCCCTCTCCTCAAGCGTCGCCGACTCCCGTACAACAAGCGAGATCCTGTTGGGGTGAACCAGGCGCAGCTCTGGCGTATCTTCAATTGTCACGATCACAGACCTCTCAGGTATCATGTTGCAAATCGCATTGATCAGGGAGGTCTTCCCTGTCCCCATGGCTCCACAGACGAGGAAGGCCTTCTTGTATTCCAGCAAGATCATGAGCCAGGCCGCCATCTCCGGCGGAATTGTGTTCAGCAGCATCAATGAGGTTATGGACCATGGTTTCTCAGGGAACTTTCTTATGATGAAATTGGACCCAGACGGGGATACCTCCTTTTTGTAGGATGCGGATAGGCGGCTGCCATCCGGCAATCGGATGCTCACAATGGGCCTGTACAAAGATATCGACTTCCCACTCGCGTAAACGAGCTTCTCGATATATCGATCGAGCTCCTCTGGGTAGAAGACTATGTTTGTGGGCATAGTCCCGTAGTCGGAATGTATGCATGAGACTGGGTTCTTTGACGATGCAACCACAACGTCCTCGACCCGGGCATCGTGAATTAGAGGGTCCAGTAGCCCGTAACCCAAGATCTCCCTCTTAAGGAAGTAAACGTAACGCCGATCCCTTAGACCTGCCTTCACCAGGTACTCGTCAAACTTAGCCTCATCAGCAACCACAGACGAGGGCATGAGGAAGAGAAGTTTAGAGGCAAGCTCCCTCAGCCTGGACTGCTCTTCTGGAGTCAAGGGCGGATCTTGAACCAGATACTCATAATCTCTAGTGATGTAGACCGTGCTCATCCCGACGCTGTAACTCTCGATCACCTTGACACCGCTGAGGTACGCTTGGGATGTTCTTATGCTAAGCATTGGGAGGTCAAACTTCGACCTCTTGCCCTTTTCAAGCTCCTCGTAAGCCTTCTTCTCCAGCTTGTCAACGGGGGCTGACAAAAGCTCCTCTAAGGCTTCAGGTCTGGCTCCCCTTCTCCACCTCATCTCATCCCTCCAAAAAAAGAGGGGGTTATTGGGAGAGAGCGCTGAACTGTAGGGTACCTTGATTGGTGCTGAGGGTTCCCCTTAACGTATGACCTGGGGAGAATGGCTGGGAGAACTTTACTTGGAGAGAGACGCTCTCCCCAACTCGTACTGTGCTTGGGGTGAAGTTGCTGCTAGTCGTGGAGTTCAGGTTGCAGGAGACTAGGCTCGCGTCCGCCGTTCCTATATTCTTCACAGTCATGTAGAGCGTGTCGTTCTGGACAACAGGCGTGCCTATTATTATCAGCGCTCCCTGCATCGATGCGGCGGATCCCGTAGAAGCCATCCACGTTATCGCCATCCCCGTGACTGCGAGGGCAGCTACCGTTACCAGTATTGTTATGATTGGTGTGGAGATCTCCCCCTTTTTATCGATTCTCTTTCCTCTCATTTTTCCTCGTAGAGATCAGGGTTATATAAATTCGGGGTGAAATGGTCAGCTCACTGGCTGGCAGATGCCAATGCCCCTGTGAGTGATCCTCACATTTTTGAGTCCGGACGCCAGGGCAAGTTCACGGAGAAGAGAGACTGAGGGGTTTCTTATCCTCCTGAATTCTTCATCGAACGCATTCTCCGGGACGAACTCAATGAGGTTGAGGCATGCCTCGCCCCTTGACGCCTTCTCCTCGTACCCAAGCCCCTTCAGGTTTTCTGAGATGGATTTAATTGTGCTTACGCTGTCGTTGTATCCGGGGATGACCACCATCCGGAGCTCCACTTGGGCTTTCGACTTCATTGCAATTTCGATCGATCTGATGACTTCGGCTACCGGAGGAGATCTGAGCCCTGTTACCCTCCTGTAACTCTTCTCTCTGAGCTCAGCCTTTATGTCTATGGAGACAAGATCGAGGATGGGCATTACCTTGGCGAGGACCTCTGGCAACGAGCCGTTAGTGTCTATCCCGAACTTCAAACCGATAGACTTGACAAACCTCCCGATCTCGAGGAGGGCGTCCAGCTGCAGGAGCGGCTCTCCACCTGTGACCTTGCAGGCAGTGACCAGCTTGTTCTCGGATATAGCCTTTTTTACCTTTTCTATCTCCGTTAGGTCTTCCTCCTTACTCCTCTTGAGCCGCCAGTTCTGGCAGTATCCGCAGTCAAAATTGCACCCTGAGAAGAATACCACACACGCAGGCTCCCCCAGGTAATCAGAGAGGGAGAGGGGGACTATCTCCCCCGCATAAACCGACTTTCCAGCCATCAATATCCCACTGGGAGAACCTGCCCTCCATGCGTCCCTGGCACTACGCAGAGAGTCTGATCCTGTACCTGTCTTTCAACTCCTGCTTCTTCGCGGCATTCCAAGAGGCAACATCCTGATAGTAACCAGTTATCCTCGAGTACACCCTTATGTCCTGACTCCTGCACATTGGGCAGCTTTCGTTGAGCCCGCCACCCACGAACCCGCATGCCCTGCAGACCGTTATGTCCTTCGTGTGGCTCCAGTAGCCTATCCACGACTCTAATGCCAGCTTCCTGTTCAACTTCAAAAGTGCCTCCGGGTCCGGGTTGGCCTCACCCAGCCAGACGTGGAATATGTCCCCTCCCTTCAGTATCGGAAAGAAGCGCTGCTCTATGGCAAGGCGCTCGTAGAGAGGAACCTTTGCAGAGACGTTGACGTGGGCCCCGTTGGTGTAGTATATGGGCACGTCCTTCGTCTCGCCGTAAAGCGACATGGCTCTCTCCAGGTCTCCTTTCACGTACTCCTTGGCGTACTTGGGGTAGTGAATCATGTCTGCCACGGCAAATCGCTGCGCGCAAGACTCTGCCGGCGTCCTGGCTATTGAGAACTTCAGCCCGGTCTCCTCTGAGTATGCCTTCCTTATCCTGTCCATCTCAATGAGGACCTTCAGAGCCAGCTTCTGAGCCGATGGGTCCTCGTGGAGCTCGTAGCCAGTCATGTGCTCCACCAGCTCGTTCATCCCGACAAAACCGATGGTGTGCGTCAGGTTCTTTATGTCCACCGCCGGAGGCGCGCCCTTCGGCCTTTGGGAGGCGAATGGTATCAGCCCCCTCTCGAACTGCTGGACCATTATCCTGTGCTTTAGCAGGAGGGCGTCCTTTGCAACGTCCATGGTCTCCTTCAGGATCTCGTACATCCTCCCCTCGTCCCCTCCAGACCTGTAGGCGATCCTTGGCAGGTTCAGCGTTATGACCTGCATGCCACCCATGGAGAAATGCGCCCCGTCCTCAAAGTTTATCTTCCTTTTGAAGTCCTCCGAGGACCCGTCCTCAGCGAACGCATAGGCGCAGCACTGGAAGCATGAGACGCCGTCCTCCCCTCCCCTGTAGGCTGGGACGACGTTGTCGTAGTATGTGGAACCGTACTTAGCCGAGAGCTGGGCTGCCTTCAGCATTACGTCCTCAAACTTGCTGTCTGTCCAGTACCTCCTCCTCTGCACAACCTCCGGCTTGGGGAAGTTGAACATCTTCCCCATGGCATCCCCCTTCAGGTACTCGTCGAGGAGGGCGTTAGCGAAGGCGTGCACGTGGTCCTCGAGGCTACCGTAGGTGAGATCCCTCCAGACCTTTCCATGGGAGACCACCGGGGCGTCCTGCCACACCTTGGGGACGCCCGCCTCTATCTGTATTGATGAGAATACTGGCTGTCCGCCCCTCGCCACATATAGCTGGGTCATCTCGTAAAGGAACATCTGGGCGAGCTGGTGGATCTTCTTGTCGTCCAAGCCAACGAGGTACGGTGCCATGAAGACTGTGAAGTTGAAGAAGCCCTGCCCGCCCGCGAAGTTGGTCTGCGCGGCGCCCAAGACCTTCGCGGCATGCAGTATGGCGACCTCGGCATGCTTTGCCGGTCCAGCCACAGAGGTGTGGGTGCCGGTCCCGTCTGGCATCAGGCCGTAGTAGAAGAAGTACCTGAGGTCGTGGTCCTGGCAGAACGGGCGTGTACCCCAGTACTCCAGGTCGTGTATGTGGATGTCGCCCCTCAGGTGGGCGTCGGCAATCCTGGGCGGCATCATCAGCAAGTACGACTCCTTGCTGAGAAAGTCTGCCTTCTTCTTGTGGAACGTCTCCGGGTTGGGCTGAAGGTTGGCGTTCTCCTTTGCCTCATACCCTTCAGAGCGATCGATTGAGTAAACGTCATAAAGTGGCATGCCGACCCTCGTGTAAACATTCCTGTACTTGTCGAACCCGTGCTCCAGGAGCTTTACGCTCACCAGCTCCCTTATCAGAGGACCGCTCAAGAAGCGGAGCTTCATGTTCTTTATGTCCTCCTCAACCTCCTCCGCGATCTTCCTGGCGTCCTCCTCGCTCATGGGTGGGAGGTTGTAGAGGACCTTGACTAGCTGGGTCTCCTTGACCAGGCTCTTCACTATGCGCTCCTTGTCGAAGGGCTCTATTACGCCATCGCTCCTTCTAACTGGGGGTGGTAGCCTGCCGTTCAAAATCGCTTCTGTCATAATAAAACACCAGATTGGGCAAAATACAATTAACCTTCCGGCTTTTTAAAAGTTTTTTGAGCGATTAATTTAAAAAAATTGATAGGATGGGTTGCCAACATTGGTGGTATTTTAATCGCCTATATAAACTATATGGCACAAACCCCCCAACATTTTTCATTGTAATGGCTAAATAAAACACCAGAGGGGTGGAGTGGGCAAATTCAGCCCTTGCTCCCGCAACAGCCAAACCCTCACGTGGGGGGGTCAGGCTCCCTTCGAGAAAGAGTTTCAGCCTGGCCGTCTACTGCCGTCCAAATGGCGCCTCCTGCCCTCACAGGCAAAAGAAGAGATCCAGCGATGTGGGAATACTAGGTACTGTCGATAAATTTCATTTCAGCCAGTCTCCTGAACATAACCAGTGCGAGCTGGGAGTGCTGCTGCTAGATACTGTCGAGACCCTGCTCCAGATCCCTTATTATATCCTCGATGTCCTCGAGCCCTACCGATATCCTCAGGAGCCCGTCCTCTATACCCAGCTCCTTCCTCTCTGCAGGGCTTATATTCTTGTGGGAGGATGAAGCCGGGTGTGTTATGAGCGTCTCTGCCCCTCCCAGGCTTGGGGCGGTCTTGATCAACCTGAAAGATCTGAGTAGCTTCTGAGCCTTCTCGCCACCCTCAACCTCGAAGGCGACCACGCCGCCGAACCCTTTCATGAACCTGCTGGCCACTTCGAAATACCGGCTCGATCTAAGCCCCGGGTAGTGGACCCTCTTCACCTTCCTGTGGCCCTCCAGGTACTCCGCTACCTCCTGGGCCCTCCTGTTGTGCTCCTGGACCCTCAGCTTCAGCGTCTTGAGCCCCCTCAAGACCAGGTACGCCGCAAATGGATCGAGCGATCCTCCCAGGTTCCTCCTCCACTCCCATATCTGGTCCAGACCAGACCCTGCGAGTATGCCCGCAATCACGTCGTTGTGCCCGCCAAGATACTTGGTGGCACTCTCCACCACATAGTCTGCGCCGAACTCGAGGGGTCTGAAGTTCACCGGCGTCGCGAAGGTGTTGTCAACAACCATTATCGCTCCTTCTTCCTTGCAGGTCTTTATGAGCGAGGGTATGTCGGAGACCTTCAATACGGGGTTTGTTATAGTCTCGACAAAGACCATCTTCGTGCCTCTTCTTATGTGATCTTGAACACTCTCATTCAGCACTGCCTCAACCTTTATCCCGAACTTTTCAAGAGACCTGAATAGTATCAGAGTCGCCCCGTAGATCTCCTTCGAGGTGAGTATTGTGTCCCCCTTGGAGAGCGTTCCCATGACCAGTGTCGAGATCGCTGCCATCCCCGAAGAGAAGGCTAGGCAGTCCTCCCCCCCCTCAAGCGCAGCCATCCTCCTCTCCAGAAGGTTAACTGTTGGGTTGTCCTCGCGGGAGTACTTCAGCTCCCTCCCCCTTATCTGCGCGCCAAATGGGTGCTTAAATATGGCTGTCTGGTAAATTGGGGGGATGATGTCTATCCCCTCAGAGTTGCCTTCGTGTATGGCCTTAGTTGCAAGGCCCCTGGCATTCTCCCCTCTCTTCAATACAGGTCCCAACTGAATTATGCATATTTTGTATTTTAACTTATCTATATATTACTAATAGTAATAATTCCCATGATTTTCATTTTCATTCGGTCTCTCGGTGCCCCCTCACCCGCCCTCATACGTAGATGCCGCAAAATGAACAAACGATTATGACCGCCGGCGGTCCATCACCTCCCTTTTATATAAAGGCCCCTCATCCTCATGGATGGTCCGCCGGTCCAGACGGGCGCCCCCTGATCTGGCTGCCCCTTGCCGCATGTTGCCGCCTTGAAGATCAGGTCATCCCCTACGGCGTCGATGCTCGAAAATATCACCTCAGTTGTTGCCTCTATGACCGGGGCGACCACCGGCTGACCTATCTCGCCACCCTCCACCAGGTATGACTCGAAGCCCACGTACCTGTTGTTCCACCTGATGTCGTCTATGTTCCACTCCCTAAAGCTCTTTATGTAAATTCCGTGTTTGACGCCCTCCAGAAGCTCCTCGAGGGAGTGATCTCCAGGCTCAACGAAGGTGTTCGACATCCTGATTATTGGCTCCCTGCTGTACATTGTCGCCCGCGCGGCTCCGTTGCTCTTAACCCCAAACTCCCTCGCGGTCTCCCTGTTGTGCAGGAACTCGTTTATCACGCCTCCCACTATCAACCTCTTCTTCCTCACCTCGACACCCTCGTCGTCGTAAAGGTAGAATCCGTAGGAGTTTGGCAACGAAGGCAGGTCCGATATGTTGACCGCGGGGCTACCTATCCTCCTTCCCAGCATGTCCCTCTTCACGTACGACTCGCCTGCCTGCGCCCCCTCCCTTCCCATGATCCTATCCGCCTCCTGGGGGTGGCCGCACCCCTCGTGCGCAATGATCCCTGATACCTCCCCTCCCACCACCACGTCGTACCTGCCTGGAAGGACTGCCCTGCCCTCCATGAGTATCCTGGCCATCGCCTCCCCCTCCTCCCTGGCGACCTCTGAAAGCTTCATGGACCCGACCCTCTCCCAGCCGCCGGACTCGCCAAACTGAAGGGTCCTCTGGACGGTCCCCCTCCCGCCAATAGACGCCGTTAGTATGAAGTACCCCCCAACCCTAGGGACTATGGAGCGCATCCTGGTCCCCTCGCTGTTGAGGTACTCCTTCTCTTCAAGGGACCCGCCGAACACAAGCAGCCTGTTGGGGAAGCTCACGCCCTTAACCTCCAGCAGGGAAGAGTCCACCGACCTGAGGACCTCGAGTATGGTGGAAGCCTCGACCTCTGTCGGGTCCTCCTTGAAATCCACGCCCCAATCCCTCTTCACCGCGCGCTCCTCCGACATGCCGGTCCTCGCTGAGTGCCTCGCGCATGCCTCCGCCATCCTCAGAGCCCTCAGACCTGTGGATTTGAGGGATTCCCAGTCCAGAATGTTCGTGGACGCAAACGCAAGAGAGCCGCCCTTCAGGACCCTCACGCCGACCCCGTAAACCTCAGAGTACTCCGGGGGCTCTGCCTCGCCATTCTTCAGAAGGGCGCTCACCTCCACACTCCTGTGAAACCTGACCTCGGCGTAATCTGCGCCCTCTTTGGTGAGTAGATCTAGGAGTCGCTCCCCGTCCATCATATCACCCCAATTTTTGAAGTGACTTTATATCGGGTTAGCCTTAATATAACTTAGCGGAGGATTCTTTGGACTGAGGGGTGTCTGATTTTTGTTTAGGGAGAACCCTTACACCGACATGCATGAGCTCGTGAAGAATGACCGTATAGCCCGCCTCCTGGGCATAACGCTCGAGGGCTGCGGGAGAGGCTGGGCAAAGACATCCATGGTTGTCAAGGAAGACGCCCTGAACGCCTACGACGCCACCCATGGGGCTGCCCTCTACGCCCTCTCGGATGTGGCATTTGCGGTCGCCTGCAACTCCCATGGGCAGAAGGCGGTCGCCCTGAACGTAACCATACACTACCGGAGGCCAGTTGGCGTGGGCGTGCGCCTTTATGCCGAGGCGCGGGAGGAGAGCAGGGGAAGGACCACCGGCCTGTACCGGATAAGAGTCACGGACGAGGAGGGCAGGCTCGTGGCGGTCGCCGACGGCCTCGCCTACATCTCTGGTTAGGTGATTGCCCATGCCCTACCCCATCGAGTTGATATCCCCGGAGGAGAAGCGGAGGCTGTACTCTGAGCTGATAAGGCTCCCCCTTTACACGAGGAAGGCGAACATCTACGGGTGCTGCATAAAGTTTCTCACCGACAACAGACCATTTGCAGACATATGGTCCGACAACTTTTACACCGCCGACGAGAATATCCGGTCCCACGGGAGGCTGATAGCGGTCCAGGATCCGAGCCAGCCACTTCACATGAAGTACGACCCGTTGACCAAGACAGGCTTCGCCTTCAACTTCGACTACTACGGGTGGATAAAGAGCATAGCCCTTGCGATAGCCGGCGACATACTTGAGGACGCGCACGAGATACACTCGGTCCACGGGGCTGTACTGGACGTTGACGGCGCCGGAGTTGCGCTGATAGCTCCGAGCGGCGTAGGCAAGACAACCCACAGCTGGGGCATGCTCAGGAATAACGGTGTGAGGCTCGTCGCAGACGACTGGTTTTTTGTCAGGGTTTACGACAGGAGCGCCCTGGCGTACGGGTCGGAGAAGAACTGCTACGTTGACGCTGAGCTCGGCAAGATATGGTCAAAGTACAGGGAGGTCCTAGAGAGGGTCGTCATCGACAAGAGGGGGCGCGCCGTAGTGAACGCGAGGTGGGTAGTAGGGATAGACGGGGTCGTGCCCCTCACGAAGATGAAGAAGGTCTTCCTCCTGAAGAGGGACAGCAACGATCCCACAGTAGTGAGGGAGGCGAGCGTGGACGAAGCAGTCGAAACGCTGGTGGCCAACAACTTTTACAACCCGCACCAGCTCGTGAGGGACGATCGGAAGGTAGCACTCAGGAGGGACTTCTTCAGGCGGCTGCTGAGCATGGTGGAGATCTACGTCGCGAACACCTCGGAGCCGCCAGCCACAGTCCAGGACGAGATATTCCGCTGGGCAACGTCCTAAGCTGAGAGGCTGGGTTGACCGTTGAATAAAGACGTTGGAGACCACCACAAGAAGATCCCTGCGAAACACCGTCAACTGCAAAAAAGCCATGACGAAGGGATAAAATTATGACGGCGTGAAGTGCGCATGATGAAAATCGAAGGAGATGGTTGCCTCCTCAATATCTTCCCGCCAAAAGACCAAACCGATAAATATGAGCCCTTAATATTGGGTCGAGATGATGCAAGATGAAGCACCTCCTTTATGTTCTCCTTGATGGTCTCGGCGACCTGCCGGTGAAGTCTCTGGGCGACAGGACCCCGCTGGAGGCGGCAGACCACCCAAATATGGACTCGCTGGCTAGGAAGGGCATTTCGGGGATAGTCTACACAGTGGGGAGGGGCATAGCGCCGGAGTCAGACGTGGCGGTGATAAGCATGCTTGGGTACGATCCTGCCAAGACCTACACAGGGAGGGGACCTATCGAGGTCTTCGGGTCCGGGATGGTGATGGACAACGGCGACCTCGCAGTCAGGTGCAACTTTGCAACTGTTGATGACAACATGAATATCATAGACAGGAGGGTTGGAAGGTCCCTCTCCACCGGAGAGGCAAGGGTCTTGGCTGAGACAATAAACCAGACAGTCACCTTAGAGTCGCACCCCGCCACCTTCGAGTTCAGGAGCACAGTCGGGCACAGGGCGGTACTCCTGATAAAGTCTGAGGAAGGTCCTCTGTCTGGGAATATAACCAACACCGACCCCGCGTACCAGCGGATGGAGGGGCTCGGCATAGCCTCGGCAAACTTCGTGAATAAGGTGATGAGATGCGAGCCGCTCGACAGCTCAGAAGAGGCAAGGCGCGCAGCCGAACTCCTGGAGGAGTTCACCAGGAAGAGCCACGAGGCCCTCAAAGATCACCCGGTGAACCTCATAAGGCGGAGGGAGGGAAAGCCCCCGGCGAACGTTGTCCTATCGAGGGACGCAGGCTCCAGGCTGCCCGACTTCCAGCACATTAAGGACAAGTACGGCAGGGAATTCGCATCCATGGTGGAGATGCCAGTGGAGCGGGGCATAGCGCTCCTCTGCGGTATGGATCTGGTGGAACTCCCGCCGCCAACCGGGGACCAGGCCTGGGACTACAAGAAGAGGGCCGAGCTTGCTAGCGAGCTCGTGGAAGCCTACGGCGCGGTCTACGTGCACATAAAGGGTCCAGACGAGCCAGCCCACGATGGAAACTGTGAGGGCAAGAAGAGGGCGATAGAGATGATAGACAAACACTTCTTCGGCAACCTGGACTTGAACCTCTCAGAGAACGTTGTGGCTGTTACATCGGATCATGCAACCCCGTGCTCCCTGAAGGCACACTCTGGCGACCCAGTGCCGCTCATCGTCTCGGGGGGCAACATAAAAAATGACGGGACAGACGCCTTTGGCGAGTCCCAATGCGCAAAGGGGTCCCTTGGGGTCATGATCGGTCAGGAAGTCCTCGCTAAAATATTCTCTCTGATGGCATGAGCATCCGTGTGTGGGATTCAGGCTCCGGGCTGTTCCCGGTCCACCCCCGCTTAACTTTTGTAACAGGCTATCGCCCCATGGGATTCCAAAACCCGCTTAATTTGGCATGAGCCGATGAATTATTCGCCCGTGAACTGTGTTGGGCTTTTAACTCAAAGCTATCAGGACTCGGCCCCTTGCAAGGCTATTATTTCCTTGGCTAAGAGACGGCTGCGCGCTCACGGGAATGTTTCAATTGCCGCCTGCTAAGGAATCTGGCTTCTTGGCTGAGGGATAGCCGGACCCTTGAACCTTATGGATTAATGGTCAACACTCGACTTCAGAGCTCCAGAGCCAGCCCTGCATCCCCATACATGACGGCGCCCCCGAACCTTTCCTTCAAGAGGTATACAGCATCCCTGCCGGTGCAGTGGCATGGTACTATCACCTTTGGGTTAGCTGCCCTGAGCGCGTCAACGGTCTTCTCCAACTTCTCTTTGGAGGCGTCGTTTAGATGGAAGCCCCCGATCACGGCGTAGATCTCGTCCCTTCCGAGGACCTTTTTGACGTACTCCAGCGTGTTCACAACCCCTGAATGGGCACACCCTGTGACAACAACCGTGCCCTTGCCCTTCACATCAAAGGCAACAGCCTGGTCGTCGAGGAAAGGATCAGCCTCTAGCTTTCCGTCCACCTCTATGTAAAATTCGCTCTCGGGCTTCTCGAAATCATTGCTCCTCTCTATCGTTCCCGTTGTGATCAGCCATTGGTTTATCACCTGCGCCTCGTTTGAGACTCTGAAGACCGCACCTGCGTCCTCGAGCTCCGACCTAGGGAATGGCATCCCTATCTCCTTAATCTCGCCCCTAATCCTCTTGAACCTCCTGTAGAACACCATTGGGTGCGCGTATATCTCGCATCTGTTCGCCGTCCTCCTCACGACGCTCAGGAGCCCGCCGGTGTGGTCGTAGTGCCCGTGGCTGAGAACGACCGTTCTTATATCTCCCCTCCTCATTACCTCCATGTTGTTTACTACCACTCTTCCAGTCTGACCTGTATCGAAGAGTATCTCTCCCCTGTCAGAAGTTATCAAAATCGAGAAGCCGTGCTCTCCAAGGATATTTCTAGAGCTGGCAAGCACAGAGTTGTCTGATAATATGTAGAGTTTTGCATAATTCACCTCTTGGAGGCTGGCATGTCTCATTGAGGTCCACCTCTGAGTCTATAATTGTTGGGACACTATAAATGCTTTGTAACAAAAACAGGATCTGGCCGATGCTAGAATTTCGAAACCAATTCAAATCTTCACTTAAAATTTATTAACCATGCAAATCTTCACCTTATGGAGCCCATTAGACAATCCATTTTCTTGGTCTGATGAGACTAAATCTCCATAAAATTCAAAATTCTACCTACATGAGTTGCAGTTCCCAATTACATCTTGGCTGCATTTGCACAATGTATTAAATATTTGGACAGGCAAAAATGGTGGCATGCAATTCGGTGAGATCTTCGGCGTATTCCTGGCTGGCATCGCTTTGGGCTTATCCATAGCGGCGCCGCCTGGCCCGGTGAACGCCATGATCGCGGTCCAGTCGACCAGGTCCACGCTGAGGGGCTTCCTGGTCGGTCTTGGCGCCATGACTTCAGACGCTACTTTCCTTGTAATAACCTACCACCTGCGGCAGATCTTCACAATCGAGGGCCCGGTCAAGGGGGCTCTATCGTTGGCAAGTTCTGCTTTATTGGCTTACCTGGCGTACCTGACCCTCAGGTCTGTCAGGAAATTGGATGGAAGAGGCGGACGAGAAGAGAAGGCTACTGCCATACCCTACCTCACAGGACTCTCCATAGGTCTGACCAACCCATTCCAGATCGCCTGGTGGATGAGCGTGGGTCTATCCCTGATCTCGAGTATAGGCTTGATCATAATACTTGGCTTCTTCAGCGGGATACTCGTCTGGATAGTCTCATTTCCTATGGCGATACACTTTGCTCAGAGCAGGGTCCCTAGGCTGTACAAGATCGTGGGCTACGCCTCGACAGCCCTTTTAATGGCCTTCTCTCTTTGGTTCCTGTTTAACGCTCTTCAACTTTTGATCTTGATGTGAAAATAATAGAATAAAAAACGGATTTTCTGTGTGCCTTTCCCTCACAACTATGGCAATGCCCTATCCTCTCTCAAAGATCAACAGTATGAGGTCACGGTGCCTCTGCCCTGCCGGGTCGTTGCGTCCCTTCCAGAATCTCAGTTTTGACTGCCGATGAGCGGCTGACCCGTATAGCAGGCGGATTGAAGAAGCCGCCAACGCTCCGAACGAGAATGTTTAGACAAAATACATGTCTGAGAAAATGGAGAAAAGAATTAGAAAAAGACAAGAAGAGAAATAAAAAAGAAAGCAGAGAAGGATAAGAAGAATGAAGAGGAGAAGGTAAAAGAATCAGAAAAAGGGAAGGATAACTAGAATGAAAATGGGGAAAGGAAAAGGAGAAGGAAAAGGAAAGGAAAGAGACAGAGAAGGATTCAAGGTAAAACAGATAAACGGGCTCGAGGACCTGCTCGAGGAGTTTGAGAAACACTGCTATACCACGGCCATCGTCACAATAAGTGGCGGGAAGGAGGTCTTCACATTTGATATGAGCAGGAGCGGAAACGAAAAAGTCAAGTACGGATACGAGCCTCTACATGAACCCTTCATTAAGGTCCGCATCCTCAGAATGTTGGGAGACTACGGATCAGTCGGCATAATCGTGAGGAGCTTTCTAGAGGAAAAGCACGAGGAGACTGGCTACCCTTACAAGGAGCTGAGGGGATACATCGCCAGGATGGAAGGGGAAAAGGTAATGTTCAAGATGCTCCCAGTTGAAGACCTCTACTGGGCATGCAACACAGACCCTGCGACGGGAAAGAAAATCCCTCCTGAGAGGGAGGCGGTCTACTGCGGTCCAGACGGCATAATATCTGAAAAGGCGCGCATAAAATTCACGGAGCCCGGAGGCAGAGAATTTGAAGTGAAGGATTGAAGCCCTACATCATAACTTCAGCCTACACACTTGTCTGGCTATCTCGTACTCGTTACCTCTTTTAGAGGATCAAGCAGAGGAGGCTCAGGCACGCAGTGAACGCCATGGTTAAAACGATAGTTGATGACGCTCATAAGCTTAGCATCTCAAAGATAGTACTCGGGAAATTGAAGGGCATAAGGAATAACAGTAATAGCAACAACCACAACGGTAAGGCAAACGCCATAATGAACAACTTCTGGTCCTTCGAATACATCATAAGAAGATTCAAAGAAAGAGCCGAAGAGTGCGGCATAGAAGTTGAGGAGAAGAGCGAGTACGGAACATCAAGCGAGTGCACCTCTGAAGACATAACCACAGGAGGGAGGCTCTTCAGATGTTTATATTGCGGGTTGGAGGCGAAAAGGGACGCTGTAGGCGTCCTAAATATAGGTTCTCGTCAGGGCGAGAATACTAACGGGGTGGTGGCTTGTAAACACCCATTGCTTCTGAGGTGGGATGGTATGAGGTGGGAGCCTAAAAGGGCAGTGAAGAACCGACCGATGATCACCCCGGAAGCAAGAACCTCCCAGCTCCAGCGTGGAGAGTGTCAATGGGTAGACAGATTTATACGCTTGGTTTTGAAAAGAAAATTGTTTGGCAAGTTTCTGCGCCCCTTCTACAGGCTGTTCTTGGGGGTGGTCAGGTATAAGGCGAAAAAAGCCGGAATAAGATGAAGGTGAAAACATGCATTTTGATCTCATTGAAAATGCTTTTCTATCCGCTGCCGTTAATCCTTGGCTGAAAGCTCTGATCGGCAGATTTGATGTGGAATGCAAAGAAGACGGAAACCTGCTCCTAAACTCACTGAAAGATTTCTTGGGCATGCCTGTTTCTCTCTGCCCGACATGCCAGCGGAAAAGCCGACTTTTAGCCAAACCGGTCTACACAGTTGGAAGCCGATTATTAAAAGTTGATAGGGGCTTCATGAAGAAGCAGTTTCTTGAAGACCCGTATGGTAGAGCCTGGTTCATAGGCTTCGGGTTAATGATGAGGGGCGTGAGGAAATATGGCATACGCATACCTTTCGTTCCAGCCGGCCCCTTTGAAATTGTCTGGAATTTCACATACAGATGTAATTTACGTTGCAAGCACTGCTATGAGAACGCCGGCAACGGCAGACTCTCAGAGTTAAAGACAGATGAAGCAAAGCAGGTCATAGATATTCTTTCAAAATTGTCCGGTGTGGGGCTGCCAGCGCTTTCATTCAGTGGAGGCGAGCCCATGGCAAGGAAGGACTTCTTCGAGCTGGCAGCCTACGCCAAAAAGCACATTCCATACATCAGTATGGCCTCCAATGGAACTTTGATTACGGAGGATGCTGCTAAAGAGATTAGGGACGCAGGCATAGATTATGTTGAGATAAGCGTAGACGGCGCGACGCCGCAGACTCATGACGAGTTTAGAGGCATGCCAGGAGCCTTTGAAAGGGCAATTGAAGGCGTAAAAAACTGCGTCCAAGAAGGCGTGGACACATGTATAGCAACGGTTCTGCATAGGGACAACATCGCCGAGCTTGACAAACTCGTAAGTCTTGCTAAGGAATTGGATGTCCGCTTCATGCACTTCAATTACGTGCCGACTGGAAGGGCCGAGGCTTACGTTGAATTGGATCTGACCCCGGACGAACGGCTCCATGTTTTAGAGACAGTCGGGAAGGAAATAATCAACCTGTATCTGCAGGCAAAGGAGGAAGAAATCAAATACGGCAGGTCAAGCGTTAAAGTCGACCGCTTCTTCAGCACATGCCCGCAGTACGCGAGCGTCACGAAGGAGCTCTCGGAAAGACATGGCGAAAGGTTTATGGTTGAGGCCCACTACGCAGCAAAGAAAGGAGTCGAAAACGCCGCAAACTTTTTGGGCGGCTGTGGAGCTGGGCGCTTGTACTGTGCGATAGAGCCTAACGGCGACATCAAACCATGCGTGTTCTTCCCGACAAACAGAGACACCGTTCTAGGCAACGTGCTGAAGGATGATTTTGAAGAGATATGGGACACCGACCCGTTGCTCTGGAAGCTCCGCATTAGAGAGGATATGGAAACCTACGTTGTGAGTGGCGAAGAGGTCGGCTGCGGAAAATGCCCGGATAAATACATATGCGGAGGATGCCGTGCAAGAGCCTACAGCTACTTCAACGGAGATGTGAAGGCACCTGACATCGGGTGCATTCGCAACAAACTCCTATGGGAAAAAGTTACGAATAAACGATGATGGCCGTTCCGCTATCATTTCAAAACGATATTATGCATCTGTTCTTATTAAGGAGGTGGCACTTGTTTAGCCTTTCTGGTAATTCATGTTTTGATGGTTTTGAATGTGGATTGTCTCATGCCTTTAGAATGGGCGCGTGCTGAGGAATTGAGGGGTTACTAGGGTCTACATTCAATGTGTCTAATGTGGCATTAGGTCGTTAAACGTGGTTGGAGAGGACTTTTCTGGCGGTGCTATTGTAAGGGTTGTGGAGGGCAGCTTAATGATGAGACGGGCCATATTTCACAAAAGTGATTGTGTATCATGGAGAGGCGGATGACCTACTGTCCTGCACTTGTAGAGATGAATGGAACATTCAAAATGTGGTTCGCCGGTGTGGCTGTAAGCTTCCGACTTCAGCCGTGGAGAGGATGTCACATAACCCTCCTTCACATTCATATCGTCTGACTTATCATAATTCTTTAGGAGCCAGGGTCGAGTATCGCCTCGCCTCTACACTCGCCTTCTAGTGGTATTTGTGCCAGTTCATGGTTAATGGTTGTTGTGGGGAATATAGAATAAGCCCTCACAGAGCGAAATGACCCCTTAATGGTTATTTAAAATCAATGACTGCCCTGCTCATGGCATTAACTTTTACTTCGCTCCACCAGAAGACGCCATCTATAACCACATCCCTTCTATCTATCTTAAATTCCAAATCTGAACCTAAATCTAAACACTTCTCTGTTCCACCTTCCCTTGCAAGTTCTTCTGCAGCCTCTTTCTTCCCGAGCTCCACAGCATACGAGAGTGCTTTTTCCAAATCCTGAAAGATATGCCTTCCCGGAAAGACCACAAATCTCTCTTCGCCGGATATAAACTCCTTCTCTATCAGGTAATCAAATGAGACCTTCAGATTACCTGCTATTGCCCCTATAGCGGCCCCAACTTCATGGTTCGGAGGGACTATGAACTCGGTGTGAAGTCTCTTTGCGACATCTGGGATGAAGATGTGTGCTGGAGCGCCTATCCCCACTATTGGAACGCTGAGTGAAAAATCGATCCTCAGATTTCCTACACTTCCTTGGAGCAATAATCCCAGAAGATCAGAGGACCCTTTTGATAGTGGGAGTTTGTCTCTCAATTCCCTTTCTACGACTTTAAAAGCTATCCTCCCAGTTATCGTATCCCACACCCTCTGGAAAAGTTCATCAAGAGTGATTTCGAGAGCCTCTGCTACGATCCTTGCCCCAACTTCGGCAGCCACACGATCCCCGGCGCTGAAAAGGCCCTTGATGTGCATCAGGTCAGTTGGGGTCAGCCCAATTTCCAAAACATAGCCTCCCTCTCTCAAATTTTCCAGCAGATGATCGAGAACAATTACGTCTCTCAGCTCCTCCTCAAGCTCCTTCCTGGCAACAGGCTCATTTCTGGAAATTGCCTCAACAACTCTTCTGGGAAGACCAGACCCATCGTATCTTCTCAGCGCTCTCGATACTGACAGGAACTCGGTGGTAGAATACTTTGAGATCTTTTCTTTGAGCCGGGGGAAATGCTCCGCGGCAAATGCCAAAGGCATAACCCTCTGAGGGCCCACCATTAACTTCTTTTCTTTCACCCAGATCCTGCTGTCGCCGCCGTTCCCAATGGCATCACTGTCGACGGCCTTCACTCTCGTTCTCCAGCCCGCTATGGCTGCACCCTGCCCTTCTATTCTGAAATTCCCCTTTTCCAAACTACACAGAATAGTTGTAGTGCTGCCGACGTCAACGACCACGGCATCTCCTCTACCAGAAAGGAACTTCCCTCCCATCGCGCTTGCGGCGGGACCAGACTGTACAGCCTCGATCGGCCTCTCAATAGCATAGTGTTCACTCATGAGGCTCCCATCCCCTTTAACAAACATGAGCGGTGCGGGTATTCCCATTCTGGTCAGCCCCCTCCTCACATCACGGATAAGGCGATCGATAATCGGGATGACCCTGGCGTTCAGGACTGCGGTTGTTGTCCTCTCACCTATCCCGAGCTCTCTTGAGAGTTCATGCCCACAGATTACGGGTTTCGAGGAGTGTCTGCGTATGATCTCCTTTGCAGTCCGCTCATGCGCCGGGTTCCTGACGCTGAAGTAACCCGAGACCACGAACGAATCAACCTCGTCTTTCATAATCTCTGCAGCCTCCTCAACTGCAGCGATGTCCAAAGCAGAGTTCTCACGACCCTCCGGTCCATGCCCTCCTGAAACACTCACAGCCCGTTGTACGGGAAGATCTCTCCCTACTGCCAGCTGTAGATCCTCAAGCTTCATTCCAATTAATATTAGACCGACCTTGCCGCCCTTCCCTTCTACTATCGCATTAGTGGCCAATGTTGTGGCTAATGAAATCAGTTTGATATTGTCTTTACAGACTTTTCCTGAGGACAACACCTTTTCTACAGAGTCCATTATGCCTATCGACAGGTCATGGTAGGTCGTATGAGACTTAGCCTTCGATAAGGTCTGCCATGTAGAAAGGTTAACGATTGCAGCATCCGTATACGACCCACCTGTGCTGATTCCAATACCAAAGGCATCTTTTGATCCATGCATAAAATCTCACTTTAGATAAAAGGGGCATTTTTTGAGTACATCTTTATGCTATAATGCACCCTGATATTGCAGAAAAATTTTGCGACTATCAAATTCTTCCTTGCCATTTATCAAATTATCCGATTTCAAGAAGGAGGCCTGCACGTTGAAGGGACGTTAAGGTAAAGTATAAATTTGGTGAGCTTGGCAACTCTGACTCTCGATGGTTTGGAGAGCCATACGCTCTTTTCCTCAAACCCCCAACATCTAGACGCTATGGATTTTTCTCTTTTGAATGTATGAAGGAAAGTGTAGATCTGCGCATTCGCAAGAGGAGATGATATTTGCCACGTTGGCAATTCGTAACCTAAACGTCAGCGATTATCCAAAACTTTACTATCACAATAGTAAAGTTTTTTATAAATCTGTACTATTAAATTAGTTTGTATGAACATAAAGACAATCAGAGAGGTCATAGAAGATCAGGAGATCGAGAGGAACAAGATACTAAGAGAAGAGAGGATAGTGCCGAGAGAACTCAAAATTGATGAACGGTACCTGGCGCACCCAAACATCCTCGCAGTCCTCGGCATCAGGAGGGCTGGAAAATCAGTCTTCTCCTGGCTTCTCCTGGAGGGGAGAAAGTTTGCATATATAAACTTCGATGACGAGAGGCTGTACAAGATCGGCGCAGAAGACCTGAATGTGATATTGAAAACCTTTTACGAGCTTTACGGCTCAGATCTCGAATACGTCATTCTGGACGAGGTTCAGAATGTGGAAGAGTGGGAGCTTTTTGCAAACAGGCTCAAGAGGAGTAAGGAAGTCATAATCACAGGCAGCAACTCGCGGCTCCTCTCCGGCGAGCTCTCGACCCACCTGACCGGCAGATACGTCGACGTGACGCTCTTCCCTTTCTCCTTCCGGGAATACCTGAATTACAGGGGCGTTAAGACAGAGGGGCGGTACGAGTACGCCACTGAGGTGGTCGCGGGGATGAAGCGGTGCCTGTTAGACTACATCGAACTTGGCGGCCTTCCGGAGGCATACAGATTTGGGAGGAGGTTCCTCGAAGTTGTGTACAGGGACATATTAACAAAGGACATCATAAAGAGGCACAGAATAAGAGCCATCGCAGAACTGGAGAACATGGCAAAATACCTGATGAGCAATTACTCCAACGAGTTCACCTTCAGCAGGCTGAGGAAGGTCACTGGTATAAAGAGGGTTGAGACCGTCAGAAACTTCTTCAATTACCTCAAGGATGCGTACCTCTTTCTGATGATCGAGAGGTTCTCACCGAAGCTGAAGGAGCAGATTCTGGCACCTAAGAAGGTGTACTGCCTCGACACTGGGATAGTAAACTCCATCTCCTTGAGGGTGAGGGGCGACTTCGGCAGGCTAATGGAGAACATGGTGGCTGTGGAGCTCTTCAGAAGGAGGAGCTACTGGTACAACAACTGGGAAGTCTTTTACTGGAAGGATCACGGTGGGAACGAAGTGGACTTCGTTGTTAGGGAGGGAGCAACGGTGAAGGAGCTCATTCAGGTGAGCTACCTTTCGGGAAGGGACGAGGTTGAGAAGAAAAAGGTGAGGGCATTGGTCAGCGCATCAAAGGAGCTGAGGTGCAAGAACCTGATCTTCATCACCTGGGACTATGAGGACGAAGTTGAGGTGGATGGCTTGAAGTTGGTGTTCAGACCCCTCTGGAAGTGGTTACTTGACATCAGAGGGTGAGGCCGGCTATCCTGCGGCTGGAGCTTCCAGTGTCCAGGGTGGGCTGTACACCCCGTCCACTCATCTGCTGGTTTGCGGACTAACTCTTACAGCCCCCACCATTCGTCTCTTTGAGGCGTGGTTATCACTGCCCGCCTCGCCTCAACCAATCCCCCATAGGTCGCTGGAATGCCATCTAAAGTCCGCACCGCCCTTTGTTCACGGCGGCAGTACTCGAGGCCAGCCTCATCAACCTGCTCTGAAGGAGGTAGATGGAGAGAAAAGAAGGAGATGGAGAAAAAAAGGGGAGAGGGGAAAGAAAGAGAGGTAGATGGAGATGGAGAAGAAAGGAAAAATGAAGGTGCTGGTTTACTACGAAGGGCTCTGCGAGCCCCGCAATCCAAAAGGGGGGG
>Ga0080004_1124647_pt1 | contig 64873 bp, 57 predicted proteins | sample WasSprMetagenome_FD_69207 | JGI IMG/M metagenome (GOLD analysis project Ga0080004, IMG submission 69207) | Sulfidic aquatic microbial communities from Washburn Spring, Yellowstone National Park, USA - WS (SPADES assembly) (version 2) | ecosystem: Environmental > Aquatic > Thermal springs > Hot...
GTGTGACCACAGTAGCATTCTTCTTCAGTGAGATAGCTCCTCCATATGCATCAGTTACCCACATATCCTCTGTCTTGAAGTATGGGCAGAATATGCCTGACTCCAGGGTATCTGTCTTGAGCCAGTACACTCCAGCATATGCACCGCATATGTATGTGCAGTAGTATTCAGCCTTTGGAGGTTTCTCTGTGAGCGGGCATGTAACCTTTCCTACCTCTGTCCTGTTCCCTATTGATGTGAATATGTAATCATAGCATCCTATGTGCTTTGTTACATTGAACTCCCATTTGTCTATCCCATATGAGCCATTGAATACGTACATCTGGTTTGGTTTTGCGAAGAAGTACGCGTTCACATTGCCCTTGAACCATGGAAGTGCATCTGCTGACCATATGTACGTCCAGCCATTTGAGTCTCCGGATACGTTGAATATACCCCAGGCTCCTGAAACAGGCGCTATTGTCTTGTTGAATCTGGCAGCAGCTGTCTTAGCGGCATCAGGATAGTGTGCGGATACTCCATTCTTTGCTGTTGGACCCCATAATGCCGTTATAGTGCTATCCGGTATCCCTCCTATCTCCATCGTTGTCGCGTTTGCCGTGAATTTTGTGGAATTAAAGGCTGCAATTATGACGCCAAATCCGGGAAGAGGTTTCCATAATCCGCTATCTATTGCAAAGTATGGAACTCCATAAACACACTCACTGTATTTAATGCCTCCTACATTCACTGTGCACTTAGTTCCAACATAAATATTGGGATCTCCTATCACTGTGACGTTACCATAGTCTCCATTATAATCCTCTCCTGTATATTCACTATTTGCTGTAATGTTAAGATATGCGACAACACTACCGCTGCTTGGATCTATCATTGTAAGCAGGGCGTAATTATGACTCTTATCGATCTTTACCATGTTTACATGCAGTTTAAATCCAAGCCAGGGTATGTTTATATCTCCCGTGGTATTTGAGAGCTCAACAGGATAGTACTGCAGGAAGAATCCTTTTCCAGAAAGTCTGTCTCCTGTCCCAGCATAGAGAGCAAGATCTCTGTGGAGGCTAGTGACATTCTCACCTAGTATATAGTGGAATGAAGCCGGGTATACCGACATCCAGTCAAGGGGCATTATTACATAATCGTAGCCTGCTTTTCCTACATCAGGGTTGCAGTGTATAACAGTTGTATCCTTTACTATTAACCCAGGTCCTGCCCTGAAGAACATGCCTGGTTTAGCATTTACTTTGGATCCTTCCTTCTCCGTTGTTGTATTCCACACAAAAGGCGTTCCATCGGTTGCATTAAGGATTAGGAACTTTGACCAAGCTATACTATAGCTGTCCACCTTAAGCCCACCATAGTACAGTGTGATTCCATGTGCTGCAGCATCCTCAACATCCACATATGGTGCATTAGTGTAGTACAGATGGGATCCAATCTTCATTGCAAGCATTGCAGCCCCTATCATGTCCACTGAAGCAGCCTTGTCGCCTATTATTATTGCCATTGTCGCCTTTCCATCTGCTGTGTATATTGTGCCCGCCTTAACAAAGGGCTCCGGGAACATGGATATCGGAGTTGCGGCAGCTGGCAGAGCCCCCACAAGAAGGGCCACCAGCAACAACATCGCTGCCTTCCTCATTTTCTCACCTTTTTGAGATGCCCTTTCGGGCACCCGATGCTGGCTGAAACAGTATATAAATGTTGTTGATGAAACGTTTCTGAAACGTTTTCAAGACAAAAGAATGTACTACCTGAATGAATCTAATGCATATATTTAAATTTTTTATATTTTCCTTTAAATTTATTATTATGATGTTGGATATTATATAATGCTAAAAATATTTATATAGGGCTAAGGGATAGATGATGAATCTACATTAAACGACAGATCCCAAGAAGAATAGTAACAGCCTTGATCTCAACGGCCCTTGAGTTGAAGGCCTACTCCAAGGATGAGCACTGAGGTATTTGGATAAAAAAAGTAAAACATAGAAAATAAAAACTTTTTTATCTAAAATGAAAAGCGTTGTTTTCCTGTTGTTGATCCTCCAGCTCTCCTTCCTCAGCCTTTGTACAGATCAGCTCTTCTCCATAAATCAGCAGCTCGACAGATCAACCGGAGGGTAATTGGAGGAAAGGAGGTCACTGTCTCAGTGGACTACAGGGTGATAATGGGGGCAAAGAAGACGAAGTACTGCGGATTGAACAACATACCGCCTCCATTTGACACTGATAACCAGATATCCCAGTGGAGGGCAGGCTTTTCAGTGAACAGGAGATGCCTATATCAATCATATAAAGAGCCCTCCGATCCTACATTTAGTTCTTCTAAAAGTCCTCTTATGCCTCTATCTGAATATCTTGAGGATGGCAACAGCAACAAGGAGGACAATTAGTAAGGGTATGAAGACAGGAACCTCACTGACCATTTCCCTTGATGTTCCGTTCTCTGATGTCTCATTCGTTGGCTCATTCTCCTCCAATGCCCTGACAGTCCTGTCAAGCCAAACCTTCTTGACCCATGGATGGCCAGCTATCCTCTCTATCTTCCCAGCTGGGGCTGTTCCGGCAACCGCATTTATTATCTTATAAACATGTGTCACATTCATCCCATCCCCTTTCAGCACCTCTATCTGCTCATTAGTAGGCCTCTCAAAGAGCTCAACTATTATCCTGACCTCAGATGATGGATTTTCCCTTATTAAACCAAGAAGGGCTGGATCTATCTTGTCCGACTGGGCTGCCAGGACAGTTAAAGGAATGAGGAGGATAAACAACGATACATACTCAACCTTCACAAGAAAACTTACATTTCAAGTATAAAAAGCTTGTGAAAGATCCTTCATTAGTAAATTTTATCTACTATTAAATCTTAAAGATACAAAACAATAAAAAAGAGGATTGGGAATTTTAAGTCATTCCTTGTATGTTGCAGGGAAGTAAACCCAGTACCAGCAGCCATCAACTCCATAATACATCCTGTTCTTTGAGTATCCTGCTTTCCACTGCTTTATTTGTTCATCGATGCTGTAGGCAGGGGGCATGTTTTCCAATCCACAGTAGCCAGTCTTCTCATATTTTATTATCGTCCTGTAGTCCACCACCACCTCAACAGTCTTTCCCTCGATCACCTTCCTGTAGACCACTGTTTTTCCAGTTAAATTGCCAAGATGATCCATGAAATACTGAATTGGAGGTATTTTTGGAATTACATTCAGAGTGTACACAGCCTCCCTCTTTAACCCTCCCCCTTCTGCCTCTATTTTAATTGTGTATGTCCCTGGTGGAGTAGATTCTGATGTTGATATCGTGAGTATGCTTGTGAACGTCGGATATCCCGATGAAGGGCTAAATTCCCCACTTGCTCCAGGCGGTATTCCCGTAGCTTTGAGGCTTACCAGCTCAGGTGAGCCACTTACAAGGTTTACTGTTATTTTTACCTGCTTGCTCACGCCCTGCTGAGCAGCATCTGATAAAGGGCTTATCTCAAGCGTGAAGTTGAATGGAGCAGCTGCTGCAGGCACAACAACAACTGCTGGTGATGGTGCACTAAGACGAACATCGACTCTTATTGTCCCCTCTCCTGTTGCTGAGGCAGTTCCAGAATATCCTCCCTTCGATGCCATCACCGTGACCGTTACAGGAATGCTCGACACTGTGAGGACAACGTGATACTGTCCGCTGCTGTCAGTTGTTGTGATTGCTGTGTCCCCCCCTCCTGATACTGTCACAGATGCTCCTGCTGCTGGACTTCCATCTGGCATGTACACATATCCATATACTCCAACAGGGATTCCCTGTGCCGAAGCTGAGACTGCAGAGATCGATAGGAGAAGGATTAAAAAAATTGGGAGAAGTTTTTGTCTCATTTTATCCCTCCTAGCCCTCGACCTCCACATACCTCTGCGGTGAGGTGAGGTGGATGAAGTAGCCGTAGCCCTGCGAGAACAGGAAGTCCTCCTCAGGCTTGCTCACCCCAGGAATGTACCCGAAGAACCTCTGCTTTCCTGTATCCCATCCAGCTATCAGTGTCACGGAGGGGCCTATTGCCCTCGCCACATCGGATGCCCTGTAGCTGGAAGGCACTGGGAGGAATGGGGCAATCAGATTGTACCTGTTGCTTAAAGTCCTGACGTAGAACCTCTTGTAGACCCATGGGCCTGATCCCGATGAGGTGAACGCCCTTATCCCTATCGTATGCATCCCATCGCTGTACGAGGTGCCGTTTATCGCTATCTCCACCGTGGTCGCCGTTACATTCCCAACTGGCACTGCTCCGGTTATGTTCCCATCGACTGAGTACTGTATCTGTGTTATCGGGGAGGTGCACTCCGCATACACTGCCATCTTTATGACGCCCTTATCGACGTAAGCACCCGCTATCTCCGCCATCGGAACTGATGGAAGTGCTGAGCGGATGTAGAACCCTCTCAGCACAGTGAAGCTCGATATCGTCTTGTTGTCGGTGAAGTTCACCCTTATGGAGACGTAGTTGCCCTCAGAGATGTTCTTCAGCAGGAACTTATAGTCTAATATGGATCCATACAATGTATTTATCCTTATGAGCTGTGTCTGAACTGTGCTCCATGTCTTGCCATCATCCAGCGAGTACTCCACCGATTTCACATTGAATGGGTATATGGGCCCTGAAACTAGGTGCCCTGTTACATTGCCCGGAGCATGAGAGTTGTTCATGTCAAGCCCCTCTATGTAGGGGATTATATCAAGCAATTTCCACCATCCCTCGCCCTTTGATATGTTGAACTTGGTGCTCATGTACGCATATCCAGAGAGCCTCATAAGACTCTCTCCTCTTAGATCAATCTCTATTTCTGCAGGAGGACTTATGCTAAGAGAAGTCCGTATCAGTCCCCATGTGCTTCTGTTATAGATTACCGTTCCATTTCTCTTCACGACGAGATTCAGCAGAGCTGACCCTAAGGGCTCATATTTATAGTATATCTCTCCTTTTGATGTATTGAGGTATGGACTCTCAAATACCCCAAGTACATCTAAGTAATCTCCGTACACCCCGAGTCGTAGGGCAGGACGCAGAGGATGTGCATTTGATGCTATCGAATATGTTCCCGGAATCGGGTATCCTTCCTCAGCCCAATAGCTGAAGTAGGGTGTTATAACACCGGGCTGATCGTTTCTCTTGTCATAGCCTGTCCAGTACATTCCGGGTGTGATGTACTCAGTCACCTGCCTTGGAGAGCTTATGGCCCATGAGAGGCTCGGCATCCCGAACGGATAGGTCCATCCTGAGCCCTTGTCCGTAAGTATGAGCACATAGTCCCTGTGCATCAAAGCACCTATCGATGGGGTGAGAGCAGTCCTATATTCCTTGATCACCTTCGCTAGATCCGCCTCATTGTATGTCAGCATCTCGTCTTTTGTCACATTCGTCTTGGAGAAGGCAATAGCATACAGTTCGGGTGAGATTAAAGTGCTCGGATCCACCACATTGATGTACTTCCTGTCGTAATACTGGTAGTAGAGGCCTAGCGTGAGATCTGTCTGCGTTACGTATATGTCCGTGACAGAGGGATAGTACCACCAGTTCCAGAATGCATAAGCAATACCCCGCATGCATGTCCTGTTTACATAGTAATAGAATAGACCATCGGAGAGCGAGGCTATCACATGGCCTGGAGGCGAGTACGACAGTTTATGGGCATTTCTCAGATCCAGTGTCACGCTCATGTCCCCTGTCACATTGGTCTTGTTGACAGCATAGGCATCGGCATAGTACTGTTTATACCAGTCGGCACCAATGATATAGTATGTGCCGGACCAAGGCAGGTTCAAATCTATCGCACCATTTTCATCCGTTATTCCCCATGTCCACCTTGCCGTCCCCCTTTCCATCTCCTCACAGGATGGATACGCCTTGAATGCACCGACAAATGCATTACCCAATGGGTTTCCATCGAGGCCGAGGAACCTGACATGCACCACGTTCATCCTCAAGAGGCCGAATATCACATGGACATCAGAGCCCTCAACCGTGTAGTTAGTCACAACAACACCACTATACAGGCCTGATGGCAAAGATGTTGCATTTATCTCCACATTGACTGCTTTTTGTCCACCTGCAGGGATATTCAGCTCAGTTGAGTTCAGGGACACCTTATCTGTCATATCATAGCCATAAAAGACCTCCTTTAGGCTTGGGCTCAGTGTTATGTTTATCCAGCTAGTTCCAGTGTTCCTGAAGGTTATGTTGAAGTTGTATACACCACCTGCAACTCCTCCCAAGCTGAACGTAGCAGGATCAGGTATAAGCTGTGTTTCCATGGCAGCTGGAACGTTTATCCTCCCTCCTCCCTGTGTGTAAACGTCGTATCCCAGATCCTTCGACGTGCTTATCAGCACGTTCTTCACCGTATTCGGATCAAATCCCCTCGCCTGCTTTATAAGTGCAGCCGCCCCAGAGACATGAGGAGTAGCCATGCTCGTCCCGCTGAGCCTTACGTAGTCATAGACTCCATCTCCATCGACATCTATTGCCGGAATCCGTCCGTTCATTGCCCATTTTTCAATCATCGATCCCCTAGCTAAAGCAGCCCATATTCTGTAGCCTGGAGCCACCACATCGGGCTTTATCCTGAAGTCCCTTGTGGAGCCCCTGCTGCTGAACCCTGCAATTTCATCCTGTTTTGTGCTCGCACCAACTGTTATGGCCTTCTTGGATGCAGCAGGAATTCCAACTGTGAAGTATCCAGCAACATTTCCGGCAGCGACAACAACTATCCTTCCAAGATCTACAGCTCTATCGCATGCAAGGGATAGGGGATCAGTCCCATCGCTCCAGTAAGATGCACCAAGGCTCATGCTTATTATGTCTGCCTCATCCCCCGTGTTTGCTTTTCCATCAGGACCCAGTGCTGCATATTCTATGCCACTAATTACCCAATCTTCATAACCCACCCCGTACCTGTTGAGCACTTTCACGTTCCACAGCGTGGCGCCAGGTGCAACTCCTCTGAATATAGGGATGGTTAAGAGGAAGATATCATTCTCTAAGTCGGAATTTATCCAGTTTTGAGCTGTTATGCAGAACTTGCCCAGATTTGCCGCATAAACAATAGAGGGAACAGCCAAATATTTGCCGGGTGTAAGTATCCTTGGCTGTGACCAAGTGTTATTTTGATACACCATGTACCATATGGTGTATGTTATGTTTCTAGCTAGATCATCGCCCTCAAACACCAGCATCATTGTGCCATCAGGTAATACAGCTGCTGATGGATTAACAAACCCTGACCCGCTGGCCAAGAGCCCTCCTGACCATGTTGTACCCATATCTGTTGAAACGTTGTAATATATTTGAGTAATTCCACCTATGTTGGTGGTGAAGTTAAAATGATATATGTCGTATATAAATGCCCAGATCCTTCCATCGGGAGATTGGACAATTGAGCTTGAGTATAACCACATTGTTGAGTTAGCGCTCGTTAGCCTTCTGTTGCTTACCCAGTTTAATGTATTACTGCTATCAAGATTTAAGATAGCGAACCATACATCCTCATTTGATGAGGCATTAGAGGTATATGTAATGGCTATTGAGCCATTTGACAGCTGAGTAACAGGAGAATATACATGCCAATCGGGACCTGTTGTCAAATGTTTATCTTGGCTCCACACTCCATTATCGTAGACCTTGTACCAGATTTGGTAATTTCCTGTTCTGTTTGAGGCCCATAAAACTAATATCCTCCCATCCTTTAGGAATGTGACAAAGGGATATACGTCAAGGTTTCCATCTGTTGTTAGTTGTTGTGGGGATGCCCAGTTATGCCCATCATACAATGAAAACCAGATATCCCAGTTACCAGAATAATAGGAATACCAAACCATGGCTATGTGTGTTCCATTGGTGGATATTCTAGCAAACCTGTCATCGTAAGATCTTGATATTGCAGATTGAATTTCTGAAACCATAGGTGTGATGATCGACTTCTCTCCTGTACCGGCAGCTATGCTTGCAACATGGGTTCCGTGGCCAAAGTGGTCAAATGTATCGTAATCATCCGTGAAATCCACCTCTACCTTTATTTTGCTCGTCCCGTTCGGGAAGAAGAAGTCCTCATGGTTCTTGTCTATGCCTGTGTCAAGTATCGCTATCTTAACCCCGCTTCCATTATACAGGCTCCAGACGGATGGGGCACCTATAAGCGGGACGCTTTCATTTAAATGCACATGAACCTTCCTGTCAAGCCATATCTTCTCCATATATGCATTGGAAACAAGATCCTTTACCACGTCCCTCGCTTTATTCACAGGTATCTTTGCAGCTGAGGCTGGAACAAGCCTGTAGACAGGGGCTATTTCCCCTCCTCTCTCGGCAATAAGAGAGCTTATAGAGGGATACCCCTCCCTTTTCATCTGTATTATCACAGGTATCTCGCTCTGGTTCCAGTATCCCTCCTCCACAAGATATTCCACGTTGAATAGCTCTATGTCGAACTTCCTGAGGTCCACATTGCTTGGTATCACGTAAAGACCTTTTCCATCCCTGAATACCCTGAACCCCTTGTTCAGCTCTGTTGGATCTACCGGCATTATTGCAAGGACCTGTAATGTCTTGTTCACCAGCCCTACCTTCACAACATCGCCGGTTATGAGCTTCACGTCATATGTCTTCTCTATTGTCCTCTGATTTACTGAGCTTCCCTGAAGTCCCCCTGTTCTATCTCCCTGTGTATATAGTGGAGTTGCTGTCTGAAACAGAAGAAGAGAGACCAGGACAAGGATACAGACCTTTCCCACTCCATTTCTGGACATCGTATCACCGCCCTTTAAGGGCGGGCAATCAGTTAACTTTTTTTTTTAAAAACTTTTCTGTCAGATAAGAAGCAAATACAGAGATCCTTTTCTTGAAAAAAGATTAAAAAGCAGGAATAATCTTTTCTCTTCCTCCTTAAAGATGGAAGTAGGCTGGAAACGCCGATATTTTGTAAATAAACCCGGATTTTATCCTATTTTCTTCGTCTTATGTCGATAAGAAAACCGATTTATAAAGGTTACTACTTTTCTCTTGAGTTTTAAACTTAAAGATTTCCTACATCTTGCACACATGCCGATTATTGGGATCAGTACACCGGAGATTATGCCTTTCAGGTCTCCTTGTGGGGTTTCACTCCTCAGCTTCTTGCCACATGCACGCTTTAAAGTTGAGCAAGGGTTTTCCCACACTTAGGACATAGAAATCTATCTCCATCTTCAGATGGTACTGGAGCCATCCACTCATAGCAAAAGGGACATAAAACTATCTCATCAGTTCTTAAAAGCTTGGCAATGGCATAAGCCATGGAGAAGAGGGAAAATCGGAGCTTTCCCATCATCTTGAGGAGATAATCCACCTTTTTGTCAATCTCGCTCTGAAGCTCTGCCAATTCGCTGAGCTGTTTCTCGATTCCACCGCCTAGGACTTGGGAGATTTCCCTGAATGAGACTCTCAGAGCTTTTGCTATCTCTCTTGTGCTTTTTCCCTCGGAATAGAGCCTTTTTATCTCCTCTATCTTCTCCTCAGTTAAGGGCATCGAGGAAAAGAGAGGAAGGAAAATAAAAGCCTTCTCTGTTTTTGTTTTGATCTGATATCATCCTGTTACTAGGTAATGTTGCCCCTGTTATTGCTTGCTTCCCTCTGTTACCATCTGATACCCTGCTATCAAAGAAAAGGGAGATCCCTGTAATATATGCTCTATTCCTAATATTCCCCAATATCTCCTGCTTTCCCCCATTACTTCCAAGAGTATTCGGTTGCACGCATAAAGATGCTAGAGCATTATTTTTAGCTAGGATGGGTCAAGCTTATGCCTGTATAGATCTCATAGTAACCTGTATCGATCGGATTTGCTTTATTGAACGTGAAGTAGGATGCAGCTAATTCATATGCACATGCGGATATAGTCAGATCTGCATATAGCTTTTAAGCGCACACAGGGAATGATGAATCCAGACAACCTTTCGCTTCTCAGGTAATCCCTTATCTTCCTCAGGTATCTGAGGAGGACAGACCTAAAAGGGATGACCTAGGTCTGACCTTCGGAATCGTCAGCTGACTCCTGCCCTGAGCAGCAAAGATATGGATATGTATTTCAAACATAGGACACTACAGAACATGCAGAAGTCAGCCATTATTAACCCTCATAGAAGCCAAAGTTATATAGGAGAAATAATAATAGCCGAAATCCGTATGTTCCGTAGAGCTATATGTTGACATTACTCTAATCCTGTAAATCCTCTTAGGTGATCAGGTAGCTTATCCCTCAGGATCTTTATCCCCTTATAGTATCTCTTACCTCTGTCAGCATAGCTGGTATGTTTTAGCCCAGCCATCCTCTCTGTGAACTTCCTCCTAGAAAGGCTATCGATCTCCTCATTATTACAGAACCTCAGATAGAGATCATAAAGGAAAGAAGCCTCTTCTCTGACTCCCTCTTCCTCAGCTAGCCATCCCTCTTCCTTTCCTGTCTCTATAAAGTTGAAAACCGAGTCGGATCTCCTCATCCACTTCCTCTTAGCATCTTGAGGTGTGTCCTGAAAACTGAATTTTCCCTCGATGTAGGCATTTCTTATTGCTAATAGACTAAAGGCTAATAGCTTAGGTGCTTCTTTTGGTAAAAGATCATCAATAATTGCTTTTTTAATCCCCTCATTTCTCTCAAATTTGTTCGGGAATTCCAGACAGACAGCCCTAGACCAGAAGGCATTGTCGGCATTCTCCACGATTGGCGGATTATTACACAGAAATATCAGTTTAGCATAGTTGTAGAAGTAGATCGGATCTCTGAATTTCCTCTCACCTTTAATTAGGCTCTCTCCTGTCATCTCCTTTATCCATCCTGTCTCATGAACAATTTTGTTGGGAAGGTCATCGCATATATTAGCTAACTTGTGATACAACTCTATTCTGGAAAATCTCATAGAACCTGAAGCTAAATCCTGAATTGGTGTGCTTGCTATGTTATCTTTTCCTAAAAGAGAGATTAAAAGCTGAGAAAATGTTGTTTTTCCTGAATCCCTGTCGCCCCAGATCACAAAAAGACTTTTTAACGGGTATTTTCCTGCTAAGAGGGGATATCCTGTTAATTCAAGGAGAAGCGGATACTTATCTCCTGCCCAATCCTCATAATATTTTGATATAGTGCATTCATTTCTAAAACCTTCTAGGACCTCATCATAGCTCTTATCACTATAGTTCACCAGAGTTTCCAGATCAATTTTGTGTGGTATTTTGTGGAATACATAGAGATCTGGGGACGGGAAGAAAGCATAGCTACTGAGGGAATCACTATGATAGAAGAAGGCTTCCCAATCGAGGACCATGTCCTCATAAAGAATAAGCTTCTCATTGAAATCCGCTTCGGTATATGTTGAATCCCTCAGTATGCTCATAAAGTCCGTTTTATATCCTACATATCTCCTACTTCTGTTCTCCATGCCCAGAAGAAACATAACCTTAGAGAAAAGCCTCTCTAGATCCTTCTCTCCCTCTCTGTAAATCCCCCTATCGTAGATAAAAAATCCCTATAACCCTGTCCTTAACGACAAAAGTCCGTATAGGAATGTATTCCTTGAGCTTCTCCGTTAAGACTCTAGCAAATTTATGAGGGGGAGGTGCTTTATTCTCAGTCAGCTCTTCCATCAGCTCATCTCTCAAATAATAGGCTATCTCCTCAGCTATCTGATCAAAATCTTTATATTCTTCTTCAGGCTTTTTATTATTGAGTTGTGTGGTCTCCATCGGAGATCACCTTACTTTCTTTTTTCCTCTCCCTGATGCTCACCTCCCCTTCCTTGCAAACCTACTAAGGCTCTCGACAATTTCTTCTTTTCTTCTGTAACACATTTCATTTAAACAACTTATGAGGGAGTTCAAAACGCTCCTGTATGGCTCTATTGCCCTTGAAACAGCGTAATCGAAGAACTCATGATAAAGAGTTTCAATCGCTTTTTCTTCATCCTCCTCATAGACATAGATTTTCTTCCCCTTAACCTCACCTGAGAGCTTGTTATCCTGAGGCATCCAAACTACATCAAGCTCAAATCCAAGCCCTGTATCTCTTTTGAGCCTTTCTAGCTCATGTCTAAGCCTTTCTTCTATGGGAAAATTTGGATATCCTGATCCCTTCTCACTCTGTCTCTCTTTACCCGCATTTTTACTCATACTCTTCCTCTGTAAGCTATTTTGATTATCTTCTATCATCGGGAAAAATAGGACTTTATGGCTTATAAGCCTTTATTCTTATATTTTAAGGCAAAACTTTTTATTTACAAGCTTAAATAAAAGTTTTTATTTGAGTTATAATATTTGATATTCAATATTATGCAGTTCTTTTTATCACTATTTTCCCTGATGGAAGTATCGTGTATATGTCCCATCCCTCCCTCAGGTATTTCTCTAAATCCTCCTCCCTCACTATCTTCTTCGGATCTCCAGATCCCTCCCTAATCTTCTTCATCTCGTTCTCTATAAGCATCAGCTCTTCCTCCTCCGTTAGCTTTCTACCAAGCTCCCTCTCCTTCTCTATCCTTATTCTCATTGGATCTATTCCCATCATCACTGCAAACCTCCTTATTGCCTCTATAACAGCCTCATTCTTTATCTTCTCTGGGCTCTCAGTCTTGTATATCGTTAGGAAAGGTTCAGCTTTCTTCCATTCTTCTATTAGCTCTGGCTCTGATGGTCTAAAGTAGCTCAGATCAAGTCCTGTAACCTGTCCCATCCAGAGGCTTATCGTTGTCCTTGATACCCCTGCTCTCTCAAGCTGAGTCCTGTAGAACTTCCTTAAGGAGTGAATATGAAGTTGGTATCCCCCGCTGCTGTCCCTGTAGTCCATTCCAACCTTCTTTATCGCTGAATACCAGTACTGCTGGGCATGGATTTTCCTGAGAAATTTATCGGGATCTCCCCTCCTAGGCCAGAGCCATTCACTTCTTACACCTTTCCTCTCTCTATCTTTTAGATATTCTTTTAATATCTCCACACACTCCTTTGTGAGGTAAACCTTCCTCACAATACCAGTCTTTGCGGTCCTTACGTCCACATATGGGGGATCTGATTCCATGTGGAGATCCGATACCTTGAGCTGAAGGCATTCAATTAGCCTCATCCCAGTCGATGCTAATGTTAAAAACAACGCCTTATTTCTTAACCCCATGACGCTGAGTATCTTCCTCAGCTCATCGACAGTTGGAGCCCTATCTGCTCTGACAGCTTTCGCAGGAGGAAGCATAATTCTATACCTCAGAATATCAGATCTTATCTCTGCACCTGCCATTCTCAGCATCCTTATTAGAAGGTGAAGGTAGAACTTCAGGGTCTTTGGCGCAAGTTTCTCCTCCTGTATCTTGGCAAGAAAGCTCCTTATTGTCTCATATGCATCCATCTTCCCCTTTACAATATCCGTTATTGCTTCTTTGTATCCCTTTCCCGTCACATCCTCCAAGATCCTCAGGACCTTCCTAACAGCGTATATCCTCCTGTCCCCTGTTGAAGCTATCGACTCCACTATCGAGTCAATATTTAAATAGCCTGAGCTCTTCCTCCTGTTGACCCTCCTCCTCGCCATATCTATCCTAGGTAGTAGGGGAGGAGAGTCAATATAAAGTTGAGCTACGTTGGGCCCGTAGCTCAGCAAGGATAGAGCGACGGCCTTCTAAGCCGTAGGTCGCGGGTTCAAGTCCCGCCGGGCCCGTTTTCTCAAAAACAATGTTAATTTAGGAAAAAATCCAAGATTAATTATTGGGACATAAAACCGGAGATCATAGGTTTTAGAGTTTTCTAGTGGGAATAGGCATAGAGTAACTGACAATAAGGAGCTATATAATGACGGCATAGTCAGGATAATTAGCTGAATGCTAATCGAAGGAAAAGCAGCGAATATAAAAATGCAAAGAGCCTAATTGGAGCCTTAGAGCTAATCAGCGAAAACGCCATTATCAGCGCCTTAGTAGTTTTACTATCTCCGAGGGATCTCCTGTTACAGGAACTCTCGCTACTCTTTCCATGCTAAGTTTTCCAAGCCATGGTATGCCGAACTGCTTCCCACTGTTGGGATCAACTATCACAAGATACTCCCTCTTTGGATCAAGTCCCAAGTTTATGTTCTTCGATAGCTCTAGCAGAAGCCTGTCAACTGCAGCAGCAATACCCTCGGATGAGTTGGCTGATACAACCATTTTTCTTCCGCTGAACTCCACTTTCTCCTCACCAGAGACAAAAATCAGATATAGATCTGCATTCTCCAGAGTGCTGCTCATGTTGACAACTGTCACATTCCTCAAATTACCCTTGCTGAGGATCGTAGTCAAATAGATTACCGATGTCTCCCCCTGTATCATGTAGTTTCCCGTGTCAGGCCTGTATAAGTGCTGATCAAATGCAACACAAAGCAATATCCCCTGCTGTTTGGGGGGATTTGATTGTTTTATAGATATACTGCCAGCTATTATGAGAACCAGCAGAATTACCACAGCAGCCAAAATTGCCGGAACATACCTCCTCAAAGGATCACCTCGCAGATTAGATGTTTACCTCCTCCTGAACCCCTTCTTCTCGAATTTAAGCTTGGGGATCCTCTCACTCCTTATCTTATATGACCTGTAGATCCTGAGCACAGCTATAGCTGCTATTATCAGAACAACAATTGATATTATTATCATTGCAAATGTGGACATTACCATGTCTACATAGGTCATTGCTGATAACCTATACTCATCAAGAAATCTCCCCATGTTGTCCTTGTATGAGAGCTCCGACTTCACATAGGTCTTGAGATCTAGTGATGGATATAAGTCTGAGGCCTTCGCTGCTACATATACTTTTATTGAGTTCATGGGGCTCAGGTTTCCTACGTACAGATGCACTGATCCATCCGGATCAACTCTTCCTCCTTTAGCTGAGAGGGAGATCCCCTCACCCGGAACAAACTTTATCTCAATATCCCTTGCCTCTGCATTTCCCGTGTTCTCAATCCTGAACGTCATGTTTCTCAGGGCACCCCACTCCATCCTCACCTGCTGATCTTCAGGTATGAGCGAGATCAAGGGCCTCGTTATGTTCACCTTTATCTGGGATTCTGTTGATCCAGTGGAGCCCAGTGCCTTAACATACTCTATTGATGTTGTAGATAGATTATTCACTCCTGGAGGTGGAGATGATGCCTTCACAGTATAAATGAAGGTAATCCTCTGCCATGGATCCATTTTCTCAAGGAAGTAGAAGCCCTTCTGCTGTGTTTGCACGACTATGGCTGTTCCATTGTCCTTTCCAATGACATCAAATCCAGCTCCAAGCCTCTCAGCTATCTTCACCTGAACCGCTGGAATATCTCCCTGGTTCTCAATTGCTAGTACAACTAAAGCAGTGTCCTTCAGGCTCATCGATTGCCTGTCAACTTTCTTCTGCACTATCGCTATATTTGCATCCCTCAAAACCCTTACTACGATTATTTTTGTGTAGAGGAACTCCTTTGTTAGGGGATCTATCAATGTCAGCCTTATCCTTGAGTCCCTAGGCTGCTGGAGCTTTGGAGGTGTCTTAAACTGAAGCTCAACTGAGCTGGATGAGCCGGGATTAATGCTCATGTCAAGGGATGCCTTACCGGTTATTGGATCTGATGGATCACTTAAAAGTTTCAGCTTCATTTCTCTCTCGAGGTTGTTCTTCACCAGAACCTGCAGTTTCAGGGTGGAGTTCTCAACTGTTTTATTTTCAGATATGAAGCCTGAGAGAGCTGAGACCATAACAGTTATGGATGAGGATCTAAGCCATGCCTCGAAGAACCTAAGCACATCGTAGGTCTCCTGGCATCTAGTCCATATGAATGGGGTATATCCATAAGGGGGAAGCCCATCCTTATTTACAGCTCTCGCTATGCTCACAGCTATGCCTGAGAAGCTGCTAAGCACATCCTCTGTATCAAGTATTCCAGCAGATGCCAGCCTGAGAAGGCCTCCAAACACGACTGCATTGTCTATTGTTGGAGCCGGGTTGCTCGTTATGTGCTGCTTAAGCTCGGATGCCACCTTGGAGAGCAGATTCTGATCAACATCAAAGCCGAGCATCTCAGCCTCTATCAGGGATGAGACTATTATCGAATCCTTGACCGGATCCAGCCATCCAGTTGATGAAGCCTTCTGCTCAAGGTAGGTTATCGCACTCCTTATATTATCATCCACATTTACATCATAGAGCTTTCTTACAGCAATTAAAGCTGATAGAACATATGATGTGGTGAGAGGATCAGGCTCTCTCTGGTAGTAGGACTCGGGCTGTGGGGCCCATCCTCCGCTTTTATCCTGAAGCTTCACTAAGGAGTATGCAGCGTTTTTTATCTCATTCTCTGCATCTATTATCCCAAGTGCTTGGGCATTTGAAAGGAGGAGCAGGACATTTGAACTAAATTTAACATCTATATAGTAACCTGATGCCTCGGATGTCCATAAGTTCCTTGTCCTCTTGCTGAGAAAGTAATCAACTATTCCCTTTATTTTCGCACTTAAATTTCCCTCATTAAAAGAGACAAATCCCTTGTGAAGGAGAGCTTCCGACATTATCAAGCCGGCATAAAGGTTTGAATAGTCATCTGGGACCGCTGAAAAGGCATATGGCTGATATGTGAATATTATGCCTCCAACCCATCCGAAGGCCTTGACATCTGCTATGTTGCTGTAAGATGGTATTGACAGGAAGTAGTGGGCCGAGAGCCTTATTCCCTCAGCTGAAAGGGCTAATGGATCCTGTTGTGCTAGAGCTGGCTCTAAAGGAAGGAGAAGGAACATGAGAGGTATGAGAAACAATCTGAATTTCATTGCCATATGGGGGATCAGCTGAGAAGCTATAAAAAGCAATCATAGACGATTGCAGAAATTTAAATAAAAAAGGAAGAAAGGGGGATCAGCCAGCCGCACCGGCTGGTATCGCAACTATCACTGGCATCAGCGCTGCAGGAGCTGTAGATGATACAAGCTTTGTCGGATCTGCTATGCAATTGATGTTGCCAAGAATCAAGGTATATTATAAGCATCTTTACGAAGCTGACTGCCTCTTCTTCAAGTTTCTGGTTGACACCAGCCGTTGTTGTTATATCTTTTGCATATGTGACATTTCCACTATCCTAGCATAAACCTAGGCTCCTAGGAGCTTTAATATTTAAAGATGCTTGGTATCCCGATGGCACTTAAACCTCAGGTATCATACAGCAGGCTCGTTGACATTTTCATTTCAGAGATCACATCACCCTACCTTTCAGATATTGAAAACGGGTTCTATGAAGAAGTAAAACACATGATAGCGAGGATGAGAGAGGGAGCTGATAGAAGCAACGATCTAATGGCTGAGATTTTGAGAAGAGAGGCTGAGATATGTGAGGAACTTCTCTTAAATATAGCCAGAATAAGGGCCTTGAAGAGAATAGCAGCAGGAACATTTGATGAAGCTCCTTCAGAGGAGAAGAATGCTATAAAGGGAAAAAGAGAGGAGATAAAAGTTGAGAGAAGGAGGAACTTTGTTCAGGTAATGTTTATAAAACCAGCTCCTAGCATAGTGGGGGAGGACCTCAGGATATACGGTCCCTTTAAAAAGGGGGATGTCGCCCTCATACCGAGGGCAAATGCTGAGGCCCTTGAGAAGAAAGGAGTGGTGGAGGTGGTTGAGTGAAGGTTCCTGAGGAGATGAGGACATACTGCCCGAAGTGCAACAGGCATACTGTGCACAAGGTCTCAATATACAAGGCAGGGAAGGCAAGAACCTTATCATGGGGGTTGAGGCAGCTTGAGAGAAAGAGATCTGGTTACGGGGGAGAGCCAAGAGGAAGGCTCAGAAGAAAGGCAAAGCTTACAAAGAAGGTAGTATTAGTGCTGACATGTAAAGATTGCGGGAGAAAGGTGATGAGAAATCTGGGAAGGCTTTCAAAGGTTGAGATTGCGCAAAGCTAAGTGGAGGTGTTTATATGAGTTGTTTCTACAGGGTTAGGTGCCCTAGCTGCGGGAATGAGCAGATAATTTACTCACATGCCTCAACTACAGTTAGATGCCAGATATGCGATGAGATACTGGCTGAGCCTAGGGGAGGAAGGGCGAAAATAAAAGCACAGATAACCTACATCTACGGGAAGAAAACCAGTTAAAGATACATATAAAATTTAAAAGAAGCCCCTTTTTAAGGTCAGATGCTTTGTTCAGAGGTGATCAAATGGAGGACTTTCCCAAGAAGAACGACCTTGTCATAGCGACTGTGAAGAGAATAGAGGAACACGGAGTGACAGTGACCTTGGATGAATACAACGGGATGGAGGCATATATACCGAGAAGCCATGCTGCCTCAGGAAGGATAAAGGACCTCAGGAGCATAATAAAGGAGGGAATGAAGGTAGTTGGAAGGGTTTTGAGATCTGACAGAAAGAAGGGGCAGGTTGACCTATCCCTGAGGTATGTATCCGATGAGGAAGCCGAGAGAAAGATGGAGGAATGGAAGAACAGGAACAGGGCAATATCCCTCTTAAAGCTCGCTCTCGGAAGCGCTGATGCCGCATATGATGCCTTCAAGAAGCTTGCATTGTACTACAAGGAGCCCCTTGATGCACTTGAGGATTGCCTTGAATCAGGCCCACAACCTCTGATAAAAGCTGGAATAGATGAAAGATCTGCTGAAAAAATAGCTGAGGTTGTAAAATCTCAGATAAGGCCCCCTATTTATGTGAGGAAATCGGTGATGAGGATAGTATCCTACAGGCCTGATGGAGTTGATGTGATAAAATCAATTCTAACTAATATAAATGCAAATATTTATACTATTGGAGCACCGAGATATGTAATAGAGGTTTCATCAGAGAACCCCAGATATGTGAAGAGGACATCGGAAAGAATAGTTGAGAGGATAGTGGAGGAGATAAAGGGAAAGGGAGAGGCCGAGCTCATAGAGGTAATAGAGCAGAGGAAAAGAGTTGAATAATTGCTCCACGAGAAGTCAGGAGTCTCCTAGTGTGATTTAAATTAACCTGTTGAATTATGAAAATCTTCTTGCTCTTCTGACAATAAAGCTTTTTCCACCTTTTTGGCTGTGACATTTAGCTTCTTATTGCTCATAGCTTTTCAATAATTTATTTTTAGGAGCAATTAACTATTTAAATGATAAAAGTGAATTTAGTGGATGAGCTCCCAGCTCAAGCAGAGATTCCTAAAGCTTCTAAAGGAGGATGAGGAGTTCAGATACGCTGTAGCCGGACTTCTTGGTCTAGAGGAAATTCTGAAAAGGCTTGATAGACATGAGGAGCAGCTTGTCAAACTTAGGGAAGATATGAACAAGCTTAGAGAGGATATGAATAAGTTAAGAGAGGATATGAACAGGGGATTTGAGCTTATAGAAAGGAGGATATCAGCCTTAGGGGCGAGATGGGGCCTTCAAACAGAAGAAGCTTTCAGGGAAGGTTTAAAGGGAATACTTGAGAAGGAGTTCGGTGTAAAGGTGGAGAGATGGGTTGAGAGGGATAAGGAGGGAATGGTTTACGATCATCCAAGTGACATAGAAGTGGATATAGCTGTTAAGGATGGAAAAACTATTTTAATAGAGGTATCCTCCAATATAAAGGCATCTGATATACCAATTTTCAGGAGAAAAGCCGAATTCTACGAGAAAGTAACTGGAGTAAAGGCTGATAGGCTGGTAATTGTCACCCCCTACGCGGATGATAAAGCCCTTGAGATGGCAAAAAAGTTTGGAATTGAAATATATACAAAGGTATAAACTAGATCTCCGCTTTTCCTCTCTCCCTGAGCACTATGAGAGCTGCTGCATATGCAGGAAGCTCCAGAACCTCATCTCTGCTGTATGGGCCAAAGACAAGCCCATTAATTGAGAATCTTGGCACTTTTCTCGTAATTCTCACCTTAACTGGACTGTCTGAGAGACCAACTGCATCTGTGAATGGATCAAATTCATCAAGCTCATCGTAAGTGAGCGTCATAGCTCTGAGGCCCGTCTTTCCGTGAAGGCTGTTTGGCACCCTTGTTAACCTCTGTATGTCGAATGTAACAGCTTCATCAACTGTTGCAGCTTCCTCCTTCATCCTGCTTACGGCTTTCTCCAGAATCCACCTTCTCTTCCTCATGAACCCTCTTTCTATCGTTTTCCCCTCCTCAATATCTCTGGCTATTTCATCCATCTTGTTCTCCCTTAGAACGGATATCAATGCCCTGGAGAACCTCCCTCTCCATCCTCCTTCATCAGGCTTTGGAAACTTATAGCCACCAGCTGAGCTGAAGACCTCATAATCAAAGCCCCTTGCGCTTATGTATCCTGCTATCTCGGCTCTCTCCTCCTTTCCCAGTTTTAAAAACTCCTTTGCCAGTATTCTTACGTGAAAACCCCTGTTTCCAGTGTATGAGACAAGAATTCCATCGTTTCCCAGTCCAAAATCCTCCCTGAGAATCTTTAACAGTTTTTTAACCTCAGCCTTGGCTGCTCTTATGCATGCCTCATCGAGCCAGTCCATCTTCTTTATCCTCTCAGATCCGCAGGATGGGCATCTTTGCATCTCCTTCTGCTGCTCATGTGAACATTCCTCACAGAAGTAGAGATCATAGGAACAGCCCTCAAGCCCTGTTGCATCTATGTCAAACAGGACCTCAGCTCCTTCAAAACCCCTCTGCTCCATCTTCCTCATCTCAGGCCTTTTATAAAGACCAACTGAGTAGTAAGCATGCCTTGGGACAATATCAGCCATGTATGTCCTGAGGGAATCGAGGCTCTTGAAGCTTATGTACCTCCTCACCACATCATCGAAGCCCATGAACATGAACTCCCTTTTCTCAACTTCAGGGGCGAATATCATCCTAGCCCTATCTCTGTAATAAAGCTGGAACTCCCTAATCAGCCTTTGCAACTTTTCTCACCCTGCATTCCCCCGGACAGAGGCCCCAAGATGTCATCTTCCTGCAGCTTGGAGGTCTATACCCTTTTTTCGCTATCTGCTCTATCTGATACCTAGCAACCTTCTCCTTGAAATCAGGAGAGTGTCTGAAGACATCCAGAACCTCCTCTGTGCTCCATCCGGCTGCTAAAAGGTGGCTTGCAAGGGCAAATCTGGCTACATGAGGCAGATTCTCCCCTCTCATTATCGAGTCAAGAAGGGATTCAACACAGGGCAGAAGCCCTTTCTTTCCCCTTTTTACAGCTTTTCTCGGTATTTTCAGCCCCTTTAATATCTCTAAAAATGGAGATGGAAGCTCAGGAACATCTATTTTTGAGAGAATTCTCTCCCTGACAGCCTCAGCAAGAAGCCTCCTTGCCTCATCCCTTGAGAGAAGAACATATCCTCCCTCTATCCTCCTGTTAACAGCTCTCCATTTTGAATCCTTCAGCCTCTTTGAAAGCCTTATGTAATCCAGAATCCAGACACGAAACTCCTCCTTGAGCTCCATTTTCACATTTAGATCTGATGCTATCCTGAGCAGGTTCTCATTGCTCTCCTCCTTTGACAAATGCATGAACCTCTTGCTCTCATATTCAGCAAGCAAGTTTCTGAGCATCTCATCCTTGGATCCCTCGACTATTATCCTAGCTATTATCAATGAGTATATTTCACTTGCGGGATCCAGAAGATCGGGTTGATAGAATGAGGATCTTGATACCGCCCTTTCAAGCCTCTCCTTGGCCATTCTTCTCGCTTTTGATAAAAGAGGATCGTATGCAAGCTCCTCTATTGAGAGCCCCTCTCTTTCAACGAGTTTTTTTGCCTCCTCAGAGAAAGGATATTTGGCCAAAAAACTCAAGGATGCTACCTCACTGATATGTGAGCTAGGTAGTAGGTTATCCCTGCATCAGGTATCCCACCTAGGGGATAGAAGAGCTTCATTGGCTTATCAGTGGCTATCTCCATTCTCAGCTCGCTCGCTATCTTTGCAGGCTCGGACATCCTATCCAAGTATGATATTGAATATGTGCTCCTGGATGGCTCAGTGCTCCATATGTCCATTACAACTGGATCATCCCTTGATAGGGTTATCTCAGCCTCCCCCCTATCGCTCTGCACCCTGAACTCCGCTTTCTCCGAGTCTATTGATATCTGAACATCTGTTCCCATCAGCTCTATGTCCGATATTATCTCCGGAAATCTCTTGCTCTCCATCCTTATCCCTGCTTTAAAGTCTACCTTTGGACTTTTCACTTCAAAGGGCTCTCCTGCTAAAAGAGGAAGCTTGAAGCTCTTCTTATATTCTCCCACAGTCCTTATCACAAATCTGCTCTCCTCAAATCTCAGCTCAACACTGCTCTCTCCCTTAACTCTCTTCAGAGTTCTCTCAAGCTCCTTGAAGTTTATGGAGTAAAAGCCCTCGTTCTCAACCTCGAATGCGGAGAAAAGATCCCTTGGCAGCATGAGCTGAACCATTGCTGTCTTTGCAGGCTCAAGAGCTGAAAGAACAAGGCCCTCCTTTGGGCTCAGTTTTATTGTTGCCTCATCAACAATGGCCGATATTGCCGAAACTATTCCCTTCAGGGATTTTGCATCATCAAATACTACTCTCATCACACATCCCTCCTCATCATCCTTCTCTCAATATCATAAACTTTAGCCATCAGCTCCCTAACCTCCGACAGATCCTTAAGGCTTATGCCCGATATATCGACAACAGCATCAGCCTCTATCTCCCTCATTCCCTCCTCAGCAGACCTGACTATGCCCGCTATGAGGACAGGAGTCTTTGGCTCGAATTTAGAGGCCTGATCGGAGTATATTCTAGCTCTTCCGGTTCCATCATCCACTATTATATAATTCTCTAGAGATTGCACGACTATGCCAATAAGAAGAGCCCTCTGCCCCGGGTAGATTTCAGAGATCATCGACACCTTCATCCAATCACCTCACAGAAAGCTTGACAATCCAACTTTTTTCGGCTTCTCAGTCTCAAGAAGCTCAAGCTTTGATTGATTGCTCTTGGAGAACATCTGCTCTGCCTCCTCCTGGAGCAACATCACCCTGTGCTCAAGGTATCCCTTTATTCCATATTTATTTATTATTTCTGCTGTTGGAATTAGGTATTTCACAGCAGTTCCCCTGTGCACTGTCAAATTGAGCTCCCCTCCGCACTTCTCACATCTCCCGCTTAGAGGGACTCTTCTGTATTTTGCATTGCATCTCATGCATCTGAACTGCTGTTGTGAGAACTTCCTCAGGTTTCCAGCTATATCCCTTATGAAGTGATGGGAGAGAGCCCTTGAGAGGGAATCCTCCAGATCCACAGCCCTTATCTTAGCCTCAAGTGCCACATGAGCCTCTAGCTTCTCCGCCATCGTGTTAAGCTTTCTGTACCTTGATTCCCTAGGTGCCTCAATGCTGATTACAGGTACTGTGAAGGAAATTCTCACCTCCTTTCCCTCCCTGTAATCCCGGCCGACTGTCCTTAATTTCACATTTGATGGGTCCTCAAACCTCCATGTTGCCTCGAAGAACTCCAGCGGATACCTGTCAACTGTCTCTATGTTGTAGGTCTCATCATCCACGTACTCCAGATCTATCTGCGTCACCAAGAGCAGGGGTGCATCCTCCCTCCCACCTGGCTTGTTCGGCAGATAGCTTCTGGAGAAGTTGAGAAGGGCATCTAATCCAAGTATTATCGAGTCCTCATCTCCATCAGCATTTCTCCTCTTTGCAGCATGGATAAATGGATGCGCCATAACAACAGATGCATCAGCGAAGCCAATCAACCTGACAGCATTTGCGACAAATGTGTGAGGGGATATAGTGAAGAACACATGTCCTATAAGATCCTCCGGCTTCCTTGCATTATAATATGGCCTCAGACCATAAAATCTCTCAAGAAGCTCATCCACAAATCCAGCAACCCTTAGAAAGTGATCTGCTGCCTCCCTCGGAAGGATTATGTCCTGAACCTTCAGCTCCAGAAGCTGGTCATCGGAGGTCAAAGGTCTTCCATATATGTCATGGGTGTATCCCAGTTCTTTGAGCTTCTCGACCGATGTCCCTATTTCCTTCGGTTTAAAGTGTGTGAGCACTGTGTTTGTTGAGTCGAATCTTATGGTTCCATCCTTGAAAACACTCAACCCATACTTAGCCCTCAGTATCCCCTTCTCCAATGGTTCTGGCACTTTATCCTTGCTCGTAAGCCCTATTACCCCTTTTAAGCCACTTATATCGTATTCCTGTCCTAGGCTCTCAAACGCCTCCTTTATCAGCTCCCTCATGTCGAGCATTGTCGATCTGTAGCAGACCACTTCTGCATCAGGATGCTGAGTACATCTATCCCTCACCTCCCTCCCGCACTTGCTGCAGAAGAGAATGGGAACTGTTCTTGATCCACAGCAGAAGTATCTAACCGTCACCTTTCCACAAGATGGACATTTTCTCAGGGCTACTTCCACAGTAACAGCTCCATTTGCCCTAGAAATCATCCTGCTTCTTCCTCTTAAATTTCCAACTGGAAATAGCAAGTTGACGGGGGGCTTCATTTTCCTCTGTTTCGCTTTTTCAGGCCTTCCAACTCTCATTCCGATGTAGTAAATGGCCTTTGGCATAATCCTAAATGCCGATATGTCGTTTATCGCTTCCATTGTCGAAAGATTCCCATACTTCCTCCTGTCAAACTTCTCCATGCCGCTTAAGCTGGCAAGAAGGGCCTTCGCATCATCCCCCTCGACAACAGCCTTTCCATTCTCCACTCTATGGGGTATGCAGAGCTTCTCCAGTATCTCCTTAACCCCCTCCAAGAATATCCTTCCATCTGAGCTATCAGCTTTCCTTACAGCCTCTATTAGAGAAGAAAGCTCATCTACTGTTATATCATGCCAGAAGTAGGTCCATCTGGGATGTATAGGCACATCATACTTTATGCTAAGCTTCATCGCCTCATCGAAGCTGTAATCCGCCCAGGGATCCACATCAACCCCCTTTGCCCTCAGCATCTCAGCCCACCACTCCTCAACCCATGGGGATGGTATCAGCTTGTGATTGTTCTCCAGAAACTCTCCGAAGCCTATCAGGACATCTCCCAGAAAGAGTATCTTCTCAACCTTATCTGCCAGCTTTTTTGCCTCCTCAGCGCTCTTAACCCTGACAACGCTTCCATCCCTCAGCCTGACAACAGGTCCCTCTATTGAATCAACTGGCATGACAACAGCGCTCTTTCCCGGCCTCTCTATCCTGACTTGAGTGCCTACTGCGAGAAACTCATCAAGTATTATCATAGTTGCCGGGCTTACTCCAACAGATGCCAATCCTGTGTCCCTTGCATGCCCATATCTTAGCCTGAAGCCTCCAGGCCTCGATGGATAGGATAAAATAGGCCTTCCAACAACAGCATCCTCCATGAACTTCTTTGATGGAACAATAACAGGACAGAGATCCTTGATATCCTCCTTTTTCTCCTCCTTTCTTCCAATGAAGTGAAGCCAGTTCCAGCTTGATGTGTCGAAATCTCCAAGCTTGCTGGATATCTCATCAACTAGTTTTGCCAGCTTTTTGGCCTTCTGAGCTATGCAATCGTTTATCACAAGGACTGCTCCTCCCCTTATCCTGTTCGTCTCTATTGATGGTATGTCCCTGTTCGATGAAACCTCCTCTTCCTCAGTTGGAGGACCTGTCACCTCAACCGGAAGGTTCTCAACAACCTTTTTTATCTCCTCTCCTGATGCATTATACTGCAGATGAGCGTATCTTCTGTAAAGCTCAACTTCCTCCAGATATCTGGAAACTATCTCCTTTCCCGGCTTGAACTCCTGAAGTCCCAGTTTTTGCCTCACATAATCAGCTATTAGAACGCTAATTGCTCCTTCAGTCCCTCCGGCAGTTCTTATAGGCCCATTATAGTAGACAGATAGATAGCTTCTGCCTCCTGCTTTTTTCACCACAACCTTGCTTATCCCCTCTACAGGAGCTGATACAACAGCATCTGTTATTATTGCAAGCCCAACTCTCACAGCAAGCTCAGCTGTCTCATTTATGTCCCTGCCCATCATGTTTGATGCTATCTCACCCGCCACCTTGAAGGCTGTTGTGTGCTTGTCCATCCCTTTCTCAAGCCAAAAAGATATCCTTTTTCCTATGTCCTCGTTTCCAAATAGAGCAGAAACCCTTTCAGAAAGGGAATTTGCCTTTTTTATCTCTACATCCTCCGATACATCCTTCCCTGTTCTTCTAGCAGCTCTTGCTACTTGTATTATCTCCTCAACTTTATCCTCTATATACATCATGGTATGTTGAGCGCTGGGTGTATAAAACTGGGAACTCCTCTTTCAGGTCCGGATAGGAAATCATGAGATCTTGATCAAAAATTTACGGCTTAAATATCCCCTGCTGAGGAAAAACTCATATTGGCTGTTATATCCTGGTGAAATCTGCTTCCCAATTCTCTGTATCTATGATGGCAGCTCTTCCCATGAACGCAGGACCGGGATTCACAACAACAGTATCATTCAGCCTGAATATGGCAGGACTCTCATGTATATGGCCACAAAGGCATGCTTTCGGCTTTAGCTCATTTATTGCATTCCTGATAATCCTGCTTCCAACATGCCTTCCGCTTGACGCAATATCTGCTTTTGTGTCAAGGGGAGGATAATGAGATACCAGAATCCAGTCCCCTTTTACCTCTTTCCTTATCCTGTTGAGATCATGCTCCTCCCTTCTGCCGATTCCTGCCAGAAGGATCCCCTCCACATCTAGGACCTCCCCGTCTAGCAGCATTCCCAGCTCTCTTGCTGTCTCAACAACAGAAATGCTGTCCATGTTGCCCGATACATAAAAAACTCTTGTCCTTCCTGCTAGATCCCTTAATAGACTGGAGCTCTCCGAATCGCCACTTATCACTATGATATCTGCCTTGAGCTCATTAAATGCCCTCAGTATCCTCTCCAAGTCCACTCTTCCATGTATATCGGATAGATGGAGCAATCTCATAGAGGATCACCAAACTTTTAGGAAGATCAATAAAAATCTACTTTAAGGATAGTCCATTCAAACTACATTTAAAGCAGCTCTAGAGTTCAGGACAGACGACAGCCACCTTCTGGTTCTAGAGCAAGCTTCTGGTGCACTTCTTTATCTTTCTGCAGATGCATTCTGCTTTATTTTCATCGCTTAACTTAAAGTTTTTACTTACCCTATCTATTTATTATTAGGATTTTATAAAAAGCTAGCTTCCCATTAAAGAGCTTCTTAGCGTTTCCTCTATTGAATCAAGCTTGCACTCCGGACGTATTTTGCGGGAGAAATCCCTCAATATTTTGATCAGATCCTCTAGGAGTTCTTCCTTCTCCCAAGGAGGCATCTCCCCTTTTGCCACATCTATCTTCACGCCGTATCCTCTTAGAAGCCTCTCTATGCATTTAAAGTGGAATCTGAAGAGCCTGTCGCTGTAGGCAACCACTATTACATCGACCATCCCATTCAGAACCATGTCTATGATCTCTGATATTCCTTTTCTCTCATCATCCAAGCAGGATGATACCTCCTCTATCACCCTCACTACTTTATATCCCTTTTTCTCACAATAGTTCTTTAAGAAAGACACTTGTCTATCTACCTCATCCCTAAGATCCCTGAAACATGCTCTTGCATATATGACAGCCCTGAGCTTTCCCCTTTTACCTCCTTCAAGTATTCTCTCTACCTCGCTTTTTGGTATCCTGTAATGTCCTCCTCTTGTCCTCACAGCCTTTAGATATCCCGACCTTATCCAACATCTTACAGTTGATTGATGTATTCCCATCATATCAGCTAACTCACTCACTTTTAAATATCCCCTAATGTTGATTTTCTCGATTTCATTCATGAATCTCACAATTTTTTCAGGAAACCTTTATAATTAAAAGTTTCTCCTAGACAATGGGTGATAGCAGATGTTGAGGAGGAAGGAAAAGAAGGAGGAGAAGGAAAAGGAGGGAGAAAAGAAATCTAGCGAGGTTAAGGAGGCAGTAGCAGGCCTTATCTATGGAATGTCTGCTCACGCTGTCACAAGACAGATGCTGAAGACAAGAATGTATCTAGAGCACCTCTTCATGCTGATAACATTAGGAGATATGATGGGGATCCCTATTCTTCCACCGTATTACTCATTAAAGCTCCTTCCATATGCAGTGCCCAACGTGAAGACATGGAAGAGGAGCATGCTGAAGGAAAGAGATGTCACGGATATGCTGTACTGAGGTGTCCTCATGCTCTCCCTGAAGGAGTTCTTCGAGAAAAAGCCCAACATAAAGGTCATAGTGAATGCGGGAAAGGGAGGGCTTGGAAAGACTACTTCTAGCGCCGCAATGTCCTACTGGTTTGCCAAAAATGGGAAGAAACCACTTTGCTTCAGCACAGATCCTCAGGCCTCCCTGAGCGATATATTTGAGATGGATATATTCGGAAAGGGGATCATAGAGATCGAGAAAAACCTGTTTGTAGTCGAGATAGATGCAGATAAAAGGATAAAGGAGTTCCAAGAGGAGGTCAGGAACAAGATAAAGACGATGTATGGAATAGATGAGATACCTGAGGAGATAGATGAGTACATAGAGACCTCCGCTTATGAGCCGGCAATGCATGAATCAGCTACATACGATGCAATGGCTGATCTCCTGTCAAAAGGGGAGTTCAATCCATATGTGTTCGACATGCCCCCCTTCGGCCATGGAGTTAGGATGGTGAGCATGGCAAGAATACTCGATGCTTGGATAGACAAGATGGAGGAAACTAGGAGAAAAGCAGCTGAGTACGCACAAGCAGCTGCTTATCTGAAGGGAATTAGCTCCAAAACCGAGGAGGATATCCTGAAGGAGCTGAGAAGCATAAGAGAAAAACTGGATTTCTTCAGGGAAGTTCTCACAGACCCAGATGCCTGTGCATTCTTCATGGTCATAATTCCTGAGAAAATGGCCATATTGGACACAGAAAGAGCTATAGAAATGTTCAGAAAGCTGGATATAGAGATGGCCGGTGTTATAGTAAATCAGGTGTATCCGAGAGAGCTTCTTGAGAGGCCTGATGTGGGGGAGTTCCTGAAGAGGAGGGTTGAGATGCAGCAGGCATATCTTAAGGAGATAAAGGAGAAGTTCGGGGATTATGTGAGAGCAGTTGTTCCAATGTTTGATAGAGAGCCAAAGGGAATGGAGATGATAGCCAAGGTAGCTGAACATCTATTTGAGAAACCAGGTTTGGAGGTGTTTGAATGACAGTTGTTGCGGAGAAGCCTGTTGGTTTTAGGGAATATGTTGAGAGCCACGAGACCCTGAAGTACTTCTTTACAGGAGGAAAAGGGGGAGTGGGAAAGACTATAGCTGCCGCCGGGATAGCAGCTTACTTTGCTAACAATGGAAAAAGGGTTCTGCTGGCATCTCTCAACCCTGTTCACTCTCTCTCCAGCTTGTTTGAGCAGGATCTTTCAGGAGGATTGATAAAACCTGTCAAGGGAATCAGAAATCTTGATGCAGTGGAGGTGGATATAACGGACAAGGTGAACAGCTACAAAAAACAGCTGGCTGACAGGCTCACTTGGTTCCTGAAGTGGGCTGACATACCAATGAAGGCCTCTGAGTTCATAGATATCGCAGCTACAAACCCGGCATTTGAGGAAAGTGCTATGTTCGATGCTGTTGTTGATATAATATTACAGCAGAAAGAGAATTATGATAAAATAGTATTTGATTGTGCAGCAGTGGCAAATGCAGTCAGGCTTCTCGGCCTGAACAAGATTTATGGTCTCTGGCTGAGGAGGATGATAAAGAGCAGGGAGGAGGCTTTGTCACTTAGGGTAAAGCTTTCATTCAGGAAGGAGAAGGCTATGGAGGAGATAAAGAAGGATCCATTAATGGCAGACTTGATAGCTCTGGAGGGAAAGATAAATAAGGCTAGTGCTATTCTGGGTGATCCAAGCCAGACTGCGTTCTTCTTTGTCACTCTACCGCTTGCCCTGCCGATATCTGTTGTAGAGAGATTCATAAACATGGTGAGAGGTTTCAACATAGCGATAGGAGGGGTTATAGTGAATGGAGTTCTTAGAAAGGATCTTGTGGCTGAGGGAGGGACTGAGTACCTGAAGAACAAGTACGAGGAGCAGAAGAGATACCTGAAGATTATAGAGGAGAAAATGGGGCCTCTTGTGAGGGCTGTGATACCACTTTATGAGACTGAGATTGCAGGAATAGACATGATAATGAGAATATCTGAGGATCTTGCAACATGGACTCCTGAGAAAGGACTCCTCCTCTAATCGGGTGAGCTCACGAGGAGGGTAAGGGAGTTTCTGCATGGCTTTGCTGTGCTGCCTCATATAAAGACCCTTGAGAAGCTGAAATTTGAGGAGGATCTGAATTTCATGACTCTGACTGTGGGAGATCTGATAGGTCTTCCCACAGTTCCTTTTTACAAACTTGCACTCTTACCTTACTGGTTTCCTCTGATAGACAAGTGGAGGGAACATGTCCTATCAGAGAGAGGAGCCTTGGAGAAAATTCAGGAATGATTCTGGGTGAGCTTAGGTGGGCAGAAGAACTGTCAACCTTGAGGCAGGAAACATTTTGATGGGAACCACCTCATTTCTCTCTTTTAACATACCGGAGGACTGGAGAGCATTTCCTATCGGTGTTGCTGAGGTGGAGAGCTCTAGAAGAACTGGGGATCGCAGTTGGGTGACTAATGGCTACATTATGGTGGGCCTCTCTTCTGAGAGAGGAGAAGAGGTTTTAATGACGATCAAAACATCAGAACCCATTAAAAAATTTGATATTGAGAGATGGATTCATGATAAAGCCAGAAAGGGAATGTTGCATGGAGTCATCATGGTCAATGGACACAAATGCGGCTATATGATGAACAGAATTGAAAAAGGCATTATCAAAAGGGAAAAACTGATTGAGCTCACTCTCTGCTTTTTCTGTGATATCACCAAAAGAAAAATAGAGATAAAACTTACTGGAAGAAAAGAAGAAAATGTTATGCTGTTTAAGGAGCTCATAGTCGATCTTTCCTGTCATTAGGACAGCATGCTGATGCTATTTTCTCAGCAAGAGGAACTAGAAGCTTGAGAGTATCTTCTTCGACATCGCATCTCATTATCAGATGAGGTTCCTCCTTGGATATAGAGAGCCCTTTCACCTTTATCCTGTCAAAAAGCTCCTTTATCTCGCTGTTCAGCAGTATTCTTGCAGCTTTCGATGCATCATCCGAGAAGAACCTTAGATCACCTAAAATGCCCCATTCAAGCGGTTTTAAGCCATCCCCAGTGCTTGAAAGCCTGAAAGATGGATTGCAGGAGAAGGATGCCTTCAGGTATACCTCATCTTTTTTCCCAGAAGCTTTCTGAAAGATATAGTGGAGGAAATTCTCCCTGTCCATTAGGACAAAGGTCACCTCTACCTTAAAAAGAGGAGATTTCCCATGAAAACTTATTTGAAATCCGCTAGATCCAAATCTCCTAAATCCAACTTTTCTAGTATATCCTTTTATATATGGGGACAGAGCTCTCCAGAGCTCATTTTGCCTCTTCAAATTCATCCTTTTTGCTATAGCATACCATATTGTCATAAAAACTGCTAACAGCAATACTACCAGAAATCCTATCTCCATCTTCACCACTCTTGATTTTATCGATTTTAGCCAACTATATCGGTATTTTCTTTAACTAATTAATGGAAAGGTTTTTATCTAATAAGGATGCAGTTGACATGCGCCGATGATGAAAGAGGAGGTAGTCGAATATGTATCCCGTCTGGTTCGTGATTCTGGCCATAGTGGCGTACTTGCTAGCATACTATGCCTACGCCAAGTGGTATGACAGGAAGGTCTGGGAGCCTGATCCAAAGAGGGCAACTCCGGCTCACATGTACATGGATGGAATAACATTCTTCCCTGTGAGCAAATATGTGCTCTATGGGTTTCAATTCAAGGGAATAGCCGGGTTAGGACCAATATTAGGGCCTTTCGTAGCCCTGTACTATGGATGGATCCCAGCCCTAATATGGATAATCCTTGGTAATTTCTTCATAGGGTGGATACATGATTACACATCCCTCTTCCTCTCGGTGAGGAATGACGGGAAATCGATGGGTCCGCTCTCATATGAGTTGATAAGCCCAAGAGCTAGAACATCCCTGCTTGGATTCCTGTTCTTCTATCTCATACTGATAGTAGCAGTTTTTGCAGTTCTCTGCAGCACTTTCTTCCTCAAGTTCCCTGAGACAGTCTTGGCCACAGTATTCCTGTATATAGGAGGGATAGTGAGCGGCCTTCTTTTGTACAAGGCAAAGACCGGTGTTATAACATCGACAGTAGTGGGTCTTATCATAACAGCTATCGGAATAGTTGCAGGCATGTACTTCCCACTGCCATATCCGCAGCTTGAGCTCTGGATTGTATTTACTTCAATTCTGCTCTTCATAGGGGCAACTATATCCTTGATGTATGTGACACAACCTATCACCTATATTGCATCCTATCCGTGCTTGTTCGGCATAATCCTGTTGATATTGGGTGCTCTGATATCTCCCATAACAAATGTCCCGATACAGCAAACCGCCTGGGGAGGATTTCTGGGAACAACAAATGACTTCTGGAGCCCTGGCCCTATATGGCCCATTCTCACAGTTTCAGTTGCCTGTGGAGCGATATCAGGTTGGCACAGCCTGATAAGCACGTCTGGATCAGCTCCTCAGCTTGATGTTGAGACAGATGCCCTCCCCGTTGCAGCAGGCTCGATGCTCACGGAAGGCCTTCTGGCACTTGCATCCGTCGCTGCTTACATGGTATTAACTCCTGCTGATCTCAAGACTGCTGGAGGGATAAACTGGGCTTCTTTAGTTCTCGGAGCTGTGAAGCTTATCTCACCGTACACAGGAGGAGCTGCTGCAGCACCCTGGATAAGAGCCTTCTTCGGGATGTGGCTTGAGACATTTGCCATAACAATAGGCTTCTTAGCAGTGAGGTTCTTCTGGCTTGTATGGGCTGATGTAGTTGGCGGAAAGAGCCCACTTCTGGGAAACAAGTACGTCGGGGCAATAGTAGGGCTTGTGATAGCGGATATATTTGCATACACAGGAGCTTGGCAAAACATATGGCTGCTGTTCGGAGGGTCGAATCAGCTTCTTGCAGGCCTAGCCCTCACCTTGGTGACGATATACTTAGCTAAGCTGAAGAAACCAACTGCATACACATTCTGGCCAGCAATATTCATGATAATAACCTGCGAAGCGGCCCTTCTGTTTGAATCAGCTGTTTTCTTCAGAGCAGTAGCCATAGGGAAGCCTCTAGGAGCTGGAATGATGCTGAAGTATCCTGGAATTGCCCTTACTCTGAATGCAATATTTGGAATAGTTGGCCTTGTGCTATTTGTGCTGGGGCTTGTAGTGGCTTATGACGGATTGAAGAGGTACTCTGAATACAGGAAGGCTGCTAGCAAGACCTCTTAGCTTCCTTTTCTTCTTTTTTATTTTTATAATCTCTAGGGAAGCTTTTTAATGTTCCCTTAGATCCCGTGAAGGAGGTGATAATCTGGGAAGGAAGAAGAGAAGGAGGACCTTTGCTCTCAAAAGGGTTAAGAGACAGTCATCCATGTTCAGATGCCCCTCATGTCAGCACACTTCTATTGTGATAGATATCGATAGAAAAGCTGGAATTGCAAGGATAAGCTGCATAAACTGCGGCTTGAAAAGGACGATTGAGGTGGGAGAGGAGGAAGAACAAGTAGATGTATACGCTAGGTTCTATGATTCTTTCACAGAGGGAACATGAAAATAACAAAATTCAAATCATTTTTTACTATTTCTTGTTAAAAAAATAATAATTAAAGTTCGATTACTTTGGTTTCATTATAAGCTCTTTCAGCCGCATCGATGTTTATCTTGGCTATTCTTGGGCCAAGCACATCCAATATTGCTTTCTTCACATTTTCAAGGCTTATTAACCCCGTTACTTTGGAAAATGCTCCCACCATAGCTGTGTTAGGCCTAGGTAAGCCCTCTGAAACTAGGCCAAGGTCTAAGGCTATTCTAGTTGCGTTCACTATTGCTATCTTAGATGGCCTGCCCATTGGCTCCAGCTTCTCCGAGTTTGCCACGACAATACCCCCGTTTTTCAGCCCCTTCCATGAATCTTCCGACCTAACAAGAGCTGGATCCATTATCACAATTATATCTGGCTCATATATCTGGCTTCTGAGCTTTATCTCCTCCTTTGATATTCTGGTGAATGCCGTTACGGGAGCTCCTCTTCTCTCAGCTCCAAAGAATGGAAAGGCTTGGGAGTAATACCCTTCATAAAAAGCAGCTTTTGCAGCTATTCTAGAGGCAACAACTCCCCCCTGTCCACCTCTTCCATGCCATCTTATCTCGATCAATATAGCACCCCAGCCCTCTAGCAGGTTTTGGTTAAAAATGTTGATGAAAAATCCGCATGATTCATAATTAAATAGTGCAGCGGGGTTATTCGATTAAAATTAGATTAATAGACTTTTAGGTAATTATTTATAAAATTTACGTATGGAAGTTTATAAATGATCACCTATATATCAAAGAATAAATTTTAAAGTTACCAGAAAATATCTTTATATAGCCCCTAGAAAACTACTCCCATTGAGTGGGTGAGGGTGTCCCAGGCTTGGCCAAGAAATCCACTAAACCCAGGAAAAAGAGGGTTAAGAAGGGAGTTAAAGAAGTTCCGGCTGAAAAGAAGGTTTTAAAGAAGGAAAAAGTTGTGATTGGGGCTGAGAAGAAGGAGGCCGAAGCGGAAATCGACATATCATCCCACATTCTTGTGCCGAAACATATAAAGCTGAGCGAGGAAGAGGTAAAGGAGCTGGAGAATAGGATAGGAGATCTCCAGTTGCTGCCCAAGATAAGGATAGATGATCCCGCTATAGCGAAGCTTAAGGCCAAGCCTGGGGATGTGATAAAGATACTAAGACCTGATGAACCTGTTCCATACTATAGAATAGTTGTTGCCTGAGGGAGAGATATGAGAAAAACTGTTGAGAAATCAGTTGTTGAGGAGGTTGATTTTTACCCTTTAGTTTTGGCTTTCTTCAGGGAGAGAGGTCTCGTTGATCCCCAGATAGAGAGCTTTAACAGATTTCTGGATAGAGGACTTCAGGAGGTTATAGAAACTTTCAAGGAGATAGAGCTGATAGAAGGATACAAGCTGGTGCTCAAGGGAATCACAATTGGAAGGCCTGAGATAGATGAATATGATGGAGCAAAGCTTCCAATACTTCCTGTTGAGGCAAGGCTCAGAAATGCCACATATCAGGCCCCGATGGAGCTAGAGATCTCAGTTTATTCATCTGGAATGGAGCTTAAGACTGAGAAAATACCGATAGGACATCTCCCTATAATGGTGAAGTCAAAGGCCTGCAGGCTTTATGGCTTGGATTATGAGAAGCTTGAGGAAGTGGGTGAGGATCCTCTTGATCCAGGCGGCTACTTCATAATAAATGGATCTGAGAGAGTTCTTGTGATAAGGGATGATGTGGCGCCAAATAAGGTGATAGTGGAGGAGACTAGAGCTGAGAATAAACCCTACTCCCACTCTGCACAAGTAGTCTCGGAGCTTGCTGGATTTAGGAGCAGACTTTTCATGGAGTACTATTTGAGCGATGGAACAATAAAGGCATCCGTTGGAGGTCTGAGGAAGATACCCGTTGCAATATTCTTCAAAGCCCTGGGAATGATGAAGGATTCTGATATACTTGCCAGCATATCCTCAAATCCTGAGATACAAAACGAGTTCCTATACAGCTTAGAGGATGCTCAAAGAGCTCTTAGATCAGAGGGCACTATTTCAGAAGAGGATGCGCTTGACTTCATAGGAAGAAGGCTTGTTCAAAGCGCTCCCAAGAGGGATAGGATAAGGATAGCCAAGGACTACCTGAAGAACAGGTTTCTACCTCATATGGGCACTAGAGAAGAGGATTTCAAGGCTAAGGCTTATTTTCTAGCTAAAGCAATAGAGAAGCTGATAAGAGTTGTGAGAGGAATGTGTGAACCTGATGATAAAGATCACTTCTCCAACAAAAGGCTTAGGCTTGCTGGAAATCTGATGCAGGAGCTCTTCAGAGATGCGTTTTACCAGTACATAACTAGGCTGAAGGAAAAAGCAGAGGAACAGCTATCCCAAGGAGTGTATGACATAGAGCTAAGGAGAAAGGTCGTGGGAGAGTTATACATAACTAAGAGAATGTTAAGAGCAATGGCAACTGGGGCATGGCCAAGAGGAGAGCTGGGAATAAGCCAAAATCTTGATAGAACGAATTATATGGCTACTTTACATCATGTGAGGAGGGTGAGCTCCAGCCTTCCGCCGGGCCTTCCTCTTCATGAGATAAGGCAGATACATGGAACCTCCGTTGGCAGGCTCTGCCCTCTTGAAACCCCAGAGGGGACAAATGTGGGGCTTGTGAGGAGCTTGGCCCTGATGGCCTCTGTCACATATGGAATCGACATAGAGCCGATAATAAGAAGCCTTAGAGAACATGGGATGAAGCCCATTGAGGAAGCCACTCCAGTGGAGGTCGGATCTCTAGTGCCTGTTTACGTCAATGGAAAGTTAGTTGGTCTAACAGATGATCCAGAGGAGCTTGTGAGCTTCATGAAGAAAAAGAGATTGGAGATAAGCCATGAGATAAATGTAGTCTACATGGCTGAGGAGAATGCAGTTCACATAAATGCTGATTCTGGGAGAGTTCAAAGACCATTGATACCGGTCAACAGGATAAAGGATGCAATATCTCTCTTGGATAAGGTGAAAAGAGGCGATCTGACATTATCTGATCTCTTCAGAATGGGGATAATTGAGTTTCTAGATCCTGATGAGGAGGAGAATGCCGTTGTTGCCTATGACATAAAGAAGATAGGACCTGAGCACACTCATCTGGACTTCGCACCCTATGCAATGCTCGGGGCTGCGGCAAATCAAATACCATATGCAGAGCACAATGCTATACCGAGGGACATAATAGGATCCAACATGGTTAGGCAGGGAATTGGTGCTTACGCATCGAACTGGAGGTTGAGGACTGACAGCAGATCTTACATCCTTTTTTATCCACAGAAACCAATAGTCTACACTAAAGGAGCTGAGATAGTTGGATATCATCTAAGACCAGCAGGCCAGAATTTAGTAGTTGCTTTGATGCCAATGGACGGTTACAATATGGATGATGCTGTTGTCCTAAACCAAGGAGCAGTTGACAGAGGAATGGCAAGAATAGTGGCATTTAGAACGTATGAAGCTATTGCAAAAAGACAGGCTATAATAGAGGGGGATAAGATAGAGAACCCACTTCCATTGAAGAATGTCACTGGAAAACTGGAGGAGCAGAAGTACCAAAAGCTGGGAGATGATGGAATAGTCGATCTTGAGACTTATGTTGTGGGAGGAGATGTGCTCATAGGAAGGACAAGTCCTCCCAGATTTGCTCACAGCTTAATGGGAGTTTCAGGAGGAATGGCCCTTTCCTTCGAGAGAAGGGATACCTCAGTCCTCATGAGGACATGGGAGGAGGGAATTGTAAACGATGTTCTACTTGTCACAACTCCATCTGGAGAGAGACTTGTGAAGGTAAGAGTCAGGGAGGTAAGGCCTCCGATAATAGGTGACAAATTTGCGACTAGGCATGGGCAGAAGGGGGTTGTTGGAATGATATTCAAGGAGGAGGACATGCCCTTCACATCAAGCGGCATAGTGCCTGATATAATACTTGATCCTCATGCAATACCATCCAGAATGACAATAGGTCAGCTAATAGAAATACTTGCGGGCAAACTTGGAGCTCTTAAAGGCACCTTCATAGATGGAACCCCATTCATGAACGAGAAAGTGGACAACATAATGGAGGGACTGAAGAAGCTGGGCTTTGAATACAGCGGGATGGAGATAATGTATGATGGCAGGACAGGCAGGATGATAAAAGCACCTATATTCATAGGGGTGGGATTCTACCAGAGATTGAAACACTTGGTAAGAGATAAGATCCATGCCAGAGCCAGAGGGCAGGTACAGCTCTTAACTAGACAGCCCGTTGAGGGAAGAGCAAGAGGGGGAGGTCTAAGGCTTGGAGAAATGGAGGGGGAGGTTCTTATATCCCATGGGGCTGCTGCTGTTCTATATGACAGGTATGTGGAGAACTCGGACAAAGAAATAGCTTATATCTGTAAGAGGTGTAATTCTCTTGCTTACTTCAATGCGATAACAAACCAGTTCTACTGTCCTAGATGCAAGGACAATGTAGAGGTTTATCCTGTTGTAACAACACACGCAACTACTCTAATGGTGAAGGAGCTCATGTCAGGACTCATAGATGTCAGGCTGAGGGTTGAGGAGATATAGGGGGGTCATCATGTCGTTCACAGGGCCTATCACAGTTGAGGAGGCTGCCCCTTATAGGATAAAGGAGGTTATATTTGGCCTTCTATCTCCCAGCGATATAAGGAGAATAGGGGAGATAGAGATAACAGAGCCAAGCGTTTATGACGAAGGAGGACTTCCCATACAAGGAGGAGTACTAGATCCAAGACTTGGGTCTATAAATCCAAGACAGAGGTGCCCTGTATGCGGGAATATTGCCCAGAGGTGCCCCGGTCATTTTGGAAGACTCGAGCTCGCAAAGCCTGTGATACATATAGGATATGTGAGGCACATACACCAGATTCTCAACATGACATGTTCAAGCTGCGGAAAGATCCTAGTTCCTGAAGAGAAAAGGCAGGCATTGATACAAGAGGCAAGGGAATATTGGGAGAGGAACGATGCTGAGAAGATAGATGATGAGCTTTATAGGAAGGTGAGAAAAGCTGTTAAGAGCTATTTGAGCAAACATGACACATGTCCTCATTGCGGAGCTCCTGTTCAAAAGGTAGCCCTTACTGAGGTATATAAGTTTATGATAAAGGAGCCGGAACCCAGAAAGCTCTGGCCCACTGAGATAAGGGAGTGGCTGGAGAAGATACCGGATGAGGACGTGATGGTTCTGGGATTTAACCCCGAGAGAGCAAGACCCGAGTGGGCTGTTATGACTGTTATGCTAATTCCCCCGATAACAATAAGGCCATCCATATATCTTGAGGCAGGAGAAAGATCTGAGGACGACTTAACCCACATACTAGTTGAGCTGGTAAAAGCCAATCAGAAGCTGAAGGAATCCATAGCCGGAGGCTCACCAAACAGTGTGGTTGAAGGAGAGTGGGAGTTTTTACAGTACTGGACCAGCGTGTTCTTCTATAATGCAAAAGCTCAGCTGCCAACTGCAACTCAAAGAGGGACGAGAAGACCATTGAAATCCGTGTTTCAGAGACTTTCAGGAAAGGAGGGTAGATTTAGGAAGAATCTAATAGGAAAAAGAGTTAATTTCAGCAGTAGAACTGTGATATCCCCAGATCCGATGATAGACATAGATGAAGTGGGAGTTCCGATAGAGGTTGCCATGACCTTAACAGTGCCTGAGTTCGTCACAGAGCAGAATATAGAGAGGATGAAAGAGCTTGTGATGAGAGGACCTGATCAGTATCCAGGAGCAAATTATGTGAGAAAAGGAGGGCAGCACATAAGTCTAAAGGCAATAAGTAGGAAGGGAAGGGAATATCTGAAGCAGATGGCTGAAAGCTTGGAGCCTGGGGACATAGTAGAAAGACATCTCATGGACGGTGATTATGTCATATTCAACAGACAGCCATCCCTTCACAAGCTCTCTATTCTAGGGCACAGAGTAAAGGTTCTCCCCGGATCCACTTTCAGGCTAAATCCAGCTGTCTGCGTTCCTTATAATGCTGATTTTGATGGAGATGAGATGAATCTACATGCACTTCAGCTTCTGGAGGCAAGAGTGGAGGCAAAAGAGCTGATGAGCGTGACCAAGAACATGATATCTCCGAGAACTGGAGGTGCTATAGTTGGGGCAAGGCAGGACATGATAACAAGCCTCTACTATATAACAAAGAAGGACTCTCTTTTCACAAAAGATGAGGCCGCAAGGATGCTCGCAAGAGCGGGTGTCGATCTGCTGCCGGAGCCTGCAATTATCCATCCAGTTGAGCTTTGGACTGGAAAGCAAATAATATCCCAGCTGCTGCCTAAAGATCTAAACTACACTAATGTGGCAAAAATGGCGAGCTCAAAGTCAGAATGCAGAGATCCAAGCTGTCCTGAGGATTCTTTTGTCCTTATACTGAATGGAAATCATCTCTCTGGAGTTTTAGATGATAATTCCATGGGAACCCTTGTCAAGGGAGGGCTTACGCTAACAGATGTAATCATCAGGGATTACGGTCCAGATGTGGCAGCTGATTTCCTCAGCAGGATATTGAAAATGGCAGCTAAGGAGGTGACTCTGCTGGGAATATCATCATCGATGAAGGAGATGCTCCTTCCACCGGAGGCAAAGAAGGAGATGGAGGATAAATTTGAGAAAGCCTTCAGCTTAGTTACAAAGAGAATAAAGGAATTTGAGAAGTCTGGGGCTAGGAAAAAAGCGGTTCATAGAACGAAGGAGGAGCTTTTGGGGACTTTGCTTGAAGAACAAATGCTGGAATTCGAGATAGTGCAGATACTGGATGGAATTAGATCTCAAGTAAGTCCAATAATAAAGAAATATATTGATCCAAGATCTAATGTTATAATAATGGCTAGAACAGGTGCCAGAGGCTCTATGACCAACTTAGCCCAAGTGGTTGGAACTGTTGGGCAACAAATGGTGAAGAGCAGACTTGGCTTTGTCCTAACTAGTGGGAGACCTAGAAAAGGATTCAGAGGAAGGGTCTTGACATACTTTATGAGAGGAGACTTAAGTGCGGAGGCAAGGGGATATGTCAAGAGCAGCTATTATGATGGCCTTAATCCAGCAGAGTTTGTCTTTCATGCAATGAGCAGCAGAGAATCCCTGATAGACAAGGGAAGGAGAACTGAGGACAGCGGATACTTCTACAGAAGAGTGGCAAACTCACTTAAGGACATGTATGTGAGCTATGACGGAACTGTTAGGGATTGGAGCGGTAGAATAATACAGATGGCTTTTGGAGGGGATGGATACGATCCTGTTAAGCTGTTCAAGGGAGAGCCTGTTAACATAGATGCCTTGATAAGCAGATTTTCTGGATCAAGAGGAGCTAAAATTTCTGAAAAGGATGCACAGAAGCTTGTTAGCAGTGCTAATCTTCCCTCTTGGGTAGCAGAAAGGATAGCAGGCAAGGTGCCGGTTTCAGCCGCAAAGGATGTGATTAAGGAGATAAGGGAGGCATTTGACAGGGCAAAGATAGACCCCCTCACCCCAATAGGAATAATATCAGCTCAGAGCATAGCCGAGCCAACAACTCAGATGGTGTTGAGGACATTCCATGCCCCAGGAGTTCTGGAGATGGACGTCACATATGGAGTTGAGAGGTTTAAGGAGCTTGTCTTTTACGCATCAACAAGCAGACCGTCCATGACGATATACTTGAAGCCAGAGTACTCAAAGGATGAGGAGAAGGTGAGAAAAATAGCTAGCAAGATAAAGGAAGTCAGAATAAGGGATCTCTTGAGCGAGTTCTCGGTGGACAACATGAGTTTCTCCTTAACGATGAAGGTCGATAAGGATGCATTAAGAGCGAATGACATGACGCAGGAGGATCTTGAAAGCGCTATATCTAAAATAATAAAGGCAAAGAAAGGAGATATCACGGTGAAGGGGGATAGCATAACAGTATCTCTGATAGAAGCTGCCTCGAAGGAGAGGCCTTATCAAGCTCTGAGAACATGGGCTATAAGAATTCTTGAGAGGAGAATAAAGGGGATTAGGGGAATAAGGAAGATAAGAATAGAGAAAGAAGGGGATGAATTCGTAATAAAGACAACTGGATCAAATCTAGAAGCTGTCCTAAAGATCCCACAGGTAGACATAAGTAGGACAACCACAAATGACTGTAAGGAGGTTGCAAAAGTGCTTGGAATTGAGGCAGCTAGGGCATGCCTATTCAGAGAGCTCATGAAAGTTCTGGAAGAGCAGGGATTAGAGGTAGATCACAGATATGTCAGGCTTATAGCCGATGCAATGACTTATCAGGGCTCTTTAGAAGCGATAAGACTACAGGCCTTGGGAATTCCATCAGGCTTCTTCAGTGAGATGAAAACTCCTCTCAGCAAGATGGCATTTGAATGGACATATCATGTGGCATTAAATGCAGCTAGAAGAGGGGATAGAAATCCTGTAGAAAGCCCATTGGATGCCCTTATAATGGGACAGTTGCCCACAACGGGCACAGGTAAGGTAGCTCTTAGGTGGAAGCTTGAAAAACTCATGCCAAGGGGTGTTGCAGATGGAGGATGAGGTGAGACTTGCATATTCCTCTGGAAAGGTTATAATAGGATACAGGAAGGCAGTAAAGTACCTTAAGACTGGAAAAGAGAAGCCAAAAGCAATCGTCATAGCTGAAAATATGCCAAGCCACATGAGGGACATGATACTTTACTTGGCTAAAATGAGCAATGTTCCGGTGATAAAATATCCTGGCAAGTCCATAGATCTAGGAAGAGCTGTAAGAAAGCCCTTCTTTGTCTCAACAATAGTAATAATAGATCCAGGAGAATCAAGAATACTGGAGTTAGCTGAGCAGAAGGAGGGATCCTGATACCGGATAGGAAGGTCACAATAGATCAGGAGCAGCTTAGATATATGGCCCTCTTCGAGAGCATGCTGGGAGTTCCTGCAATGGATGTAGTTGAGGATGAGGAAAATGGAAGGCTCATATTTCTAGTTGGGAAGAACATGCTCGGAAGGGCTGTTGGAAGAGGTGGAAGGAAACTTAGGGCTTTTAGAGACATGATACTTAAGGAAGTGGGAAAGAACGTTGAGGTGGTTGAGTATAACGAGAATCCGGAGATATTTCTCAGGAATTTATTCAGTCCAGCGAGAGTTACCAAAGTTATCATAGATGAGAAAGAAAAAGTGAAAACTGCCAATGTTTTTGTGAAAAAAGAGGATAAAAGCATAGCAATAGGACGAAATGGAAGGAGAATAAAAAGAGCCAGACTGCTTGCAAAGAGGTGGTTGGGGATAGAAAATGTTAAAATAGGGGAGGAGTTATAGCAGAGGGGGTAGTGTTAGTTGGCCAAGAAATCTCCCATGGGTCTCTATGCTGCTAGAGTACTTAGAGAGAAGTATGAAGAAAAGAGATGGCATTCTTGGAGATACAAGAGAAGAGTGCTTGATTTGAAAAGGAAATATGACCCGCTAGAAGGAGCACCGATGGCTAGAGGAATAGTGCTGGAGAAAATAGGACTTGAGGCAAGACAGCCTCATTCTGGGCTGAGAAAAGCAGTTAAAGTACAACTTTCCAAGAACGGGGTTATAGTCACGGCATTTGCCCCAGGAGATGGAGCTCTTAATGTCATAAATGAACATGATGAGGTTATAATAGAGGGGATTGGGGGATCTAAGGGAAGAAGCACAGGTGATATACCCGGAGTTAGATATAAAGTTATAAAGGTAAATGGAGTCAGCCTTCAGGCCATTCTCTCCGGAAAGAAGGAGAAACCGACGAGGTGATTAATTGGACATAAAGTTATTCGGAAAGTGGAGTTTTGAAGGTGTTGAGGTAAAGAATCAGGCCCTAAAATCAGTCATATCACTAAGACCTGTTTATCTCCCCCATACAGGAGGAAGACATGAGCACAGGAGGTTCTGGAAGCTAGATATTCCAATAGTGGAAAGATTGGCCAACAGGCTCATGGGACAGGCTATGAACTATGTTAGAGAAAAGGATAGAACGAACAGCAAGAATGGAGGAAAGAAACTCAGGGCAATGAAAACTGTGAAACTGGCATTTGAGATAATTGAGTTAAGGACGGGAAGAAATCCAATACAAGTTTTCATTGATGCGATAGAGAACTCAATAGTCAGGGAGGAGGTGACAGCAATAGTGTATGGAGGAATAAGGTATTTCCATGCTGTTGACACGTCCCCAGCTAGAATGGTGGATCTTGCCATAAGGTTTATAGCAAGCGGCGCTGCTATGAAGGCCTTTGGAACAACAAAAAGCTTAGCAGAAGCCCTTGCGGATGAGATAATAGCAGCTGCTGAGGAGGATAGAAACAGGAGTTATGCTATAAGGAGAAAAGAGGAAATAGAAAGAATAGCAATGAGCAGCAGATGAGAGGTCCTTTTCATGAAGGACAGCTCCACAAAAGCATATATTATGTACTGGAATTTGAAGAGGAGTGATAAACAAGGTTTAAATATAACCCCTCTTCGAATCTTCGGGATGCTTCCTAGACAAGTGGATGCTGGAATTCCTGCTTCTGAAGAATATTTAAGACCTGCTGAAAATCATGTGATTCCGCTGTGTAAAGCTGTTATAACTCCAATTAGCTTTGTAAGAAGTCAGAAATACTGTCATTCTTGGATTTTCACGCAGGAAGATCCCGTTAAAAGGAGCTATCTGTTCGAATATGCGGAGGGATTTTGTTGAAAGAGGAGGTGACATCACCCCTTTCCTTTCTTAAGCATGCACATGGAAAGGAGGTAACCGTCAGGTTGAAGAATGGAGTTGAAGTTGTAGGAAGGCTGACAGTGTACGATGAAATGATGAACTTAGTGCTCACATCAGCAAGAGAGAGGGATCCAGAGTCAAAACAAATAATAAGAAGTGTTGGAACGCTTTTCATAAGAGGTAATAATGTGCTCTTGGTCACACTAGAGGAGTAACCTGCTCCACGACTGAAGTCGGGAGCTTTGTAGGTTCATCCGCAGTCCCCTACGGGCATGGTTACGATGCCCTGCTAGGAGGGACTTGGCCCTCCTAGCTATATCCCTAGGACAGATAGCTTCAGGGCAACCTGCCCCAGCTTTAGAAGGGAGAAATATTTAAATCTTACTGCGATTCCTCTCCTCGGCTAAAGGTCGGGAGTCTCCTCACATTGATCTTGATGAACTACCTTCTCAAGGAAATTATGGTGTACGTATCAGTTATATACCATCTTATCTGGTCTCTAAACCACTTCCAGAACTCAGCGAAAGCATCCATGCTATCTGACTCGAGCATCAGGAATCCATTATAGTTAGTTCCCCATGCATGATCGAATACGCCGAGAAGTCTGACCTTTGCGGGCCATTTTTCTATTATCTCAGTCCACTGCTTTCTGGCTTTCTCCTCCTCCTCTTCTGTCATATATTTCAACTTATAGAAAACTATATACACGTAAGTTGGCATCATGACACCTTCCCATATGCCATCAAGGGACTTATTAAACATTCCTCTGATGGGCCGGGTGGGACTCGAACCCACGGCCTCCGCCTCGTAAGGGCGGCGTCATACCACTAGACCACCGGCCCATTATTTTACAAGCCCCGGGCGGGATTTGAACCCGCGACCTGCCGCTTACCAAGCGGCCGCTCTGACCGCTGAGCTACCGGGGCATAACACTCGTTACAGGAATTATTATTTAAATCTAATCCTGACTGAGAGCCTGATGTACATAGGCTATCTCTTATGTTATAAAAATGTTTTATGTTATATCTTGATTCATTGCGATTTCAGTAGGCAAGGTGATCTCTCAATCCTATTTGAGACTAAGCTGAAATGAACGCCGGGGGTGGGATTTGAACCCACGCGGCCCAATGGGCCACTGACTCTCCGCATACAATAGCAGGCCAGCCCCCTACCGGGCTAGGGCACCCCGGCTCCCAAGTTAATAATAACAACCTTTTATAAACATTTCTCAGAGCTGCTCTGAGTTTTTTATAAGAGATAGAGCTTCCTTCATCATCTTTATCATGTCCTCGATCGCATACTTCTCGTCTTCTTTGTTCTCCGGCACCAGCATAGCGCCGCATATCTCGCACACAACCTCTTCGCCGGAGGATATCCTTCTCAGTACCTCATCAAGAGGAAGTCTCATATGAGACGGATCTGAAGCGCAAACATAGTGCTCGGTGGAATCCTGATCCATTACATGCCTTGAAAGAAGATTCATAGCTTCTTTTATTCTTCTCTCAACATATTCCTTAAAAATACCCCTGTTTAGCTTCCAGTAAACCCTTCTTATTCCCTCCTCTCTGTTGACTTCTGTTCTAAGCTGAAGAGCTAGGTTTTCTCCCTGTAATATATAGAGAACTTTCCTTAGATCCTGAGGGCTCATACCAGTGGCTGATATTATATCACCCTCCTCCATCTCCCTTCCATCCATAGCTTCAAGTATCTTTTTTGCTATTCTTCTATCTCCTATTGCCATGGTGAGTGCTATCTTTGAGTAGTCCATAGTCCACCTTAGATTTTTGGTGTTAGGTAAGATATAGAGTTTGCTTTTATAACCTAAATTATATAAGAGGGAGTTAATATTTTTGATAGAATAGTATGCTTCAGAGTGACCAATGGAGAGGATTTTTCTGTGAATTAAGAGAATCATCGTCATAATTTTCTTAAAAAGATAACTTAATTTAAAATTAATATTGAGTTAATGAATTTAGCGGCACCAACTTTATATTAGCTGTTAATCATATCATGGTGCCCCGGTAGCTCAGCGGTCAGAGCGGCCGCCTCGTAAGCGGCAGGTCGCGGGTTCAAATCCCGCCCGGGGCTTGTTTCAATACAAATAGGATTGAAAGATGATTTAAGGGCTCCCATCACACTGGAATTAGATCTTTTTATCCAGCACAAAGTTTATTAATTGATTAGCTTAATTTCACTAAAGGCTCGGAATAGAAGTGTAGATCCTAGGAAAAATCGGGAATATATGGATTCTGTCCATTCTCTATGAGAGGAGAGGCCTAGCATTATTTCAATAATGCTAGGCTAGGAGAATGAGATGTTCCTATGCAAAATGTGAGAAGGATTTATGGGAGTGGCCAAGAGACAAGTATAAAAATAGATGGATGATGATTTATGCTTAACTAGAATAGCTCTATGTTGTTGGAAAGGAGAGTGATGATATGGTTCTTGCCACATCTCTGGGTGTAAAATTCAAGAATGGTGTTGTTTTAGCTGCTGATAGAAGGGTATCCTATGGAGGATTCATACTCAGCAAGGCTGCTAAGAAAGTGATGAAAATAAATGAGCGTGTTGGTCTATCCATGAGCGGATTACCTGCAGATTTTCAGGAGCTTTCAGAAATTCTCAGCTATAATATAGCTCTTTATGAAATGGATATAGAGAGAAAAGCAACTCCAACGAATATTGCAAGACTTCTCTCGATAATAATGTATCAGAGGAGGTTTTATGGCCCCTTTTATGCCGAGATATTGGTTGGAGGATTGGAACAAAATAACATGCCTAAGATAATAGTGCTCGATCCAGCTGGAGGAATGCTGGAGGAGGACTATGCAGCCACTGGTACAGGAGCTCAGATGGCGACTGGAATATTGGAGAGATATTTTAAAAAGGATCTTGAGAAGGATGAAGCAGTGGAAATAGCCGAGAGGGCGATGAGAGCTGCTATAGAGAGGGATGCGCTATCAGGAGATGGTATAGATATTCTGATAATATCAGATAGCGGAACAGAGGAGAAGTTCGTTCCCGCTAGGATAGAGTGGAAGGATGTCGGGAGGAGATCATAAAAGTGGATAGGAGTAGCCTCTTGAGCGAGCTTATAAACCTGATCAGAATAAAAAGTTTTTTTAGAAGGGAGTCTGAAATAGCTAGCTATCTAATTGACAGACTCTCGAGAATAGCAGATAGAGTTGAGCTTCTACCTGTACCGGAGTGCGGAGGAAATGTCCTAGCGAGTTTTGGAGGGGAGAGAAGATATCTTCTCCTCACTCACATGGACACCATTGAGCTAATGGGAGAATGGACGAGGAATCCATGGGGACAGATAGATGACAATGCTGTTTACGGCTTGGGAGCGCTCGACTCAAAGTCCTCGTTAGCCGCCATGATAGAGGCCATAAGAAATTTGAGGGAGAAACAGCCCCTCGATGGAGTTGTCCTTGCAGCAGTTTGTGATGGAGAGGGATTTAGCAGAGGGACTTACCATCTTATAAAATCGGGGAAGTTAAACGGCATAAAAGGGGCCATAGTTGGAGAGCCAACTGGCTTAAAGATAATGAAGGGAGCTTATGGGAGGATAGTTTTAGATGTAGAGGTGAAAAGTCGGCCTGGAGTTGGGGTTGAGCCCTTTACAAATGCCATAGTTGAGGCATCCAAGATAGTGCTTCATGCAACAAGATATCCGGAGATAAGTCCGGGGACAATAGCTCCTCTCTCCATAAAATCCCCTGAGCTCATAATGGATCATCCTGGCATATGTCTGTTGAGAATAGACCACCACTATCCCCCAGGAGAGACCGAGGATGAGGTTAGGAAGAGGCTTATCTCATATCTCCAGAGGACAGAGGGGCTAAAGGCAGAGGTATCTATAAAGCCGATGAAGAGACCCACTCCCTTCATGGAACCATATTTACTCGATGAGAACTCAGATCTCCTGAGGGTGCTAAGGGATTCTTTTGCCAGATCCCTCAACAGCGAACCTATTGTTGATGTACACAGATCAGTAAGCGAGGCAAACTACTTGAACAATATAGCCAAGATACCATCTGTCATAATAGGACCGGATGGCGGGAACAGACACTCAAGCGATGAATTTGTGTATATAGATTCTGTAGTGAAGCTTACAAATATATTAGAGATGGCCCTTTCCATTCTTCTCAATAAGAGGTGATTTTTCCTGAGCCTAGATTTCTTTTTCTACTTAGCTATCTTCTGGATTATCCTCTACGCAGCAGGCAGAATAGTTAAGCTGAAGAGGATCAAAATATCACCTTTTTATCTCCAAGTGGATCTTCCTGCTGATTTTATAAATAAATTAGATAAAAATAAATTTTCTTGGATGAGAAAAATTTCCACAGCATCGATCTGGATTTCAATTATAATGGGCTCAATCACGCTGATATATCTATTTATCTCATTTTTCAAAACTCTTTTCCAGAGCAGCCAAGCATCTATCTCGGTCATCCCTGTTATACCTGGGATCACAGTCAGCTTGACCCCTGCTGTGATAATCTCCATATTCCTGCTGGCAATTGTCCATGAGCTAGCTCATGGCTACTCATCAGTTGTAGAAGGAATATCGGTGAGAAAGCTTGGCTTTTTCATCCTATTTGTCATACCCGGTGCTTTTACCGAGCCGGATGATGCCGAGATGAAGAAAGCTGAGCCGAAAAAAAGAGCCAGAATAGAAGCAGCTGGTTCAGCATCAAATCTAGCACTTGGTTTGCTGTTCTTGATAATAGCAGTTCTCATATTTCAAGGATTCCCTACATCTCCTCATGGCGTTCTAGTATCAGATGTGATGAAGGATGGACCATCTTACGGCAAGTTAAGGCCAGGAGATGTGATAATTGGGATCAATGGGACGAGAATCAATAGCATGGATCAGCTTCAGAAGCTGAAGGAAGGAATGAAACCGGGACAGACTGTCGTAATACAGACACTTGACAGAAATGTATCTATTGTGCTTGGGGCTTCAAACAACTCCACTCAGCCACTAATAGGGGTTCTTCTTTCCCCCCTCCCCTATTATAGGACATTCCTTCCGATCAATATCGCTATGCCACTTGAAGAGTTTCTCTTCTGGGCCATAATTCTCAATTTAGGGGTGGCTATGTTTAACTCTCTCCCGCTAGTGCCTCTCGATGGTGGACTCATAGTAAGAGATCTCTTGGAGATTGTTTATGGGAAAGAGCGGGCTGAGTATCTTATAAAGGCAATATCCCTGATGACAGCTGTTGTACTTATCTTCGACATGGCTAGTTCTCTCATAATGTTGAAGTGAACAGAATGAATCCATTTGAAAAGATTCTTAGGCCTCCTGAAGTTGAGAGAATTGTCGATATTTCAGCAAGAAGAGGAATGAGATCCTCTAGAGGAGGAGTAGGTTTAAGCTCTGCTAGAAGAAGGGAGATAGATAGGGTCAGAAGAATGATGGATACATCAAGCGCTATTTTAATGTCTGTTGTCAGATCATATCCAAACTTAGACTCTATCGACAGATTCTATCTGGATCTTCTGGATTCCCTCGCGGATAGAAATAAGCTAAAGCACAGCTTGGGTGCGCTGAGCTGGGCGTCAACAACTATAAGAAAGATAAAGAGGGAGATAATATCCTCCCTAAGGCAGACATCAGATCCGGTGGAGATGGAAAGGCTGAGAAACATGGCAATAGCTAGAATGAACTCTATTTTGAGGAGGATAGAACCGGAGATAAACTATCTCAGGGATATTTATTCAGAGTTAAGAAAAATACCTGATATAAGAACTGATATTCCCTGCGTGATACTTAGCGGAATGCCAAACACAGGAAAGAGCAGCATAACACAGAGGATATCTACTGGAAAACCAGAGGTGGCTCCCTATCCATTCACAACAAAGGGGCTTCTTCTGGGTCACATGGATCTTGGAAACTTCAGAATGGCTCAAGTGATAGATACCCCGGGATTGTTGGACAGACCCTTAAACAGGAGAAACAAGCTCGAGCTTCAGGCTATAACAGCACTAAAGAACCTCCCCGGAATAATTCTCTTCGTTTTGGATCCAACAGAAACCTGTGGTTATTCTGTTAGAGAGCAGATGAATGTTCTAAGAGATATTTCAAAGACTTTTTCCGAGAAAGGACTGATAGTTGTGCTAAACAAGAAGGATATATGGGGTGATTTCCCCGATAAAGTGAGGGAGACATTGGCATTTTTAAGTGGATATGAGTACATAGAAGTATCTGCATTAACTGGGGATGGGATAGATAATTTAATTGAAAGAATAAGAAATCTCCTCAGATCCTTCTGAGTTCACATTTCTCACTCCTTTTTAACTCTGTTCATCAAGGTTTCCCTTGCCAGTTCGTTTACTTTTATCACCTTGGTTCTTTTGAGATCCTCTCTTACCACTAGGCCCATGTTATCCAATTTCTTCAGAATTCTGGATACCTTTGCTTTAGAGAATCCAACAAGCTCTGAGAGATCCTTTTGCTTCACTCCATTCCTGTTTTCAGCTACCTTCATGAGGACTTTGAGCTCATCTTCATCTAATGAGTTTATCCTTGCCTCTATTTCTTTTGGATGCGTTATCTCAATCCTTCCCTCTTTCTTCCTTCTTCTAAGTAGAATTAACGCTGAAAGAAGTATTATCAGAGCAGAAAATGCACCAATAATCAACGGAAGTATATTTGGCGATGGTTGAGGTGGAGGCTGTATGTTGTTTGATGTCTTCGGCGGCACCCAGACATAATTTATTGTGTACACGAATTGTTGATACCCTGCTGCTGTTGGCCATATAAGAGCTGGATCCAAGAACTCCACCAGAACTCCATCCGATGTCTGAGTTGCTGTAAAGGGATTTTTAACCTCAGACGGTCTTATAAGACTTCCCTGTGGAAGTAATACTGCTGCATTCAGATTTTCTTTTGGAAGCGTAGCATTGGGGGATATGACATAGAACAACAGGGTGAAATTCCCTCCTTCCCCTCTTGGTATCACAAAAAGACTCCTGCTTATATTTACCGTGAAACTGAACTTCTCACTGCTTCTTGGTCTGACCGGCTCCTTAAATGTAACAAGGATGTTCACAGCATAGTATGTTGTGTTAACAATGGCAACATCCACGTTCTCCGAGCGATTTATCACATCGACTCTCCTGACATCTGGAGATGCCATCCACCTGTTCCACTCCATGAGCGGGAATATAAGAGATCTGACTGCAGTATCTCCAGCGGTCAGCTCACCATAATAGCTAAGCTGGGCATAGTTACCAGTGGAAATGGTGAGTTTAACTTTAATTAATCCTGCTCTTGCCCCCTGTTCCCCCATTATTCCAATTATTGGTGGAGAAAGCAGGAGGATCAGCAGAAGCAATGTTCTGCAGTTCATCATGCGACCACTGGAGGACATCTACTTAAATAGTTGCACATCATATATAAGGATGGGATCTACGTAATGAGAAGAAAACATAAGACTAGAGTCGATGTAATCGAGTGGATATCTGAGATAGAAAATGCATCTAAGGAAGGAGCCATTATAATCGTTGAGGGAAAAAAGGATAGGGATTCCCTCAGATCCGCTGGCATCTCGGGGAGGATAGTTTACGTCAAGGACATAGAAGCTCTAGTGAAAAAGGAGGGATTAAGTATTTTCAAAGGAAAGAGCTTCATAATTTTGACTGATTTTGATCGAGAGGGCTCGGAGATGGCATCCAAGATATCCAGAGAGATAGAAAGCGGAGGAGGAAGAGTAATAAAGTGGATTAGGTATCAGTACAGGGCTCTGGGTCTCCCGGATAAGGTAGAAGATTTTTATAAGGTGGTTGATGATGATCTATATAGAGGTCTGGACAAGAGCATTTCCTTCGGAGAGCGCTGAAAGAGTCCTTATGGCTGTAAAAAACGTGATTCCATTTGATGAAAGCTTGGATGATGTGGAGATATCAGGGGAATCTGTGAAGGAGATAAGAGTTTCATCAAACAGACATGAATGTCTGATTAAGCTGAGGGATAGCTTGAGAAGCAATAAAATCTTGGATACTGCAAGGATGTTGCTTAAATCCAATGTTCACGGAGATGAAACAGAAATACTGCTTCATAAACAGGCTGCTTTTAATGGAAGAGTCCATCTTTGTGAGACAGAAGAAGAATCTCCATTAGGTGCAATAAAGGTTAGTATAAGAGTTCCTGGTGCAATAAACGCTTTTATAGACTGGCTTGCTCCAAAAACTGAGAAGGGGAGAATAGTTAAGGAGTTAAGCACTGAGGAGTTTCTTTCCATGATCAAAGATCTATGACCATGAGATCTCTCGCAAAAATCACATTCTCGTATTTCTCCCTGATCTTTGTCTCCATTTTCTCCAAGTCCTCCTTTTTGTACCTAGCGCTGAAATGAGTTAGCACTATCTTCCTCGCCTTAGAGGCTATTCCAACTTCTATAGCCTCTGATATAGTGCTATGACCTGTTTTCTCCGCCCTGTCTTTTTTATCATCATCGTATGTGGCCTCATGTATGAGAACATCTGCGTTTTCTGCCTCTTTCAGCAGTGAATCGCATGGACGTGTATCAGAGGAGAAAACCACCTTTGCCCCTTTTCTCGGAGGACCCATCACATCCTCTGGTCTTATAACTTTTCCATCTGGCAGCTTTATCGGTATGCCTTTCTGAAGAACTCCTCTCAGCTCAACTGGCACACCTAGTTTATCTGATTTCTCGGGATCGAATCTCCCCGGTTTATCATCCTCTTTTATCGATATGCCATATGTCGGCGTGTTCCCATGGCATACAGGAAACATCTTGAGCGTGCAGTTAAGCAGCCTGAATTCATTTTCTCCATTAACCTCTGTAATTCTCACTTCATATGAGGTAAGAGTTGGTGTTATCTCTTTTAAGGCTTTATATATCGAGCTGAATCCCGCTGGTGCAATTATATCGAGTGGGCTGCTTCTGCGCAGTATGCTCATCGTCTGAAGTAACGGAAAGATGCCAAAGTAGTGATCACCATGAAGATGAGTTATTATTATCCTGGATAGCTTGCCGAATCCAAGTCCAGTTAGCATTATCTGCTTCTGAACACCCTCTCCGGCATCTATTAGGATGTATTCCCTGCCCATATCTACTGCTATAGATGAAAGAGACCTATCTACTGTGGGGACAGCCGCGCTTGTTCCAAGAAATATTATCCTCATCTAATCACCTCCTAAGCACGATTATATTCCTAGAAAGACCCCTGTTGATTCTCATTCTGTGCTCCTCTATAAGAGTTAGATTGTAGTCCCTCATGATATCTCTAGCATCAAGCCAGTGAGGAAGGGATATAACTAGATGTCCCCCTCTCTTCAAGCATGAAAGGATGTTCTCCAGAACATCCCTAAGGAGATCCTCTAACCTCTCCCCTCTCAGACTGCTTCCCCTTCCATATGGAGGATCTGTCACTATCGAGTCCAGTTCCTCGTCCAGCTTTACAAGTCTAGAGTCTCCGCATATTATCTTGAAGTCCTCCTCGGAGAATCCGTAGGAAAACATGTTTTCTTGAGCCCCTTTAGCAGTCCTCTCATCTATTTCTATTCCTATAACTCTAATTCCCATCATAAGAGCTTCTAAAGCTATTCCACCAGCCCCTAGGAATGGATCTAGCATTAGATCTCCCTCCTTCACTCTGGAGAGATTTACCATCGCTCTTGCGAGAACTGGACCCATTGATGATGGGTGCTTAAAGGGTCTAGCAGAAACCTCTCTTATTTTTAGAAGAGACCTATCCACTTTTTTCAGACTTTTACCCACGACTACCATATCTGATAGGAAAACTAGCACCTCTTCCTCTGGATTGTTTAGATCCACTCTCAAGTTAGGATTCTGTGAGAGCAAAATTCTTCCCAATTTTCTCTCAACATCACTACAAGATAGATCCCTCATTGAGCCTCCTATCCTTATACATCTCACTCTGAAGCTTTTAGAAAGCCTTATTTTTAAGTTCTCCACATCAGAAATTGTTTTTCCAATTCCCTCCACAGAAAATATCTCCTTTGTGTAGGCAGACCTCCTAGATACTATATCAATAGCTCTCTCATCAGTTCTAATTAGGAGAAGCTGCTTTACTCTGATCTCTTCCTCATATGGAAGACCATAGGTCTCCAATATAGACTTCACCTCGGAAAATGGCAGGGTATCATGCTCACCTGATAGATAGAAGCCAAGCATATCGCTCAAGTTCTCTACCAATTTTCTTAAAAATAATTCAGCTCATATCGTCAAACTGGATAAAGAGAGGAAGGATGGAAAATCCTAAAAGAGTGCGGGGGGTGGGATTTGAACCCACGAACCCCTCAGGGAGCGGATCTTGAGTCCGCCGCCGTAGACCTGGCTTGGCTACCCCCGCCCTCTTCTATCAGATAGCCAGTTTGCACTCTTTGACATTCTCCACGGCTAAAGCCGGGAGATTCCCGGCTTGTCGGCCTGAGGCCTCATCCTACCGGGTTCAGGGCTGTGTCAAGACCAGGGCATAATGCCCTACCAGCCCCTGCTATGGGCATGTAGCCCATAGCCCGCATGGAGCGACTCGCTTAACACAACTATCATGAGCTGATATTTAAGCTTATCGACAATTCATCTCACGGTTAAAACCATGGGCTTTCTTGTCGATTTTCTGTAAACTAAAGATTGTGCAACTCTGCTTTTTTCCTTACTCTATTTATAATCCTCCTGTAAAAGTATCTTGGATCATCGGATAAAGTTGCCAGCATAAATCCCTCACTAGCTAGACTGAGGATCACTTCTCTAGCCGTTAAACCTCTGTAAACCCCATCGGGCACCACCATCATCTCTGAATCAGAGGATATTGTTATCTCGACACCCTCTGGAACGACTATTGGATTCAGAGGTATCTCAGAACTAGGAGGCCAAGGAGCTATATAAGCTAGTATCATGGCATTTACTCTGGGATCCAATATTGGACCATTTAGTGATAAAGAGTAAGCCCATGAGCCCATCGGTGTAGCAGCAACAATGCCATCCGCTATAAAGCTGTTTATTCTTTCCCCTTCGACATATAGCTCTACTTTCATTGATTTCCCTTTCTCCTGATTTGTAAGAAGAATCTCGTTAAATGCTTTCTCTTTTAGATTTTTCGCCTCAACAGATGGAACAATCATAACGAAATATTCTCCTCTTACAATTCTTCTGAGACCATCTGCTATATTTTCATGGTTCAGCTCCATTAGAGTTCCATAAGTGCCGTTTTTCACCCCTATAACTGGCACATTTCCACTAGATTCATGAACTGCTTCCAGAAAGGTTCCATCTCCGCCTATTGCTATTATCACGTCGGCTTCTAAAGGATCTTCAACTATGTGCACATCTGCCTCAGATAACATCCTTCTTACAGATTCTTCTATCTCATTTAAGCCGGAAAAGTCCGGTCTTATCGTCAAGAAGATATTATTTGCCGGTTTTCCTTTCTCTATCCTCATCTGATATCACTCCCAGAGAGGATGTAGTGGAATATGCGCCCACTCAAATTTAAAATCGAGATATCCACCTTTTCATGAGATAATATGCTCCTGCTTCCAGTGCTCGATGACAAAGGCATAAAGCTTTTGGAGCTTATAGAGAGAGTAGATGCAATAATTAAGGAAGATATAGGTTCCTCTGACCTGCTGGAATGGAAGCTCATCAAGGGAAATAGAGTTAAGATTCCTCTTTGGCTTTTTGAAATACTGGAAAGGCGAAATTTGGTTGAAGTTCAGGAGAGGATAGATCTAAGATATCTTGACAGCTTGCTCTTAGAAGAGAAGAACTCTCTCAGACCAGTTCAGATAAGTGAACAGTTGTTCAGATGGGTAAGGAATACAATAATTGAGCTTAAAAAGGATCCTGCGAGAGCAGCTGAGCTTGAAAGAGCAAGAATAGATCTTGATGACATATTAAAAGCCAGATTTGGAAAGTTGGCAAAGTATGTAAACTTCCAAGGACCGGAAACAAGCTTAGAGAAACTAGTCGAGAAGCTGAATCCGGAGGAAGCTGTGTTATTCCGCTCTATCCTCTCTTTGATGAGGCATTATAGCAGGGTTTTGAGAGGGGATCCTGATGATAACAGGTGAACCCAAGATAGTGGATGAAGTAAAGCTTAAGGAGAAGTATCTTGAGTTTTTGAAGACTTTTAAGGACGAATCCGGATCCCGAAAGTATGAAGACCTGGCCCTAAAGGCGGTAGAGTCGAAAAAGAGATCCCTTGTTATAGATTATGGTGATCTATTTGCAAATATAGAGACCAGAGATGTGGCATTAGATCTTCTTGAAAGACCTATTACCAACATAAGAGCAGCATCTCAAGCAGTCAAAGAGTTTCTGAGAATGAACGCAGGACCTCTCTCTGATGACATTATATACTTCAGTAAGCCCTTTCATGCCAGGTTCTCAAACATTCCAATAAGAGTTGGGATAAGGGAGATACCAAGTTACTCCCTTGGAAAAATAGTCTCAGTTGAAGGCATAGTTACAAGAGTTTCAGATACCTATGATAAGTTAGCAGAGGCAGTTTACACATGTTCAGGTTGTGGTTACGAGGTGTCTATGCCAGTTGAGGACGATATAATGCCTAAACCTCCAGCTAGTTGTCCTAACTGCGGTCAAGTCATGAAGTTCAATCAAGAGAGAAGCAGTTTCATAAACTGGCAGTACATAAGGATTCAGGAGAGACCTGAGGATCTTCCACCAGGAGGCATGCCAAAGTACATAGATGCGATTCTCCTAGATGATATAGTGGATGAAGTGAAGCCTGGAGATAGAATAAAGACCTCTGCAATAATAAATTTGAGAAAGAACAGAAAGAACATCGGAGATGCTCTATTTGGACCTCTTTTCAGGAGATTTCTTGAGATAAACTTTGTGGAGACATCCAGCAAGGAGTATGAGAGAGTTGTCATAACTCCTGAGGACGAGGACGAGATAAAGAAGTTGTCAAGAGATCCACAGCTGGAGGAAAAGATAGTAAAGTCAATAGCTCCGTCAATATATGGACATGAAACGATAAAAAGGGCCATAGCTTTAGCTCTTTTTGGAGGAAATGAGAAGATACTCAGGGATGGAACTAAGATAAGAGGTGAGATAAATCTTCTGCTTGTGGGAGATCCTGGAACTGCTAAATGCATAACAGGAGATTCTTATGTTCTCTTAGAAGGAGATCTGAAAAAAGTTGAGGAGTTAATTCCGGAATATGAACCTATTCCTGACGGGGGGGACTTCGTATGGAAAAAGGAGATGAAAGTAGCATCGCTGAACAGAACTATGAAGATCTGCTGGGAAAAATCATCAGCTATAGCAAAGAGGAGACATAAAGGGGAAATAATAACTGTCAGGACTAAAATGGGATTTGAAATAAAGGTCACTCCAACACACCCATTTTTGACTATTGTAAATGGAAAAACTGAGTACAGAAGGGCATCTGATCTGCATCCTGGATTTTACATAGCTGTTGCAGGAAAGGTGCCCAAGCTGAACGCAAATAGAGAAGATTATCTTTCTCCGGAGCTCATTGGCATACTATATTATTCGAATATAAAAAGCTCTGGAAGCGAAGTTAGAGCACAGATCAGGCTGAGGAATCCCAATTTAGTGGGAATAAACGATATTATACCACTTGGAAGTAAATTGGAGTATATAGATGGGAATGGCAGACTCTCCATCTCCTTAAATGATGTCGATGATTATTTAAAGGTGCCTAGACAGAGGAGAGACTTTCCGAGCCATCTTCTGTTCGATGAAAGAGAATTTCTGAGCCTGATGAAAGGAATTGTTGCAGCTGCTGGTAGAATAAACAGAGCAAAAGGAACCTTAAGCATACCAGTGTACAGCAAAAAGGTAGCAATGGAGATCATGCTTGCCCTTATCTCCATGGGGTATAGGCCTCTTATGAATACAAAAGGAAAAAGACACTGCATAATGATAAAAGGGGAGGATTTATCAGATCTGTTCAGGAAAATTGGGGTTAAAGTGGCTATAGCTACTAGAAAAAGAAATGAAGATCGTGTTCCAGGAATAGGTGATGTATTAATTGGTATTTTGAAGCGAATAAAATCAAAAGAGGCTGTGGATCTTAGAAAAAAGGTCAGAAAGTTTGTTACATCAGGAAGACCTGTACCAATAAGCATCGCTAGAGAGATTGTTGATATAGCAAAGAAAAATGGAATCCCTGTTGAAGATGTTGAGATTATAATATCCTCAGATGTAGTTTGGGATGAAGTGAAACAAATCTCAAGAGAGGAATTTGATGGATGGGTGTATGATATAGAGGTTCCATCCAGCCGAAATTTCATTGCAAATGGTCTTGTTGTTCACAATAGCCAGCTTCTGAAGTATGTCTCAAGAATATCCCCGAGAGGCCTCTATACAACAGGCAAAGGCTCAACTGCAGCAGGTCTGACAGCAGCTGTTGTGAGAGATGCAAGCACAGGGGGATGGACCCTTGAGGCGGGTGCTCTGGTGCTAGCTGATAGAGGAACTGCATGTATAGATGAGTTTGACAAGATGAGCGAGGAGGATAGAAGGGCCATACATGAGGCAATGGAGCAGCAAACTATAAGCATAGCTAAGGCTGGAATAGTGGCTACATTGAATGCTAGAACAACTATAATAGCTGCAGCAAATCCAAAAAAGGGAAGATATGATAAGATGCTCAGCGTGGCTGAGAACATAAACTTGCCCCCTACAATACTGTCGAGATTTGACCTCATCTATGTGATAAAGGATGATCCCTCTGAGGATCTGGATAAAAGAATTGCAAGGCACATAACTGAGACAAGAAGAGGCTACAATCCGGAGGCAGAACCCCCCATACCAATAGACCTTCTCAGAAAATACATAGCATATGCAAGACAGAACATCAGGCCTGCGCTGACTAAGGAGGCGGGGGAGGAGATAAACAGGTTCTACTTGAGCATGAGGAAGATGAGCAAGGAAAAAGCTGAAGCCGTTGAGATAATGGAACAAGCCCCCATTCCAATAACTCCAAGGCAGCTTGAGGCTCTTTTTAGGTTGAGTGAGGCAAGAGCAAAGCTGTACCTAAGAGAGGAGGTTACAGCTGAGGATGCAAGAGTTGCAATAGAGCTCCTTAAAGCTATGCTTAAGGATGTAGGATACGATGAAGTCACCGGTACATATGATGTCTCTGGATTCATGCATGAATCATTCCAGAGCTCAAGTTACAGAAGATCGCATATAATGAGGTTGTTAAGCCAGATGGAGAAGCAATATGAGAATGGAGAGGTTCCAAGAGCTGAACTAGTAGCTCAAGCAGCAAAGGAACTCAATATGGTGGGGAAGGAAGTTATAATAGAGAAGGACATAAGGAGCTTGTATGAATCCGGAAGGATATACATACCTAGGCCCGGATATATCAAGATAGTCCCTAGAAGAGAGTGACGCCATTGATAAGGATAGAGGATCTTCCCTTGGAGGATAATGTGAGAAGGATAATCTCTTCATGGGGAATAACTGCCTTATACCCTCCTCAGGCGGAGGTGATAAAAAGAGGTCTTCACAGAAGTGGGAACTTCATACTGGCATCTGCAACAGCATCTGGAAAGACCTTGATAGCTGAGATATCCTCTCTTTACAGTTTATTTAGGGGAGAAAAGGTGCTATATGTTGTTCCACTAAGAGCCCTTGCATCTGAAAAGTATTCGGAGATATCAAATCATTTGGAGCCTCTCGGATACAAGCTCAGAATATCTGTCGGGGATTACGATTCATCTGAGGAGCCCCTATCCTCATATGATGTGATAATAACAACATATGAGAAACTTGACTCCATAATACGCCATTCACCATCTTGGTTAAAAGATGTTGGAGCGGTTGTTTTCGATGAGATACACTATGTTGGAACAGTTGGAAGAGGAGCAATAGTTGAAATGACAATAGCAAAGTTCATGGACTCTAATCCAACAGCAAGAAGGATAGCTCTCAGCGCAACTATAACGAATCTAGAAGAACTAGCAAGATGGCTTGAAGCTGAGCATATCTCCTCTAGCTGGAGGCCAGTTCCGCTCAAAACAGGAGTTTTCAACAATGACACAATATTATTCGACAACGGGGATATTATAAAAGTGGATAATAAAGAAGATGATGACCTTATAAACCTGTTGAGATCTGATATTTGCTCCAGCCAAACGCTGATATTCTGCGGACAGAGAAAAACTGCTGTAAATCTAGCTGTGAAGCTAGCGAACAAAATAGGAGAAAGAAGCAAGGAGACCGAGGAACTATCTAGAAGAATAGCAGAGGCTGATCCCTATTCCTCAATGCATAAAGTTCTTTCCGATGTTGTGGCTAAGGGAGTCGCATTTCATCATGCAGGTCTATCTCATGAGATTAGGAGCATGGTAGAAGAAGGTTTTAGGGGAAGGGTGATAAGGATTCTCACAGCAACACCAACGCTTGCTGCTGGAGTTAATCTTCCAGCAAGAACGGTTATTATAAGGGATCATAAGAGATATGATCAGGAGGTTGGTTTTAGCACTGAGATACCTGTTTTTGAGATAAAACAGATGATGGGCAGAGCTGGAAGACCGTTGTATGATGAAAGGGGATATGGGATAATAATGGCAAAGTCCAAAAGAGAGGCTAAAATTATAATCGATAGATATATAAAAGGAATTCCTGAGCCTATAGCATCAAGGCTTAATGATATGACACAGCTCAGAGCTCAGATCCTCTCAGTTATAGCAATGAAGGGACAAATAGACATGGATGGTTTGAGAAAATTCCTCAGCAGGACTCTTTTTTCAGTTCAGATAGGGGTTGATAGAATAAGAAGCGCTATTAAATCTATTGTGGAGTTTTTAGCAAAGAACGGGCTGATAGAAGTGGATGATGGAATCATGGTTCCCACTACGCTCGGAAGGAGGACATCCGAGCTCTACATAGATCCTGTGTCAGCTATAATGATGAGGAATTCTGTTAATAGAGCATCAAGCCTGCTATCAGCCAAAAAGATTGATGAACTTGAGTCAAGTTTGTTTCAAACTCTGTCATTCCTGCCTGATATGCCCCCCTTAGGGGTGACAAAAGGAGAAGTAGAGAGTTTCGTGGAGGAAGAGTTTAACACGCTTCTTCCAATCGAAAAGTTGCCCATAGGCTCGTATATTGATGTTGTTAGAGCTGTTAAGTCCTATTATGTCCTGAAATCATGGATCGAGGAGATGAGAGAGGGAGAAATAGAGAGAAGATTTGGAGTTGAGCCAGGAGATCTTCATAGATTTGTAGAAACAGCTTCTTGGATGCTTTACTCATTTTCTGAGGTATCAAAGCTGTGTGGAAAGAAGGATCTTGCAAAGTTCCTCCTTGAAGAGTCCATGAGAGTTCAGTATGGCATAAGAAAGGATCTTATCGAGTTGGTTAAGCTTGAAGGGATAGGAAGAGTAAGGGCTAGGGCACTCTACAGATCTGGTTTTGTTTCAATAAGAGAGATAGCAAGAGCAAAGCCAGAAGACCTTATGAAAGTCCCTGGTATAGGGGAGGTTCTTGCCAAAAGAATAATTAATGATGCCAAGAGGAGGATCTCTTATGCCGATCCATCCAATAGAGAGTAGATATGGGAGTAAGGAGATGAGAAACATCTTCGAATATGATAACAGGATAAGAATAATGGCCAGAGTTGAGGCCGAACTCGCCAGAGTTGAGGCTGAGCTTGGGATAATACCAAAGGAGGCTGCTGATGTGATAGGCAAAGCTGCTGAGATGGTGACATCTGATCTTGTAAGGGAAGAGGAGAGGATAGTAAAACATGAGACTATGGCTCTAGTCCGTGCAATATCTAAGCTTGCAGGGGATTATGGTGAATACGTCCACTATGGGGCGACATCAAATGACATATTGGATACTGCAATGGCGATACAACTTAGAGATGCATCAAAAATAATAATTTCAAGGATGCTAGAGCTTACTGAGGCCATTATAAAAAGAGGAAGGGAGAGCTTAGACTTTATTTCACTTGGAAGAACGCATGGAATGGCTGCAATACCAATGCCATTTGGCTTCAAGTTCGCTCTCTGGGCTTCTATAATGAAAAGAAATATAGATAGATACGAATTAGCTTGTAGAAGAGCTGTAAAAGGGAAGTTCAGCGGAGCGATTGGAACAATGGCTTCCCTAGGGAGAATAGGGATGGAGATCCAGAGAAAATTGATGGAAAGGCTTGGATTGGAATCTGAGGAGATAACCACACAGATAGTACCAAGAGATGAGCTCTGCGAGCTTCTGCTTACAATGGCTCTTATATCTTCCACTCTTGAAATGATGGCTAATGAGATAAGAAATCTCCATCGCTCTGAGATAGCAGAAGTCACGGAGCCCTTTGAAGAAGAACAAGTTGGATCGAGCACAATGCCCCATAAGGTAAACCCAATAAATAGCGAGAAAGTTTGCGGTCTGGCTAGGGTGATGAGGGGTATTGCAGTAGCTTCTCTGGAGAATGTAGTAATAGAACATGAAAGAGATCTAACAAACAGCTCTGTCGAGAGGATAATAATTCCTGAAGCCTTTCTGCTGCTTGAAGAGCAGCTTATCACCCTGAATTATGTTGTTAGGAACATGAAGCTGAACAGTAATGCCATGAAGGAGAACATAGAGAGGACAAAGGGCTTTATAATGGCTGAGAGAGTTATGATGGAGCTTTCAAAAAGCTTGGGAAGACAAAAATCCCATGAGACCATAAGAAGAATTTCAATGGAAGCTATGAAAAAAGGTATTACATTTGAAGAAGCTCTTTTAAGAAGCGAAGTGAGTAAATATTTGACTCCGGATGAAATACATGAACTCTTAAAGCCAGAAAATTATCTTGGAATGGGAAAAGAGATAGCAGAAAGTGTATTTAACTCTGTGGAGGAATTTATAAGGAAAAAGCGAATACAATAAGGGGTTCCGATTTTGAGCATTGCCTTGAGATTTCTTGGAGGGGCAAGGGAGGTAGGAAGATCATGCATAGAGCTAGAGCTAGGAGAATCGGGCAGAATATTGTTGGATTCCGGCATAAACTTGGGTTCAGGAGATAGAAATCCTATTGAACCATTTGGAAAAGTTGATGCTCTCCTCCTAACACATGCCCATCTTGATCACTCAGGCTACTCCCCTGAAATCGTGAAATCCCATGACTGCCCTCTTTTCTCCCTTCCTCCTACAAGAGACCTCTCAGAACTTCTGCTATTGGATCTGCTGAGCCTGACCCCAAAAGAGGAGAGGACTTTTACGCATGAGGATGTTATGTATTTAAGGAAAAAAGAGAAGCTTGTCAGCTATGAAATTCCATTCACGCTCAGAAATGCAGAAATAATATTCTTTGATGCAGGACATGTCCTAGGAAGTGCGATGATCTACATAAAGTTCAACGGGAAGAGAATCCTTTACACAGGAGATATAAATCTCACGAACACAAGAACTGTGAGAGGTGCTCAACTTGATTTACCTGCTGTGGATTATCTGATAATAGAGTCGACTTATGGAGGGAACTCTGATGTACATCCATCTAGGAAGAAGGTCGAGAGGAAATTTGTAATGGACATAGAGAAAGTAATAGAGTCCGGAGGAAAAGTTCTTGTGCCTGTATTTGCCCTAGGAAGAGCTCAGGAAGTCTTGCTCACATTGATCGATCATATGGATTCAGGAGTTCTCCAAAAAGTCCCGATATTTGTAGATGGGATGATAAAAGAGGTGAACAAGATATACACAATACACTGGTTCTGGCTGAGACCGGAGCTTAGAAATAAGATAAGAGCCCTGAGGAAGAGCCCATTTGATCACCCTTATGTGGATGAGGTGAGGGATAGAAGAGAGATAGTTGATATTAACGAGCCTTATATTGTAGTGACAACGTCTGGCATGTTGCAGGGTGGACCCGTTCTGGATTACCTGAAGTATATTGGAACAGATAGAAGAAATCTAATTTATCTAACTGGGTATCAAGTCAAGGGAACACTTGGAAGAGAACTATTAGATGGAAAAAGGGATATAACTCTCCCGAGAACTGGTGAGACTGTGCATATAGAAGCAGATGTTAAGTTTGCCGACTTTTCAGCGCATGCCGATCAAGTAAATCTCCTAAGATTCATCTCTTCTATTAAAGACCTGAAGGAAATATTTCTTGTACATGGAGAGGAGGAGAAAATGATAGATTTAGAAAAGAAGATAGATGAAAGGGGATTAACTGTTTATAGGCCATCTTTAGGCGAGCTTGTGAGACTTTGACATTCTCCACGGCTAAAGCCAGGAGATTCCCGGTTTGTCGGCCTTAGGCCTCATCCTACCGAGTTCAGGGCTGTGTCAAGACCAGGGCATGATGCCCCACCAGCCCCTGCCATGGGCATATAGCCCATAGCCCGCTTTGCTGGAACTTCTCCCCCTTTTCAGCCCGGAGCCTTATTCCAGCCTTTGGACATCCGAGCCACAT
>Ga0080004_1068904_pt1 | contig 64694 bp, 64 predicted proteins | sample WasSprMetagenome_FD_69207 | JGI IMG/M metagenome (GOLD analysis project Ga0080004, IMG submission 69207) | Sulfidic aquatic microbial communities from Washburn Spring, Yellowstone National Park, USA - WS (SPADES assembly) (version 2) | ecosystem: Environmental > Aquatic > Thermal springs > Hot...
AGAAGGGTCTTGGTTTAGGATTTGACGAACCCAAAGAGAAAATAGAAAACCTCGTAGACAAAGAAAAAATAAGAGAGGTCGTCTTGAATTTATTGGACAACGCCATAAAATACACTCAAAAGGGAAAAATAATTGTGAGATTAAAGAGAATCATAGAAAGGAATGTAGACCAAATCTCGATATCAGATACTGGAGAAGGAATGACAAAAGAAGAACTGGAGAAACTTTTTAAAAGGTTTTCAAGAGGAACCGCAGGAATGAAATTTTGGTTGGAAGGAGCAGGCCTTGGCCTTTTTGTATCAAAATCTTTTGTTGAAATGCACGATGGCAGAATCTGGGCTGAATCTGAAGGAAAAGGGAAAGGTAGCACATTTTACATTGAATTGCCGATAAGATAGCTTGTTAGCTTGTAGCTTTAGGAAAATGAGAAAGAAAAAATTTGACAAGAATTTTTTACCATATTATAATAAAGTTAGGAAGCAATAAATTTTAATTTATAAATGAGAAAAAAAATTTTAATAATCGAAGACGAAAAAAATTTGGCTGAAATGTATAAAGATAAATTGGAAATGGAGGGTTTTAAGGTTTCTTTGGCATTTAATGTGAAAGAGGGAATAGAAATGGCAAAAAAAGAAAACCCAGATTTAATTTTGTTGGATATTTTACTTGAAGGAGAAAACGGCGTTTCTTTTTTGAAAAAGCAAAAAAAATACAAAGAAATTTTTGAAATTCCGGTAGTTGCTTTTTCAAATTATGATGATCCTCAAACCAAAAACGAAGCAAAAAGACTTGGGATTAAAGAATATTTAATAAAAACAGATTTTACTCCAAAAGAATTCGTTGAGAAAATAAAAAGGTATTTAACTAATAATCCGTCTACTTTAAATTGAAAGGTCAAAAAAAGAAAAAATTTATGGCAAAAATAACAATTTCTGTAATCAAAGCTGATGTGGGATCTATCGGAGGGCATCTCAAGCCTTCAGAGGAAATGATAGAAGCGGTGAAAGAACATATTAAAGAAAATGGAAAAGGATTGATAATTGATTATTATGTGGGGCATACAGGTGATGACATTTCGATTTTAACAACTCATAAAAAAGGGGTAGGGAATTCTGAAATTCATAAACTTTGCTACGATGCTTTAATGAAAGCGACAGAAATTGCAAAATCTCAAGGACTTTATGGAGCAGGTCAGGATTTGTTAGTTTCTGCTTTTTCTGGAAATGTAAAAGGAATGGGACCTCAAGTTGCTGAAATGGAAATTGAAGAAAGGCCGGCAGAATCTTTTTTGTTTTTTATGGCAGACAAAACAGAACCAGGGGCCTTTAATTTACCATTGTATTTGGCTTTTGTTGATCCTATGTATTGCGCTGGTTTGATTTTGTCGCCCACTTTAAAGAAAGGGTTCAAATTCGTGATAATGGATGTATCTTATACAGAAGCAGACAAGATGATTGAGTTGGTGACTCCAGAAGAAATTTATGATATTGCTATTTTATTAAGAGAACCTGGAAGGTTTGTTGTTGAATCGATTTTTTCAAGAGCTACTGGAGAACAAATTGTTTCAGCTTCAACTACAAGGCTTCACAATATTGCAGGAAAATATGTAGGAAAAGACGATCCAGTAATGATTGTGAGAACTCAAAAAGATTTCCCAGCAACTGGTGAAATTTTAACGCCTTATGTTTTAGGGTATTATGTTGCAGGTTTTATGAGAGGTTCTCACATTGGGCCTTTGATGCCAGTCAAAGCAAATTCAACAATTTCTTTCTTTGATGGACCTCCAATTATATCTTGTTTGGCGTTTTCAATGAAAGAAGGAAAATTAACAAGGCCTGTTGATTGCTTTGACCATCCTTTCTGGGATTATGTGAGAGAAGAAGTTTCAAAGAAAGCAATTGAGATAAGAAAACAAGGATTTTACGGTTCCGCGATGCTTCCGATGGAGGAATTAGAGTACACTGGAATAATGGAAAGTTTAAAAGAATTAGAAAAAAGATTCAAAGTAAGAAAGTAAAAAGGTCAAGAAAATTTCCAAAAACAACAAATGGAAACTAAGATTTCTCCTGAAGTTTACGAAGAATTAAAAAAGAGAATTTTTGAGGATTTAGAATTAACAGGTCTTTCTGAAAAAGAAAAAGACGATATTTTGCAAAGAATTGGGAGGATAATTTTTGAGATGGCTTTGATCAGAATTTTGGATGAAATGGATGATGAAACCGCAAAGGAGTTTGAGCAATTTTTAGAAAAAAATCAAAACCCAGACGATATTTTGAAATTTTTAAAAGAAAAAGTCCCTGATTTTGAAGAAATTTTAGAAGATGAAGCGAGGAAATTTAAAGCAGAAACTTTCGATGTATTAAAAGAAGCGAAGCTAAAAAAATGAAAATTTTATGGTAGAGAAAATTCCAAATTCGGAAGCAGAGAAAAAAAATACAGAAAAAGAAGAAAAACGTCTTATTGAAATAATCACTTCTCCAAACCGAAAGTTAACAGAAGAGGAAATAAAAGAGCGAAGAAAGATAATAGAAGAGATTGAAAAAGAAAAAAGAATTAGAGAAAAATTGAGACAAAATGAATCGCTTACCTCAGAAGAGGTTAAGTTTTTGATAGAAATAGAAAGAAAAAAAGCGATGGCCCAGGAAAAAACAAAAAAAGTAGGTGAAGAGAAAAAGGAAGAAGCATTAGAAAAAAAGGAGGTGGAAAAAGTACCAGAAGGGAAAGAGAAAATTTCAGAAGAAAAAGTAGAGAAAAAAACTGAGGAGGAAAAAAGAGAAAGAGAAGAGGAATTGAATGAAAAAAGAGAAGAATACAGGGACGCTTATTTTGGTGCAGTCAAAATAATGGAAAAGAAAGAAATGCAAGCGTTTAGGAAAATAAGGAGTGAGAGCGAAGAGGAAATAAAAAAGAGAGTTAAAGAGATATTAGAAGAAAAACCAGAAGAAGTGGAAAAAAACAAAAAAGAGTTTATGGAATTTTTGAAAAGACAGTTTGAAGAAAAAGGAATTACAATAAGTAAAGAAAAGGCAGAAAAAATTTTGGAAGTTGAATTGAAAAAGGGAGAATACGATAGGGCGAAAATAGAATGGGTAAGGGCAATGAAAGAAGCAGGAATGGAAGATCAGCAAATCATTGGAGAATTAACGAGGGAAGTGGAAACCTTAAAAGCTCTTGAGATTGAAAAATGGCCCCCGGAAAAAAAATCTATTTTTGCAAAAGCTTTAGATGGATGGATAAAACTTCCTCGGGGAGCAAGAATAATTTTGTCTGCTGGTGTTATTACCAGTGTTGGAATACTTTTTCCAGAAATTTTGCCTTCTACTGCTGCTTTATGCGCAAAGTATGGAATTTTAGGAACTGTTGGTTTTAGATTAGGAAGGGGATTTTTGAGTTCAAGTATAGCTCAAGTTATAGGAGGAACCTTTGAAAAGTTTTGGGGATTTCAAAGGATAGAAAAGAAAAAATCAGAGAGTTTGAGAGAATTAGCAGAAAAAGGGATAAATCCAGGAAATTTTGAAGAGTTAGATCGCAAAATTCAAGAAATATTAGATGAAACTGCAAAATCAAGGAGAAGAATGAAAATTGCGAAGGGATTATTAATGTTAGCTGCAGGAAGTGGAGCTTCGATGGCATTAACAGTGGCAGCAGAAGAAGTATTCACAATTTCAATTCACAAAGAAGCTATTTTAGAAACAAAATTAAAAAGTGCTGTTTCTGAAACTGTTCCAAGAGGTGGTGGAGAAGTCCTTCAAGAAGAAGCGGGGTCAAGTGATACTGATGTAGAAACTGTTTTCACAGAAAAATATCTTGGAGTAGAAACTGTGGAAAAAGGAGAGTCGCTTTTGAGCGAAGCAAAGAAGATTTATATGGAACACGCTCAAGAATTAGGTTACAAAGGAGATTTAACAAATAAAATCGCTTTGGAAAAGTGGGCCAAAACATTGAGTACAAGACATATTGTCGGTCAATACATTGTTGAACATCAAGAAGAGTTTAAAAGTTTGATTGGAAAAATAGGCGCTCCTCCAAAACCAGATGATCCTGAATATTTCTCAAAATTAGACGAGTGGCTTCACAAAGTTCCAAAATCAACTTTTGAAGATATATTGCACAATAAAATTCCCAATTTAGTTTACGAAGGTGAAAATATCGTAGTCACAAAATCAGGAGATATTTTGATTTTGTCGCCAGAAGGAAGGCCGAGATTTGGTCATATTTTAGTAACAGAGATGGAGAATAAAATTTTTGAGGGAAAGAAAACAGAAATTTTAGAAGGTTTAGAAAGAAGAGAAGAAATTGAAATTCATACAGGTTTTCTGAGAGAAGAAGTAGAAACCGAAGAAATGCCGATGAAAGAGATTTCAACTTCAGAAGAATTGAGAAAAGCTTTGTGGGAAAAGTTTGGAATAGTAGGGCCTGCTTATGAAAGAATTCAAAATGAAAGAATCTTAGATTTAATAACTGAAACAAAACATGAATACTTTCCTGGAATACTTTCAGGTGTAGAAGATGATGTTGTTAAAAATGTAGATATATTAAGGAATCACGTTTTAAAAATCTATAATTCTCTTTCTTTGAAAGAAAGGGCTGAAGTTCAATTAATGAGCGTGGATGAGTTTTTGAAAAAATATTTTGATAAAATTTTAGAGAGAAAATAAAAATTGACTTAAAGCTTTTATGGAAAACAAAAATAAAGTTTTTTTATCAGTAATCATTCCAGCTTACAACGAGGAAAAAAGGTTACCAAGAACTTTGAGAGATATTTACGAGTATTTAAAAAGACAAAATTATTCTTTTGAAATTTTGGTTTTTTCTGACGGTTCAACAGATAGAACTTGCGAGATTGTTGAAGAAATGAAAAAGGAAATGGAAAATTTGGAAATAATTTGCGAAAAAATAAATCGAGGAAAGGGATACGGCGTGAGATCTGGAATGCTAAGAGCCAAAGGGGAATATAGGTTATTTACTGATGCTGACAATTCCACTCCGATAAAAGAAACAGAAAAAATGTGGCAGGAATTTGAAAAAGGAGCGGATGTGGTTATCGGTTCGAGAGAAATAAAAGGGGCAATTTTAGACCCTCCTCAACCTTGGTATCGGAGGTTTGTGGGAGAAGGTTTTAAATGGTTAAGAAAAATTATTGTGGGACTTTGGGAAATTCAAGACACCCAATGCGGTTTTAAATGTTTTAGAGCAGAAGTTGTAGAAAAAATTTTTCCAAAATGCAAAATTGACCGCTGGGCTTTTGACCCTGAAATTTTAATTTTAGCAAAAAAAGCAGGTTATAAAATAAAAGAAATTCCAGTTTATTGGAGAAACGATCCTAACAGCAAAGTAAAATTCAAGACAATCTTTAATATGGCAAAGGATTTGCTAAGAATTAGAACAAATTTAATTTTGGGTAAATATGAAAAATAAAAAGAAAAAATTTCCCTCTGAAATTCGTTACGATGTAGTTTCTCAAGATTGGGTAATTGTAGCTACAGGAAGGGCGAAAAGGCCAGAGGCTTTCAAAGTTGAAAAAAAAGAAGAAATTACAATTTCAGAAAAAGAATGCCCTTTTTGTAATATTGAAACTCAAGAGAAACCTGTTTTAATTTTTGAAAAAGGAAAAATAGTTTCTCCAAAAAAGGGCATACCAAAAAATTGGACGATAATTGTCATTCCAAACAAATATCCAGCTTTATTACCTGCAAAAAAAATTGAGCTTGAAAAAGAAGGCAAATTTTATCGAAAAATTACTGGAGCAGGGTATTGTGAATTAGTAATTCCGAGAGACCATTACAAAAACTTGCATGAACTTGAGATTTGGCAAATTAAAGAAATTTTAGATTGTTACCAAAAAAGGTATTTGAGTTTAATGAAAAAACCTTTTGTAAATTATATTTCGATTTTTCACAATTCAGGAAAAGAAGCTGGAGCTTCCCAACCTCATCCTCACTCACAAATTATCACTACTCCTTTAATAGATGCGGATTTGAAAAAAGCTTTAATAAAAAGTAAAGCTTTTTATCAAAAACATAAAAAATGTATCTATTGCGAAATGAATGCTTGGGAAATGAAAGTTAAAAAAAGAATCGTTGTTGAGAACGATAATTTTTTAGCTTTGTGTCCTTTTGCTTCAAAGTCTGCTTTTCAAGTTATTATCTCTCCAAAGTTTCATTCACCTTATTTCGAAAAAATTACAGAAAAACAAAAAAAAGATTTAGCGGAAATTTTTTCAATTGTAATGAAAAAAATCGCAAAGGGTTTAAATTCTCCACCTTACAATTTCTATTTACATACTGCACCTTGCGATGGTAAAAAATATCCATACTATCACTGGCATTTTACCATTTTGCCAAAACTTTCAATTCCTGCTGGATTTGAACTCGGTACAAAAATGGAGATTTGCATGATTGAACCTGAAAGCTCAACTTCTTATTTAAGAGAAACAAAAATTTAAAAAATTTTGTAAAATTTACTTTAGAATGGATGTTATTGACGAAATAAAAAATAGGTTAGACATTGTTGATGTCGTTTCTTCTTATTTGCGTTTACAAAAAGCGGGTTCAAATTATAGAGCCTTGTGTCCTTTTCATTCTGAAAAAAAACCTTCCTTTTTTGTTTCGCCAAAGCTTCAAATTTTTAAATGTTTTGGTTGTGGAAAATCAGGAGATATTTTCAAATTTGTAATGGAAATTGAGAGGGTTGATTTTAAAGAAGCTTTAAAAATTTTAGCAGAAAAAGCTGGTGTTCAATTGTCAACAGAAAAAGAGAGCGAAGATTTTGGAGAAAAATCAAGATTTTTTAAAATTTGTGAACTATCTGCTAAATTTTTTGAAAGACAATTGGAAAGTAAAACAGGGAAAAAAGTTATTGATTATTTATTGGGGAGAAAAATTAATATGGAGTCGATTCAAAAATGGAGATTAGGCTGGGCTCCAGATACAAAAAGTAGTTTAATTGATTTTTTAAAGATGAAAGGTTTTTCAATAGATGAAATTGAAAAAGCAGGATTGTGTTTTAAAAAAGAAAACGGAGAAATTTTAGATTTTTTTCGGGGGAGAATTATTTTTCCGATTTTTGATTTAAACTCAAGAGTGATTGGTTTTTCAGGAAGAATTTTTGAAAAAGAAGGTCCAAAATATATCAATTGTAGAAACACTTTATTGTATGATAAAAGTCGCACAATTTATGGATTAGATAAAGCAAAGAAAGAAATTAAAAATAAAGATTTTTGTTTGATAATGGAAGGTTACACCGACGTAATTTTAGCTCATCAAGAAGGATTTCAAAACGCAGTTTCAGTTTCAGGAACCGCTATTTCTGAATGGCAATTACAAATTTTAAAGCGGTTTACTTCAAATTTATTTTTGTGCTTTGATGCAGATTTTGCCGGAGATCAAGCAACCAAAAGAGCCATAGATTTGGCAATTCAAAAAGATTTTCAGGTGAAAGTAGTTTTACTTGAAGAAGGAAAAGATCCAGCAGACATCATTTCCGAAAATAAAGAAGTTTTTGAAAAAGTTATAAAAGAAGCAATTTCGATTATGGAATTTTATTTTAAAAACTTCTCTTCGCAATATGATAAAAACACCGTGGAGGGAAAAAGAGAAATTGCAAGAAGATTTCTAATAGAAGTTAAAAAACTTCCCAACGAAATTGAAAAAGAATTCTGGGTTAATTTTCTTTCACAGGAAATTTCAGTGAGTAAAGAAAGCCTTTTAAAAGAAATGCAAAAGATTAAAATAGAAGATGATTTTTTTGGAAAAGAAAGAGAAGAGATTGTTTTTAAAAATGAAAAAACGAAAAGAGAAATTTTAGAAGAAAGACTTTTAACCTTGATCTTGAAACTTCCTCAAAATTTAGTTTTAATTGATAATGAAAAGATAGAATATTTTTCTCCTGAAATTAAAGAAATTTTTAAGAGATTAAAAGAAGATTTAAAATTTGACCCAAAAAATTTATCAGAAAAAGCAAAAGAACTTTTTTTTGAAGCTTCGGTAAAATCAGAAATTCCAGAATTAAACATAAACAAAGATGAAACCACAAAAGAAATAAATTTCTGCTTAAGAGAAATTTCAAAGGATTTTATAAAAGAGAAATTAGCTAAAATTTCCGAATCAATCAAAGAAGCAGAAAAAAATAAAAATCAAAAAAAAGTCAAAGAATTTTTAAACGAACTGAAAACTTGGACAGAAAAATTGTCAAAAATATGAAAAAAGAAAAATTAAAAAAACAAAAAAAAGCTGAAAGAGAAAAGAAAAAGAAAGTTGTTCAAACTAAAGAAGAAGAAAAAAAAGAAGAAAAAGAATTTAAAGAAAAAATAAAAATTTTTTTGGAAACGGGAAAAGAAAGAGGTTTTGTATTGCTTTCTGAAATTTTTCAAGAATTTCCCGATTTAGAATTTAATCCTGAAAAATTCGAAAAACTTGCTGAGGTTTTAGAGCAACACGATATAAAAATTAAAGAAGCTGCAGGAGAAATTAGCGCAGACCCTATCCAAGCTTATTTAAGAGAGGTGGCAAAATCTCCTCTTTTAACACCTAAAGAAGAAAAAGAATTAGCAAAAAGAGTAAAAAAAGGAGATAAAAAAGCCAAAGAAAAATTGATTAAAGCAAACTTAAGGTTAGTAATTTCTATTGCAAAAAAATATGTGGGTAAAACTCCTCACTTGAGTTTTTTAGATTTAATTCAAGAAGGAAACATGGGTTTAATGAGAGCGGTAGAAAAATTCGATTGGAGAAAAGGATTTAAATTTTCGACCTATGCTACTTGGTGGATAAGGCAAGCAATCAACAGGGCAATTTCAGACCATGCGAGAACAGTAAGAATTCCAGTCCATATTGTTGAGCTTTTGGGAAAATATTCAAAAGTTAAAAAAAGATTATTACAGGATTTAGGCAGAGAACCTTTACCAGAGGAAATCGCAGCTGAAATGAATTTGGAAGTTTCAAAAGTTCATCAATTATCAAAATTTGAAGAAAGAACAATTTCCTTGGATGCACCAGTAGGGGATGACGATGAGAGTTCTTTAGAAGAATTTGTTCCCAGCGAGAAAGTACCTTTACCTACACAGGAAGCAGAGAGAAAATTTCTAAAAGAGAGTTTGAAAGAAATTTTACAAGACCTTCCAGAAAGAGAAAGAGAAATTTTAAAAATGAGGTACGGGCTTGAAGATGGAATTCCTCATACTTTAGAAGAAGTAGGAAAAGCTTTTAAAATTACCAGAGAAAGAATAAGACAAATTGAAATTAAAGCGATTGAAAAATTACGTAAAAATCCAAAAATTAAAAAATTAAAAGGGATGCTTTTTTGAAATAATATTATTTTTTGTTTTCTAATTCTTTTTTTATTCTTTCAAGAAACTTTTCTAATTTCATCTCTCCAATATCTCCTTTTTGTCTTTGTCTTACTCTTACTGTTTTTGATTTCATTTCTTTGTCACCAACTACTAAAATATATGGGATTTTTTGAATTTCGCCTTCTCTGATTTTTTTTGAAACTGTATCCTTTTCATCTTTAATTTTATCTCTAATTTCTAAAGGTTTTAACATTTCTTTAATTTTGCTTGAAACTTCTTTCGCGTACTTTAAATGCCTATCTGCCACAGGTATAATCCAAATTTGTTCTGGCGCCAACCACAAAGGTAAAGCTCCTCCAGTTTGTTCTAGTACGACTCCCATAAACCTTTCTAAAGAACCCAAAAGAGCTCGATGAATCATTATCGGTCTTTTTTCTTTTCCGTCTTTATCAACATAAGTTAAATTGAACCTTTCTGGTAAATTAAAGTCAACTTGAATGGTGGTACATTGCCATTCTCTTTGTAAACAATCTTTGATTTTAATGTCAATTTTAGGTCCGTAAAAAACTCCACCTCCAGGATCTATTTGATATTTGAGTTTTTGTTTTTTTAACACATTTTTTAAAATTTTCATCGCTTTTTTCCACATTTTCTCTGTACCCGCAAACTTTTCTGGTTTTGTTGCCAAATAAATTTTGAATTCTTTAAAACCAAAAGTTCTTAAAATTTTTAATCCATGCTTTAAAAGCTTTTCAACTTCTTTTTCTAATTGATCTTCTCTGCAAAAAATATGAGCATCATCTTGGGTAAAACCCCTCACTCTTGTTAAGCCGTGCAAAGTTCCTGACCTTTCATATCTATAAACTGTTCCAAATTCTGCAAATTTTATTGGAAGTTCTTTATAAGAGCGTATTTTGAATTTATAAATTTTTACATGAAAGGGACAATTCATCGGTTTTAAAAGATATTCATCTTCGTCGATCTTAATGGGAGAATACATATTTTCTCTGTACAATTCCCAGTGTCCTGAAGTTTTCCATAAATTTAAATTTCCAATGTGAGGCGTTGTCACCCATTGATAACCTTCTTTTTTTAATTCATCAAACAAAAAATCTTGAATCAATTTTCTTAAAAGAGTTCCTTTTGGTAAAAAAATCGGCAAACCTTGACCTACTTCTTCGTCAAACAAAAATAATTCCAATTTTTGGCCCAAAATTCTATGATCCCTTTTTTCTGCTTCCTCTTGGAGTTTCAAATAATTTTCAAGGTCTTTTTTGCTTTCAAAAGCAATTCCATAAATTCTAGTTAGCATCGGATTTTTTTCATCACCTTTCCAATAGGCTCCTGCAATTTTTATCAACTTAAAAGCATCAGGATTTATTTCCTTTGTTGATTTAACATGAGGACCAGCGCAAAGGTCGATGAAATTTTGGCTTTCATAAATTGAAACTTCATTTTCTTTAATCTCTTTTATTAATTCAAGTTTGAAAGGTTGATTTTCGAAAATTTTCTTTGCTTCTTCTTTTGAAATAATTTTTTTTACAAATTTTATATTTTGCTTAATTAACTCTCTCATTTTTTCTTCTATTTTTGTCAAATCTTTATTGCCAATTCCTTGAAAATTTTTCACGCTTGAAAAATCGAAATCATAATAAAACCCATTCTCTATTGCAGGCCCAATTCCAAACTTTACCCCAGGAAAAAGTTCTTGGATAGCATAAGCTAAAATGTGTGCCAAAGAATGTCTAATTTTTTCTATTTTTTTCATGTTTTTTTAATTTTTTCTAATTTATAATTTATTTTATAACCGCCGATAAAATTAAATTCATCTATCCCGTCGCATTTATAAAAAGTGTCTCCACGATAAAGCGAATTTTCTTCTTTAATATATTCTTTTAACATTTTTTCTGCCTCCTTTTTATTTTTTGCTACGAATAAACAAGTATTTCCAAAACTATATTCTCCACAAATTATTTCTATGTATGCTTTATAAATTTTCATAAAAATTTTTTAACTATTTTTTAAATTTCGTTTATGTATCTTTTTAAATATTCACTATTAATTTCTTCTAATATCGATTTAGCAACATCATAGCTAGCAGTTCTAATTTCTTTAGAATTTTTGGACTTCCGAGGAATGGAAAGTAGAATTACCCATTCCTTATAATTTTCAAATAATTTTTTTAACTCCTTCATTGAGATCACTAGCGCATCACTGGTATGTTTCGTTTTTAGGTTCATTTGTGGGTCAGCATAACAAATTCCAACCCCGCTTATAAAAAATAAAGTCGGTTCCTCCCAAATTGCTCGTTCTCCTCCCAAAATATTAATTAGTCGAATATCTCCGCCACCGACAAAATTACTTTTCAAAGAAAATTTTATTTCATTTACATCAATATCATATCTTGCTTCCTTTAACCATTTACATCGGAAACCTAATGATTTTAATAAAACGCAGAAAAGAATTTCTAAAGCACCCCCAACTACGAATCTATTTTCCCAATTGGCAGTGTTATATTCCTCAACTAATTTTTGAATGGCTTTTTCGAATTCAAGAACATTTGGTTTATATTTTTCAGTTTCGATTTTTTCCTTAATTTCTTTGAATAAGACCCTAGCTTTTTTAAATGAATTGTTGTTTATTTCTTCCACCATATTAACAATTTTCGATCTTGAATTAAACCTTCTTTATTTAAGTAATAATCTAAAAGATGTTCAAATACAATTTTTCCATTTGGATTTAAATCGCCCATAATAAAATCTCTGCCTAGCATATAAGACACTACTCCAACCATTCCGCTACCGCATAAAGGATCGAAAATTAAATCATTTTTATCAGAAAAGTGTTCTAATAGACACTGAAGAAGTTTAAATGGAAGTCGGGTCGGGTATTTAGGCATATTTACTTTATAGTCTCTCGCAAATTTAAGAGTTGTGAGATTAGGTTCACCCTTCTGACAATGATTCGTAGAACATCTTCGATGATAAGTCCATTTTTCTCCTTTAGTTACCCAATAAATTTCATACACATTATGAGAGGGTTTTTTTCTACAAACAGGTGCAAAATTGTAAACCCAATACAATTTACCTCTTAATTTTAGTCCTCTAAATCGCATAATTCTATCATGGATAATATTACTATTATTCCAGCCAGAGAAAATTAATGCTTGTCCATTTTCTTTTAAATTTCTTTCTATACATTCTAATAATTGCTGTATCCTTTCCCCATATTCAGAAACAGTCCATTCCACATATCCCTCCACTACATTTTCGGCTTTTCTATGATAATTTGTAGGCTTTCCGCTGAACCCAATTCCAAAAGGCGGATCAGTAATAACTAAATCTGCATTTACTCCCTTCCAGTCATTCATATCTTTTATCAAATATTTATCTATCAATTTTTTAATCACTCTCGATTCTTTCTTCGGTTCAGAAAAAGTGAGCAAAGGAATGTTTTGATTTTTTATATTCGCCATAATTCTTATTTTATTTATCTCATTTTATCATTTTTAAATTTTCAAATCAATATATAAATCATTACAAAAAATAAACGTTGTGAATTTTTTGGGGAAAAATTTGAATTTTTCCCTTAATTTTTTCACCTTTACTTTTTATTGACATAAAATCTTTTAATTTGATAAAGTGTAGTTAAGTGGGAAAATGTGGAAAAGTTTGGGGAAAAGTGAAAAAGATTGTGAAAAAATAGAAAAATGTTTATCGGAGAATATGTTTATTCAATAGACGAGAAAAAGAGATTGGCTATTCCTGTTAAATTCAGAAAAGATTTAGGAAAAATAGCCATTGTTACTAGAGGCTTGGAAGAGTGTTTATTTTTATATCCGCAAAGCGAGTGGAAAAAATTGGTGGATAAGTTAAAAAAACTTCCTTTATCTCAATCTGACGCCAGGGGATTTGTTAGATTAATACTTTCTGGAGCGATGGAAATTAACATTGATAATTTAGGTCGAATTTTGATTCCCGACTATCTTAAAGATTATGCGAAATTAAAAAAGAAGGTAGTTTTGACCGGAGTTTTAAACAGAATTGAAATTTGGGATGAAGAAAAATGGAAAGAATATAAAGAGAAAACAGAAAAAGAGATTGGAAGTATTGCGGAAAGATTGAAAGATTTGCAAATTTAAAATGCACCTTCCAGTTTTAAAAAAAGAAGTTTTGGAAATTTTAGATCCGAAACCAAATCAAAACTTTGTGGATACGACTTTTGGTGAAGGGGGTTATACTATTGAAATTTTAGAAAGAACAAAACCAAAAGGAAAAGTGTTAGCTTTGGAAGTAGATCCTGTACTTTTTGAAAAGGGCAAAGAATTGGAAAGAAGATTTTTAGGAAGACTGATTTTAAAAAATGAAAGCTTTGCAAATTTGAAAGAAATAGTTGAAAAAGAAAATTTTAAAGAAATTTCAGGAGTTTTATTTGACCTTGGGATTTCATCTTGGCATTTTGAAGAATCGAAAAGAGGATTTACTTTTAAGAAAGATGAACCTTTGATTATGCGTTATGATGCTGATATTAAAAAATTAACTGCGATCGATGTTTTGAATAGTTTTCCAGAAAGAGAGATTGAAAAAATTTTGAGAGAATTTGGCCAAGAAAAATTTGCAAAAAGTATTGCAAGAGAAATTATAAAAGAAAGAAAAGAAAAAAAGATTTTGACAACGTTTCAGTTAGTAGAAATTGTAAGAAAAGCTTTGCCCTTGAGAGAGATTAAAAAAAGAAAAATTCATTTTGCGACAAAAGTTTTTTTGGCTTTGAGAATTTTTGTAAACCAAGAATTAGAAAACTTGAAAGAAGGATTAAAAGGAGCTCTTGAAATATTAAGATTTGGAGGAAAAGTTTTAGTGATTTCGTTTCATTCTTTGGAAGATAAAATTGTTAAAAATTTTTTCAAAGAGAAAGAAAAAGAAGGAATAATAAAAATTTTAACAAAAAAGCCAATAGTACCTTCGAATTCAGAAATTCTAAAAAATAAAAGGTCGAGGTCAGCAAAATTGAGAGTGGTAATTAAAAAATAATGAACTTTCAAAAATTAACCATTCTTTTGTCCAGTTTATTGTTGCCATCCCTTTTTTATCAAACTTTTTTACTTTCTCAAGGTTTCGTTCAACAAATTAGGGTCCAAAAAGAGATTGAAAAGATCTCAAGAGAAATAGAGACATTAAGAGTTTCAGTTTCTTTGCAAAACTCTCTTTCAAATTTAGAGAATTTTGTAAAGGAAAAAAACTTAGTTAAGGGAAATCAGATTAAATTCGTGGAGGTTTTAGAAGGAAAAACAGCTTCAAAATGAAATTCAAAAGAGAATATCTTTTTCCCGTTTTCATTTTTTTAAGTTTTTCTATTCTTTTTTTTAAACTTTTTTCTTTGCAAGTTCTTGAAGCTAAGAAATATTTAGCTTTTTCTTTTGGAATTTTTACTGAAAATGATCTAAAAAAAAAGAATAGAGGCGAAGTTTTATTTTCTGGTGGTGAGCCTTTGGCTATCAATCAGGAAGTTTTTGAGGTATTTTTGTTGCCAGAAAAAGTAAAAGACAAGGAAAAAGTTTCAAAAATTTTAGGAGAAATTTTAGGTTCTGAAAAAGAAAAAGAAATTTTCGAAAAATTGGAAAAAAATGAAAAGATTTCTTTCGAAATCGAAGATGAGAAATTGTTAGAAAAGATTAAAAACTCAAACGTTGAAGGAGTTTTTTTTAACAAAAAAGAAAAAAGGGTTTATCCTCAAAAGGAATTAGCTTTTCAAGCAATTGGGTTTTTGGGTGGCGAAGGAAAAGGACAATACGGAATTGAAGAATTTTATGATAAAGAACTTTCAGAGGGTAAAAATTTAAAACTTACTTTAGATTTTCAAATTCAATTTACCGCGGAAAAAATTTTAGAAAAAGAAAAAGAAAGGTTAAACTTTGAGAAAGGAGGGATTTTGGTTATGGATCCTCAAGATGGAAAAATTTTGGCGATGGCAGTTTATCCTAAAGCAGATCCTAACAATTATAAAAAATATGCAAAAAACCTTGAAATTTTTAAAAACTTTTTCACCCAAGAAATTTACGAACCTGGGTCAGTTTTCAAACCTCTGACAATGGCCATTGGTTTGGAAGAAGGAAAAATTACTCCAGAAACTACTTATAGAGATCCTGGGAAAATAAAGATTGGAGGATGGGTGATTACAAATTATGACAACAGGCAGTATCCAGGCGAAATTTCAATGACTGAAGTTTTAGAAAAATCGATTAACACCGGAGCGGTTTTTGTTCAACAGAAAATACCAAGAGAAATTCATTTGAAATATTTAGAAAAATTTGGAATTTTCGAAAAAACCGGTGTAGATTTACCAGAAATTTTAGTTTCAAATTCAGAACTGAAAAAAATGAGAGAGATTACTTTTGCCACGATTTCTTTTGGGCAAGGAATCGCAATTACCCCTCTTCAATTAGCACGAATTTTTTCAGCTTTAGTTAATGGAGGGAATTTAGTTACCCCTCATTTAAATTCAGATTTTAAACTTGAAAAATCCCAAAGCGTGATTTCCAAAGAAACCTCAGAAAAATTAAAAAAGATGTTAGTTTCTGTAGTTGAAAATGGATTTGCAAAAAGAGCAAAGATTCCGGGATATTTTATTGGGGGTAAAACTGGAACTGCTTTACAACCTATTTTCGGACAAGGAGGTTATTCTCAGAAAAGTTGGCAAAGTTTCGTAGGGTTTTTACCTGCTTTTTCTCCAAACTATTTGATTTTGGTAAAGCTTGACGATCCCAAAACTAAGACTGCGGAATATTCTGCAGTTCCTATTTTCAAAGAAATGGCAGATTTTATTATTAAATTAAAACAAATTCCTCCAGATTATCCATTAGAAAACATAAAAGAAAATCAAAAATAAAATTTTATGGAACAGATTCAGAGAATCAAATTTTTAGTCAAAAAAAACCCGATCGTTGTTTTAGTTGGAAAAAAAACCGAAATTTTAAGAAGGTTTATTGAATATTTAATTTTAAAGGAATCAGGTCAAAAAAAAGATATAATGATTTTAGAATGTCCAGAAGAGAAACTTCAAGATTTTAAATTTTATCTTCAAAAAACAGAATTTGGAGTGATAATTTTGAAAGATGAAGTGAAAAATTTTGATGAATTTTTAAATTTTCTAAAAGAACTTCCTCCAAAAATTAATTTAATTTTTAATTTCGGAGAGAAAAAACAAAGAAAATTAAAAGATTTAGTAAATTTACATTCTCTTTCTTTTGGAATGGATGAAAACGCAGATATTTTTATTTCCAGTTTAAAACTTAATTTTGGAATGAACATTAAAATATCCTTTGGAGGATCCATAGTTCCTTTTTGGTTAGAAGGTGTTTTTGGTAAAGAGTATATTTTAAGCTTGTTAGCAAGCGTGGCTTTTGGAGTTTTAAATGAAATGAATTTAGTTGAGATCTCGCAATATCTTAAAGATTTTACAGGGGTACCTGGGAAAAAAAGGTTAATAGAAGGAATTTCTGGGTCTTTTTTACTTGACGATTCTAAATCCTTTGAAGAAACCGAACAAAAAGAAGCTTTAGAAATTTTAAAGGAAATTCAGTGGGCAAAAAGAAAAATTTGTATTTTAGACGGAAAAATTGACCAAGAAATTTTTGTATTAGCTTTGAAAATTTGTGATTTGATTTTTCTTTTTGATGAAAAATTTGTCTTTGAAGAAAAAGAAAAATTATTATTTTTTGATAAAATAGAAGATGGAATCGAGAAATTAAAGAAAACTTTAAAAGAAAACGATTTGGTTTTAATTTTGGGTTCCCAAAAAATAAATTTTGAACCTTTAATAGATAACATAAGAAAAATTTGGTAAAAATAAAATATGAAAAGGAGGTTTGCAGATATTGGAGTTAAAAGAAAAAGTTTTTTTGAAAAATTAGAAAAAAAAGATTTTCATTTTGAAAAAAGAGTTTTTTTAGAATCAGAAAAAGAAGATTTTTTTCAAAAAAATAAAAAAATTTTAAAGCCTCTTTTCATTATTTTGATATTTTTCTTTGTTCTGTATTTTTCATCTTTTTTCTTTCAGAAAGTTGAAATTACAATTAAAACAAAATCTCAACCAGTTTCTTTCGAAGAAAAAATTTCAGCTAACACAAAAATCTCTGAGATTGATTTTTCTCAAAAAATAATTCCCGCAAAACTTTTAGAATTTGAAAGCGAACTTTCAGAAAACTTTCCTTGCACTGGAGAGACTTTAAAAAAAGCAGAAGGAAAGATCAAACTTTATAATGCTTACACTACCGAAGATGAAACGTGGAGACAAAATACAAGGTTTATTTCTTCTGAAGGAAAAATTTTTGTTTCTAAAGATAAAATTTTTATACCCGGAGCAAAAATAAAAGAGGGAAAATTAGAACCTTCTGTAGTTGAGGTCCCGGTAATAGCAATTGAAGGAGGCGAAGATTATAATATTGGGCCTTCAAAATTTTCAGTTTTAGCTTTTAAAGGAACTGAAAGATTTTTTAAGTATTGGGGAGAATCTACAGAACCAATGACAGGAGGAGGAAAGGGAAAAGCTCTTTTGAAACAAGACATAGAAAATGCAAAAAGAAATTTTGGGAAAAAAATAGAAGAAAAAATTAGAAATATTCTAAAAGAAAAACTAGGATCAGAAAAATTTTTTCCAGAAAACTGTTTTGTATTCTCCTTTTCAGACGAAAGTTTTTCGAAAAAAGAAGGAGAAGTTTGTGAAAATTTTGAAATGAAAGCAAAGGTAAAAATTAAATCTCTTTTTTTGGAAAAAAACGACGTCAATTCATTAGGAGAAGGTTTAATTTCAGTTAAATTTGGTGACAAAAAGAAATTTTTGAAAAAAGAAATAAATTTGAGTTGTGAAGGAAAGGATTTTGACAAAGGAGTTTTTTCTCTTAATTTAAAATTAAACGGAAAAACTTCTTCTGATTTTGATATTAACGATTTGAAAAGAAAAATAGTAGGAAAAACTATTAAAGAAGCTCAAGCGATTTTAGAAAGCATGAATGTGGAAGGTAAAATTAAAATTTTTCCTAGGTTTTTAAATAAAATTCCAGAAAATTTTGATAAAATTAAAATAAAAGTAGAAACCCTTGAATAATCTTGAAAAATTTTTAAAATTTTATTAAACTCTCTTTGTGGCAAAAAAAGAAAAAATTATAAAAATTGGGAGAGTTATTGAAAGCTTACCCAACGCAAATTTTGTGGTTGAATTGAATGAGACGAAAGAAAGGATTATTTGTCATTTAGGTGGAAAAATAAGATTGCATAGAATTAAAATTTTGCCCGGAGACATGGTTTCAGTTGAAATTAGTCCTTATGATAAAACTAAAGGAAGAATTATTTTTAGAGGTAAATAAAATGAAAGTAAGACCTTCAGTTAAAAAAATCTGTAAAAAATGCAAAATAGTAAGAAGAAAAAGAAGAGTGTACGTAATATGTGAAAACCCAAAACACAAACAAAGACAGGGGTAGTTTAGCTGATTAGCTGGTTAGCTTTTTAGCTTCTTAGGTTTAATAAGTAGATGAAAAATTTCTTTAAAAAGTAATTAGTCAATTACCTAATAAGCTAATAAGCTAAAAAGCTAAAAAGCTAAAATCATGAGGATTTGTGGAGTTGATATTCCAGATAATAAAAAAATTTTTGTTTCTTTAACCTATATTTATGGAATAGGGAAGAATTTGAGTTGGAAAATTTTGAGAGAAGCTGAAATAGATCCTCATACTTTAACTAAAAGCCTTACACCAGAACAAATAAATAAATTAAAAGAAATCATAGAAAAAAATTATAAAATTGAAGGTGAATTAAAGAGAGAAATAATGAGTAATATTAAAAGGTTAAAAGAAATTGGATGTTGGAGAGGATTAAGGCATATTAAAGGTTTGCCAGTAAGAGGTCAAACTACTAGAAGAAATTCAAGAACAGTAAGAGGAAATGTGAGGAGAACCACTATTTCTGGAAAAAGACCTCCTCCATCTCCAAAATAAAATCTCATGGGGAAAAGAAGATTAGTAAAAAAAACAGTAGAAGAAGTACAAATAAAAACAGGAGCGAAATTGTCAAAAGAAAAGCTTAAGAAATTTAAGGGAGTCAAAGAAGGAAGAATTTATATTAATTGTACTTATAACAATACTACTTTTTCTTTGACTGATTTAAATGGAAACGTGATTTATTGGACTTCCGCAGGAAGAGTGGGTTTTTCGGGAACAAAAAGAGGGACAGGGTTTGCGGCTACGGTTGCTTTACAAGATATTATTTCTGTGATAAAAGAGTTAGGATTAGAAAAAATTGAAATTTATATTAAAGGAATAGGAGCTGGAAGAAGTTCGGTGTTAAAAGTTTTAGCAACTGAAGATTTAAATATTGACTTGATAAAAGATGTTACTCCTATTCCTCACGATGGTCCAAGACCACCTAAAGTAAGAAGAACATAAAAAAAATTTTATGCCCAAAAAAGAATCAAAATGTAAAAAATGTAGAAGGTTAAAAACGAAACTTTTTTTGAAGGGAACAAAATGTCTTTCTTATAAGTGCCCTTTAAGTAGAAAAGCTTATCCACCTGGTAACAAACCTAAAAAAGTATTTCCTAAAGTTACAGAATATTCAAGATTGCTTGCAGAAAAACAAAAATTAAAATCGTTTTACAATTTAAGAGATTATCAATTAAAACGGTATGTAAAAGAAATATTAGAAAAATCAAAAAAATACAAAGACTTAGATCAGGCTTTGGTAGAAAAATTAGAGTTAAGATTGGATAATGTTATTTATAGATTAGGGTTGGCAAGTTCAAGAGCTCAAGCAAGGCAATTGATTTCACATAAATATTTTTTGGTTAATAAAATTCCGGTGAACATTCCCTCTTATCAATTAAAAGTAGGAGAGATAATTGAAATTAAACCCCAAAAATTAAAAAAGAAAATTTTTCAAAGTTTGAAAGAAAAATTAAAAAATGTTCAGCTTCCTTCATATTTACAACTTGATTTAGATAAATTACAAGCTAAAATTGTTTCAAAACCAAAGGTCGAAGACTTAACAATCCCAGTAGATTTACACTCAATTTTTGAATTTTACGCAAAATAAAAAAGATGTACCAAGAAAAATATTTACCTTTGGCTAAGCCAACAAAAATGAAAATAAAAGATAAAAACTGTGCCATTTTTGTTGTGGAGAAACTTTATTCTGGTTACGGAACCACTCTTGGAAATTCTTTGAGAAGAGTTTTGCTTTCCTCAATAGAGGGGGCAGCGGTGACTAAAATGAAAATTAAAGGAGTAAACCATGAATTTTCTACTATTCCGGGAGTTTTAGAATCTGCTTTAGAAATTATGCTAAACCTAAAAAAATTAAGGTTTAAAATGATCGGTAAAGAACCCCAAAAAGTAATTTTAGAAGCTAAAGGAGAAGGAGAGATAAAAGGAAAAGACCTTCAACTTCCAACTCAACTTGAACTTGTGAACAAAGATTGTCATATTGCTACCTTAACTTCAAAAAACGCGAAATTGGAAATGGAGATTTTAGTTGAAAAAGGAATAGGATATTTGCCAAGAGAAGAAAGATTAAGAGAAGAAAAAGAAGTAGGAGTGATTTTAGTTGATGCAATTTTTACCCCGGTAAAGAAAGTAGCTTTGAATGTTGAAAAAATGAGAGTTGAGAAAAGGACTGATTTTGAAAGATTAACTTTGGAAGTTGAAACTGACGGTACCATTTCACCGAAAGATGCTTTTCTGAAGGCTTGCGATATTTTAATTTCGCATTTTTCAAATTTAAAAGAAATTCATGAGGAAAAGGAAAAAGGGTAGAAAATTTTCAAGAAAAAGGGACCAAAGAAGAGCTTTAATGAAAGGTTTGGCAAGAGAACTATTTTTAAAAGAGAGGATAAAAACTACTTTGGCAAAAGCGAAAGAACTGAGAAGTTTTGTTGACAAATTTATAGAAAGGGCGAAAGAAAAAAATCTAAATAACGTAAGATACATAAGAAGGTTTTTTGATAAAGAAACCGCAAAAAAACTTTTCGATGAGATTGGTCCAAAATATAAAGAAAGAAAAGGAGGATACACAAGAATTTTGAAATTGGGTCAAAGAAAATCCGATGGAGCGGAAATGGCAATCGTAGAGTTGGTTTAAAGATAAGTCAAAAGTCAAAATGCAAAAACCAAAAATTAAAAATCAAATGGAAAGAAAAATTTATACAATCGATGCTACGGGAAAAGTTTTAGGAAGATTAGCAAGTCAGATTGCGATTTTGTTACGAGGAAAGCACAAACCAAATTTTGACCCCTCAAAAGATATGGGTGATATTGTCGTAGTGAAAAATGTTGATAAAATGAAATTTACAGGAAAAAAATTAAAGAAAAAAATTTACAGATGGCATTCTGGATATTTAGGAGGATTAAAGGAAAGAACTTTAGAAGAAATGTTTAAAAAAGACCCCAAAAAAGTTCTTAAATTGGCGATTTTGGGAATGCTTCCAAAAAATAGATTGCGAAAAAGAATGATAAAGAGGTTAAAATTTAAATAAAATCTATGGAAGAAAAAAAATATTTTCAATCAGTAGGAAGAAGAAAAACTGCGGTCGCAATAGTAAAGATTTTTCTTGAAAAATCTGATGAAATTTTGATAAACAAAAAAAATTTCAAAGAATATTTTCCTACAACTTTTCAACAAAAAATGATTTTGGCTCCTTTGGAGTTGACTCAAAATTTGGGAAACTTTAAAATTGTAGCTTTAGTTAGAGGTGGAAGTAAAAATTCTCAAGCTGAAGCTGTAAGGCTTGGAATTTCGAGGGCTTTAGTTTTATTTAATCCGAACTTGAGAACGATTTTGAAATCTGCAGGATTTTTAAAAAGAGATCCGAGAAAAAAAGAGAGGAAAAAATTTGGACTCAAAAAAGCAAGAAGAGCTCCTCAATGGCAAAAGAGGTAAAGTAGAGCGCCACAGACAGAAGAGATTAAGGGCGGTTCGTGAAGAACCGCCCTTTTTAAATGAAAAACGAAAGGTCGGGAACGAAAAAAACGAAAAAAGAAAATGGCAAACAAAACAAATTCAAAGAAAGAGCATTTTCAAAAAGACTAATAGAAAGGTTATACTCAAGATGATCCTGAACACTTTTTTGGTAATTGGTAATTTCTGGGAGATTTATCAGGCGGTCTAAACTCTCTTTATCTTCCTAAAAGCCTCAATCTTACTTATGTAAAAGTGTTCAGTATCATTGTAGCCAAGAGAATTCTTTAAATGGAGTTTTTAGCTCGAGTATGTTAGAATTTTATTGATGAAAGATTTTTTGAAAAAAATTTTGCCAAATTTTATTTTAAGTTTTTATCACTTTATTTTACCATTTTTAGGAGCTTTAATTTATGGTTTTCCTTCGAAAAAATTAATTTTAATTGGGGTTACAGGAACGAACGGAAAAACGACCACTACCGAAATGATTAGAGAAATTTTTGAAAAAGCAGGAAAGAAAATCGCTCTTTTAAATTCGGTAAGGTTTAAAATTGGAGATAAAGAAGAAATTAACAAACTGAGAATGACAATGCCAGGAAGGTTTTTCATTCAAAGGTTTTTGAAAAGAGCAGTGAAAGAAGGATGCGAATTTGCAATTTTGGAAGTTACTTCAGAGGGAATAAAACAACATCGGCATAGATTTTTGAATTTTAAAGTCGCAGTTTTCACAAATTTGGCACCAGAACACATTGAAGCTCACGGTTCTTTTGAAAAATACAGAGAGGCAAAGGAAAAGTTTTTTCAAGCAACAAAAGAAATTCATGTAATCAATGTCGAAGACAAAAATTCAGATTATTTTTTAAAGTTTCCAGCAAAAAGAAAGATTACATATGGATTGAAAAAAGGAGATATAAATTTAGAGAACACAAAAATAAAATTGAAAATTCCAGGAAGATTCAACATTTATAATGCCTTAGCCGCTATTTCTGTTGCAATTTCTCAAGGAATTGACAAAGATTTTGCAATAAAAGTTTTGGAAGATTTTAAAGGAGTTCCAGGAAGGATGGAAGAGGTAGTTTCAAAGCCATTCAGAGTCATTGTCGATTACGCCTTCACCCCAAACGCCTTAGAAAAAGTTTATCAAACCTTACGAACTTCCAACTTCCAACTTCCAAATTCCAAATTAATTTGCGTTCTTGGTGCCTGCGGCGGAGGTCGTGATAAATGGAAAAGGCCAGTTTTGGGACAATTGGCTGCAAAATATTGCGATGAAGTAATCGTGACAAACGAAGATCCTTACGATGAGGATCCCTGGCAAATTATCGAAGAAGTAGCGGTTGGAACAAAAGGAAAGGCAAGAAAGATTTTAGACAGAAGAGAGGCAATAAGAACCGCATTAAAATTGGCAAAAGAGGGAGACATTGTAATAATTACTGGAAAAGGATGCGAGCCTTCAATTTGCGTTAAAGGGAAAAAGATTCCTTGGGATGATAGAAAGGTGGTGAAAGAAGAATTTGAAAAAATTTATGAAAAAATTTGAGATACTAGAACATAAAGCAGATTTGAAAATTCGAGTTTTTGGGAAGACAAAAGAAGAACTTTTTGAAAACGCAATGGTGGGGATGCTAAAAAGTGCAAAGTACGAAAAAGAAGTCAAAAATCAAAAATCAAAAATCAAAATTAAAATTAAATCGATCGATCTTCCCTCTCTTTTGGTAGATTTTTTGAGCGAGGTTTTGTATTTAGTTGAAACAAAAAAATTGGTTTTTGAGAAAGTTGAATTTAAAAAATTCACAGAAAATGAAATTGAGGCAATTTTAATCGGAAAGCCATTAAAAAGAATGGGGGTTCATATTAAAGCAGTAACTTATCATGATTTAAAGATTTTACAAAAAAAAGAAGGTTTTGAAGCCGAAATTCTCTTTGATATTTAATTTTTTTAAGGTAAAATTTTTATTATGTTCAAGAAAATTCTTATCGCAAACAGGGGGGAAATAGCACTGAGAATTATTAGGACTTGCAAAGAAATGGGAATTAAAAGTGTTGCTTTGTGTCCTCAAAAAGGTTTAGAAAGCCATTTTTTAGAAACTGCTTTTGCTGATGAATTTTATTATTTAGAAAGAGAGGGGACAAAAGGATATTTAGATATTAAAAGAATTTTGGAAATTGCAAAAAAAGCAAAGGTAGATGCAATTCATCCGGGTTACGGATTTTTGGCAGAAAACTGGACTTTTGCAAAACTTTGTGAAAAACAAAAAATAAAATTTATAGGCCCTCACTATTCGGTTTTAAAGAAATTGGAAGATAAAATGGAAGCTAAAAAGTTAGCTCAAAAATTAAAAATTCCTACTTTACCGATGAGTAAAGATCCGATAAATTCTTTGAAGGATTTAAAAAAATGGATTTTTTTAATTAAACCGCCTTTTGTTTTAAAAGCAAGAAAGGGTGGGGGAGGGATCGGAATTCGATCGATTAATGGAGAAATTACAATAGGAGAAATTTTTACCCTAGCTTTGGGAATTAGAAGACAAATGTCTTTAGCTTTTGGAGATACTGAATTTTTCTTGGAAAAGTATCTGCCAGAGGCAAAACATATTGAAATTCAAATTTTGGGAGATGGTAAAAATTTTTTACATTTATTTGAAAGAGAATGTTCTTTACAAAGAAGGTTTCAAAAATTATTAGAAGAAGCTCCCTCTCCGAGTGTCGACGATAAATTAAGAGAAAAGCTTGTAAATTACGCTCTTTCTTTTGCAAAAGCTTTAAAATACGAAACTGTAGGAACTTTTGAGTTTTTATTAGATAAAGATCAAAATCTTTACTTTATGGAAGTTAACCCGAGACTTCAAGTTGAGCACCCGGTAACAGAAGCGATTACAGGAATAGATTTGGTTGAGTATCAAATTAGGGTATCGCAAGGAGAAAAATTAAAAATTTCGCAAGATGAAATTAAAAAAGAAGGATGGGCGATCGAAGCAAGAATTAATTCGGAAGATCCTTTGCAAAATTTTAAACCTTCCCCAGGAAAAATTAAAAAATTAGTTTTACCAGGAGGGCAAGGAATTTTTGTTCATACTTTTTTACACGAAGAGCAAGAAATTTTTCCTTATTTTGATTCTTTGTTAGCAAAAATTATAGGATATGGAAAGACACGAGAAGAAGCAATTACAAGATTAAAAAGGGCTTTAAAAGAAACGGTGATTGAAGGAATAAGCACTAATTTATCGTTTTTTGAAGCGGTTTTAGAAGAAAAAGAATTTTTAAATGGAACTTATACAACAAATTTTTTAGAGAAATCAAAAGTTTTGGATAAATTAAAAGTTCCAAAAATTTGCAAAAGTTTTGTTCCTAAAAAGACAGAGATTTCAGAAGAAGAAATTGCAAATTTAGTGTGGCAAATTTATCAAAAAATGAAAGAAAAAATTTCTCTTTTTGAAGGAAAATCCGAAGAAAAATCTAAAGAAAAAATTTCTTCTTGGAAAAAAGCCTATTTTAAAAGTTTAATAGAAGAAGAGTAGCTTGATTTTTTATAAATTTTCTTTAAAATTTTATATTACATAATAAAGGTCGTCAGAATTAAAAATTTTTAGAAAAATATGCCTATAATTCCTTGGAGACCTTTTTGGGAACTAGAAGGTTGGTTTGAAGAAAGGTTTCCAGAATTTTTTGAAGAAGAATTTTTTAAATTTCCAAAAATAAGAACTCCCAGAGTTGATATCTATGAAAAGGATGACAAAATCGTGGCGGAAATAGAAATTCCAGGAGTAAAACCAGAAGATATAAACGTCGAAGTTAGAGATAATTTTTTGAAAATTGAGGCTAAATCCAAAGAAGAAAGAGAAGAAAAAGAAAAAGGATATTATAAAAAAGAAATTGGGACAAGATATTTCAAAAGAGTAGTTTCCTTGCCAACAGAAGTAAAAGGAGAAGAAGCTAACGCAGAATACGAAGATGGAATTTTGAAAGTAGAGATTCCAAAATTGAAAAAGAAAGAAGAAGCAAAAAAAATTAAAGTTAAAATAAAAAAGAAAGAATCTAAATAAAGTTCAAACTTGACTTTATTGATTGAAATAATTAAAATTAAAAAATCTCTCTCCCGATTTTAACGAGAGAGATTGAAAAGCAAAGGTCGAAAAAATTAAAAGAAAATAAAGAAAGATGGCAGAGAGGAAAAAAGATCAAGAATTTTTAGAGCTTATTGTAAAAGCACTTTGTGATCACCCTGAAGCAGCAAAAGTTGAAAGGAAAGTAGACGAGATGGGAGTTTTACTCTCAGTAAAAGTTCACAAGGATGATATGGGACAAATTATTGGAAAGAAAGGACAAACGATCGCAGCCATTAGACATTTACTCAGGGTGATAGGATTCAAAAATCACGCAAGAGTAATGCTAAAAGTAGAAGAGCCCGAAAAATAAAATCGGGAGAAAAATCTTTTCCTTCCTCCCCCCAGATGTACATCTGGGGGGATTTTTGATATAATTTTTTATGATTTATTTTGACATTCTCACTATTTTTCCAAAAATTTTTGATGGATTTTTAAAAGAATCTTTTATAAAAAAAGCCATCGAAAAAAAGAAAATTAAAATTAGGGTTTGGAATTTAAGAGCTTTTGCAAAAGGCAAAAGAAAAGTAGTGGATGATAAACCTTATGGCGGAGGGTTGGGAATGGTTTTGAAAATAGAACCAATTTTTTTGGCTTTAAAGAAGATCGCAAAAATAAAAATAGAAGGCGGAAGTTGCAAATTTAAAAAAGGACAAAAAATAATTTTTTTCACGCCGAGAGGAAAAATTTTTAATCAAAGGTTAGCCACTTTTCTTTCAAAACAAAAACAAATCGTCTTTATCTGCGGAAGGTACGAAGGGGTAGATGAAAGAGTGGCGAAATATCTTTCTAATATGAAAATTTCTTTGGGGAATTTTGATTTGATGGGCGGAGAAGTGCCGGCGATGGCGGTGATCGAAACTGTAACAAGATTAATTCCTGGGGTAATTGGGAAAGAAGAATTTTTAAAAGAAAGAAAAATAAAGCAGGGTTTTGTTGAATTTCCCCAATATACAAGGCCTGCTGTTTTTTCTCCTAAAAAAGGAGTTTTTTGGAAGGTCCCAAAAGTTTTGCTTTCAGGGGACCATAAAAAAATTCAGGAGTGGCGAGAGCAAAGAAAAAAAATTCTTGAAAAATAAAAAACAAATTGTTAAAATTTAAACATTCAATATTAAGTTTTAAGTTTTGAGATTTAAGTTTTAAGTTAGTTTTGGGTAGGTTCCAGAGTGGCCAAATGGGCGTGGCTGTAAACCACGTGGCGTATGCCTTCGGGGGTTCGAATCCCTCCCTACCCATCACGCTAAGCGTGGTAATAGGGACGCTCAGCGTCCCATCAACGCTAAGTGCATCACGCCCCCGTAGCTCAGTTGGTAGAGCAGCTCCCTTTTAAGGAGAAGGTCAGGGGTTCGAATCCTCTCGGGGGCACAAACATTAACTCAAAACTCAAAACTCAAAACTTAAAACTTAAAAGTTAAAAGTTAATGGCAAATTTTGTACTGAAACTTTTGATTGTAAATTCAATAAGGCGGATTCTAATCAGACAAAACTCTCAAAATTTATCTTGAAGACCTCAATTTTTTGATTTTTTTGAAAGAAGTGAATTTTTGTTGTAGAATATGATAATGAATTCTTTTAAGGAAAAGTTTTTCAACTTGCTTTTGGGAATGTTTGTAGAAGACACAGAAATTGAAGGGCAAGGAGGATTTGTTAATCTTTTAAAAATCAAGAAAAAATATTTAGAAAACTAAAAAATTTTTTAAAAACCACATTTTTGGTAAAAAGAGAAAATAATTTTAATTTATAAAAATTTAAATTTTTATTACAATTTATTTAAGGATATCTAATAATTGTTAAGTTCAAGATGAGTTATTTTATTACAAATTCTTCAACAAAGCATCTTAAAGACAGAATTTACGAACTTATCTTAAAAAGTAATGAAGTTAAAATTTTAGTTGGCTTTTTTTATTTCTCTGGACTTAAAGAAATATATAAAGGATTGAAAGAAAATTCTTCTGTTAAAGTAAAAATTCTTGTTGGTTTAAATGTTGATAAGGCTAATTTTGGAATTGTAGAATATGGGAAAAAAAATTTAGATATTAGTGATCAAGAAAGAATAGATTTATTTTTTAAATCTTTAGAAATTTCAATTAATAGTGATGATTTTGACACTAAAGATTTTTATGATCAGGTCAACTTTTTTATAAATTTAATTAAAGAGAATAAATTGATAATTAGAAAAACTTATAAACCAAATCATGCTAAGTTATACATTTTTAAATTAAAGCCTGGAGAAGTGAAGAATACTATTTTTATAACCGGAAGCAGCAATTTGACTTCTGCTGGCCTTAAACAACAACAAGAGTTTAATGTAGAAATAAGTGACTACGGAATAAAAGAAGCAGAAGAGTATTTTGATAATCTATGGGAAGAGGCAATTCAAATAACAGAAAATAATGTAGTAAAAGAAAGATTGATTAATACTATTGAAAACAAAACATTAATAAAGAAAATTACTCCGTTTGAAGCGTATGTTCTTGTTTTGAAAAATTATCTTGATACTTTTTCTCTTAAAGATATTGGTGATGAAAGCATTAAATCGGTTATGGAAAAAAATGGTTTTACTCCTTATCTTTATCAAGTACACGCAGTTAAACAAGCGCTTAACATAATAGAAAACAATAATGGAGTTATAATAGCTGATGTTGTTGGTTTGGGCAAAACAATAATTTCCTGTTTAATAGCCAGACAATTAAGAAAACGAGGCATTGTTTTATGTCCGCCTGGTATTATAGGAGACGAAAAGAAAGAAAAATCAGGATGGAAATGGTATCTTGAAAATTTTGGGTTATACGATTGGCGAGTAGAATCAATAGGAAAATTGAGCGATGAAGACTTTATAAAATCATTAAAAGAATTAAAAGATATTGAAGTAATAATAGTTGATGAGGCTCATAGATTTAGAAACGAAGATACCAAATCGTACGAACAATTAAAAAATCTTTGTCGCGATAAAATAGTAATTTTACTTACTGCAACTCCATTTAACAATCGGCCTGGCGATATTCTGTCATTGTTGAAACTATTTATCTCTCCCAGAAAATCAACGATTACATTAGAAAATAACTTGATAGATAAGTTTAGAATATTTAAATCTACCTTTGATAAGCTTGGTTATGTGAAAAAATATTACAACTCAGTTGACGATGATAAATTTTTCAAGGCGAAGGCATATTATAAATCATTATTTGGAGACGATGAAATAGATCTCAGAAAAATTATTCAAAGGGCTAAATATTTATCAAAACAAATAAGAGATGTTATTGAGCCCGTAACAATTAGAAGAAATAGGCTTGATTTACAGAAAAATCCATTTTATAGAGAAGAAATTAAAAATTTAACCGAAGTTTCAGACCCTCAAGAATGGTTTTTTGAATTGTCAAAAGATCAATCTAAATTTTACGATGAAGTAATAAGTTATTTTAATTATCCGGAAGAAGGTGGAAAATTTAGAGGAGCAATTTATAGGCCTTTTGAATATAAAGCAGGACTCTCACCTGAAAATGCAGAAATTGATTTATCAGAGGAGGACAATAGAAGGTTTCAACAACAATTTAACTTGTACGATTTTATGAGAAGATTACTTGTTAAGCGATTTGAAAGTTCTTTCGGTGCGTTTAAGCAAAGTATAGAAAATTTCAGAAATGTGACAGATCATTGCCTTCAATTTATAAATAAAACTAAAAAATTTATTTTAGATAGAGATTTGCTTGAAAAAATTTATGAATTGGACCTTGATCAAATAGAGGAGGAACTTAAAGAATATGCACAAAAAATTAAAGAAGGAGTTTATCCAAAAAATTATGATATATACGAACTAGAAAAATTTAGAGAAAAAGATCGCTTTCTTGAAGATGTTAAATCTGACTTGAATTTATTCAAAGAAATTTTAAGAAAGTTAGATGATTTAGAACTTGTACATAAAGACCCTAAATTGAATTGTTTAATAAACAAATTAAAAAAATGGAGAAGAATGGATTTCCAAAGAAAAATCGTTATATTTTCAGAATATCTTGATACAGTTAAATATCTTGAAAAACCGTTAAAAAAATACTTTAATAATCGTGTCTTGGTTATTGCTGGTGATTTAACGAAAACCAAGATAGAAGAAATAAATAAAAATTTCGATGCTTCTTATCCAGAAGAAAAGAAAGAGGACAATTATGATATTCTTTTATGCACCGATAAAATTTCTGAAGGATTTAACTTAAATCGTGCCGGTCTTATTGTTAATTATGATATACCATGGAATCCGGTAAGAGTTATTCAAAGAGTGGGCAGAATAAATAGGATTGGGAAAAAAGTTTTCGACAAGGTTTATATAGCAAACTTTTTTCCGACTGAAAAAGGATCCGAACTTGTAAAATCGAGAGAAATAGCAGCGCAAAAAATGTTTTTAATCCATAATGTACTTGGAGAAGATGCTAAAATATTTGACATTGATGAAGAACCAAACCCTTCCGAATTGTATCAAAGAATTCAACAAAACCCAGATAAAATAGAAAGTGAAAGTTTTTATACTAACGTTTTAAATGAATTTGAAAAAATCAAAAAGGAATGTCCCGAAATTATTGAAAATATAAAAAATTGTCCGCCAAGAATAAAAGTTGCAAAAAAATCTGATAAAGACGAACTTTTTGTGTTTATTAAAAAGAGAAGACTGTATATACAAAAAATTGATTATAACGACCAAAATAAACCACAGCCAGTTATACTTGAAGAAATAATTGATAGAATTCGTTGCCCCAAAAATGAAAAATTGATAGATTTAAGTGAAGATTTTTGGGAAAAATACGAAATTGTTAAAGAATTAAGAGAGGAAAGATTACCCATTCCTGAAGCAAGTTTAGAACAAAGAGCATTAAATAATATTAAAACTTTACTTAATTTAGAAAATGAAAAATTATCTCCACTAAAAGAATTCTTGCGCACTTTACGAGAAGATATTATAGATTATGGCACCTTATCTGATTATACTTTGCGCCGAATTATAAAATTAAAAACTTCAGACGGTGAAATAGAAAATACAATAAAAGAATTAGAAAAATTGGAAGATGAATTAGGAGGCGAAAATTACTTATTAAAAGAAAAAGAAAGATTAAAAGAAATTGGTAAAGAAATTATTATTGCGATAGAAAATAGGAACCTATGAGTATAGAAATTTTAAGACAAATAATTGAAGATTTTTCTCCAGAAGAATTTATTAATTTTTTTAGAATTAAAAATTCTAATTTTAGACCCTTAGAAATTAATTTAGGAATTGAAAATGAAGATTTTAGTTTATCAAAAAAGATTGGAGAAATTCAGTTTAAAAACAATAATATTATTTTCTGTACATTTAAAGTTTTAAAAGAATTAACCGAAAGATCTGGCAAGAAAAAACAATACGAAATTGGGAAAAAAATTTTAAAAAACGAAAATGCGGATGCTGGAATTTTCATTTTTTATGATAAAGATAATAAATTCAGATTCTCTTTGATTTATACAGAATATTTTGGCACAAAAAGAAGGTTTAGTCATTTCAAAAGATTCACATATTTTGTTTCTAAAGATCAAACAAATAATACATTTTTACGTCAAGTAGGAGATGGAGATTTTTCATCTTTAGAAAAAATAAAAGAAGCATTTTCCGTTGAGCCAATTACAAAAGAATTTTATAAAGAAATCCAAACGTGGTTTTTTACCGCTTTAGATAAAATAAATTTTCCAGATAATAAAGAAAAAACTAAACCTCTTCATCTTATAAGATTATTAAGTAGATTAATTTTTATTTGGTTTATTAAGCAAAAAGGATTAATTCCGGATAAAATTTTTGATCCAAACGAAATTAAAAAGATAGTTAAAGATTTTTATGCTTTTCAAGATTCCTGTAATTATTATAACGCAATTTTACAAAATTTATTTTTTGCTACATTAAATCAACCAATTAAAGATAGAAGTTGGGCTTTTAACAAAGGGTTTCCGGAAAATAAGAATACTTATGGGATTAAACAATTATATAGATACGAAGATAAATTTTTAATTTCTCCTGAAAAAGTAATGGAGATATTTTCTGAAATTCCATTTATCAATGGTGGCCTTTTTGATTGTTTAGACAAAGAAGATGAAAACGGAAAAGTAATTTATATTGATGGTTTTTCACGAGAAGAAAAAAGACAAGCGAAAATTCCTGATTATTTATTCTTTAGCAAAGAAATTAAAACTGATTTAAGTAAATACCAAATTAAATCAAATCAAAAAGCACGAGGACTTATCAATATATTAAAAAGCTATAATTTTACGATAGATGAGGCAACCCCAATTGACCAAGAAGTTGCTTTAGACCCAGAACTTTTAGGAAAAATTTTTGAGAATCTTTTGGCAGTATATAATCCGGAAACTGCAACCACAGCAAGAAAAGCAACTGGTAGTTATTATACTCCTCGAGAAATTGTTGAATATATGGTTCATCAAAGCCTTCTTGAATATTTCAAAACTAAGCTCCCTGAAATACCAGAAGAAACCCTTGATTTACTTTTATCTTATTCAGATGAAGAAATTGAACTTGGAGAAAAACAAAAAGAAAAAATCGTAGAAATAATAAGCGAAATTAAAATAATTGATCCTGCTTGCGGTTCCGGCGCCTTTCTAATGGGTGTTTTGAATAAATTAGTTTATGTTTTAGGCAAGATAGATCCAGAGAATAAGTATTGGAAATCAATTCAACTTGAAAAATTAGAAAACGAAATTCAAGAAAAGTTAAAAAAACCCGAAAAAGAAAGAGAAGAACGTCTAAAAACCATAAAAGAAGAATTAGAAGAAATATTTAATGAAAATCTTTTTTATCCTGACTATGCAAGAAAACTTTATTTAATAGAAAATTGTATTTTTGGAGTTGATATTCAACAAATTGCTACACAATTAAGCAAATTAAGATTTTTTATTTCTTTAATCATTGACCAAAAAGTAGATAAAAATAAAGAAAATTTTGGGATTATTCCTTTGCCAAATCTTGATTTAAAATTTATCACTGCCAATTCCTTAATTGGTTTAGGGCTTGAAAAAAATATTCAAGGCATGCTATTTCAAAATGAAAATATCCAAAAACTTTTTAATGAGATTAAAGAACAATATCATCGTTATTTTAGAGCAAAATTAAGAGGAGATAAGAAAAAGATAAGAGAAAAAATAGAACAATTAGAAAAGAAATTAGCCGAAAGTTTAGAATCAACCGTTAAATTAGAAAAAGAAAAAGAATTAGAAAAATTATTTTTAGAATCTAAAAAAATTAAGAATGAAATTGAAAAAATTAAATCAGAACCCGAACAATTCCAAGTTGTTGAGCAAAGCAAATTATTTGGAGGCATTTCTCAATTAAGAATTGATTTAAGACAAGAAAAAGTAAAAGACAAATTAAAAGAATTAAAAGAAGTTAACAAAAAAATAGAAGAAATTAAAAAAGTTATTTCTGGAGATATTTTAAAACAAGTAGCTGAAAAAATTCTCGCCTTTAAACCTTTTGACCCAAATTATTCTAATCCCTGGTTTGAGCCCGAATGGATGTTTGGAGTAAGCGATGGTTTTGACATTGTAATTGCTAATCCGCCGTATATTCAGCTTCAAAAGGCTTTTGATAAAGAGAAAAAATATGCTGATTTATACAAAGACGAAGGATATGAAACATTTGATAGAATGGGGGATATTTATTGTCTTTTTTACGAAAAGGAAATGCAACTATTAAAGTCAGAAGGTATTTTGACTTATATTTCTTCTAATAAATGGATGCGTGCTGCCTATGGCAAAAAATTAAGAGAATTTTTTATTAGATATAATCCAATTAAACTTATTGATTTGGGTCCTGGAGTTTTTGAAAACGCGACAGTAGATACATGTATTTTTATAATTCAAAAATCACAAAATCAAAATAAATTGAAAGCTTTAACCCTTGAGAAACACGATAGAAATAATATTTACGAAGCCTTTAAAGAAAAAAGTATCTTACTTTCTAATCTTACTTCAGAGGCTTGGTTTATCGGCACTGAATCTGAAAGAAAATTAAAAGAAAAAATTGAAAAAATCGGCAAGCCTTTAAAAGATTGGGATGTAAAAATCTATCGCGGTATCTTAACCGGTTTAAATGAAGCTTTTATCATAACCACAGAAAAAAGAAACGAAATTTTAGCCAACTGTAAAGATAAAGAAGAGCGAAAAAGAACCGAAGCAATCATAAAACCAATTTTAAGAGGAAGAGACATAAAACGATATTATTACAAATGGACAGGTTTGTGGATGATAGTTATTCCAGCTGGTTGGACAAATGAAAATAGAGGTCAAGAAAAACCTGAAGTATTAATCGAAAAAACTTTTCCATCTTTGATGAAACATTTAAAACAATTTGAGAAAAAAGCTAAACAAAGAGATGATCAAGGTGATTATTGGTGGGAACTTCGTCATTGTTCTTACTATCCCGAGTTTGAAAAGGAGAAGATAGTATGGTCTGGAGTAGGAAAAAATTTAGAAAGCGCAATAATTCCTCAAAAATTTTTTATTAATGCACCTGCTAATTTTTTAACTGGTGAAAATTTATTTTTATTACAAGGATTATTTAACAGTAAATTAATTGTTTGGTATTACGAAAAAATTAAAACAGAATTAGGAGAAAAAGGAGGGAGATTCTATATTTACGATATCGTGAATCTACCTTTACCAGATGTGGCAAATATTAATAGGCCAATTATAAAACAAATAGAATCATTAGTTGATAAAATTTTATCTCTTAAAAACCAAAACTCAAAGGCCGATATAACCGAATACGAAAAACAAATAGATCAATTAGTTTATAAATTTTATAATTTAACCGAAGACGAGATTAAAATTATAGAAGAATATGAAACAAGATAAAAATTTACCAGAATCTTATGGGAGTAAGCGTTTACCACCTGTTAGTTTATCTCGGGAGGAAGAAGATTTATGTTGGAAATTGGATAAATTTTATAAATTTTATAATTTGAATAAAAAACCATCTGAATTCTATAAGGGCGCAATTTTTGCTGCCAGAGACGAAAACAGATCTAATCCCGATTGGTTAGCTCAAGCAGCCCATTCCTTACGAGAAATTCTTTACCCATTTTTTAGTCCACAAATCAAGAAAGTTAAAGATAAAAAGAAAAAAGCTTTTGAAAAATTTGGTTCTGTGGGGTCAAAACTAATAAAAGATGAAGAAATAGGGAAACTTTATAACAAATTACAAGATGTTGCTCATCATAGATTCATAAAAGATTTTGAAAATTTACGCCAAGAATTCATAAAGATTATAAAGAAAGCATTAGCATATCAAACAGATATACATAAATTAATTGATGAAATTTTAGAGAAAGAATTGATAAAATCTCAACAGAAACAACTTAAAAATGAAATTGAAGATCTGATTTATATAAATAGTGATGCTCATTTTTATTTCTTTTATAAAGCAGACGAAAGATGGATTGATTGGTTTTGGGAAAATGGGTTTTTAGATGCAATTAAGCAAAAAGCCGAAGATCCAACTCGTTATAGTTATAAAACTCCAGAATTGAATTATTTAGTGAAGGTAGCTGAAAAAATTCCAGAAAAGGTTGTAGATATTATGCTAAAAGTTCCAATTTCAAAAGAAACTTTTAATCCAGAAGTGATAGATAGGTTTGTTTATATTTGCAGTAAATTGCCGGTTGAGCAATTGGTTAGAATGATTCCGAAAATAAAAAGTGAAAAATGGATTCCCTTAATGAATATATTTAATCAACGGATGTATGGATATGAAGAAATACTTAAAAAACTATTTGAGGCAAAAGATTTTGATAATTTATTAACTCTTGCTGAAACGATATTATCTGTTAAAAGTAAGGAAGAAATAAAAAGTCAAAGTAAATTTTCAGAAAACCCATTTTATTTTGAAAATTTGTCTTACACAAAAGTTTTTTGGTATTTGGTTAATGTTAGCGATGAATATTTAGAAAAATCTTTAGATTTATCAATAAAAATTTTAAAAGAGGTTATAGATAATATTTCTGATAAAAGCGAAGAAAGTATATTCAAGTTAAAAGATAATTTTTATCTCTTTGAAGATTTTTCTGATTTAAAAGTTGGAGAAGATAAAGATTTATGGGGCAAAGATAATATCAAAGAACTTATTGCTGCTATTTTAGAAATTTCAAGAAGGTTAATTAAAGAAAAATATAAAGATAATAAAGAAGAATTAAGAAAAATTTTTAAAGATATTTTAGATTTTGAAAATTCGGAAATATTACCGGATGCATATTCATTATGGAGATTGAGGTTGGCTATTCTGCAATTAGATTGTTCAACTTTCAAAGAAGAAATTAAAAAAACATTGTTTAGAGTTTTTAATGTTGGCGATAGATATTATATTGTTTTAACGACTGAATACCAAAAATTGCTTCGTGATTGTTTTGGAATTTTAGAAGAAGAAGACAAAAGAGATTATGTGAAGCAGGTTATAGAATTTTTTGCAGGACAAAAAGAAAAAAATCCGGATAAAAAATGGATTATAAAAGATGGTTCAAAAATACTTTCATTGATTTTTAATCATCTTACAGAAGAAGAGAAAACAAAATCAAAAAAAAATGGATTTGAATTAAATCCAGATATTGAGATAAAGCCGGAAGTAGAAATAAAATTTGGTTCTATTAGTCACAGAGCGCCAATATCTTATGAAGAATTTTCAAAAATGGAAATTAAAAAAATTTTGGAAAAGTTGATTAACGAATGGGCTCCTGAAGAAATTTATAAAAAATATAAATACTATGAAAATATAAACGCTGGAGGTATCGGCGATTTACTTAAAAAAGATATCCCTAAAAGATTGGAAAAATATTTAGAGAATGCAGTTGAGTTTTTTGATAGAGAGAAAATACATTCTCATTATACTTATTCTTTTTTGATGGGCACCCAACAAGCAATAAAAAATAATAGAATAAAAGCTAAAGATATTGATTGGGAAAATTTAATTAACCTTTTATTAAAAATTAAAGAATCAGGAGAGAAAAATGGTTTTCAAGAAAAATTTCAAGAAAAAGATTTTGATGATATATGGTTAGCTAATTGGAATTCGGTTCATTTTGTAATGACTGATGTTATTAGAGAATTATTAAAAAATGAAGATGGCATAGTTGTAATTGATTTTAGTAAATACAGAGGAGAATTATTGAAAATAATTAAATACTTATTGAATTATCCAGATCCAACTCCAGAAGATGAAGATATTACAACAGCGAAAATGATAGGTGAAAGAGAGAAAGTAAAAAAAGTTTCTGATCCTTTTACAATGGCAATTAATTCAGTTAGGGGTAGAGCTTTTGAGGATTTTGTTTTATTCATTTATCAAGACGGAGATAAATTAAATGAAGATGTAAAAGAAATATTTGAAGAAGTTTTAGATAAAGAAAATACCCGGGCTTTAATGTTTATGTTTGGTTATTATTTGCCATCATTTTATTTTAGAGATAAAGAATGGGTAAGAAGTTTGTTCTCTAAAATATTTCCAAAAGAAAATAATCGGCTTTATACAGCAAGTTGGCAAGGATATTTATCTCAAAATTTATATGAAGAATTATTTTTTGAATCAAAAATTCAAAAATTATATGAATACGGAATTAATTTAGAAGAAAAAGATTATAACCAAGAGAATTTTAGAGATTTAAATGAAGGTATCGCTGTTCATTTAGCGCTTGCTTTTATACATTTTAAGGATTTTGGTTTTGAAAATAAATTATTTCAAAAATTTTGGGAAGAAGGAACGCCGAATCAGCATTTTCATTTTGTAAATTTTATTGGTCGTTATCTTATAACGGGAGGCGATAAACGTATTAATGATATAAAAAACCAAGGTTTAGATATTGAAAAAAGAATCAAAGATTTTTGGGATTGGATGCTTGAAAAATATACAAAAGACAAAAAACCTTTTGAAGCATTCGGTTTTTGGATTGATTTAGATAAAGAAATTTTTGAAGGAAAGAAATTAGCTAATCTGATTAGAAGGACTTTAGAAAAAACAAATGGTGTTTTAGATTGGGATTATGCATTAATGAAAAATATTGTTAAATTAGCACAAGAATCTCCTGAAGATACTTTGGAAATTTTGCGTTTATTTTTATTAAAAGGAATTGTAGAAAATAGACGCGAAAATAGGATATTAATTCATATAAACCAAGAATGGTATGAAGCGTTTAATATTCTTTATCAATATCCGAAAACACAAGATGAAATAATTTCTCTTATTAACAAACTTTTGGGAGAAGGCGGCAAGCGATTTTGGGTTTTAGAAGAAATCATTAAACAAAATGTTAAAAAACACAATCAAAAATGAAATTGGCAGTTTACAATCTTTTAAAAGTTAGGGCGACTGATTATTAAGGAAGATAAAAATTTAACTCAAACTATGAATAAATTTTATCTTGAAACTTTTGGGTGTAAATTTAATAGGGCGGATTCGGAATTGATAAGGAAAATTCTAACTAAAAAGGGATTTAAAGAAACCTCAGAAAAAGAGGCGGATTTTGTGGTTTTGAATACTTGCGGGGTGGTAGAAAAGACAGAGAGAAAAATAATAAAGAGAGCAATTGAATTGAAAAAAGAAGGAAAAAAAATAATTTTTGCGGGATGCTTACCTTTAATTTCTCGAAAAATTTGTGAAAAGATTGCAGACGGATTGATAGGACCAACAAATATTTTAGATTTACCAAGAGTAGTGAGAAAAATTTTAAAAGGTGAGAACGCTAAGCGTTCCGAGAAGGACGCTAAGCGTCCAGAAAAAGCAAAATCTTTAAACCAAAAACCGATAGATAAAGCAAAATTGAGATGTTTTGTGATTCCAAAAGAAACTGTAGTAGCTATTGTTCCGATTTCAGAGGGATGTTTGGGGACATGTTCTTTTTGCGCTACAAAACTGGCAAAAGGAAGATTGAGAAGTTTCGACAAAAAAGAGATTTTAAAAAACATTAAAGAAGCTTTAAAGCTTGGGGCAAAGGAAATTCAGTTAACTTCTCAGGATTTAGGAATTTATGGCTTGGATAAAGGAAAATTTTTGTTGCCAGGATTGTTAAGAGATATTTTGAAAATTAAAGGAGAATTTAGAGTGAGATTGGGAATGACAAACCCCACTTTTTTCAAAAAAATTCAGCATAAAATTTTCAGGTTAATGAAGAGCGAAAAAATTTATAAATTTTTGCATTTACCTTTGCAATCTGGATCAGATGAAATTTTAAAAGCAATGAAAAGGGGATACACCACAAAAGAGTTTTTGGAGATTGTAAAAAATTTCAGAAAAAATTTTAAATTAGGAATTTTAGCCACTGATGTAATTTGCGGTTTTCCAGGAGAAACAGAAAAAGATTTTCAAAAAACTGTATCTTTGATAAAGAAGATAAAACCCGAAATTTTGCACGTATTTAGATTCTCAAAAAGAAAGGGGACTGAAGCAGAAAAATTAAAAGATTTTCCAGATAGAATAAAAAAAGAAAGGTCAAGAATTTTGAATAAAGTTTGGCTCGAAATTTTAAAGAAAAAAAATAAAAAATATTTGGGAAAAATTTTCCCTGTTTTGATAACTGAAAAAAGAAAAAATTCTTTTTTAGCTCGCACCAATTTTTACAAAGCAGTAATTTTGAAAGAAGGAAGTTTAGGAGAATTCAAAAAAGTAAAAATTGTTGGCTCAAAACCGAATTATTTGATAGGAAAATTAATAAATTGACCTCTTTCTCTTTTTTTGTTAAAATAAAATTGTCCCCATAGTTCAATGGATGAGAACAGGGGCTTGCGGAGCCTCAGATGGAGGTTCGAATCCTCCTGGGGACGTGGAGATCGTGGTGAAATGGCATCATAGCAGGTTGTGGCCCTGTTGTTGGGGGTTCGAATCCCCCCGATCTCCCAAATGATTGAAAACTATAAATTTGGTGAGATTAGAATTTCTGGAAAAGAGTACAATTTTGACGTTGAGGTAAGATGGACGGGCAAAGTTTTGAGTTGGTGGAGAAGGGAAGGACACACTGTAAATTCTGAAGATGTAGAAAGAGCTTTAAAAGAAAATCCAGAAATAATAATCATTGGAACTGGAGCTTATGGAGTATGCGAGGTTACAAAAGATTGTCAAAATTTTATTAAAGAAAAAGGCGTGGAATTGATAGTAGATGTAACAGAAAGGGCAGTAGAAAAATTCAATGAGTTATTGAAGCAATCAAAGAAAGTTATTGGACTTTTTCACTTAACTTGCTAAAAAATTATTCTAGCAAAGCTTTCTCTCTAAGTTTTCTGTGATAAGAAATTGCGAACTTGTGAACTTTTTTGTTTAAATTCAAAATAAAGTTTGAAATTTCTGGATCTAAATTTTTTAACGAAATTGGTTTTTCTTTTCCTTCAATAAATATTTTCTCACTCCTTTTTGCTAAAGCAGAAATTTTTGTCTTTTCAAATTCTGGAAATTCTTTTTTGAGTTTTTTTCCTAAATTCAAATGAGCCTTTCCACCATCTAACAAAATCAAATCTGGAATTCCCCACTCAGAATGAGAAAATCTCCTTCTTAATATTTCTTTTGTCATAAAAAGATCGCTTAATCTTTTTTCAAACTTTATTTTGAATTTTCTAAAGAATTTTTCTTTTAAATTTTCTCCAAAAAACCCTACCAAAGCTCCCACTGCTAATTTTCCTCTAATGTTTGAAATATCGAAAGCTTCAATACGCGAGAGGTTTTCTAATTCAAAAAACTCTTTTAAATTTTCTACCAAAAAATTTTTTCTTTCAAAATAAACATTTTTTTCAAAAATGTAAGAATGGGAAAGAACTTTCTCCAGTTTAAAAATTTGATCTCTTACTTTTCCTGCTTCTTCAAATTCCCATTTTTTTGCAAGCTCTTTCATTTTTTTCTTTAATTTTTTAATGATTTCTTTTTCTCCTTCTTTCAAAACTTCCAAAACTCTTTTTGCGTTGTTTTGACAATCTTTTTCAACAAAAGAATTTTTAATTTCTGATTTTGAAATTTTTAAAGCACAAGGTCCAGGACAATATCCCAAGTGATACCACAAACAAGGCCTTTTTGGAATTCTTTTACAAGACCTAAAAGGAAAAATTTTTCTTAAAATTTTTAAAGTTTCTTTTAGGGCTTTTCCGTCAACAAAAGGTCCGACAAACTCAGCATTTTTGATCTTTTGGGGTTGGTGAGTAATGAAAATTTGAGGATATTTTTCTTTTGTCATTCCAACAAAAAAATAATTTTTATCATCCCTCCAAACGACATTAAATTTTGGTTTGTATTTTTTGATTAAATTTGCTTCTAAAATTAATGCTGAAATTTCAGAATCTGTTTTAATGTAGCCTATTTTTTCAGTTTCTTCCAAAAAGAATTCTTCTTTGAAAGCCGGATTTTGAAAATGATCTTTCACTCTTTTTCTTAGATTTTTTGCTTTTCCAATGTACAAAATTTCTCCGTCTTTGTTTGCAAAACAATAAACTCCAGGACTTTTTGGAAGTCGAGTTATGTATTTTTTTTCTAAAAATTTAAATTTTTTCATTTCAAACAACCCAGTATTTTTTCTTTGCCATTTCGTCTCTTTTTTGCTCAATTTCGTCAAGTTTTTTTTGAGCCAAATTTGCCATCTCTTTTATTTTTTCATCTGATAGGTTTTCAAGTTTTTTTACCTCCTCTATTAAAATTTCTTTTTCGTTCAATTTTGGATTTTCTATCACTTTTTCCAGTAAAATTTTCAAAATCCAACCAACTTTTGGACCTGGATTAATTTTTAAAATTTTCATTACCTCGTTACCATCAATTTTTAACATTTTTGGAGAAACTGGATCTTGGGAAACTTTTTCGATCATATATCTTAAATGCCTCAATTTGTAAGGTTCTGCTTTTTTTACTCCGCTTCCAATTCTGTCTGCCATTCTCACTTGGAGTAATTCTTCAATGTTTTCTTTTCCTACGCTTCTTAAAAGTCTTCTTACAGAACTTTCTTTTACTTCACCTGGGTTATAATAAAAAAGATGATATCTTACGAGTTTTACGATTTTTTCAATATCTTTCGATGGAAATTTCAATCTCCTCAAAATTTTTTCCGTCATTCTTGCTCCCACAATTTCATGGTTGTAAAAAGTAGCATTAGGACCTTCTCCTTTCTTTGTTCTTGGTTTTCCAATGTCATGAAACAAAGCTGCCAATCTAACGTATGTGTTAAATCCTTTTTTGGCTGCATATTCTAAACTTTTTAAACAATGTTCATAACAAGTGTAAATATGATGCTTATTCTGGCTCACTCCCACTCCTTCTTCAAGTTCTGGAATAATGTATTTTAAAAGATTGAGCTCTCTCATTAATTCTATTCCTTCTGCAGCTCTTTCTGAATTGATGATTTTTAAAAGTTCATCTCTAATTCTTTCTTTGGAAATAAACTCAATCAAATGAGAAAGTTCTTTAATAGCTTGTTTTGTTTTTTCTTCAATTTTCCATTCATATCCCAAAGAAACTGCAAACCTTACAGCTCGCATCATTCTTAAGGCATCTTCTGAAAATCTTTCTTTTGGGTCACCGACCGCTCTAATGATTTTTTCTTTTAAATCTTTTTGCCCTTCAAACAAATCGATAATTTTCACTTGAAATTTTTCTTTCGAAAAATCCAAAATTTCTATCGCCATTGCGTTTATGGTAAAATCTCTTCTTTTTAAATCTTCAAAAAGGTTTTCTCCAAATTCTACGTAATCTGGATGTCTTTTGTCAGAATATTTTGCTTCTTTTCTAAAAGTGGTAATTTGAATTTCTTTTAAAGTGGGATCTTCGTTATCAGTTAAAACGGTTACGGTAAAAAATCTGTTTTCATAAAAACTTTTTGGGAAAAGATTTCGAATTTCGTTTGGTTTAGCACTCGTGGTAATATCCCAATCTTCTGGTTTTTTTTCCATTAAAATATCTCTTACGCATCCTCCAACAATAAAAGCTTCAAAGCCAGCAGTTTTTAATTTTTCCACAATTTCTATAACTTCTTTGGGAATTTTCCAAAACATATTAAGAAATATTACTAATTAGCTTGTCTTTTTTCAATTTTTTAGATATACTTTAAATAAAATTTGCCCAAATAAAATTTGCCCTCGTGGTGAAATTGGATATCATTTAGGGCTTCGGACCCTAAGTTGCAGGTTCGAGTCCTGCCGGGGGCACAGAGAAAAAAGAAAGAGGGGTGACAGCGAAGTTGATTTCGCTTTGCGAAATAACGAAGCGCCAGAGGGGAGAAACCGAAGGTGTCTCCTCTCTGGGTCGCGAGCCGAAGTCCAGCCGTAAATTTTACGGCTGGACGCTGGCACGAAAGTGCCAGGGGAGGCGAGCGACATGCCCCCGTAGCTCAGTTGGTAGAGCAGGCCCCTCTTAAGGGCAAGGTCGCGGGTTCGAATCCTGCCGGGGGCACCACGCTAAGCGTGGTACTCGGCACGCTAAGCGTACCACCACGCTTAGCGTGATGACTGGGACGCTGAGCGTCCCGCCACGCTTAGCGTTGTAATCGGGACGCTGAGCGTTGTTATTGGTGCGCTCAGTGCTGTTATAATGTATTGAAAAAAAGAAAAAACTTTTAATAAATTATTTTATGGAAGAAGTAAAACCTGAAATTTTCAAAGAAATTTTTAAAGAAAGAGAAAGAGATAAATATTACATCAAATACGAGTTTGGGTTGCTTTTGGTTTTGGGAGGTTCTGATTTTTATTCTGGTTCTCCAGCTTTAGTATCCTTGGCAGCTTTCAGAACAGGAGTTGGAATGGTGAGAACTTTTGCTCCAAAAAGAGCAGCAGACATTATCGCAAGCTTTTCTCCAAATTTGGTAGCTTATTCTTTAGAGGGTAAAATATTCGAAAAAAAACACGTTCCTATATTACTAGAAAATATTGTTTCTGCAAAAGAAGTTGCTTTTTCAAATACTGCTTTAGTTTTGGGAGGAGGTTTGGGAAGGTCTTTGGAAACACAATCTGCAGTTTGTGAATTACTTTCTCAAGTAGACATTCCTGTGGTTGTTGATGCTGATGGAATCTGGGCAATTTCAAAAAAAATTGAAAATTTCAAAGGAAAAAATTTTCTAGTCACACCTCACAGCTATGAATTTTATGTTTTAACAGGAGAAAAAATTGAAAAAGAAATGGATTTGAAAGAAAAAGCAGAAATCGTAAAAGAAAAAGCAAAAGAATTAGGAATGACAATTTTGTTAAAAGGTAATCCAGATATAATTTCTGATGGAGAAAAAATTTATTTAAATTATACAGGTTCACCTTATATGGCAGTAGGAGGAACAGGGGATACTTTGGCTGGGATTTGCGGAGCTTTAATGGCAAGAAAAATTTCTCCTTTAATTTCTGCGATTGCTGGGGCATATTTGAACGGAAAAGCAGGGGAGTTAGCTTCAAAAAAATTTAGGGATGGACTTTTAGCAACAGATTTGATAGAATTTATTCCAGAAGCAATAAAAAGTTTGTATGGAGAATAAAGAAAAACAAGTTTGGGATTTAATTATTATAGGAGGAGGACCAGCAGGAATTACTGCTGGTATTTTCGCGGGAAGACAAAAATTAACAACGTTATTAATAACAAAAGAATTTGGAGGACAAATAAACTGGAAAGCAGTTAATATCGAAAATTATCCTGGATTTCCTGAAATTTCAGGAAAAGAATTAATTTCAAAATTCGTTGAACATTTAAAAAAATATCCAATAGAAATTTTACTGGAAGGAGTTACAAAGGTGAAAAAGGAAAACGAATTGTTCAAAGTAGTAACCGAAAAAAATAATTTATTTTTTTCAAAAGCGGTAATTTTGGCAGTAGGAGCTAAGCCAAGGGTTCTTGAAATTAAAGGCGAAAAGGAATTTTTGGGAAAAGGAGTGAGTTATTGTCCAGTTTGCGATGGATATTTTTTTAAGGAAAAACAAGTAGCAGTAATTGGAGGAGGAAATGCAGGATTTGAAAGCGCTTTGTTTTTGTCTCAAATCGTAAAAAAAATTTATATACTTGATTTTTCTGAAACTCCTAAAGCAGACAAGGAGTTACAAGAAAGAGTAAAGAATACTAAAAAAGTTGAATTCATTGGCGGAGTTAAAATAAAAGAAATTAAAGGAAAAAATTTTGTGGAAGGAGTAATTTATGAAGAAATAAAAACAAAAAAAGAATTTATTTTACCTGCTTCCGGAGTTTTCATTCATGTTGGAATTGTTCCTCAAAGTTACTTGGTTGAGGGATTGGTAGATTTAAACGAAAGAAAAGAAATTAAAGTTAACCCAGAAACCTTAGAAACAAAAACTCCAGGACTCTTTTCAGCCGGAGATTGTACCGAAGGAAAGTTCAAACAAATAGTAATTGCAACAGGTCAAGGAGCAAAAGCAGCATTGTATGCCTTTGAATATTTAAAAAATAAATAAAAACTATGGCAATAAAAAAATCAGCAAAAAGAGCCCACAAAAAAAGTTTGAAAAAAAGAATGCACAATCTTTGGTATAAAAACGAAATTAAAAAAAGAATAAAAGAGTTTAAAAAGTTTTTAGAAGCAAAAGATAAAGAAAAAGTAAAGGAATGCCTTTCGAAACTTTATAAAATTCTTGACAAAGCAGCAAAAGAAAATGTAATTAAAAAAGGAAAAGCATCGAGGCTTAAATCAAAATTTTCAAAATTGATTCTTAAATTTTAGGTTTAATTACAACTCTTCTCATCGGTTCTTTTCCAATGCTTTCTGTAATTACATCATCTCTTTTTGACAATTCCAAATGGATGATTTTTCTTTCAAAGGCTGGTAGAGGGTCTAAAATTTTTTCTTTTTTAGTTAATGCAACTTCAGTTGCCAGAGAATTTGCTAATTCTTTCAAAAATTTCATTCGCTTTTTTTTATAATCGTTTATATCTACGTTCAACTTTAAATTTTGGTCTATCATTTTTTTGTAAATTGCGCTTAGTAAATGTTGAATATCTTGGATACATTCTTTATTAGCAAATTCTTTTTCTTTTGTTTCGATTTCCAGATTTATTGTTTCGTTTTCATTCTTTACTTTAATTTCCGCCTCAACTCCTAAAGCTTCTAAAAAATTTTTAGCTATTTTTTCAACTTCTTTTAATTTTTCCTCCATTTTTGAAAAATTTTAAAAAAAATCAACCTTTCAATAAAATTAAACAAAATCATAAATAAAAGGTAAAGAGAAAGAGCAGCGGGCAATTGAGAGAAAACAATCACTAAAAAAACGGAAACGAACAAAGAAATCATTATTTGAAATGATTGATTTGAATTAATTTGAAGATATTGAAAAATTCCAGCTATAGCTGCTAAAGAAAAATTTGGTTTTGTCAAATCTAAAATTCCCAAAAAAAGAGGTAAATTTTTCATTGAAAATTCTTTTAAAGATTGGTAAATGGCGAGAAAAATTGGAAATTGAATCAAAACTAAAAGATAGTTTGATAAAGGATTTATTTTTTCATTTTTTAAAAATTCCATCATTTTTTTTGTCATTTCTTCTTTATTGTTTTTATATTCTTTTTGAATTTCTCTTAATTTTTGAGAAATTATTTCCATTTTTTTTTGTTCTTTTTGCATTTTTAAGTTTAAAGGAAAAAGAAAAATTCTCAAAATTACAGTCAAAAGAAAGATAGCAAAACCAAAATCTTTAACCAAAAAAAAGGTCCAATTCAAAAAATTAAAAATCGGTCGATAAAATAAAAAATTATAAATTTCCGTTAACATTTTTTAATTTTTCGAAAATTCTCAAAACCTTTTCTTTCAAAATAGAAAATTCATTTTTTATTCCAGGAATGACAATGAAAACCATATCCAATTTTTTAGGAATTTCAGGTAAATTTAATCTTACAATTTCTTTTATTCTTCTTTTTATTTTATTTCTTTCTGTGGCTTTCTTGGACACTTTTTTCGAAATCAAAATTCCCAATCTAAAGTAGGGTAGCTCTTGTTTTAAATATTTTAAAACTAAATAATTCGTTCTAATGCTTTTTCCTTTTTCTAAAACTTCTTTAAATTCTTTCCTTGATAATCTTTTGATTTTTTTCATTTTCAATGATACAAAATTAAGTTTGAAAAATCAAAACTTGACAAAAAAATTTGAATAGAATAAAATTTAAATAAAGAAAGGTCGGTTGAGATAAAAGTTTTATGTATGGCAGTTAAAATTTTATTAGCCGAAGACGAAGAATTATTAATCGATGTTTTACAAAGAAAATTAACGCAAGAAGGTTACGAATTAAAAGTAGCTAAAAATGGGAGAGAAGCTTTAGAAATTTTAAAGGGAGGGGAAGAATTTGATTTAATATTATTAGATATTATTATGCCAGAAATGTCAGGTTTTGAAGTAATGGAAGAAATGCAAAAAGATGAAAATTTAAAGAAAATTCCGGTAATAGTAATTTCAAATTCTGGTCAACCTGTAGAGTTAACAAGAGCTAAAGCTTTGGGAGCTAAAGATTGGATTGTAAAAACGGAATTCGACCCACAAGAAGTTTTAGAAAAGGTGAAAACATATATTACAAAGTAAAAAATTTTAAAATTTTATATGAAAGAAAAAGTTTTAATAATTGAAGACGATAGATTTTTAAGAGAGTTAATGGTAAGAAAATTAAAAATGGAAAATTTTGAAATTATAGAGGCTGAAGATGGGGCAGAAGGTTTAAAGAAAATAAAGGAAGAAAAACCTGATTTAGTTTTATTAGATTTAATTTTGCCTGAAATGGATGGATTTGAAGTTTTAGAACAAAAGAGAAAAGACGAAGAAATTAAAAATATTCCAGTGATAATTTTGTCGAATTTAGGTCAAAAAGAAGAAATAGATAGGGGGTTGCAACTCGGAGCAAAAGATTATTTGATAAAAGCTCAGTTTTCTCCTTCAGAAATTATTGAGAAAGTTAAACTCTTTTTAAAAAAATAAAAATTTTTTAATTTTTAGCTTTATGTTCAAGCTTTATATTTAATTTTTTATTATTTATTCCTCCTTTTCTTTCTCTATCTGTCTTCTTGGAAAATTATCTTTTTTTTTCTAAAAATTATCGCTTCAGCTGATTTTTTATTTTTGGCATTCTTCTAAAATTGAGTTAAGTTTTTTTAAAGTTAAAAAACCAGCAAAACCCGTTCCTTTTTGAAGTCCCCAAGGTTCTAAAATTTCTTTTGAATATTTTTCTTGAAATTTTATTAAAGCTTTAAAAGTTAAAGGTCCAAAATACCCTGTAACTAACCCTTCAGGATAAATTTCAGATCCTTCTGATTTCAAAATTTCTTGTAAGCATTTTACATCTTCACCTTTCATTCCTTTTTTTAAAAATCTTTGAAATTTTTTGCATTGAAACTTTTGACAGGAGTTTTCTTCTTTCCCGTTCAATTCTTTTGTGGAAAAAGTTTCTAAACTAAATTCGAATTCTCCTACTTCTTCCTCTTTTCCTTCAAAAGTTGATATCGGAATTACTAAGAAAGAAGAAAAATCTTTTTTAATTTCCTTTGGAATAAATTCGATTTCATTGCCTTCTTTTAAGTTAAATTGTTTAATTTCGCATGAATTTTGAAAATCACACAAAACAACGTTCACTTTGAAAAGCCCACCTTTTTCACCTTTAAGCTTTATTTTGAAATTTTTATTTTCTCCATAAATTTTTTCCCAATTTCCAGAAAAAGGTTTAATTCTTTTTGTGAAGGAAAAATAAAATTCTTTTGAAGAAGGTAAAACGTGAATTCTTGGTAAGATTTTTAGAGAATTCAATGGTTCACTTTTAAAACAAAATTTTGGTGAAATGTTGCAATCTTGAAAGTACAAAGCTAATAAAAAATTTTTAAAAATTTCTGAAAAACTTTCGCCCACAGCTTTTTCAATCGCAAAACTACCGGTTTCTTTTGTTTCTAAAATTTTTTGTAAAATTTTTTCACCGTATTGTGAAATTAGATACTGTCCAAAAACTGAGATCATTCCATAATTTTGAACTTCGTTTTTCCATTCAATTAAAGAAGTTTGAGGATTTTTTTTAAAAACTTCTATTCTTTTTTTTAAATTTTCTTTGTATCCCAAAATTGTGGGGGCGGTTTCTGCAATCATTTCTAAAACCCAAGTTTTTTCTTTCGATTTTTTTAATTTTTGTTCCCACTCAATCAAATGAACAAATTCGTGAGCTATTTCATCCTTAATTTCTTCATTTTCTATTTTAAAAGCGTTCAAGTATATTATTTTTCTTTCGTTTGAAAAAGGAGCCGAAATTTTTTCATAATTGTCTTCCTCTCTAAAATATCCACCAACATCCTCTCTCATTTGATGTACCAATACAGTAATTTTTGAATCTTGATTTACTCCTTTTTCAGGTTCTTTTCCTAAAAGTTGTGTTAAACCTGGATATATTTTTTGTTCAAATTCTTTAGAAAGTTCTTTCAATCTTTGGAAAAATTTTTGTTTTTCTTCATCCGACAATTCTTTCCAAAAATTTTCCTCGAGATAAAAGTAAGTTTTTTCTCCTAAAACTAAGTTTATCGCTAAAACCTTCTTCCTTTGATAATAATCATAATTTTTGTCTACAAAAAACTCTTTTGTGTCTAAATAAGAATCTCCAAAGCAAAAAACTGGTAAAAGGAAAAATAAAATTAAAAATTTTTTAAAAAAATTTTTATTGATCATTTTATTACTTTTGCTTTTTCTAAAGTAATTTGAGGATCGTCTTTCAAAAATGTAGTAATTTCTGGAAAAGTCAATTTTACTTCTTTTTGAACTAGCGCATCGTATCCTAAAACTTCTATTTGTCCAATTAGTTTTGGCGTACTACCAAGATCACTTTTTTGTGGTAAAAGTTCTATTTGAAACGCTAAAGTTTTCGATTCTTTCTCGTTTAAATCTCCGAGTGCCCACAGAATTTCTCTTGAATCAGAATCAAATGAAAATTTTGAAACTTCTATTTCTGGGAAAATCTTACTTGTTAAATTAACGTTTTCTGGGAGCTTTGATTTAACTTTAACATCTTTTAAAGGTGAAAAAGTGCTCTTAATTTCCCAAAGAATAGTAAAGGTAGTTTTTTCTCCAACTTTTGGAGGAAGAGGTCCCGAATTTCCGAAAACTTCATCAAAAAAATATCCTCTTTCTGAAAACTCTAAAGTCGAAGAAAGTTTAGTAATGAATTCTTGTTTAGTTTGTCCGATTATAATTGTATTTTTTAAAAGAGATGTTTGAATTTCTTTTGGGTTATCTTTTAATTTAATCCAAAAATCAACCCGTCCTTCTTCTAAAGGTTGCAAAAGTTTTAAAGAAGAATTTTTTTGCCAATCGAAAACAATCGTTTTTTGATTTTCTTGAAAAGAACCCGCATCGGATTTAAAAGTTGAAAAGTCAAAAGCATCCCCAGAAAGATTACAAAAAAGTAATAAATTTTCTAAAGGTTTTTCCCCGATATTTTTGAAAAATATTTCATAATGGAGCCATTCTCCAGGCAAAGGAGAATATTCTGGATTGCCGTTAATTTCTTGGCGAACAAAAATTGAAGATTTTGCAATTTCTACTGCTTTAGATATTTCTTTCAAAATTATAAACTGACCTCCATATACAAACCCAATTTTGGCTTTAAAAATTTTAGGTTCTTTTATTTCTCCATGAATTTTTCCTAAAATTTCAATTTTTTTTCCTTCAAATTTATTTAGAACAGGAATTAACCATTCTTTTTGTTCTATGCTTTTTGGTTGAGAATCAATAAACTCAAAACCCGAAGGCCATTCAGCCTGAATTTTTAAATTTGATAGGGGAGAGGAAAGATGGGAAAAATAATAAATGTTAAAACGAAATTCTTTTTCACTTTCAACTTGAGAAGGAATGTCTATTTCAAAGGTGAGGGGGACTTTTAATTGAAATGTAAACTTAGTTTCATTTTTAAAAAATGATCTTAAATTTTTAGGTCGGTAAGTTAAAAAAGCGCGAATTTCTTTTGTTTCTCCTTCTTTACCGAAAAATTTTATTTTAAAAGAAAAGGATTTTTCTTCCCCAGGGTATATCATTCCTCCCATTTCCTCTTTTTTAATTACTTTTCTTGTCAAAATTTCTTCGTTTTCGTTTTGAGTTCCTTCTGGAAATTCAACTACTAATTCAGGTTCTTCTAATCTAAAATTTCCGTTGTTTTTGAATTTAATTACAATTTCATTTGCTTCTCCTACTGGAACCTCGCTTTGACCTAAAATTTCAAGTTTTAAAACTTCCTTTGAAAAAAGATTTCGTTTTATCGTCCAAAATCCTAAAATTAATCCTAAAATTAAAATTATTAAAAAAATTCTATTAAACCTCATTTTTTTCCAAAAGAAAATTTAACCATTTTCCAGAAAAATCCAAGCATTTTTTAACAACTTTTTTTGGAATTTTTATCTTTTCTAAAAAACTAAAATTTTGATTTAATATTAATTTTATAAGTTTTATAGTAGAAAAATCAAGTAAAAAAAGTTTTTCTTTTTCTTTTTTTCTGCATTTTGAACAAATTATGTTGCTTTTTTCAAACGAAAAGAAACAATTTTCTTTTATTTTATTTTTACAAAAATCGCACTCATTAAAATTGGGTAAAAAACCTAAGATCCAAATTAAATTCCAAAAAAAATAACAAAAAAGTTCTTCCGTTTTTTTAAACGATAAAGAATTCAATCTTCCAAAAACCTCTTTCAATAAATTAAAAATTCTTTCTTCTTTTTCTGATCCCTTTATTAACAAATCTAAAATTTCAGAAATTTTTTGTGCCAAAAAAATTCTTTTTAAATCTCTTTTGATTCTTGAAAATCTTTCAAGAGACTTTGCTTCAACTAATCTTTCTCCTCTTTTTCCTTCTACAAACCCAACTTCAACCAGAGAAAAAAGTTCCATTTGGGGTTTTAATTTAGAAGAAATTTTTCTTATTGATTTTGCCAAAAGATCTAATCTTCCAAAGTCTTTAGAAAAAACAAAAAAAATAATGTCTGCTTCATCAACTTCTTTTTCTTTTAAAATAAAACATTGGGTTTTATGTTTTTTAAACATCAGGTCTTTATTGAGAAAGGGATTGCATCATTGAGTAAATAGGTTGAAGCATCGAAATTGCAAAAAAAGCTACCGCTCCTCCAATGAGCAAAAGTAAAATTGGTTCGATAATGGAAGTTAGGGATTTTGTCATTTCTCCGACTTCATTTTCGTAAAAATCCGCAATTTTTTTTAAAAGAGTGCTCGTTTCGCCACTCATTTCTCCTGTTTCTAACATCATAGTAAAGGTAGGGGAAATAATTTGAGGATGTTTTTTAAAAATTTCAGAGAGCTTTTTTCCTTTTTTAACATATTCTAATCCTTCATTTAATATTTTCTTAAAATAAACATTTCCTAAAACTTTTTCTGAAATTTCCAAGGCTCTCGGAAGCGAAATTCCACTTTCCAAAAGAGAAGCCAAAGAACGTGCAAGCATTGCACAATTTTGTTTTTTAGAAAGCTCTCCTATAATTGGCAACGAAATTGAAATTTTATCTAAAATTCTTCTTCCAAAATTTGTTTTTAAAAATTGAAAAATGAAAACCAAAATTAAGAAAATAAAAGAGAAGACAAAATACCAATTTTGTGAAAAGAAGTTTCCAAGTTCTAAAATAACTTTTGTGATTTTTGGAAGTTCAACGTTCATTTCCTGAAAAACTTTAGATATTTTTGGAATAACTACAACAAACATTAAGACGCCAATTCCAATCATTGCTAAAATAATTACTGCAGGATAAATTAATGCCCCCTTTACTCTTTGTTTTAATTCTGCTTCCTTTTCCAATTGAGTAGCTAAGAGATTTAAATTTTCTTCTAATCTTCCTGATTCTTCTCCTGCCATTACAATGTTTTGATAAAGTTCCGAAAAATAATGAGGGTATTGAGAAAGGGCAACAGAAAATTTTTCTCCTTTTAAAACTTGTTGTTGAATATCTAAAATTGCTTTTGCAAAACTTTTGTTTTTCATTTGTAAAGATAAATTTAAAAGAGCTTCTGGAAGTGAAATTCCAGCTCCAAGCATTACTGCAAGGTTTTTTGTAAAAAAAAGTTTTTCTGAAACTGAAACTCCTTTTTTAAGCGAAAACGAAAATTTTATTTCTTTTTTAGGACGAGCCTCGATTAAAATTAATCCTTGTTTTTTTAATTCTTGTTGTAATTCAAAAATATCTTTTGCTTCTTTTTCTCCCTTAATTGATTCTCCTTTTTCTGTAAAAGCCTCGAAAAAATATTTTGGCATTTAAAAATTTTATAAAAAATAAAAAAATAAAAAAAGAGTTTCAAAAAAGAGGACCTGACCCAGTGGCAAATTTAGGGTGTTGCCACCAAGCACCCAAGAATTGAAAAGCGAATTCTCCTTTTCAATTCTTCTCGACCAATTAAAAAATTAATTGTTCTACGGCCACCTTCCAGTAGCCGTACCTTGTTTCGACTTACGCCTTCTCATCGAGCCTACCCTCGTAGCTCTTAAAGAGCTCCTTCAGGTATTCTCGACTCGCCTGCGTTGACGGGCGGTGAGTACAGAGCCCAGGAACGTATTCACCGGGGCGTGGCTGATCCCCGATTACTAGCGATTCCGGCTTCACGAGGGCGAGTTGCAGCCCTCGATCCGAACTGAGGCAGCTTTTTAGGGATTAGCTCCCTCTTACGAGTTCGCAACCCTTTGTAACTGCCATTGTAACACGTGTGCAGCCCAGGGCATAAGGGCCATACCGACCTCACGTCGTTCCCACCTTCCTCCGGCTTCCGCCGGCAGTTCCGTATGACACCCCGCCGTACTTTCTCCCCAACGAGCACTAAATAAAGTATTGAATTTTACTCAATCAGTCTAAGAATCTTTCGATACAGAAAGAAGTTAGGGAGAAAGTACGGCGGGGAAACATACGGTGAGAGTTGCGCAGGTTTTGGGATCTAACCATGCGTCTCACGACACCTGCTGACGAGGGTCATGCAGCACCTGTGCCAGTGTCCTTGTGGAACCCCTGAGTTTCCTCAGGGTTTCACTGGCATGTCAAGCCCTGGTAAGGTTCCACGCTTGTTGTCGGATTGAGCCACGTGTTCCACCGCTTGTTTGGGCTCCCGTCTATTGCTTTGGGTTTTACGGTTTCCCGCGTACTCCCCAGGCGGGGCACTTCACGCGTTAGCTTCGCCGAAGGAGAGGGTCGAGACTCCCCCCAGCTAGTGCCCATCATTTACGCCGTGGACTACAGGGGTCTCTAATCCCTTTTGCTCCCCACGGTTTCGTCCCTCAGCGTCAGGATCGGCCCAGGAAGCTGGTTTCCCTTTCGGCGTTCCTGCCGATATCAACGGATTTCACCCCTACACCGGCAGTTCCACTTCCCTCTACCGTCCTCTAGTCTGACAGTATTTAGCGCATTCTCCAGGTTGAGCCTAGAGGCTTTAACGCTAAACTTGTCAGACCGCCTACGGTACCCTTTACGCCCAGTAAATCCGGTAAACCCTGGTGACTCACGTCTTACCGCCACTGCTGGCACGTGATTAGTGGTCACTTATTCCTGCGGTACTCTCATCCCCCAGATATACATCTGGGGGGATTGCTCCCGCAGAAAAGCGGTTTACAACCCGAAGGCCTTCTTCCCGCACGCGGTGTCGCTGGGTCAGGGTTTCCCCCATTGCCCAAGATTCTCGGCTGCTGCCTCCCGTAGGAGTGGGGCCCGTGTCTCAGTGCCCCGGTCGGCGACCACCCTCTCAGGCCACCTACCCGTCATAGGCTTGGTAGGCCATTACCCTACCAACTACCTGATAGGCCGCGGGCCCTTCCCAGAGCGGTCGGGATTTCTCCCTTCCCTTTACCGTTTAGGAATTTCACCCAAACAGACCATCGGGGATTAGCCCGGTTTCCCGGATTGTCCCCGTCTCTGGGGCAGGTTACCCACGTGTTACTGACCCGTCCGCCTCGCGCTACGCGCGAACTCACAACCTACAACTAACAACTTCACAACCAATAAAGTTGTGAGTTGTAAAGTTATAGAGTTGTAAAGTTCGCGGAAGCACGACTGACTTGCATGCCTTATCCACACCGCCAGGGTTCTACCTGGACCAGCATCAAATCCTCATTGAGAAAATTCGAGTCAGGTCCTCTTTCTTGAAACTCTTTTATTTTAAAGTTCAATTTTTATTTTTTACATCCTTTTTTCTTTTTTGCCATAATATATTATTACAAAATTTAAAATTTAAAATCAAGTCCCTGGAATTATTATTTTACCTTCATCTTTTTCTCCTAAAGCAATAGTTTTTCCTTTCAAAAAGAGAATTCCCGTAAGAGCGCAAGCTGTAGCGTCTAATTCATCTCCATTTAAATTTTTTTTAAAAAATTTAATTCCCAATTTTTCAAGTCCTTTTTTCAATTTTTCTATTCCTTTTTGTTTTCTTGGAATTTTTAAAATATCTTGAGTTGCTCCAGGATAAACTTCAATTACTTTGTATTTTTTTTCTAAAATTTTTTTCAATTTTATTCCTCTTTCCGTAAGTTTTCTCATTGGACCTAAAGTTATTGGGAAAAACTTGATTTTAAATTTCCAAAGTTCTTTGTCGCATTTTCTAAAATGAATTTTTGATTTTCTTTTTAAACTCTTTCTTCCTTTTGGTAAAGAAAGTGGAGCGTCGATCGCGATTAAATCAGGCTCTTCCTTTTCAATTAAATTTAAAATTTCTTTATCTTTAAAAACACAAAAACAATTTGCCTCCAATTTCTCATTCAGAATACAAATTCCAGTTTTCCTTTTTTCAGAGCCTGCTAAGTCAATTCCCAAAATTTTCATTTTTTCCAATTTGCATTTTGCAATCTACAATTTGCAATTTTTAAAATTTTTTTCCCCTCGATCTTCCCATCTCTCATTAAAATTTTCCCATTGCAAATTACATCAGAAATACAATTTTTTGCATTAGAATAGACCAAATTTGAGATTAAATCATAATTCGGGAACATTTCAATTTTATTCAAATCGATTAAAACCATATCGGCTAATTTTCCAACTTTTATTTCTCCAATATTAATTTTTAGGGCTTTTGCACCGTTTTTTGTTGCCATTTGAAAAATTTCTTTTCCGGAAATGGCAGTTGGATCTTTATTTTCAATCTTTTGTAAAATGGCTCCAATTTTCATTTCTGAAAAAAAATTAAAAGAATTGTTTTGAGGCAGGGTCATCAGTTTCTAAACAAACGTTTATTTTTCGTTGTCTGATTTTATTCCAGGGGAAAACTCCAAAAGCCAATTTCATGTTTGAAGTTGGATTATAAACCAAACTACAATTTCTTTTCTCTAAAATTTCAATTTCTTTATCATCTAACCAAACACAATGAGCAAAAACGCAATTTTTGTTTAAAAATCCAATTTTTTCTAAAAATTCAACCGGCTTCATTTTATACTTTTTCAAACAATCTTTAACTTCTTTTTCCGTTTCCGGTAAATGCGTATGAATTAATAAATTGTGTTTTTTCGCAAAACTCTTTGCTAAAATTAAATTTTCTTTTGAAACTGTATAGATTGTATGAGGAGCAATTGAAAATTGAATAGTCGTTAGTTGTTTAGTCGTTAATCGTTTAATCAATTTTTCAACTTTTTCTTTTGAACCCATTGGCAAAAAATCAATTATTGTCAATCCAATATTTGCTCTAATTTCCATTTCCTTCACTGCTTGAATTTGGGCTTCTTCAAACGAATACATCTCATTAAAAATTCATTAAAAATCGTAATCCCAAATTTTATCATTTCCAAAATTGTCAATTTTGTTTCCCAATAAACATCGTCTTCTGTTAGCTTTGATTCTTTGGATCAGATTTTTTTTCAATCAATCTTTCAAAGGTAAATCCCTCAGCCAATCCTCTAAATAAAATCATCGCAGAATGTGTATGGCAATTTATTAATCCTGGAATTACTGCCTTTTCTCCTTTTCCATCGATTTTTTCTTTTGTCTTAAAATTTAAATTTTCACCAATCTTTTTGATTCTATTCCCTTCAATAAAAATATCCTGTTTTTTTCCATTTAAAATAACTTTTTTAATCAAAATTGAAAACATTTAAATTTTTAATTTTAAAATTTCCTTAATTATTTTCGCAATTGTCCAACTTATCCTTTTTCTTCATTTTAGAATTTCTTCAAATAAGATAATGAAAATCAAAGAAAACAAAATTCCGGCTAAAACATCAAAGGGAGTGTGAAAACCACAGTAGATTACTGAAAATCCAACTAAAAAAGCTAAAACTAAAAGAAAAACCCCAATTTTCTTTTCTCTTAAGAAAAATGGCAAAGCCAAGCCAAAAGCCAGCATTGTAGTTGTAGAGGGAAAAGAATAGGGGCTTTCGTGCCAAGGACCGATTGTTCTTACATTTTCAAATAAAACGAAAGGTCTGGGAACATGAAAAAAAGGTTTCAAAATTGAGTGTCCGAACCAATAAAGAAAAAATCCGGAAAATAGAGCCAAAAGCCCTAAAATTTTTTTATTTTTATCTTTTGAAAACAAAAACAAAAACGGAACTATTACTAAAAAGGAAAACAAAGGAATAAAAATCCACAAAACCAAAAAATCTAAAACTGGATTGGAAATTTTTTGATTTAAAAAAACGAAAATTTTTTCATTCAAAAGAAAAAGATCCATAAAATTTTACTTTTCTAAAATTTTCTTTAGCAAAATTGCATCATCGATTGCATGACCTTCTGTGTCATTATTAAAAAAAGCAAAAAGAGTTTTTGGTCTTAATTTTAAAATTTCTTTAGATAAAACTTTCAAATTTTCTTTTCCATAGGGAGAGGCGAAAAGTTTTGGTTTTCCGTGAAATCTTACATAAATTTCTGGAGTAGTTTTCAAAAAGACAGTTTCCCATTTTGGCGAATCAGAAATCACAAAAGTTATCTTTTCTTTTTTTAGAAAATCGAAAACTTTTTTATTGAGCAGATTTTTATTTCTGATTTCCAGAGCAAAAAGAACTTTTTTGAAAAATTTTTTTGAAGTTTCTTTTAAAATTTTCACAAAATTTTTAAGAGCTTTCTCATCTTTGAAAGATGGGGGCAATTGAATCAAAATTGGACCTAAATTTTTTCTTAAAGCTTTTACACTATCAAAAAAACTTTCCAAAAGTTTTTTATCTTCTTTTTTGAGTTTCAATTTTCTCAAATGAGTAAAAAGGCGGTTCAACTTTACCGCAAAAAGAAAATTTTTCGGAACTTGTTTTTTCCACTTTTTAAAAGTTTCTTTTTTTGTGAAATGATAAAACGAAGTATTAACTTCAACGCAATTGAATTTTTTAGAATAAAAACTCAAAAAATCTTTTGGTTTTAAATCTTTAGGATAAAATTTTTCGCACCAATGATAATACTGCCAGCCAGAAGTTCCTATGAAAATTTTCATTTGGACCTGCTGGGATTTGAACCCAGAACTCCGCTGAGCGAGAGCGGCATTTTCCCATTAAACTACAGGCCCAATAATTTTATTTTATCAAGTTTTGATTTGTTTATCAATGAGTTTTTAAAATCTGAGAAATCTTGTTAAAATGATAATGAAAATTTAATGATGCTCGAAGAATATCAGAGAAAAAGAAAATTTGGAAAAACTCCAGAGCCAAAGGGAGAAGTGAAAATAACTGGAAAGAGTCGTTTTGTTGTTCATGATCATTATGCTGAAAAGGCAGGGCATCATCACGATTTTAGATTAGAAATGGAAGGGGTTTTAAAAAGTTGGGCAATTCCGAAATTGGTGCCAGAGGAAAAGGGTGTGAAGAGACTTGCCTTGGAGGTAGAGCCACATCCCGTGGACTACTTTAATTTCACAGGGATCATTCCAAAGGGAGAATACGGAGCAGGCGAGGTAAAAATTTTTGACAAAGGAAATTATAAATTGATTGAAAAAGATGAAAATAAACTCGTGTTTGAATTGAAAGGGAAAAGGTTAAAAGGAGTTTATACTTTAATAAAACTAAAAGGAAAAAAGAATCAGTGGCTAATTTTTAAAGTAAAATAGGTTTAAAAAATTTAGAGCAGGGGAGTGATGATAAAAAAATGAAAGCTCAAATCTTGGTTTATAAACAACTTCATAAAAATATCTTTGAGAAAGTAAAACTCCTTTATCGTAGGCCTTAACAATCTTTAGGGCTTCCTGCCAAGCTTTTTTAAATTTTTCTCCAAACCTTGACTCAATTTTTTTCAAAAGCTTCTGGAGTTTGAAGCTCGTTTCCAATTGTAAAAACCCTTTTCCTTTCATTTTCACGCAATATGCCATTTCATTCCCAATTTTTTCAATTGTGAAGCTTTTTTCAATTTTCTTTAATTCCTTTTCTGGAATTTTAAAAACTTCCCTTGGTAACGAAATTTTTGGCGGAACTCCCCTCAATTTTTTAAATCCTTTCTTTGCTGTAGCATAAAAAACGTCCTATTTAATTCAAAACTTTTGCTTCAACTAAAGAATACCCAAGTGCATATGCTTTTGCAGTCTGCAATGTTGCTATCACTTGAAATCGCCTAATCATGTATTAATTTTGAGAAAAATTAAGATAAAGAGGAAAGGTGGTCTAACTTAATTTCTAAAAAATCGAATCTAAAGTTTTGTTTATTTGCGTAACCTTGACACCATCTTAAATTGAGATTATAATTTGATTAAAGGTTGAAGAAATCATTAAAAACAATAAACACACCATGCGGATAAATTTTGAAAAAGGACCTCACTTTGAAGCGCCGATAGAAAAAAAAGAAAAAATAAAACCAATTGAAGTTTTAAAAGATAAAGTCATAATAATGGGCGTAGAAATCTCCAGGAATCCCGAACCAGGTCCAAGGACGCCACTAGCAGAAAAATTTAAAGATTTTATAGAGGACGAATTCTCTTTGGATTTATTGCAAAAAATTGCCAAAGCAGTATATTTAGGACAACCATTTTTGCTGGAAGGAGAAGCAGCTATTGGAAAATCTTATTCTATAGAGTATTTAGCTTGTTTAACCAATAACGAAGTTTACCGAATGAGTTTGAATGGTCAAACTGATACCACAGATTTGATTGGAAAGTGGGTCCCTCGAAGCGAGGATTGGCGAAAAAAAGTTGAAGAATTGATTAAACATCCGGAAAGATGCAAGAATCCAGAAGCAAGGAAAATGTTAGAGTCGATGAGAATTCAAACACCAAAAGAAGAGATTGCTCCCGAAAAATTTGAAGAACAACCAAAAATTGGTTTAACGAAAGAAGAAATGCAAAGAATTGCTGAGTTGGAGGGAATACCAATTAGTGAAGCAGATTGGGTTTGGCAAGATGGAGAAATACCAAGACAAATTGAAAATGGTGCTTGGACAATTTTAGATGAGGTTAATACTTGCGAACCACAAATTTTGGTGAGATTGAATGCTCTTTTAGAAAAAGGAGGGCAGTTGGTTTTACACGAAAATGCTGATAAAATTGTCAAGCCAAAAGATCCAAATAAAAAGCCTATGCTTTTTGCGACCTGTAATCCTCCGGGAGGGAGATATCGAGGGAGAATTCCTCTTTCTGCAGAATGGATTTCTCGTTGGAATTATCAAAATATTGGTGAATTACCTTTAGAAACTGCTATATTTCGGGCAAAAAAGAAAGCTGGTGTCAAAGTTGAGGTACCAGAAGAAAAAATAAAAGAAAAATTTGTTGCCCCTGAACCAATTGAAGAAGAATTAACATTAGCTGATGTTTTTGATGAAGAATGGGTTAGTGATTTTTGTGAAAAATATATCACTGCTTTTTATAAACTTAGAGAAATACTTAATAAAGGAGAAATAGGTGCAAGACAAGAACAAAAATTTGATTATGACCAAAGAGATTGGGATCGGTTTGAACAATATATAAGAAAATTCAGGGAGCCTGGTAATATGAAAAAAGTTATCGAAGATGCGGTAGAATATGTTATTTTAGGAAAAATAAAAGACAAAACTGAAAGAGGAAAAGCAAGGGATGTGGTACTTAAATTAATCAAAGTTTCTGAACCAAAAGAACGAATACCAACAGAAAGAAGGGTTCAGGAAAGATACTTGAAAAATTTGAAAGCTCAGATTCTTGATTTGGGAATACCCCCAGAACATGAAAAAATTATTATGGAATCTTAATTGAACTCCCATGCCAGAAAGATTTGAAAAATTCAAAAAAAGAGAAGAAATAAAAATGACAAAACCAACTTCTTTTGAAAAGAAAAAACCAATAGAACTCACTAAAGAAGAAAATGAATATTTTATTGATCTTTTAAAAGAAGCCAAAGAGGCAGAGAAAAAGGGAGATTTAGATAAAGCAATTGAACTTTATCTCAAGTACAAAGAAGAATACCAAACCTTAAGAGAAAAAAAAGAAGGAGAAAAAGAGAAAAAAGAAACAAAAGAAATTGAAAAAAACTTCGAAAAATATGAATGTATAAAAACCTTAGAAGGTCATGAAGGTTATGTTTTCTCAGTCATTGAATCTCATGACGGCAAATACATTATTTCTGGTTCATTCGACAGAACCATTAAAATCTGGAACAAAGAAACAGGAGAATGTATAAAAACCTTGAAAGGCCACGAAGGTTATGTTGAGTTAGTCATTGAATCTCATGATGGCAAATACATCATTTCTGGTTCAGATGACGAAACCATTAAAATTTGGAACAAAGAAACAGGAGAGTGTATAAAAACTTTAAAAGGCCATCGAGATTCTGTTCGCTCAGTCATTGAATCTCATGACGGCAAATACATTATTTCTGGTTCATTAGACAAAACCATTAAAATCTGGAACAAAGAAACAGGAGAATGTATAAAAACCTTGAAAGGCCACGAAGATTTTGTTCGCTCAGTCATTGAATCTCATGATGGCAAATACATTATTTCTGGTTCAGGCGACAGAACCATTAAAATTTGGGGAGAAAAGAAAGAATAAATATGCCAGAAAAATTTGAAAAATTTAAAAAGAAAGAAGAGATAGAGGATGAAAGATTAAAAGAAAGATTTGAACGCTTCAAAAGCATGGCTCGCGTTATTGCTGAAGATTTTAATATGAAAGTTGAAATTGGAAAACAACCTGGCTGGAGATATATTTTTGGACCAATTAATAAAATAGAAGTCGACCCAAACGACATTAAAGAAAAGGATATTGATTATTGCTTTGGAATAATTGCTCATGAAGCAGCTCATCGAAAAATTTCAAGAATCGATTTTATTCCTAAAGAAATCTGGCAAGAAAAAGGCTTTTCTTTTTTGATAAATGCAATTGAGGATCCAAGAGTAAACAATTGGGTGAGAGAAAAATATGATGGAGTTAAAGAATGGTTAGAAAAAGTATACAATGAAGATTTATCTCCTGATGAAAAAGGGACAAAAATTAGTATGCAAAAATTGGGTTATGTACCAAAGCATATTCAATTTGGTTTAGAAATTATTAGATATTGGCACACTGGAAAATTTTCTGAAAATTTACCCCAAGACGTTAAAGAAGCCTTAGAAAAGACCATAAAATACGCTGAATTAGCTTACCAACAGCTTCCAGATATTATCAATCCTTCTGAAGACGAAATTTCTGAATCAGCAATAAGGATGTATAAAATTGTCTATTCTGCTATTTGGCCAGAGTACCAGAAATTAGTCGATAAAGCCTTGGAGGAGGAAAAAATGCGTCAAATGATTAAAGAAATGATAGAAAATGGTGAAATAGAAATACCACCAGAAGGGTTAAATCCAATGGGTGAACTTTTACCTTTAGAAGAATTACCCGAAGATTTGAGAGAAAAGTTCCGAAAAAAAATTAAAGAAAAACTCGATTCAATGCCAGAAGAAAAAAGAAAAGAATTAGAAGAAAGAACAAAGAAAAAAGCAGAAGAAATTTTAGATGATTTAGAAGAAAATGAAAATAAAGAATTGAAAGGGAAATTAGTAGAACAACCTGAAACAAAATCAGAAGAAAGAAAGAAAAAAGAGAGAGAGAAGGAAGAAGCAAAAAGAAAAAAAGAATTGGAAGAAACATTAAAAGAAATCGAAAAAAAGTTAGAAGCAGAAAAAGATGAGTACCAAAGAGCTTACGAAGCAGTTAAACTCTATATCGATCGAGTAGCTGAAGATTTAATTAATTTTTTCGTTTTTAAGAGATGGCCTCAGTTTAAAAAAGCATTTCCAGGTCAAAGATTAAGGTTAAAAGGTGCTTTCAAATATGAGGCCACAAGAGACTATCGCGAACTTTTTGAAAGAAGATTAAAAGAAGAAAGAAAGAATTTTGTTGTTGCGATTTTAGTTGATCTTTCAGGTTCGATGCGAGGGAAAAAAATTGAAGAAACTTTTAAAGGTGTAGTTCTTTTCGCCGAAGCTTTAGAAAAAGTAAAATCAGTTTTAGGAAATTTGAAAGTAGCAATTTATGGCTTTCAAGATGATTTAATAAAATATAAGGAATTTGATGAAGAATTATCTGATAAAATGAGAAAGGAAATAAATTTAATGAAAGAAGAAGTCATAAATGAAGGAAAACATAATCGAGCAATGTATAACAATGATGGGTATTGCTTGGATAAAATTTCTAAAATTTTAGAAAAAGAAGAAGGAGAAGAAAAGTTTTTATTTGTTCTTTCAGATGGTAAGCCTGAAGGAGATAGCATCCATCATATTCCTGGTTACAGCAAAGAGAACGAAGATGAAGAACTATTAGCGGTGGTAAAAAACATTTCAGAAAATACTAATATAAAACTTTTGGGAATTGGATTAGGACCAGGTACAGAACATGTTGAAAAATTCTATCCTAAAGAATTAAGAAATGTTGAAAATATCCCAAACGTAAAGGTCGAAGATTTAGTTGAACAATTAACATTAAAATTAGAAGAATTAGTTAAATAAATATGCTTACAGAAAAAAACAAAGAAAAAATAAAACATTTTTACAAAGTTTTATCTTTAGTTCAACCCTCAGCCGGTAAAGACATTGGGTTGATTCTAATTAAAGATGAAACTTTGGCTGATTTGATTAGTCTTTGTGAGAATTCTAATTTAACAGCAGTATTTGAATTAACTGGGGATACTTATGTTCAAGGATTTTTAGAGGAATTGACTGAGGCTTTAAAAAGAAGGTTAACTGTTTTTATCAGATTGCATCAGTATCTTGATCCAGCAATTTATAACCAGCTCTATTTAATTTCTCATGCTGGTAGAATGCATTTTTTCAAATTAGAAGATGAAATTTTAGTTAATGTACCAAAAGAGGCTCGACTAATTTTAGTTTCAACAGATGAAGAGATAGAAAAATTGAATTATAAAAACTTGTTTGAAATAGTAAGTCCAATTTTAAGATTAGAATAAATTTCCCATGCCAGAAAGATTTGAAAAATTCAAAAAAAGAGAAGAAATAAAAATGACAAAACCAACTTCTTTTGAAAAGAAAAAACCAATAGAACTCACTAAAGAAGAAAATGAATATTTTATT